>Ga0272448_1005560_pt1 | contig 13904 bp, 10 predicted proteins | sample YNPCB0191_FD_202220 | JGI IMG/M metagenome (GOLD analysis project Ga0272448, IMG submission 202220) | Hot spring sediment microbial communities from Yellowstone National Park, WY, United States - YNP-CB-019-1 | ecosystem: Environmental > Aquatic > Thermal springs > Hot (42-90C) > Sediment...
CAGATATTCGGCGGATACGGATACATGAAGGAGTACCCTGTCGAGAAAATGATGCGGGATGCCAAAATCACGCAGATTTACGAGGGCACGAATCAGATACAGCGCGAAGTCATCGCCCTGAGTCTCATCAGGGAAAGCGCCGCGAAGAAGGCCAGGAACTAGCGGGACCTCCACGCTAAGAGAGGCTCAGTTCCCTGCTGCGCGCCGCGGCCGCCGCAATGCATCGCATTGCTATGTCCGCCGCATCGGACCGGTCAAGAACAGCCAGGCCGGCGGCCGTCGTCCCTTTCGGCGAAGCGACTGCCGAAATGAGTTCCGCAGGCGACATGCCCCTCTCCTTCAGGGCAACCGCCGTCCCGAGCATGGTCTGCACAGAAAGTTTATGCGCCTCGGATGGCGCAAGCCCTGCCGCGACTCCCCCCTCTGCAAGACACTTCAGCCAGTATGCGAAGAAAGCCGGCCCGGAACCGCTGAGAGCCGTGACAGCATCGAACTTCTCCTCGGGCAGTTCGATCGCCTCCCCCGAACAGGACAGTATTTTCCCGACAAGCAGCGTATCCTCGCGGGTGGCCCTTGAACCGGGGCAGAAAACGCTCATCCCGGCCCCCACAAGACACGCCATGTTAGGCATCACCCGGACAACCCGCGAAAGGGTCAGGAATGATTCCAGATACGCGAGAGTCTTGCCCGCGGCGATGGAGACCACCAGATGTTCTGCGGTCGCGGATGGAGCGACCCGTGAAAGCAGGCCATCCATGTCCTGAGGCTTCACGGCAAGAAAGACTGTCGTCGCGCAACTGAGCAGTTCCTCGTTACTGGCCGCAACAGTTATTCCATACCTGTTCCTGAGAAGAGCGAGTCTTTCGCCGCTGATGTCAGATGCCACCACATCCTGCGGGACAGCGAACCCCGAACGCAACAGTCCTGAAATCAACGCCTCGGCCATCTTGCCTGCGCCGATGAAGCCTGTCTTCATGGGTATTTCTCCTCTCCAGCTGCGGCCGGAATCCGCATCTCTTTGTCAAATTTGCAAAACCTATACTTGCATGTAACGTTTGTATGTACTAGCGTTTCATCCCAGTTTCAAGGAACAAGGTTTATTGATGAGCCGGATTCTGCTGGTTGACGACGAGCTGAATATCATCACCGTCCTGAGCACGCTGCTCAAAACGGAGGGCTATGAGGTGCTCACGGCCCGGGACGGGGAGACCGCCCACAAGCTCATGAGGTCGGAGGATATTGACCTGATGATCGCGGACATCCGCATGAGCCCCATCAACGGCATGGAGCTTCTGCGCTGGGCACGGGCAGAAAAACCCGACATGGCGGTGGTGATGCTGACCGCCTTCGGATCGGTTGACACCGCCATAGAGGCAATGAAGAAAGGCGCGTTCGATTACATCACGAAACCGTTCAAGGTGGACGAGCTGCTGATCACCGTGAGAAGGGCCATTGAGTACCGCCGCGCCATCACAGAAAACCCGGTCCTGAAGGACCAACTTCTTGCCAGATACCGCCTTGAGAACATCGTCGCAGAGAGTCCGGCAATGAAGCGCGTCTGCGAGATGATCGAAAAGGTTGCGCTGACCGACGCCACTGTGCTCATTTACGGCGAAAGCGGCACGGGGAAGGAACTGGTGGCCAAAGCCATACATTCCTACAGCAAACGCAAGAACTCAAAATTCCTGGCGGTCAACTGCGCGGCGCTTCCCGAGCCGCTTCTTGAGTCGGAAATGTTCGGCCACGTGAAAGGCGCGTTCACCGGCGCGTCTTTCGACAAAAAAGGCCTGTTCGAGGCGGCCGAGGACGGCACAATTTTCCTGGACGAAGTCGGAGCCATGCCCCCAAACATACAGGCCAAGCTTCTCCGCGCCCTTCAGGAAAAGGAGATCAGGAAAGTCGGAGGAACGACCACGATCCCTGTCCGATGTCGGGTGCTTGCGGCAACCAACACCCCGCTTGAAGATCTGGTGAAACAGGGGCTGCTCCGCCAGGACCTGTTCTACAGGCTCAGCGTGATACCGATAGTCATAGCGCCGTTGAGGGAACGGAGGGAGGACATCATTCCGCTCGCCTACCATTTTGTCAGAGAGACGGTAGGCCGCACGCGCGAGCTGCCCGTTTTCACGCCCGAAGCAAAACAGGCTCTTGAGGCCTATTCATGGCCTGGCAACGTCAGAGAGCTTGAGAACGCGGTCAAACACGCGCTGACTTTCGCCAAGGATAACAAGATCGGTATCGAGGTGCTGCCGCCGAAGATAGTGAACGCCACTCTCGCGGCGCGCGGTGCGTCAGGCGACGACAGCGCTGAAGCGCATCGTTTCGAATCGCTCAAGGCGTTCATACAGGCGGAGGAGCAGAGGTATCTGCAGAAGGTCCTGGACAGCTTCGGAGGCGACAAGGAAAAGGCCGCCGCTGCGCTGAAAATCAGCCTGGCAACCCTCTACAGAAAACTTCCAAAGGCGAAAGAAGACGCGAAGGGAACAACTCCTCCCTGAACCAGCATTTTTCGTCTGCCTTGTCGGCTACCAGCTCCCTGCCGCCACGACAAGTTTCTCCAACAGAGAAAGCACAATCCAGTACGGCTTCATGAGAAAGCCGGAAAACGGAATCAGGTTGGCGCTCGCAAAAGCCAGTATCACGGCGTAGGTTGCGGCCAAAGCCAGCCCAACGCCCGCCGCGCGGCTGGGTCTCGCGGCGCGGCGTTTCGGCTTTCTGGGCCCGCCTCCATTCCGGTCTCCGGCAATTTGCCGCCAGGCAGGCAACTCGCTGCGGACGCGGCCTGAAATATGCGCCTCAATCGCATCCAAAAGCCCTTCTATGGAGTTCCTGTCAGAGATGTGCCCGCCGGTGCGCTGGACCACTTCCATCACTTCCCGCTCGGAGTTCGCCGGACATCCGGTCATTCCGGCCACGCCGCCATCGAGCATGCTTATGTCGTTATGGCCGTTTCCAACAGCCAGAATCTGCTCCCTCTCCACTCCCAGATGGGCGGCAAGCTCCGCCACGGCCATTCCCTTTGTGTAGGGCATCGCGTAAACCTCGACGTCAAGGCCCATCCGGTCCACGCGGACGTTGTCCAGTGATGCCGCGTTTTCCCTGAGCAAGTTCGCCACGGTTTCCGCGGATTGCTCGCTCTCGAACTTCATCCAAAGCCTGTCTTCCTCCAGAAGAAGCGTCAGGGCGCCATGAGCAAGATGGCGCACCGCTGAGTGCCACTTCTTCAGCCAACGGGCAAGAAGGATGCGTTTGCGCCTCAGTATCCACGCCAGATGAAGATTCCAGAAAACGTGCGGTATGTAAAAGCCGAAGCTGGTGATCCCGTAAATGTAAGCATGACGGACTATGACAAAATCGGGCCTGATCCCAACCATCTTCAGGGGCGCAAAAAAACCGTCAAAGGATCTTTTTGAGCGGCCCGTGCATACAACCCACGCCGTCCCGTACCTGCGGCGGAGTTCGTTGAGCTGATCGCGGAACCGCGGATAGTGAGGAAGATCCGCCGCGTTGCCCACCAGGGTGCCGTCCAGATCAGTGGCAAGGAGCTTTATCCCGGATTTTTCGTTCGATAAATGGCCGGCTTGCATGACCTATCGCAAAAACATGGTGTTCACACACAATGAAGCTCGAGCAACAGAAAGCAGAAAGGCAACGCAAAGGACGGCAAAAAGCACAAATTCTCGGTCCATCCAGGGTTCAATCGGAACATGGCATCTCCCGCGCCCGGGTGGATTGCAGAAAAACGGGTTTGTCTGCGTCATTAACGCCCCGCAATCCCGGGCTGCCGCGCCATTTCTCAATAGCCCTGCTTCTCGAGCGCTTTCTGCAGTTCCGCCTGGAACTCCTCAAGGTCTGATCGGCTGGGCGTGTATTTCTTCCGGCCCGCATCAATGGCCAGCCTCCCATATTCGTCCAGGAACCAGGAGGCTTTGACTCCGTCGCTGAACGTCACGGAGCCGCTCACGAGGCTTCCCGGCCGCATCACCCTGTCAACGTCCACGGCAACCTTCCCCGCCGTATTCTGCCGTCCGGCGGTCGCATCCGCGGACGGATCGATGACCCGCGCGGGAGAAGACTGCTTTGTCTCCCTGAGCGTCAGCCCAAGATCTATCACCAGCAGCCTGACGTCCATGAATGTCAGGGACAGCCCGAACTCAGATTGAAGGCGCTTCTGAATCTCAGAAAGGCTGGCGCCCTCCTTGACCCAACCTTCGACAGCCTTTTTCTGCTCAACGGAAAGTTCCATGAAACCCCTCTTCCTGTTTGCCTATCGAGATGAAGAGTGCCAAGATGGGGCGAGGGTGTCAAGATTCGGAAGGAACAACACATGAACGCGAACATCGCCGGCATAAACCGGGTAATAATGGGACGCCTGCCCCATGGATCAGATCTTCTTGATGAACTTGCGGCCATATGCGAACGCGAAGGGGTCAATCTCGGCCAGATTTCAGCGATAGGCGCGATGCAAAAGGCAAGAATCGGCTACTACAACCAGGAATCGCGCAGATATGAGCATCTGGATATCAACGAACCGGTCGAGTTGCTTTCCCTCACCGGCAACGTCTCCATGCGCGACAACAAGATCGCGGTTCATGCGCATGTCACCCTTGCGGACAGGCAGTGCCGAGCCTTCGGAGGCCATTTGTCGCAGGGCACTGTCGTTTTCGCATGCGAGTATGTAATCGTCGGTTTCGAAGGCTCAGCTCTGCACAGAAAATACGACGAAAAGACTGGACTGCCGCTCTGGGACAAGCCCTGAGTTCAGGGAAAACGGAAAGCCGGGTCGGCATCGTTCTCGTATCGAATCTCGTCAACAGGCCCCCTGCGGCCCGGGCCGCGATAGAGCCTGTCCGCCATGTTAATTACCACGCCCCCTACGTCCGATATGTTCATGTAGCCGTGAATTACGCCGGGCGGAATCACAATAACGACAGGATTATCCTCGCCGGCCCGCAGGCTCATGACCGTTCCGTGGGTGGCCGAGCCAGTCCGCCTGTCCCACATCTTGACGATAAAAATCCCAGGGCCGACAATTCCGAAGCGATCGCTCTGCTCACGGTGTTCGTGCGGACCGCGGGCCATTCCAGGCAGGGTCACGGAAATGTACCCCATCACCGGCATCTGATCCGGCGGAATTTCATCGGCTCTGAACAATTCAGCAAGCCAGCCACGGGCATCAGTGTGACGCTCCACGGAGATTACTCGCACGCCGTCTATTGTTCCTTCACGCCAGTTCATGCCGCACCATGCGTTCGATAAATCTGCCGTGCCCTGGCAACTCCCGGACATCCGGGTTCATTTGCCGCGCCGGCCCGCTCCGGCGCGCGCAGCAGTCAAATTCTGCCGCCAGTCCGATTCCGCTATCTGTCTCAAGTATTGACCGTACTCGCTGCCCTTCAGCGATGCCGCCGAAGCAAGCAGTTCTCGCCTGTCAATGTAACCCATCCGGAACGCCACCTCTTCCAGGCAGCCGATCATCAACCCCTGCCGGTTTTCGATGCTCTCTACAAACTGGGACGCTTCGAGCAGACTCCGCGGCGTGCCGGTGTCAAGCCATGCCATTCCCCTGCCCAGCAACTCGACCCGCAGCCTGCCCCTGGCCAGATATTGTCTGTTTATATCGGTGATTTCCAGCTCTCCGCGCGCGGATGGTTTGAGCTGCTCCGCAATTTTCACCACCTCATTGTCGTAACAGTAAAGCCCAGGCACGGCGTAGTTGCTGCGCGGACGGCACGGCTTTTCTTCGATGCTCAGCACCCTTCCCTTCGAATCGAACTCGACCACGCCGTATCTTTGCGGGTCGTGAACCGGGTATCCGAAGATTGTTGCGCCGATCCTGCGCCTCAGGGCGTTTCTAAGGAAATCCATCCTCCCGTAGAAAAGGTTGTCGCCGAGGATCAGGCTCACATTGGATTCCCCGATGAACTCACGGCCCACGATGAAAGCGTCGGCTATTCCACGCGGGAATGGCTGGACCGCGTAGGAGAACGCAACGCCGAATCGTGACCCGTCGCCCAGCAAATCGCGAAACCTGGGCATGTCATTCGGTGTTGAGATGACAAGAATCCTGCGTATTCCCGCCAGCATGAGGGTGGAGATCGGATAATAAACCATCGGCTTGTTGTAAACAGGCAGAAGCTGCTTGCTTATTGAAAGAGTCATGGGATGCAGCCTGCTGCCCGCTCCACCCGCAAGGACTATCCCCTTCCATTCCATGTCCGCGCCATCTCCCGCCAACACCCTGCCAAATCCATTACAAAACCCCGAATCCCGGCAACCGTCCACAAAATGCGGCATTCATCACAGCCCGGCAAGTGTATTCTTGCCGGCAGGCGAAAAACGAGAACAAGCTCTCTGCTTTTGATGTTGCGGTCCGAAAAGCCGGGCACTAGACTTGAAATGTGAGCGATGCCTGTATGATGCTTTCGGCGCCGGCGTTTGCGCAGGCCCTGCCGCGGGCGTGCGAAATGCTGTCCGCCCTGTCCCTGCCTGTCGCATCTGTGGGATGGACCCAGGTGTGGACCATTCTGCTTGTCATAGCCACGCTGTGCGTTCTTGCCGTCCTCTACACCCACGGGTGGAACACATCCATGATCAGGGCCGTGGAGAAGCGCACATTCCTTCTCCGCGCCGAGCTTGAAGAGAAAAAGAAGGCCGAGGAAACGCTCCGAAACAGTGTCGAGTCACTGGCGGCCACCCTCAACGCCATGGGCCACGGAGTGATAACGCTCGATTCTTCAGGCTCGATAAGGCTCATGAACGCTCAGGCCGAACGGATGACGGGATGGGCCGCGTCAGACGCATGGGGAAAAAGCATTGAAACCGTCTACAGGTTGAAACATCCCGAGACAGGTCTGCCGGTGCAGCCCGCCATCCTCGCCGCTCTCAAGGGCGTCGTGCCTCCGGCGGATGTGGCGTCTCAGCATATCCTGGCATCCAGGAGCGGGAGGGAAATACTCGTCTCGGACATTGCCGCCCCGATATTCGACAAGACCGGCCATATGACCGGCGCCGTGATAGTTTTCAACGACCTTGGCGTAAGCGCCGAGCGCGAAATAGCCATACGCCAGGCCCAGCGGATGGAGGCCATAAAACTGCTGGCCGGAGGCGTGGCTCACGAGTTCAACAATCTCTTGGCCGGAATTTCCGGTTCCGCGGAAATCCTGGAGAGCCGCATCCGGCCGGGCGACCGCAGCCATGACTATATCAAGGCGATCCTTTCAACCGTGGAAAGGGCCACCGAACTGACCGCCAAACTTACAGCCTTTTCAGGATCTTCGGCCCCGAATACCAGGGTGGTCAATATTCACGACGTCATCAACGACGTCATCGCGCTCATTTCCGGGGCGATGAGTCCTAAAGTGGAGATCGCAAGGCGGTTGCGAGCGCCCGTCCCCCTCGTGTCCGCCGATCCGCTTCAAATCCAGCAGGCGATCATGAATCTCGCGTTCAACGCCTCCGAAGCCATGCCGAACGGCGGACGATTAACCTTCGGAACAGAGCAGGTCGCGCTTGACGAAACTTTCTGCGCCAGGAGCACCTTCCGCATCGTACCGGGAAACTACATCGCAATTTCAGTGACGGACACCGGCGTCGGCATACCCCGCGAATTGCTTCCCCGCCTCTTCGATCCTCTCTTCACGACCAAGAGAAGCGCCGGAGAAGGAATCGGCCTCGGACTCGCCGCCGTGTACGGCATCGTGAAAAACCACAAAGGCTCAATAGCCATAGAAAGCGAGCCGGGTGCCGGAACCACCGTCCGAATGTATTTTCCGCTTGCGCCAGAAGCGGCAACCGCGAGGCCGGTTAGAGCCGCTTCCGACCGCCTCATCCGCGGAGAGGGGAGAATCCTGCTGGTTGACGACGAACATCTCATCCGAATGGTCGGAACCGACGTTCTCACATCCCTGGGTTATCGCGTTGACACAGCCTCCGACGGTTTCGAAGCTGTCAAATTCATCCAGGAAAACCCGGGCAAGGCCGACCTGGTGATCCTTGACCTTATCATGCCAGGCATGGATGGACGCGACACACTTCGCGAAATAAGGAAACTGGACCCTAAAGTTCCAGTCATGATTTCCTCAGGATATCCGTTAAGCGCGGACGAAAAATGCGAATTGTCCAGGTCGGGCCCGCTTTCATTTGTCCAGAAGCCCTACAGGGCGCCGCTTCTGTCTCAGCTCGTGGCCGAGGCGCTGGGCCGTCCTTCATAGACAGCCGAAATCCTGACGCGGACCCAATCTTCCGGAGATGGCAGAGCAAAACAGGCCTGAACCCATTTCTCCGGCATAAACCTGCGGCCGGGCCGCACAGTCATCCTGGAAACATCTCCCGACGACTGGACTTGCGCGAACATCACAACGTTTCTGCGCAGCGATTCGGCCGCAAGGTCAAAAACAAATTCGGATTCGCCGTTCCTGCGAAGCGCAAAATCCAGCCCCAGCCTGCTTGCCAGACCGCTGGGCCTGAATGGGAATGGACTCTCCATTCTGAGAACAAACCCGGCGCCCGCCGGTTCCTGCCAAACGCCCCCTATCCTCAGCCAGCCCGGAAGAAATGCGGACAGTCCGGCGACAAAACCGGGATCTCCAAGTTTCTTGACCAGGAAAGAGGCCGTCTCCCTCCGCCATTCGAGAAAAAATATGTCGTCGCCGAATATCCATTCCGCGCCATTTTCTTCGCCCCAATGCGACGCTTTGAAACCGCAGTAGTCTGCGATCATGTCTGGCTCCTTTCGCATCAGAGCCGAAGCCAGGGCCATGCCCGCAAGCTTGCGCGGCATGCCCCGTATTTCGGCGCCCAGCGTCGCAAGGATGGGAACAGACGACCGATCCTCCCGCGCCGGCCGGCAGGCTGTCCGCCCAGGTTTCTGCCGCCGCAGGGTCGCGCCTGCCTGAGCCGCAGCGCCGGCTGCGTCCCGGCAGGCCCCGCATCCCGCGCATGGACTGCCGCAGGCGCGCGCTGATCCCCGACACATCGGAGCATCCTGAAAGAGCCGGGCTTTTTCAGCCTCCTTGTCCAGAAAGGACGATACTACGCCTGTTACACGGCGCTCCGACCGCGCCGGCTCGCGCACCGCGCTGGCGGGTCCGGCCTGAAGGCATGTCCCCGCTTTGCCAACCGATGACTCCAAAGCCGAAACGAATCCGCCGGGAATGCTTCCGTAGAACACGAAATCTGACCGCAGCACCGCAGCCGACAAGACAGACCATGCCCCGCTGCATTGCGGCCGCGCCAGCATCTGAGAGACGCGCCATTCATTCAGCCCCATCGCCTCTCTGTGCTCCAGGCCGGCTGCCATCACAGCTCTCCGGGCCCTTTCAAGAATGCCGGCCATCGCGCCGGCGTCAGGAGCAGGTTCGTTTTCAAGCGGAGTGTGCGGAAACCGCACGAGCGGAGTAATTGAGACGATCACCCTCGCCTTCGCCCCTTCGGCCTTCCGCATTCCGGCTATCCGCCGCAGCATTTCCTCGAATTCCGCGAAATCCGCCGCGTTTTCCAGACCAACGGCGATGAAAAACAGTTTCAATTCGCGCGGCCGGCCTGACAGCGCCGACCTGAGGCCGGCGAACATGTCCCCGTCCGGAAGAGCCTTGCCCAGATAACGTCGCATCCGGCCCGATATTCCCTCTATGCCGAATGTCAGGGATGTCTTGCCCAGGCTTTTCAGCATTCCGCGCAGAGCTTCATCCCGGGCAAACACATCCAGGCGCTGGCTTGTCAGGGTCATCTCCCCGAACATGTCCCTCAAGGCTGCGAGGATACTGCCGATTTCCGAATGCGTGTTGAAGTTGAACGCGTACAGCTCAACCCTGTCCGCGCCGGTCGCAGCCTTCATCAGCCTCGCGCGGCGCACAACCTCAGCAGCCGGAATTTCGCGGTATGGTTTTCTCCACCACGACTCAGCGCAGAACCGGCAGAACGCCACGCAGCCTGAGCTTATCTCCACCCGCACAGGCGGCGTTTCCGCAAGAACCGGCATATTCACTGGAAATTCCCGGCTGCAGACGTTTCCCGGCCGCCTCGGCACATGATTCGTCCCTCCGGATGTCCGCACGAAACCGGGAATCTCCTCCATCCTTGCGAGTACGCTGTGCTTTGATTCACCTTCCTTCCTGGCATCCCGCGCAATGCGTATGAGACGTGCAATCTCATCGAGCGATTCGCCGACAAATATCCCGTCAACAGGCGACTCTTCTCCCATGAGGATTTCCGCGGCCGGCGCGTTCGCCCCGCCGAGGATGAGAATGGGAACGGTCGGATCGCGCAGGCGTTCCGCCGGTCGCTCCGGAAGGCCGGCGGTTCTCATCAGACGCGGAAGATTCACAAGCTCGAGGATTGTCGCGTTGGAAATCCCTATCATGTCGAACGCCCGAGGCGCCTTCCTGGTCACGATTCCGAGCCACCACGGAACGTTCCCCTCCGCGTACAGGCGCAAATCAGGTCTCGGCGGCAGATACGCCAGGTCCGGAAAAACATCCTCGATTCCCGCCGCAAGCGCGTAGAGCAACAGGTGAGGGAACGAATCCGCCGTGTCGCGCCATGTCGAAAGCCGCGCTATCAGCAGCCTGAAACTGCGCCGTTCAAATTCCCTGGCCGGTACGATGTTCAAACCCTCGCCTCTCATCCAGACGCCGTGTCCGGTCAGGCGTGGATAAACCGCATCGTGCCAGGCCCTGAAATCAGAGTCGAGCGGCGAGCTGCGATGTGAACATTCCGGCATGCGACGGACCCCGTCAGTCAGGCATGACCTCGAAAAGAAATCCCTTCAAATACTCGGTCTCGGGCACGGCAGGCAGGATCGGATGGTCCGGCGCCTGCCGGAACACCCTGCGGAGAAGCAATTGCTTCCCCGCATCGAAGGCCGCATCGAGCGCAATGCCGCGGAACACATCGGCGTCAACGTGATGCGAGCAGCAGAAGGTTGCAAGAAGCCCTCCCTCGCGCAGCATGGAGAGTGCCCGGAGGTTGATTTCCTTGTAACCGCGCACCGCCTCCGGAACACGATCTTTCGACCGCGTGAAGGATGGTGGATCCAGGACGATCAGATCATACGTCCCGCCCTCCTTTGCGGCTGCGTGAAGGAAATCGAACACGTTTGCGCATTTCCACGTAATGCGGCTGACGACTCCGTTGATTTCCGCATTGCGCCGCGCGGCATTCAGGGCTTCCTCCGACATATCAACGGCAAGCACCGACTCGGCTCCCCCGAGCGCCGCATGAATTGCAAAGGCGCCCTGATAACAGAAAGCGTCCAGAACGCGTCGCCCGCCGGCTTCATCCCTGATGATGCCGTAACTTTCAACCTGATCGAGATAGGCGCCGGTTTTCTGTCCCTCCATGAGATCAATCTCCATGACTGCCGAACCGACCCTGACTCTCCTGACTGCCGGCCCGTCGCCGGTCAGGATGCCCTTTACCTGATCGAGACCTTCGCGCCGTCTGACCGGAACATCGTTCCTCTCCACAACAAGCCTGAAGCCGAAGCGTCGCGCCAGGAGATCGGTCAGGAGCCCCTTCCAGCGTTCAACACCTATGGAAAGCGTTTGAATGACGCATGCGTCGCCGTATCTGTCAATGACCAGCCCCGGACACAGGTCGGCCTCGGACCAGACCAACCTGCATGTTTCAGGCAGGCGCCTGAGCAAGTCCTGCTGATTATCAGGATCCACATCCCTCACGCCGAAAAGCGACGCGCGTCGCCGCAATGCGCCGCGCAGTCGCCGCTCGAGGAAAGCCTCGTCGAGAGCCTCGCCTTCCACGCGCGAAAAAATGCGGACAGAGATGGAGGATGCGCCGTTGTATATGCCTCTGCCGACGAACCGGCCCCCCTCGTCGCGAACGTCAATCTCGCAGCCTGTGGCCGCTCCGCCCTCGATCCGTTCGATCTCTCCCTTGTAGATCCAGGGATGCCCTGCCGCGATGCGTCCGGCCGCCCGCCTTTTGAGAAACGCCGCTGGCGTCTCAGGCTCATGCATCGGAACACCTCTCCATCACGACAGCCGCAGCCCCGAAAGCCCGCAGTTCGATCCGCACGCCCTCCTCCATGAGTTGCCTGCCGGTCTTCCTGCCGCTCAGGACGGAACCATCCCAGGCCGAGACAGAATAGGCTGCGTTTGGATCCAGACCCACAGGTTTGACCGCCATGGACCCGCGCGGATCATTGAGACGGTACGCCAGCAGCATCTCGGCTCCACCGCTCATGTGCGTCTGCATCGCCACCCAGCCGCTCCTGTCCGTCAGAGGAGCCCATGGCGTGAGAAGCGAAACGGGCGCAGTTGCCGATTGCCGGCGCCATTTCTTGACAAACGACACGAATAGAGCCGCCCTCCGTCTGGTTTCCAGCGTAAGCCCCGCGATGTCACCGCTGAAGCCCGGCATTCCGGGCAGAGCGCACAGCATGGCGAAGTCAGCGTCAACCGATTGGCACCTTCCCCATCCTGCATCGCGCGGAGCGACCACGATACGGGACTCGCTGGTTTCTGAGGAGTATGCCCTGAAAGTCACATCGGCGGGCGCAAGGACAATCCATTTGGCGGCTCTGCACAGCGGAGCCCTGAGTGCCAGTCCCTGCCCGATCCGCAGCTCATCCACAGGATCCACCGTGTCGCTCAGAAAATGCGTATCGAACAGGGAGAGCGTGTTGATGTCCATGCGCAATCCGCCGCTGGCGCACCCCTCCAGCACTGTTCGGGGATAGGCTGACTTTATCGCCTCCACGAGACGCGCCAGGGATTCGGAGTATCTGAAAAGCTCCGACCCGCGAGGATCTGGTTCGAGATCGTGGTTGTGATCAATCTTCACCCATGCCAGTTCGTATCGTTCTATCAGGCCGGCAATCTGGTCGCGAACCGCCCGCCAGACCATCGGCTCAGCCAGATCAGGGTAGAATTGTCCGGCACGCGTCCGCACAGCTCCGGCTGACAGCCTTTTCTCCTGGACAACATGCGCCGAAATGCGTTCCGGCTCGATCCACAGACCGAATCCAAGACCGACGCTCTTGACCCGCGCCGCCAGCTCCTTCATGCGTCCCATGAAGGCGGACGTCTCGTTTTCCCTCCAGTCCCCAACCATCTCGTACCACGGACGATGTCCGTGGCCGTACCATCCGGCATCCACTACAAAAACCTCGCATCCGATCTCCGCAGCCGCAGCGATCTGAGGTTCCAGAAGCGCAGGCTCGATCCGATCGAACCGATGAAACCAGGTGTTGTAAGGGATCGGGACCTCCCTGCGAATGCGGCCTGGGTATTCCTCGAAAACAGCCCTGTGCAAAACCGCCGCTCCGGCCTCGATGCGCCCCATCGGCAGCCCCTGGATGATGATGCTCGGCAGGCTGATCCGCTCGCCCGGCTTCAACAACAATTCGAGCCTCCTGTCTGACAGGCCAGCCTCCACGGCAACAGGGCCGGGCCTGTGGGACCGGGTGTCAGGCTGCAATCTGAAGACCCAGTTGCCCTTCGGGACGATATGGAAAGCAATTCCCCCGGTGCCGTCCTTCCGCCTCAGCGAACAATAGGGAGCGCCGCCATGCGTCGTCCTGCCCTCGCTGGCCATCTCGATCGCCGCAGAACCCGCATCAAGCCATTCGCACTGATTCTCCTCCGACCAGCGGCTGGACTGCACACAGACCTCGTATCTGTCAGCGGCGAGCACAAACGCGGAGAGACACTTCCTGAGTCGCACCGGTTTTGATCCCGAGTTCAGAAGAAAATCCCGCCGCTCGACAACTCCGTCCGGGCCGAGCTTCCGCCATTCAGTCCTCAACCGCAGTTTTCCCTCTCCCTCCGACCATTCCAGAGCCAATCCGCCCCTTGAGACGCGTTTGTCCTCGCTCCGCCACTCGACCTCCTGCCACGGTCTGTCGCCGGTCACGGCAATGAAGCCGGCAGGTCCGCCGAAAC
>Ga0272448_1005562_pt1 | contig 13901 bp, 15 predicted proteins | sample YNPCB0191_FD_202220 | JGI IMG/M metagenome (GOLD analysis project Ga0272448, IMG submission 202220) | Hot spring sediment microbial communities from Yellowstone National Park, WY, United States - YNP-CB-019-1 | ecosystem: Environmental > Aquatic > Thermal springs > Hot (42-90C) > Sediment...
TAAAATAATAATTCTTGCTTAAGAACAAGTTGATATGCTGGTAGATACTTATATGAATGCCGGAACCTTTGAAGCAATTTGGAAAGGAATTAATAAAAATGGTAATGTAGTTTCAAGTGGTTTATATTTTGTGCAAATTATAACAAGTAAAATTAATGAGAAAAGAAAAATAGTAGTAATAAAATAGATTTAAAAAGGTTAAAAGAGCATTAAGATTGTTATTTATTGACCATTATTATTGAGATTTTTTTATTATTCCTTTGTACATACTTATGTTAAGTCCACCATGGTTAAATGATAGAGTTTTTTTTAATTCAAGACCTGTTTGATATAATAGTTTTCTATCATAACATAGAATGTTTAAATTAACATCAGAAAAATTTTCTTTGATAACATTACCAAATTTAGCGTACAGATTCCGAAGATCTTTTTTTTCTTTAAGTCTTTTGCCATAAGGTGGATTTGTAACAATCCATATCTTTTCATTTGAGAAAGGATATGATAGTTCTGAGATTGTTTTTCTTTCAAAAGAAACATATTCTGCAACATTTGCTCTCTTGGCGTTTGCTTTTGCTGATTCTATTGCACCGTTATCTCGATCTGACCCAATCAGAACTGGAACAGAATCTGTTATAGATTTTTTAGCGTTATTTATAATAGAATTCCAGAGTTTGTTGTCAAAATCAGGCCATAACATAAAAATAAATTTTCTATTTAATCCAGGTGGAATATTTTTAGCAATAAGTGCTGCTTCTATTATAATAGTTCCACTTCCACAGAAGGGATCAATAAGAGGAGAAACTTTGTCCCAACCTGATGCTTTTATGATTGCTGCAGCAAGAGTCTCTCTTAAAGGAGCCTTTAATGTCTCTTTTTTGTATCCTCTTTTGTAAAGACTCTCTCCTGAAGTATCAAGACTTATAGTGCAGAGGTTATTTATAATTCTTACAACTATAAGTTGAGATTTTTGTTCTTCATCTTCTTTATGCTTTATAACCTTCAGTTTAAATCCTGTATTTTTTTCTATTGAGAGAATAATTCTTTCTTCAACACCTTTAGAATGATAGAGCCTGGATCTTTTACAGGTTACATTGAATGACAATGGTAAATCTTTATTTATATAAAGATTCCAGGGAATTCTTGAAGATTTTCTGATAAGTTCAGCCCAGCCTGTTACTGGGAACTCTGCTAAACGCATAAGAATTCTGTTTGGAATTCGTAAATATAGATTGGCTTTATATATATCAGACTTATCTCCTGTCCATTCAACTCCACCCTCTGTCTTCACACATACTGTATAAGGAAATAAAGTCTTTATTTCATCTTCTAAGAGATCTTCAATTCCTAAAGAACATGCAGCAAAGATCTTCATAATCTATTTTGCTTCAGTCTTTTCTATAAAACCTATATTATCAAGATAGAGAGTCCCTTTTATTTTTTTGCTGCTGTTAAAGATTACGATTATCTGATAAAAATGAGCCATTGCTTCCTGCCATTCTTTTTTATCAATTTTAAGAATGATTTTTTTCCACTCTCCTTTTGGAAGATCTGTTAATGATACTTCTTTTAATGGCATCCAGTAATTCGCACTGCTTTGAAGTGCAAAGACCATCTGTGCCCAGTCCCCATTAGAATCAAAATCAGGTGAAAGCATAATATCAAAGAATACACCATTTACTTTTGCCCAGTTAACATTTTTGAAAGAATTAAAATCTTTTAAATTCAGTTTATTCTGTGTCCAGCCCTGATAATCTTTAAGTGGAACTTTAAGAACTCCTTGATTCGCTCTTACACTAAGATCAATCTCACCTGGACATTCTCCGGATACAAATTTCATGTCTTTTAATTCATCAAACTGAAGTATGACCTTTTCCTGTTCTTTTTCTTCAAAGATACGAATTTGGAGTGGGTTATCAGTTTTAAAAATTCCTGCTTTTGCTTCTAATTTTAGTAAGCCTGTATTCTGTGGAAGAATAACAAATTTTGCAACACCCTGTTTGAAGTCCCCGGTAAGACTCTGTTTCTCAAAATTTAGTGTGCACGGATATGGTAAAGAGTCAAAGATTTTAGTTTTATTATTATCTTCAAAAGTTGCTGCAACCTCTATTGTAAATGGTTCGTTCTTCGGTTTCTCAGAAGGACCTGTAATTTTTAGTTTAACATTCTTTGTTTTTACAGTATGTTCAACTTTTTTTTCTGAGGAAGAAAAGATTATCTTCCCCTCTGTCTCTTCTTTTGGTGCTGTAAATGATAATATCGCTGTCCCATCTTTTGAAGTTTTTAATATAAGAGGAGATTTTATTAAACTGTTATTATCAGAGGTTACTGATATCTTAGCATCACTAATACCATTCCCTTCTGAATCTGTAAGAAGAACCTTTAAGTTCACTTGTGATGAAACAGGAACAACAGTCTCTTCTTTTCCAAGGACAGAAAGTAAAGACTCTTTTTTTTCACCTGCAGGACTAAATTCAAAGACAAATGCTGAAAAAGAAGGAAAATTGTATTCAAATTCTTTTTGTGCCTGTATTAGCATCTCTGACGGACCATTGTTCCATTCAGTTTGATTCTTTGTTCCATTCCATCTGTATTCTGCAGTTGAAAATCTGAATACTTTTGCAACAGGAGATGATGAAAATCCTTCAAGAGAGATCTTTTCTTTTATATCCTGTGTTATACTTGTATTTACTACAAGAAGGAATAATTTTCCTGAACTGTCTTTTGAAGAATATACCTTTAACAGTGGATTTGAATTTTCTACTTCAAGTATAGTATCTCCGTAATGTTGGCCCAAAAGATTAAACATATGAAAAGATGCAAGAGGTTCAAGAGTATTTTCTATTATAAATCCATGTCCGCCACCTGACTCTGGTTTTGCTGTAAAAGAATCCCAGAAAGTTGCATAATCAATATCTGATTCTGCCATCTCTCCAAACGCAGAAGCAACCCATAATCCACTGAAAAGATCTCGTGTGTGTTCATCTTCAAAAAGTTTACAGTTCCATTCAGTAAGACCTATTAAAATCTCTTTCTCTCTTTGAGGTTGATATTCTTTTACAAGTTTTTTAATAGCGCTGATGTTCTTTTTTATTGTATTTAATTTATCAAACATCTCTTCAATTGTTCCTGCACCTGAGGTATAGTAATCATGATATGATATAAACCCGACTTCTTTACCTGCAATTGTTAAAAGATCTTTTATTAAACTTTCAGGTCCTGCACCACCTGCAGGCCCTCCTATCAGTATGTTTGGATCTATTTTTTTCATCTCTTTTGCAAATGAAAGGAATAACTCAGAGTAAATCTTACCATTCATCTTTCTTCCATCCGGTCTTATATTGCCACTTTCCCAACCACCATCGAGTTCATTCCCAATCTCCCAGAAAAGAGTATGATATTTTGTTTTTTTATTTGCCCATTTTACCCATTCCGCAGCATCTTTTACAGATCCTGTACCTGCATTGACACATATTAAAGGTTCTGCTCCTACAGATTTGATAAACTCAAGATGATCTTTTACATCTGAATTACCATGCCATGTCCCAATCTGAGCTTTTTGAGGATTTTCTGGGAAACCCCAGTACCCTATAAACCCTGGTGCCCATTCAGAATAATCTATATTCCATGTTCTTGTCTTCCAGTTATAACGACTTGTATCAATAGCATCAGGTGAATTGTTACCACGACGGACTTTGTTTCCGTTCCAGAAATACTGGTCAGATGCACTTCCACCTGGAATCCTTATTAATCCTATCTTTGCATCACGAAACATTGAACGTGTCTTTTCATTTTTTAATGTCTCTGCATTGTTCCAGATAGCAATGTTTACTCCAAAGAGTAATGGTTTTTTTATTTTACGAATAACCTTATCTGATTTTACTGTTATAGTGTCTTGTTGAGAAGATAAAAGATTTGGAACACAAAATAGAATAAGTATAAATAAAAAAAAGTTCTTTTTCATTTTAGGTCTCCTTTATTATAATTTATACCCTTTTTAGTAAAAAGTAAAAAAGAAAATCCTGCACAAAAGCATAAAAGAGCAGCAAATATAATTGCTGGAGTGTAAGTTGAAAAAGTATCAAATATCCAACCTGCAAAGACAGGTGCAGTTAGTCCTGCAATGCCGTTTGATGTAAAAAGTAAAGGATAGATTCTGTTAAATTTGTTAAATCCCCAAACAGTGGATACTGTTGAAGCATAAATTGTAAGTGTAGCACTGTAATTGAATCCAACTATCGCTGAAAATAAAAGATAACCAGTTGTGGAGTGAATTATAAAAAGTCCTGCTATAAGAATGGAGAATTGAAATAAAAGAGATAAAACTATAGTATTGTATTCATTGATCTTCTGCGTGATCATTCCCCATATAATCCGACCAGAGCCATTAAAGATCGCAAATAATGAAACACCCAGTGTGGCATTAAGAGAATAAAGTCCTTTAGTTATAGCAAGAGGTTTTAAGTTGCTTGCTATCATAAGTCCTGTAAATAGTCCGGTGAACATCGCAAAGTATAACATGTAAAAAAAAGAATAGTCTGATCTATTGTTAAATAATTTTTTTATCTCTTTTTCTTTAGATTCTTCAGATTCTGGTTTTTTTAAGAATAGACTTGATATAGATGTAAAGAATAAGAATATTATACCGTAAAGTAGGAAGATATTTTTTAATGTTATATTTTTTTTTAGCATAAGTTCAGAGATGATAGAGATAAAGAAAGCACCGAGTCCAAAGCCTGCTACAGCAATACCTGTAACAATAGATTTTATTTTCGGAAACCATTTTTGTGATATTGAAATAGGAATCATATAAACAAGTCCTACTCCTATACCTCCAAAAAATCCAATAAAAAGAAGTATTTTCCAGAATGAGGGATTGGTTAAACCTGAAAGAATATATGCAATGCTATAGATAAGTGAACCTGTAAAGGCAATCATTCTTGGATCAAATTTATCTAAAAGTTTTCCTCCTAATATAAGAGTAAAAGTAAACAGAAGATGAAAAGATGCATAAACTGTTTGACATTGTACCATTGTAAAACCATAGTGTGAATGAAGTTCCTGTGCAAAGACACTCCAACTATAATGAGAACCAAGACAGAGTTGTAAAATAAAAGAGAAAACAAGGATTAAAAACGAAAAGTTTTTAATTTTCAAGGTCTTATTACTCCAGGTCTTATACATGCAGCATTGCATGCTGAACAATCTATTCCATACATAACAGCATCTGAAAGATTTTTGTTTTGAAGTAACCTTGCAGTTATTCCTGCTGTTAATGCATCACCACAACCTATTGTATTTATTACTTCAACCTGTCTTGGCATAATAGAATAGATTTCAGAATTTTCACAGAATAAAACAGAATCTGATCCTGAAGATAAAACTGTTCTTGTTCCAAATCTTTTAAAGATTTCTAACATCTTTTTCTTTACTTTATCTTCAATTTCTGGTGTTTTAAAGTTTTCATTGTTTGATATTTTTTCTTCAGTAAAAAAAGTATGGACAAATTCAATAAAATTGGGTTTTATTATATCAGGTCTTTCATTTAAAGATAAAATTAAGTCTTCTCCACGTATATCAAGAACTGTTAAGATTTTTCTCTTTTTTGCTTCAGAGACCATAAAGGGGAATAATCTTTTAGAATAACCTGGCGCTTTTGTGCCGGATATTACAAGTGCTTCTGTAGATTTTATAAGTTCATTAAACTGGTTTATTATGTATTCTTCTGTTGAAGAAAGAACAGGCTTTGCTTCTTCTACAAGTTCAGTTACGGTTCTTTCTTTAAGAGATATAATTGTTGTGCAGAATCTGATCTCAGAACCAGAAGAAACAATTTTTGCTTCTATATTATCTTTTTCTAAAAGATTTTTAAAAAGAGGAAGAAAGACTCCATCGCCGTGTGTAAGATGTATTGCTTTAAAACCAAGTTGTACAAGAACTCTTGTTACATTTACACCTTTACCTGATGCATCAAGTCTGTAATTGCTACATCTGTTAACTTCTGATATCTTTAATGATTCTAAAATTAGTGTTCTCTGTAAAGTTGGATTAAGACATACTGTAAGAATCATGTGCTTATTATAATTTAAGATAAAGATTATGTCAATCTTTTTAAAGAAAAATAGATTGGTTGATTTATTTATTTTGAATTCTTATATTGTTTATATATGAAAATTATTAAATTTAAGAGAATAGTTGTTTTATGTATGAATTAAACGGAATAGGTGTCTCTCAGGGTATCGCCGTAGGTCATGCAGTTTTGATTGATGATGAGGTTTATCATATCCCCAGAGTTAAAATTTTAAAAAATAATATTGAAGAGGAGATTACCAGATTTTTAACCTCTCTTGAAGCAACAAGAAAAGAGTTGCAAGAACTTCAGGATAAGGTACTTAAAACAACAGATTCTGAAAAGGCGGATTTCTTTAATTTTCACCTTCTTATTGTTGAAGATCCCAGTTTTATAGACAAGATATCTAATCTTATAAAAAATAATTTCCAGAATGCTGAATGGGCTACATATGATGTTATAGATAATGAGTCTAAAAAATTTTTATCAATTGAAGATGAGTATATGAAAGAGAGGGTAAGAGATCTCTATGATATAGGTAAAAGGATAATAAGGCATTTGCAAAAAAAGGAGAAAAGAACTTTAAAAAATTTACAGCCAGACTCTATAATAGTTGCTTCAGATCTTACACCTGCGGAAACAGCAATGATGGATCTTAAAAATATAAAAGGTTTTATCACTGATGCTGGTGGTAAGACTTCTCATACTGCAATTCTTGCAAGTGCTCTTGGTATACCTGCTGTGGTTGGAACTGTTTATGCAACCCGTACAATTAAAGATAATGAATTGATTATACTTGATTCTAATAATGGCAAAGTTATAGTTAACCCTGATGAAAAAACTTTAAAAGAATATAAACTTGTTTTTAGGGTATGGATTAAATTTAGACACGAACTTGAAAAATTAAGTCATCTTGAATCTGTAACTATTGATGGTAAGAGAATAGAGGTATTAGGTAATATTGAAATCCCCGAAGAAACAGATGCAGTACTAAAAAATGGTGGCAGTGGAATAGGTCTTTACAGAACAGAGTATTATTATTTAAATCGTAATATTTTGCCAACTGAGGATGAACTTAAAAAGGTATTTTGTAATGTTGTTGAAAAGATGAAACCTTTGCCTGTTACTTTCCGAACTCTTGATATAGGCGGAGATAAATTTTCTGATTCTATTTTAGATGTAAAAAAAGATGCAAATCCGTTTCTTGGCTGGCGTGCTATAAGATTCTGCCTTGAAAATATTGATATTTTTAAAACCCAACTTCGTGCTATGTTGCATGCGAGTGCTCTTGGAAAAGTTAAAATTATGTTGCCTATGATCTCTGATATCTCTGAAATTCTTAAAACAAAAAAGATATTCTCTGAGATATTTGAAGAAATGAAGAATAAAAAAGAACTATTTGATCCTTCAGTAGAAATTGGGGCTATGATAGAGATACCTTCTGCTGCTTTGACTTCTGATACCCTTGCTTCTGAAGTTGATTTTTTCAGTGTTGGTTCAAATGATCTTACTCAGTACACCCTTGCAGTTGATAGAACTAATCCAAAGATCGCTAATATGTATGATCCTTTTCATCCTTCAGTGTTGTATCTTCTTAAAACCACCATAGATTCAGCAAAAAAAAGAAAAATACCTGTTAGTATATGTGGTGAAATGGCTTCAGATCCTGTAGCTGTGCCCTTGCTTGTAGGACTCGGTTTTGATGAGTTAAGTGTATCTCCTGCTTCTATACCACAGGTTAAAAGAGTAATCCGTTCAATCAGTTTTGAAGAAACAGAAAAACTTGCAAAAAAAATTCTTTCTATAGATAGTTCTCCAACCATACATACTACTCTTATAAAATTTGTAAAAGAAAAAAATCCAGATATATTTTATCAAAATAGTAAGGAGTAATCAGATGCAGGAAAAAAATATTAAAAAATTTCGTAAAGGAAATTTATTTCTTTTTGTTGGACTTGTTATATTTATGACTATCTTTACTATAGTATCAGTTATGGGTAATATCGCCTCTGAATCTATTGATAAACCCGCAGGTATTGTTTTTATTATTGGTGCTATTTTAATTATACTCGGACTTATATTTTAAAAAATTTATAAAAGGAGTCTATTATGGAAGAAAAAGATAAAATGAATATCAATGATAATTCAAAAAAAAGACACGATAATTTTATTATTGTTGGAATCGCTTTTTATCTTCTGGGATTCTTTTTCTTGTCATTTGTTGGAAATAATTATACTGGAGTCATGAGTTTTCTTGCTCCTGCTTCTATACTATCAGGTGCATTGATAATTGTTGTCGGACTACTTTTCTAAAATATGCAAGACCCTTTAATTATAGCTAATAAGACTTTTAATTCAAGACTTTTTATTGGAACAGGGAAATTTAAGTCTCTTAAAATAATGAAAGAAGCAATAGAATCTTCAGGCACAGAGATCGTTACTGTATCAATAAGAAGATTTAACCCTGATAAACCTGAAAGTGATATAATTTCTTATATAGATACTAAAAAGATCTTAATTTTACCTAATACTTCAGGTTGTAGAAATACTGAAGAAGTTATTCGCCTTGCCAGACTTATTAAGTCTCTAAATTTAGAACCGTGGATAAAATTGGAACTTACACCTGAACTCAGACATCTTTTGCCTGATCCTATTGAGACACTCCGTTCAACTGAGGCACTTGTAAAAGAAGGGTTTACAGTGCTCCCATATATTCAGGCTGATCCTGTTTTAGCAAAAATGCTTGAAGAGGCTGGGGCTGCTGCTGTTATGCCCCTTGCATCTCCAATAGGAACAAATCAAGGACTCAAAACTCGTGATATGATAGAACTAATTATAGAACAGTCAACTGTTCCTGTTGTTATTGATGCAGGTCTGGGAAAACCATCGGATGCTTCTCTATGTCTTGAACTTGGTGCTGATGCTGTCCTTGTTAATACTGCAATAGCTGTTGCAGACGATCCTGTAAAAATGGCTTCTGCTTTTCGTAAAGCAGTAGAAGCAGGAAGAGAGGCTTTCCTTGCAGGTTTAGGCCCTGTATCAAGAGTTGCATCTGCTACTTCTCCTCTTACGGGATTTATTCATTCTTAATCTATGAATAGATTTGTTAATATCTTTTCTCCTGATTCAGTAAAAAAAGAATTGGAATATCTTAAAACTGTAACTTATGAAGATGTTAAAATCACTCTTTCAAAAGAACATATTTCAAAAAAAGATTTTTTGAACCTAATATCTTCTGCTGCAGACCCTTTTCTTGAAGAAATAGCCAGAAAATCACAGAGAATAACAAAAAAAAGATTTGGTAACATAATCCAGATGTATATCCCACTTTATCTTTCAAGTGAATGTAATAATAGATGCGCTTACTGTGGTTTTAGAAATGATCTAAAACCTGAAGAGAGAAAGACTTTATCTTTAGAGGAAGTTAAACAGGAAGCATTTAAAATAAAACAGATGGGGTTCTCACATGTTTTGCTTGTTTCTTCTGCTTCTTCAAAGGTTACTGTTAATTATCTTAAAGAGGTTATCTTTATTCTTAAAGATTTATTTGCTTCTGTAACTGTTGAGATAGATACTCTTTCAACAGATGATTATAACGCTCTTAAACAGGTAGGTTGTGATGGAGTAACCATTTATCAGGAGACATATGATCCAGAGATTTATAATAGAGTGCATTTAAGTGGTTCAAAGAAAGATTAGAGATGGAGATTGGATGCACCTGAAAGAATATGTGAAGCAGGTTTGCGGAAGTTAAATATAGGCGCTCTTTTGGGTTTGGGAGACTGGTTGTTTGAATCTGTTGCTCTTTATCTTCATCTTGAATACCTTTCAAAATATTACTGGAGAACATATCTTTCTTTGAGTTTCCCAAGAATAAATAATGCTCCGGAAGATTTTTCTTATGTGCCTGTATCTGATAAAGATTTATGTAAGATGGTTTGTGCTTTCAGGATTGCATTTCCGGATCTTAATTTAGTCCTTTCAACACGTGAAAGCCCTGAAATAAGAAGAGGTCTTGCTAATATTGCTATAACACAGATGAGTGCAGGTTCAAGTACTACACCAGGAGGATACACCTCTAAACTTTCTGATATTAGACAATTTGAAGTTTGTGATGATAGACCACCAGAGATAGTATCTGAAGATTTAAAAAATATAGGACTTGAACCTGTTTGGAAAGATTGGGATAAGTATTTGTTTTAACTCTATTTAGATTTTTAAAATTATTATTGTTATCTTGTTCTTCTGGAGGTTTTATTTGAAGATAGGTATAATAGGATTAGAATTTGCTGGCAAAAAAACATTGATGCGTATTTTAAGTAATGAAGGTAAAAATATAGTAAAAAAGGGAAGTCTTGAATTATCTACAACTCAGGTAGTAGATCCAAGAATAGAATTTTTGAGTAATCTTTATAAACCAAAGAAGACAACTTTTGCGCGGCTTGAGTTTGTTTTGACACCCTCTATAACAGGAGATGAAAAGAAAGATAAAGAGATCTTTTCTTTGCTTAATGGTGTTGATGGACTTATTCTAATTTTAAGGGATTTTTGTCTTGAAGGACTTCCAGACCCTTCCCCAGAAAAAAATTTCCATAATATAAAAGAAAATCTTATAATAAATGATTTGATTAAACTGGAATCTATAACTGAAAAATTTAATAAAAGACACCAGAAAAGCACTGATATGTCTGTTGAAAATGAAAAAAATCTTATTGAAAAATGTAAAAAACATCTTGAAAAAGGTTTGATGCTTTTTACTCTTCAACTTACTGAGTTTGAAGAAAGTATTATTAAAAACTTTGATTTTCTTTCTCGTAAACCTATGTATGTTCTTGTAAATGTGTCGGAAGATAAAATTCAAAAAGAACTTTTGTTTAATTTTGATTCAATTTTTTATTCTTCTATATCTCTTGGTATAGAAGAAGAGATATTCAGACTTGAAAAATCTGAACAGGAAGAATTTCTTTTATCTCTTGGTCTTAAAGAACCAGCACTTAACAGAGTTATAAGAGATTGTTATAGAATGCTTGATCTTATATCTTTTTTTACGACAGGTGAGGATGAGGTAAAAGCCTGGACTGTAAAACGTGGAACAAATGCTCGTTCTGCTGCAGGTACAATACACAGTGATATGGAAAGAGGTTTTATCCGGGCAGAAGTAATCTCCTATGATGATTTTGTTAAAGCAGGTAGTGAAAAAGAAGCAAAGAAATTAAATCTCTACCGTCTTGAAGGTAAAGATTATATTGTTCAGGACGGAGATATAATACATTTTAGATTCAATGTCTGAAAAAATATCAACAGTTTACATTAAAAAAGTTAAAGATTATAATGACCCTTATCTTTTAAATGCAGTAGCAGAACTTCTTGATGCGTCCGGACTTTCCTGGAATAAAAAGACAGTTTTATTAAAACCTAATATGCTTTCTCCTGCAAATAACAACCTTGCTGTTACAACTCATCCTGCAGTTTTAGAGGCAGCGGTTTTGCATCTTCAAAAAAGTGCTAAAAAAGTATTCTTTGGAGATAGCCCCGGTATCCCACTTTCACCTTATTTTGTTATGAAAAAACTTGGTTATCAAAATATTTTAAAAAAAACAAAAGCTCTATTCACTGATTTTGATAAAGATAAACAAATAGTTAATAACAAAAATAATAGACTTGTTAAATCTTTTACTTTGGCAAGAATAGTTGTAGAGACAGATATTTTAATAAATCTTCCAAAGATGAAGACTCATGTTGGTGCTATATATTCCGGTGCTGTAAAGAATCTTTTCGGTTGTATACCTGGACTAATAAAAGCTAAGTTCCATTTTAGATTTCCTACCAGAAAACATTTTGGAATATTACTTGCAGACTGTGCTTCTACAGTAGAGGCTGATTTCCATATTATGGATGCAATAATAGCCATGGAAGGCGAAGGACCTTCTAATGGTAAACCTGTAAATCAATCTCTTATTCTTGCATCAAAAGATCCTGTTGCTTTAGATGCTGTATGTTGTAGTATAATGGGTCTTAATCCAAAAACAGTGCCACATCTTGTTGAAGCTGAAAAGTCTGGTCTTGGAACTTTAGAGCTAAATAAAATTAAAATTGAAGGTGTGAAAAATTTAGAAGATGTTACTGTTAAAGTTTATGAAAATCGTTCTTCAAAAAAAGAGATGAGATTTGGTCCTGCAGGAATTGCTCAAAAAGTTTTGAAGAATCTCTTGCTTGCAAAACCTGTTATATTAGAAGAAAGATGTAAAAAATGTCAACTTTGTGTGAAGATATGCCCGATAACTGCCATCTCTTCTGTTGATAATGGAGTACCAAAAATAGATTATAATAAATGTTTTAGATGTTATTGCTGCCATGAAATCTGCCCTGAACATGCTATTATAAAAAAAGATACATTATTAAGCAAAATAATAGGGTAAGAGGTGATTTATGTTAAAACAACTTCTCGCTCCCTGGAGAATTTCTTTTATTCTTAAAAAAAAAGAAAAAGGTTGTGTCTTCTGTAAAATTGCTAAAAATCCTTTAAATGATAGAAAAAATTATGTCTTAAAGAGAAATAAAAATACTTTCGTTGTTTTAAATCTTTATCCATATAATAATGGCCATATAATGATTGTCCCATATAAACATGCTTCTCTTCTTTCATCTCTTAATTTTGAAACACTTTCAGAACTTATGGTTGAAACAGATTACTGGGTAAAACGAATTCAAGAAGTGATGAAACCAGATGGATTTAATATAGGTATGAATTTAGGCAAAGCAGCAGGAGCAGGTATTGCAGACCATTTACATTTACATATTGTCCCAAGATGGATAGGCGATGCAAATTTTATGCCTGTTGTAGGTGAAATTAAAGTTATCCCTGAAAGCCTTGATTCAGTATATCAAAGATTGATAAAATAAGATCTAATATCTCCTGGATTTTCTTATAATTTTTTACTTCTCAAGGAATTTTTAATTAACGCCGATATTTATGAAGAATTTACTAAAGGAAGACTTTTATGAGTTCAAATATAAGAATGGTATTAAACAGAATACGTTTTTATATACTTCTACTTGGAGGATTTTTAGGATTAGAGATCCCTTTGTTCATTTTTACTTTTTTTAAATATTTTCCTGAACATAGAAAGTTTATATGGATTCTCTCTCTTTTAATAGGGATTGGTGCTTCATTTATAGTCTTTTTTCTTATACATTCTATTATAAATGATAATTACGAAATCAAATTATTGTTTGATAACAATGATTATGATAACCTTTTCAAAGATTCTGAAAAAAAAGGAAATTTATGAGACGTTCAGAATGGATAGGACTTGGAATTGCTTTATTTGTACTTCTGTTAACTTATTCGTTAGGTACTCTACATAGTATTTTAAAAGACTTTTTGCAAACTAAGATTGCTAAAGCATCAGAAGTTGAGATAGAAAAACCCGAAGAAAAAATATTTAAACCCCTTAATGTTTTTACTTCAAAAAAAAGTTATTATCGTTATGAACTTGTAGAGATTCTGGCAGATTATAGAGATTATGAAAAAAAACCTATTGTTTCAGGAAATCTTTCTGCAAAGATATATTTTAATAATAAATTGATAACTACTGTTGGAAATATATCAGAGATTCAACTTTATTATGATTCAAATTTAAAGTTATGGAGAGGAAGGTTCCCTGTTCCGTGGAATCCACAACTTGGAGAATACAGTGCTCTTGTTATAGCAAAACCTGCTGACCCTGGCCCTGTACTAAAAGAGACTTGTAACTTTAGTATTATAGGTAAAGAACCACCTCAGATCCCGTCTGGACTTGCAGTAATGGCTGTTGAAAATTATTCAGATCTT
>Ga0272448_1005563_pt1 | contig 13899 bp, 8 predicted proteins | sample YNPCB0191_FD_202220 | JGI IMG/M metagenome (GOLD analysis project Ga0272448, IMG submission 202220) | Hot spring sediment microbial communities from Yellowstone National Park, WY, United States - YNP-CB-019-1 | ecosystem: Environmental > Aquatic > Thermal springs > Hot (42-90C) > Sediment...
ACAAGAATATTGCCTCCCCCTATGTTTCCGGAACGGATCCCTTCTCGTCGGGAACAAATCGGCTAGTTCAATGCGGCATGCGGGCCGTTTCTGCAACCGCGCGATGGGTCCCCCGCATTCCTGCTGCGGGATGGTATAATGTCTATGTCACACATAGCGCCTACACAAACCGTTCGCCTGCGGCTCACTACAAGATCTACCATGCCGGCGGTGTGACAGACGTTTATATCGATCAACGGATGCGGCGCTTTACGTGGATCTATTTGGGGACTTTCTATTTCGAGAGTGGAGTTGACCAGAATCGAGCAAGCGTCGAGCTTCTCAATGACTCTAGCTCTACTTCGCATTATGTCAGTGCAGATGCTGTTCGGTTTGGCGGCGGCATGGGGCTTATCAGTCGCGGAGCGGCAGGAACGAGCGGAAAGCCGCGCTTCGAAGAGGAAGCTCGCTACCATATTCAATACAGTGGTGCTCCGTCGTCGCTCTATGACGGATCAGGCAACGATGAGCAAGATGGTTGGCCTGCCAGACCCAAGTTCGGAAAGTGGCTTTACGATGGTGCAAGTGCCTACGGTGCTCCCGCGCAAGATAGCGTTTACATTAGCTCTCATACTAACGCTTTCGACGGGACGGCTCGGGGGTTGGATACATATGTTTACACCGGCTATGAGGGCACGTGGCACGATACATTTAGAAACTTCGTCCACGATGAGGTTCTCAACGACTGCCAGAAAGGCTACAGCTCTCTTTTTGTTAATCATGGCGTGGGAAAGCGTTATGGGACATACAGCGAGAATAACCCGTCCAATGTAGGCGATGTCATGCCCATTTTCCTCGGTGAATGGCTGTTCCACGATAACGCCACGGACATGTCCCTCTACCATGATCCCAAATTCCGGCAAGTGATGGGTCGTGCGATCTACCAGGGAATTGTGAAATTCTGGGCGAATCGTAATAGTACGCCTGTTTACCTTCTTCCCGAGCCCCCGCGTAATCTGCGCGTCGTCCAGACTGGTTCAACGAGTGTGAGACTTCAGTGGGATCAACCTCTCACCGATACGCAAGGAGTGTTGGGCGACGCTGCAACAGGCTACAATGTGTACGTGAGCGCACATGGACGCGCCTTCCCTGCGCCCATCCCTGTTGCCGGAGGGAGTACAACGAGCTATGTTCTTAGCAGCCTCACTCCTGATACCAATTATTTCTTTTATGTCACGGCAACAAATCAGGGAGGGGAGAGTTTTCCAACCGAGGTGATGGCGGTACGTACGACGACGGACGCACAAGCCCCCAAGGTCCTCATTGTCAATGGCTTCGACAAACTCGATATGGCGACTCGTCAAGCAGTGCCTTGGAGTGATGGGGTTCTTTACCGGCAGCGTCTCGCAAAGATGAACACCTTTGATTACATCGTCGAGCATGCGAACGCGATTGCAGGCTGGGGACGTCGAATTGCGTTCGATTCTTGCGAGGATGAAGCCGTCGAGCTGAACTACGTCAATCTCACAGACTATGCTGCTGTCGTCTGGATCGGCGGAATTCAAGCCGAAGTGAGTGTGACGGATCCCACAAATGACATATCGCTCACCCCCGCGCAGCAGACGAAACTTACCAACTATCTTAATGCTGGCGGGAAGCTTTTCATTAGTGGAGCAGAAATCGCCTGGGATCTTGACCGCGGCGGATCTACCACTTTTGTCGATACGACGCTCCGTGCAAATTATGTCGCAGACAATGCCGGCGTCTATGGTGCGACGGGAGCTGCTGGGTCTGTATTCGCAGGTCTCGGTGGTATTACTTTCGACGACGGGACTGGTCCCCGCTATGCTGTGAGATATCCTGATGTTATTACCACCTCTGGTGGCTCAATCCCTGCCATGTACTATGCCAGTAGCACCACACTTCTTGATGGTTTGGATGCCATCGGTGGGTGGAAAGATCCCAACTACAGCAGCCAGACAAATGCGGATGCTGCATGTACATTTGCGATCGTGTCTTCACCCCTTCTTCAGGGAACTGGAGCAGGAGATCTTTACTACGTATGGGGGACTGGTGATTTTATTAGAGAGTATAACAGCACGTTGCCTGAGTTCCCCGCAGACTCTATCTTCTCGCTCTGGGTCTACGGTGATAATTCAGGGCATCGGGTGCGTGTCGCACTTCGTGACTCGGACAATGAAATCTTTGTCAATAATTGGCTGACCATTGATTTTACGGGCTGGAGAGAGATTCGGTGGGATATCAGAAAAGATCCGTTTAGCGTATGGGCGAATGCATCCAACAACATCATTGATGGCCCGAATGTGCGATTGGATTCCATTCAGGTTCAAAAAGCAGGATCGACACAAACGGGGCATCTCTATTTCGACTATGTGACCTATCTTCCTACGGCAACCTCGGCGGGGCCCATCGCTGCGGTGCAGTACAGTGGCACATACAAACTTGTGTATATGGCGTTCCCATTCGAGACGATCTTGCAGGATGCCACACGCAACGAGGTCATGAAGCGCGTCCTCGATTTCTTCTTCCCCCTTCAGATGACGCCTGCGTGGGATGAGACGTTCACAACCACGACTGGGTGGAATACATTTGTCCGTACCCCAAATAATGGAGCTTTCGCCGACTATGATGCGGGGAATACTGCTCTGCGCGCCGGGATTACATCTGATGCGTCGCGCTATCGTGTGGCGGGGTGGATGACGGACTCCTCGAAATGGTTGCCCTACAGCTCTGTCGGGACGGACAAGATCGTTCGCGGCAAGTTTTACGTCTATGCCACCGGACAAGCGAATCCCACGCAAACAAACACAATCCCCAATCTGAGAGCGCGCCTTGCTATTCGCTATGCTCAAAATTCCATGCTCGAAGTCTTCAACCACACGAACATGTCTAGTTCCGATGAAGCACTCGAACAGGAGCTAAGGCCGTCGACCGATCCGGCAAAACCATCACTGTATCGTGTGGACTTCGATCCCGTCGACGTTCCGTATCTGGTGGCGAATGCCTCTTCAGAAGGAATTTCTGCTGGGTTCGAAGCCTACGGTGTTTTCCCACAAGACAATGGGTATATTGCTCTTACCGAACTGGTGCTCGGCACCTACCCGAGTAGTACGCTTTCTGATGATGTCCTGCCCGCAAAAACGTACGCGCCTACGCCAAGTGACGCGGGTAATCTCAGCTCTGCGCAAATCGGAGCAGTAAAAGATCTTTTCAGTATCCTGTTTACGAGCAGCACGGAAGGTGATTACGGTACAAGAGATAATACATACGCACCTTCCTATGCGGAAGGACCTTTTGGAGTCACTGTCAGTTCTGTAGGCTTTAATAACCAGTTGGGTGGAACACGACTGGGAGTCGCTGCTATCGATTTCGGAACGGACCCCGACTACGCTGCACGTTTGCGTGTCGAGCCAAGCAAGCAGTACAAAATTCGTTTCCACGTGAGTTCGTCGACTCAATCAAATCGCAATCCTCAGCTGCGCTTGCGGAGCCGTTCGATAAGATTCTCCTGGTCGCAAAAACTGGAAATTGGAGGCGCTCTCTCGGCGGGACCGACAAACAACACGATTGCCGGGCAGGCACTACCGGGTGTGGGGTGCCTCAATCCCGACAAAAACACAGGCGAAACGACAGGAGGGTGGTATACGATGATCGTGCACACACCGATGAGCCTCGACATCCGCTCCGACAAAACTGGCGATCTCAATGCGCGGATGCCAAACATCAGTGCTGAGCCTGGTCCTGGTGTGAATTCAGCCTCTCGGCGCGACCTACGCGTCGGATTCGATCTCATGGATACCTTGAGCCCGCCGCCTAACGGACTTCTCGAAGAAGGGAATTTTACAGTCGATCGAATCGAGATTCGTTCCTATCCGCTTGTAGCGGATTGATATGCCAGTCGCGCAATGGATCTGAGTTGCGGGTTCGTCGTACCGAAGACGAGGGAAACCCGAGAATGGTGCTTTTTTTGCATGTATGATGTGCAGAATTGACGACTTTTGCGCAATAAGCACCTCAAACTGTGCTCTTGAGAGCATCTACAGCTGGCGCGAAGATTGCATTACTCCTCGTACAACGCTCTATGCAGTGCGTCTCTACGAGATGACGAGGAGTAATGCGACTCAACATGACAACGCCAGGTAACCATCGTAGACCATCAGGGAATGGAGCCGTTCCGTTGAGGACAATTGTCCCTGTTGGATTAGTGTGTGCATTAGCGGTGCTACTCAGCGGGTGTGTTTCCGCCACCAATCCGCCTGGATCAACATCTGATATTAGTGGAAGTGATACTGCCTTTTTGGCGCTGAGCGCTGCGCTTGTCATGCTCATGACGCCTGCACTTGCGCTTTTCTACGGTGGCTTAGTCAGGGCGCAAAATGTTCTCTCAGTGATGATGCATTGCTTTACCGCACTGGCTCTTGTTTCTCTTCAGTGGTGGCTGTGGGGCTACAGTCTTGCATTCAGTCCGTCCTGGCTGCATATTGGTAAGTTCGGGATACTTGGGTCACTCAATTGGATTGGTGGAAGAGAGGTTGGTTTGACGCCTTACCCTGCCTACAGCACGACTGTCCCGCATCAGCTCTTCATGGTTTACCAGTGCATGTTTGCTGCTATTACTCCTGCGCTAATTGCTGGAGCTTTTGCTGAGCGGATGAAATTCAAAGCTTTCGTTCTCTTTGTGCTTCTGTGGAGTACGTGTGTTTACGATCCGGTCGCACATTGGGTTTGGAGCGAGAATGGCTGGCTCAAACATCTGGGATCTTTGGACTTTGCTGGTGGCACAGTCGTCCACATTACGAGTGGTATGACGGCGTTGGTAGCAGCTCTCATCATAGGACCACGTCTTGGATTTCCCCGAACACCATTTGTTCCGCATTCTGTTGTCCTTACCATGCTTGGCGCAGGGCTTCTATGGTTTGGCTGGTTTGGATTCAATGCCGGGAGCGCTCTTGGCGCGACAACGGTGGCCGTGGTGGCTTTTGTGGCGACCCACTGTGGTGCTGCAGGCGGCGCCCTCGGATGGTTGTTATATGATCGGTTCATGAAACGTCAGCCCACTGCTCTCGGTTTTGCGTCAGGTGCGGTAGCTGGCCTTGTCGCCATTACTCCTGCTGCTGGCTTTGTCGGAAGCCTCTCGAGTTTTCTCATTGGAGCTGTTGCCGGAATGGTGTGTGCCATTGCAGTATCAGTGAGGGTGCGTTGTAAGATTGATGATGCGCTTGATGCCTTTGGTGTTCACGGTGTTGGCGGCACCCTTGGTGCTTTGCTCACAGGAGTCTTTGCCACCTCGCAGGTAAATCCTGCCATCGGCGGCAACGAAGGACTAGTTCACGGGCATCTAAAACTGTTTCTGATCCAGTGTGTCGCTATCCTTGTGACGATAGTTTATACCATCGGTGTGTCGTACTTGATTCTTAAGATTGTGGATGTGACAGTGGGTCTGCGCGTGAGTGAAGAAGAAGAGAAGAGCGGTCTCGATCTTTCGCAGCACGGCGAAAACGCCTATGCTCCGTGAGGACAAGTTTTAATTCTTTTGCGAGGAAGACAACGCTAACAATGAAACTTATCAAATGTATAATACAGCCTCATCGACTCGATCAGGTACGCGATGCCCTCAACGAACTGGGCATTAAGGGGATGACTGTCGTGGAAGCCAAGGGTTATGGACGGCAGCGAGGTCACAAGGAAATCTATCGGGGAGTGGAGTACAACATCTACTTCTTGCCCAAAGTGATGATCGAGATCGTTGTCGAAGACGAACTGCTCGATAAAGCTGTGAACGTCATCTTGGAAAATGCTCGTACCGGGCATATCGGCGACGGAAAGATATTCGTCATGGATGTTGTGGACGCTTATCGCATTCGCACTGGGGAGCGTGGCGAAGACGCTCTCTAGGCGCTGACGCTCACTCTAGTCTCGGTCTTCCTGCTTGTTTTGCAGACCCCGATATTCGTCATCCTCATTTTCTGCAGGGTCGACGAACTCTTCGAAATTTTCCGAGGTATCTTCTTCGTCGTCCAGAGAACTGAGAATTCGTTCTTCCTCCTCCCACTCTTGTCGTCGAAGAAGATTTCGTCTACGCTTTAGGAACCATGCCAGGATCGTGAGAACCGCAACGGCAATCCAAAAGGCTCCCGAATTATAGACAAGAAATCCAAGATTGCGCCACGAGCGTAGGCTTGATTTCCAACGGAGCTCGAGGGGATCAGTATAGAGGGGATTCCACAAAGCAGAAATCAGTTCTTTCCCCTGTGGACCAATATATGGCCTAAGAAAATACTTTAGAGAACCACCGTTTTCGTTCATTAATAACCGGACGACTGATGCGGACTCTTGGTAGGCAAGTCGTTGCCTTGGCGAGCCATAGGGAAAGTGGTGAGTCAGCTCTCGCAAGGGAATCGTTCTGTTCAAAAACGCTGCGAGAGCTATGGCTACTTGATCTTCGAACGACCATTGATCGGCAGCGATGAGAGCAACTCCTTCGTCGAACCATCTGGGGGCAGGCATCTTGAATCGAAGTCCGACATATAAGTGCGACAGCTCATGAATGAGTGTTCGGGAAAATTCCACAGGTGAAGCGCTACGCAAAGCCTCAGCGTTGATAATAACAGTAGGAACAGGAGCTGAGGACAAGGCCACCGCAGAGGAGTGCTCAGCCCAACCGCCAGTGAGCTGAAGAAAAACATTCTTGTCAGGCGCTATGATAACGTGGATCTCGGTGAGGAGTGCGTCGGGCATGCGCGAATTGAGGATGCGCCGAGCGGTGTCCGTTCTTTCTATCACGCTTTGAACCCATCTGCTATCAGAAGGAACAAACTCTGCACTGAGTCTCAAAGATCGGCTCGTGGTCGTGGAGATCTCTTTAAACAGTGACCCAAGAGAGACAGTCGTAGCGTGGGAGTAATCTGGGAGCAGAGACAGGAGAAAACACAAAAGCGCCCCACGCATCCATCTTACGAGAGGAACCACTGATACTTTTCTCGATCTTTGTGCTACTGAGACAAAATTCATTGTTTGAAACGATGTTTTCATGAACAAATCATGTTCTCATGAAAGATTCTCAGAGTTGAGTAAAAAACGACAAGTGATGAACGAGGTAATCTCGCTTAAGGACATAACCCTTTTACGCGATGGCAGGCGCATTCTCGACGGGATTACATGGACTGTCCGTCGAGGAGAAAATTGGGTAATCTTTGGCCCAAACGGTGCAGGCAAAACAACGCTGCTCAATCTTATTACGGGTTACCATTGGCCTACTGATGGTGAAGTTCGCGTTCTCGGCAAGCGCTTCGGAGAAGTGGACCTCTCGGAGTTGCGTCATAAAATTGCATTGGTGAGCGAACCGCTCATGCGCTATTTGAGGACAGACCTCTGCGGCGCTGAGATCATGATTACGGGCGCTCGTGCGCATCTGAATCTCTTTGATCCCCCTACGCAAGAGGAACTCCGTCACGTCGTTCAAGTGGCTGTTGAAACACACACAGAGGACCTGTTGGAAAAGCCATTTGGAGTGATGAGCACGGGTGAGCGTCAACGCATTCTCATCGCACGCGCTTTGATGAGACGTCCATCACTTCTCATTCTCGACGAGCCGTGCGCGGGGCTCGATCTTGCTGGCCGTGAATTCGTTCTCGCTACAATCAAACTCGTGGCTCAGCACAAGCATGCGCCGGCAATCCTCTTCACGACGCATCACGTCGAGGAAATAACAGATGTTTTCACACATGCCCTTCTCTTACGCAATGGGCAGGTATTCGATGCAGATGAGATCTCACGTTGTCTCACGAGCCGGCATCTTTCCGCTTTATTTGATGTGCCGGTACGTGTGTATCGGCGCGACGGACGTTGGAGCGCTTTCGCGCGTAAATGATGATGTATGACCTCTGTCGAGAGCAGGTGCCTACGACGCTGGAGAAGCCTCGAGAGAGCAAGATTCACGAGGTTCAGCTTCAACTTCGAGAGTAGCGTGTTCGATGTGCCACTCTGTTCGCAGGTACTCACGAATCTCCGGGATGCGCTGGAGCGTCGCCAAAATCCCGTCTTTCCCCGCGACAATGTGACCCGTCAGGACATGGTAGCCAGTTCCTAGCTCCCACACGTGAATGTGTCTCATATCGCTGAGTCCGAACCGAGAAACAACATCGCTGCGCAACTCTTCGATTGCAAGACCCGGGGGAGTGCCTTGCATGAGTATGTGGAGAGATCTTCGAATAAGACGATAAGTGCCCCCCATGACCAGCGCAATGACGATCAGGGAAGCTGCTGGGTCGAAGTAGCGTCCCCATTCCCAATTGGCGAAGACAGCGGCAACAACAACAAGGACCGAAGATAGTGTATCCTGGAGCAGATGAAGAAAAGCTGCACGGACATTGAGATCGTGCGTGTCGTGCGCGTGGAGGAGAACAACCGAGACGAGATTCGCAAGAAGTCCTACGGTGGCAACAGGCAACATGATTCTCTGGATTATCGGTTCAGGATGTAAGAATCGGTCGATAGCTTCCCGAATGACCAGCGTGGCAACAACGAGAAGTGTGCCCCCGTTTACAAATGCTGCAATAACTTCGAGACGGTGAAATCCGAAAGTATGACGGAGTGACGGACGACGTCGTCCGAGAATACGTGCTGCAAGAGCCAGCGCGAGGGCTCCTGTATCTGTGAGATTGTGAAGTGCGTCGCTCAATAAAGCGAGACTTCCTGAGAGGAATCCCCCAATGATCTCTACTGTGACAATCAATCCATTGAGAAGTATAGAGACGAAAAGTCGCCTATCGAGACTCTTCTCCGAAATGTATTGGCCGTTATGTCCCATAGGGTCATCCCGCAAATACACCCGGCACAAAAGTTCCTAACAACACTCCCGCAGCTAAAAGAATGGCTGGATGCCATTTGTGCCGTTCAAGAAAATACAGGGAGGTCGCTGCGAGCACTATTCCGAAGGGGTGCTTGAGAGATATGCTGCTGTGGGGAGCAAGTTCAACCGCACTGGCCAGGATCATTCCGACAATAACGGCAGAAATCCCTGCAAGAGCGTCGCGTACTTTGTCGAGATGGCGAATTCGCGTATAAACGTGCGAGATGAAAGCCATGAGTGTCGTGGCGGGGACATAAAGGCACGCCGTTGCCAAAACAGCACCTAATGCCCCGCCAAATCGGTACCCTACATACGTTGCCAACACTGCGATCGGACCTGGAGTGAGCTGGCTGATCGCAACTCCGTCGACAAACTCTCGCTCTGTTAAGAGATGAAGCTTCGAAACTAACTCATGTTGGAGAAGGGGAACAAGAACATAGCCTCCGCCAAAAAACATGAATCCGACTTTGAGAAAAAGGAGCGCAAGGGCGAACAAAGAGAACGTAGCTGCTGTTGTCCCCACGAGAATCGGTGACGCTGTTCCTGTAGCGACCTTTGCGGCGGTAATGGTAGTCGCTCCCATGAGTGCCTTCTCGCTACCTTGTCTGGAGTTAGTGTGTTTTCCTGCGGTCAGCGAGTTCTCCTTTGCCATTTTCAGAACATAGCCCACGCATGCTGCACACAAAATAAGAGTAATGAGTGAGACGTGAAATAATGTTCCGAGAACCCCTACTCCGCCTAGGAACCACGCCGGCAGCGATTTGAGCGTCTTCTTCCCGAGAGAGATTGCAGCTGACGTAATGATCGCAATAACGACTGGTCCCGCGCCATTCAGAGCATTTTGGAGAGAAGGAATTTTCTGTGTCGTGAAGTAAAGCCAAGAAAGCCCGATCACAAGGGTAACTGATGGTGCGAGGAACGCAATCATCGCTGTCAAGGCTCCGAGAAGCCCCCGCATCCGGTGTCCCACAAAGAATGCTGTATTCACCGCAAACGAGCCAAGAATTTGTCCCAGCCCTACTCCATGAAGGAATTCTTCAGCTTCGACGCACTTTTTGCGTTCGACACATTCTCGTTGGATAAGGGCAATGATGGCGACCCCACCACCAAAACCCATTGCCCCAATTTTGAGAAATTGCCAGGCGATCCACGCGAGAGATGGCTTGGTTTTCTCTTGTGGCAATACTATTTCTGCGCTCTCTTTTTCGGCTGTCATTTGTCTTGCAGGAGAAATCCTACTACGCTCTGCCTGCAAGCTTTATACGACAGGGAATGCAAATATGGCGATTGCCCAGAATGCGTCCGTATGGTTCTACGGTCATTTCCCCGCATTCGCTACACACAAAGCTTTCGAAAGTGTGGGGAGCGTCCTGCCATGCGTAGTCAAAAACATCGCTAATGGACAGGAGTGCTTCCATAGGAGCATTCATCACTTTCTCGACAAGGGGATTCACCACTTCGGGGGGAACCTGTGATGCTGGTATGCCTTTTTCTCGATATTCAGAAAAGAAAGCGGTTTGTTTATTGGCTAGCATCGCTTGTGCGAGCGGAGAAACGCGGACAGCTTTTTGTCGGCGCTTATCGATGAGAGTTACTCCCCATTTTCCGTAGTGAAGCTTTCGGATATTTCCTTTACCAAAAGTACATCCTGTAATGACCTGAATCCCGTCAGCAAAACACGTCGCACAATGGTCATCGCCGAGTTCAAGAAGTGCAACCAGTTGACCATCTGGGGCTCTTTCGACGCTGAGGGCATTCATTGCTGCAGCGCCAACTCTCAATCCCATAGGCATTGCGGGGCATTTGTGACCATGAAACTGGAGACCCATTTCGAGGAAGTTACGCGGATCTATCATGAGAAAGTCCTTTCTAAGACTGAAATTGTTTATTCAATGCATGCTTATTTGGCAAAATCGCCAATATTCCCCGTGGATTATTTTTTTTTCCGACTTCTTTTCATAAAGCTGTTGCTGCCGGAGTAAACTTTGCTTTTCTCTCGGAGTGCATGGCGGATGTTATCAGAGAGATTCAGCGTGAGCTCCGTCGGGAGAAGTATCCTCCTTATGTGTGGAAACTACGCCTGTGGGCTAGCGTTCTCATTGCGCTTCTCACGGCGGTTGTGCTCGCGGAAATTTTCTGCCGGCTCACTCGCATTGCTCCACCGCCTATTCTTCCCAGTGCACACGAGCGTTTGGGTCAGCATGTTGCATCCGAGCTGAATACGTATTTCAAATCGAACGCTTTCGTTTCCGATCCTTATCTTTTGTGGAAGCATGAACCGGCAAGCTGGTTTCTGGGGCACCGCATCTCCAATGACGGGTTGTATATGGTCCCCCCGAGTATATCTTATTCGCCGGATAGCGTAGTGAAAGTCCTCGTGCTGGGCGACGCGCTCCCGACGGGTTCACCTTCGCCATTTCCCGATGTTCTGCAAAGGCTTGCTACAGCGAGGGAGTCTGGGAAAAACATTCTCGTCTGGAATGCAGCAGTTCCCGCGTATTCAATAGAACAGATCTCACGTCTGTGGGAGAAAGTGAGACGTCTCCAGTCGTTCGATGTTGTTGTCGTATGTGCGGGCTGGGCTGATTCTTCTCCTGCCTTCGGTGTCGAAGATCAATATTTAGGAATCCGTCATCCTTTCCTAGCTCGTTTGTGGAATGAGCTCAATTGGATGCATCTCTATCGAGCGATGCTTACGCAGTCTGCGCGGGGTGAAACGGGTAGCTCGTTGAGCATGAGAGTCTCTCCTTCCCACTTCGAAGACTCTCTCCGGCGTCTCGTAACATCCATCCGTCGCGCCAACGCCGTGCCGATTCTTCTCACAGAGCCTCATGATGCCCCTGAGGACATTCATGATGAAACGGCTCGTGAGCTTGTTGAGCGTCACCAGCAGTATAATGCAATTATCCGTAGGGTTGCGATCGAGGAGCATGTGGTCTCTGTTGATCTTGAGCAAGAATTCCAGCGCCGTGGCGGAAGTCGTTTGTGGCAGTCACCCGGGATGGTTCTCTCACCTCCTGGACACAACTTAGCTGCTCGCTTGATCCTCGGTGCGCTATGTAAGGCGGGTTTGTTTTCCGAAGAAGATCTCGGTCGCACGGCTCGCAATGCGCGCTACGACACTATGAGTCCGGACCGTCCCCGCGTGAAGTGGCACATTACTCCAGATGTTCTTGAAACAGAGACTACGGCAGGCAAGGTGTGTCTCAGTGTTATTGCCACAAATACCGGTAATACGGCATGGCTTCGGCGCCGTACGATCAAGAGTGGCAAGGAGGGTGAAAAAATCTCGTTCGGATCTACTGCAATACGGAGTGAATTGCGGTGCCAAGAAAAACACGCCACCGATGAGACCTCCATGGCCGTTGCCGAGCGGTTTCCGCTTCCTCACGATGTTTTCCCCGGCGAAGCTACTTCACAGACTCTGTGCCTTTCTGTGCCTAATGTGGCAGGCGATTACGTCATTTCCTTTTGTATCGATGTCGACGGGATTGGTTCTCTCACCCGCTTCGGTGCAGAAGAATGCACAGTGTCTCTTTCCCTGCGGTGAATCCTGGCAAAGCAAAAGTTCCGCTCTGTCGAAAAAATGTGAATTCATTATTTTGCAGCAGCATTTGTCCGACGTTGAGCCGACGAGAACTGTTTCAGCGCCGCGCTCCTCGCGAGCGCTGACGCTTTCATGGTGAAAGTCATCCCGCGGTGTGCTGAGCGAAAAGCAATAACTGAGTGTTTCAACTATTGTGATGAGCAATCATGCATGGAACTGCGCCAACTTAGAGTGGTGTAAAGATAAGAAATCCTCTCGCTGTCACTATGGCACCTCAGTCCATGAACTTATTTATTTCCGACTTTTTTCTGAAAGGGGGAGCGGGCAGGACGCGCGTAAGGGCCGTTGCGCAGTGCTTCGAGATCGTCCTCAACCTTGCCGGAGTACCATGTTATTTGTCCCAGCTTGCTGTACTGCCGTGCTTTCTCGATGTTTGACACATAAGCAGAAGTTGATACTTCGCACGATATAGCTGCAACAAGGATGTCTCGGTCGGGACCGAGAATTTTCACTGCTCGCTCAGCTGGCGGGACAATGTTTTGGCCGTACATGCTCACCGCGATAGCATCAAGGAGCCTGTGTTTTGCCCAGAGATCCCACGGTTGAGCTTTGTTATCTTTTTCTTCGGGAGGTACGACATACGAAGTGAGAACAATGTCTTGCCGCACCGCTTTCACTTTTTCTCGAATTGTACGCACGGCTTTCACGAGCTGCTCGCGTTTCCACTCGAGGAAACGCTTTTGAGTTGCCGAATTCTCCTCGATCGAGCTAGGCTCTAGTCCCGTCTCTTTCTTAAAATGCTCCTTGCAGTAGTCGCAATAACAGTAGTTCTCGCCAGCATATCGGATCCGGTCCAGATTGATTCCTTCTATCTCATAGCGTTGAGCAACTTCGCTCGCAATTCCGGCGATAAGCTCGTGACACTGAGGATTCGAGGGGCACATGGAGTAAAAATCGCCCCATGCCGGGTTGTGAATGAAACGATCGCCTTTCGAGCTTACGGAAAGAAGTTCTGGATGAGCATCAAGCCACGGTCCCATCGATTTGTCTTTGGTTGCATCAGGGGTGTGGTACGAATAGAAACCATATTCCAACCACGCATGCACCTCGAGGCCCCGCTTGTGAGCCTCTTCGATGAAGTATTTCAATGGATCCCGTCCTTGTGCTTCAGGGAGTTGGGGAAGATAGCGCGAATCGGGATAAATCACATAGCCTTTGAAATAGACGTCTGGAAACACAGCATTGAAATGAGCCGAAGCGATTCCATCCAGCTTGCGTTGGATAGTTTCCGTAGACTCAAGAAGTTCGCGCCCCGGCAACCAAATTCCTCTTAGTTCGACCTCTGGGCTACTCCACTCCTTCGCATGGACAGGTGCAGTTGTTGATGTGCTGGGTTCGTTTGTTTCTGACTGACCAGGCTCGAGCATGGTGTTGCGTGTGGTAGCAACCTGCGAAACAGTGGCTGAAGTGGGTTGGGCGAAAGCTCTCCACACTGAGAAAA
>Ga0272448_1005564_pt1 | contig 13897 bp, 12 predicted proteins | sample YNPCB0191_FD_202220 | JGI IMG/M metagenome (GOLD analysis project Ga0272448, IMG submission 202220) | Hot spring sediment microbial communities from Yellowstone National Park, WY, United States - YNP-CB-019-1 | ecosystem: Environmental > Aquatic > Thermal springs > Hot (42-90C) > Sediment...
GAGTTCCAGCGTTTCATGGATACCAAATACCCGGATGTCGGACTCGATATCAAAACCACCAAGGTGCTGAGCGAGGCAACTGAACAGAAGCTTAAGCAGGCTATCGTAGAGTTCAAGACTGGGTTTATGCGAGCGTAATTACAAATCGCAGGCCGAATGTGATCTAAGTCGAGCCGCGATTTACAGGAAGAATCATGGCAACAATGCGTGATATCCGGCGGAGAATACGAACCGTCCGGAATATACAACAGATAACAAAGGCTATGAAGATGGTAGCCACCGCAAGACTGCAGAAGGCTCAGTCAAAGGCGTCGGAAGCGCGACCTTATGCTGACGAGATGATTGCAGTCATGCGTCAGCTCGGGGCTGCGTGCGCGGAGATAAATCATCCGCTGCTCGAAGCTCGTGAGGTGCAAAACACCGGCATACTGGTCGTGACGTCGGACCGCGGTATGGCAGGAAGTTATAATACCAACGTCAACCGCAAAGTCCTTGAAATTACTCGTTCGCTGGATAAGCAGAAAGTAAAACTGATCACGGTAGGTAAGAAGGGAAAGGCATTCTTTGCAACCCGCGGATACAACATTGCCGCAGAATTTACCATGCCGTCTTCGGAAGTAACTTTCGCCGATGCAAGACTGGTCAGCCGAACAGTCATGGGGATGTTTGAAAGCGGCGAGATCGACGTAGTGCACATCATTTATACGCGGTTTATCAGCGCAATGCGGCAGATGGTGACCGAGATGCAATTGCTCCCTGCCGTTCCGCCAAGTGGCGAGCAGTGCGGCGTAAACGAAGACTATATGTTTGAACCTAAACCATCCGCGCTGCTTGGAGATTTGCTCCCGAGATACGTGGATACTCAAGTGTATCGAGCGATGCTCGAATCGCTCGCAAGCGAACACGGTGCACGTATGACCGCAATGACTTCGGCAACAGATAGTGCAGGCGAAATGATCGACCGCTTGACACTCGATTATAACCGGGCCCGTCAGTCGGCGATCACAACGGAATTGACGGAAATAGTAGGCGGAGCAGAAGTACTCAGATAGTAATGCGTACGCAGGAAAATGGCTTGAAAAACGGTTCGATAGTTCCATTATCCGCCGGAAGTTCCAGTCGTATTTCGCGCGTTCTCAAGTTCGGAGGTAGTAAATGGCAGAAGGACAAGTAGTCTCGGTCGTAGGCCCAGTCGTGGACTGTAAGTTTCCGGCAGATGCACTCCCCGAGATTCTAAATGCTATCAAGATAGTTGACGCAGAAAGAAACATCGACCTAACCATTGAAGTAGCACAGATGCTCGGAAACGACATCGTGCGGTGTGTAGCAATGTCGAGCACCGACGGGTTGGTGAGAGGGATGAAAGCCATCGATACCGGCGGTCCAATCACCGTTCCGGTAGGCAATGAAACTCTTGGTCGTGTTTTCAACCTGCTTGGAGAGCCCGTAGATAAAAAGGGGCCGGTGGAAACCAAGGAGCGATATCCTATCCATCGTCCTGCACCTTCATTCCAAGAACAAAGCTCGGTTGTAGAGCAGTTTGAAACCGGGTTGAAGGTTATCGATCTTCTCTGCCCTTATGCAAAGGGAGGAAAGGTCGGTCTCTTCGGTGGTGCAGGTGTAGGCAAGACGGTTTTGATCCAGGAGTTGATCCGAAACATTGCAACCGAGCACGGAGGTGTTTCGGTATTTGCAGGTGTAGGAGAGCGAACTCGAGAAGGCAACGACCTTTGGATCGAAATGAACGAAAGCGGAGTTATCGCCAAGACCACTATGGTATTTGGCCAGATGAACGAGCCGCCCGGAGCTCGACTTCGAGTAGCGCTTGCCGCTCTTAGTATGGCAGAGTATTTCCGCGATGAATTGGGACAGGACGTACTCCTTTTCGTCGATAATATTTTCCGATTCGTACAGGCTGGCTCGGAAGTGTCGGCACTTCTCGGACGAATGCCTTCCGCAGTAGGTTATCAGCCGACTCTTGCGACCGAAATGGGCGCGCTGCAGGAAAGGATTACTTCCACGCAAAAGGGATCGGTTACGTCCATCCAGGCGATCTACGTTCCTGCTGATGACCCGACCGACCCCGCGCCGGCAACCACGTTCGCTCACCTCGACGCCACGACATATCTCGAGCGCCGAATCGTGGAACAGGGTATTTATCCGGCTGTAGACCCGCTTGTCTCGACGTCGAGAATCCTCGATCCGAGAATAGTAGGCGAAGATCATTATTTGACGGCACGAAGAGTACAGGCAACTCTGCAGAGATACCGCGAGCTTCAGGATATCATCGCAATTCTCGGTATCGACGAGCTTTCTGATGAAGATAAGCTGACGGTTGCCCGAGCGAGAAAGATTCAGCTCTTCCTGTCTCAGCCGAACTTCGTAGCTGAACAGTTCACCGGTATTCCGGGCCGATACGTTTCGCTCAAGGAAACCATCCGTGGATTCAATGAAATTGTTGATGGTTTGCACGATGATTTGCCGGAACAGGCATTCTACATGGTCGGCGGTATCGAAGAAGTGGTTCAAAAAGCCGAGCAGATGAAGGCCGGCGTCTGATAGTAGTCGATCCGGCGTGAAACGGTTTTACGCCGACATTCATAAAGCAAAGGCTTTTCTCGAATCATGGCTGAAAAGACATTCAAACTTGAAATAGTTACCCCCGAGCGCATGGTGGTAAAGCAGGAAGCTGCTTCGATCGTAGTGCCGGGCATCGAGGGGTCATTTGGTGTGCTGGCGGACCACGCTCCTCTTATGGCGGAATTGACGATCGGTGAAATCCGCATCTGGGATGTCGATGGACACGTTTCACGCTTGGCGACCGCCGGTGGATTCATGCAGGTCAGCGGCAATGTTGTGCGCATCCTCGCTGATAGTGCCGAACGCGCAGAAGAGATCGACTTGGCCCGTGCCGAACAGGCTCAGAAACGTGCCGAGGAACGCTTGAACACAGAGAGAGAGAGCATCGATCGCGCCAGAGCCGAGGCAGCGTTAAAGCGAGCTATAGTAAGAGTGCGAGTAGCGCGCGGCGAATAACACATAATTCACTCGTATATAAATCGCGTTTGCAAATGCTCCGGAGACCAATGTGTTTCCGGAGCATTTTTGTTGTATGCCAAGGTTGCTATTCCGGGTAGAAGACGCTATACTAGCAATAATACCTTGAGCCCAAAGTATACGAAAAATGTTGCGATTTCTTAGAATATTTTCAGGCGATTGGTAGTTTGGCACGTTTCTTGCAACAAGAAAAGTAAAGAACTGATGAAGCGGTTAGGCAAGAGAAAGAAGCCCCGGCAAGTAAGACTGGGGACATACCATAGTATTAAATACTGGAGTAGAAAGGGGAAAAGGATGAGAAAAGCAATATTGATAAGCATGCTGATGCTTATCGTGGTCTTGTGTGCTGCAGGAGCATACGCAACGAGCTATCAGGTAGTTCAGTCTAGTGGACTCTACAGTTTATCTGATGGCGATACCCAAATTTGGGATGTAGCAGGATTCAATCCGGCGCTCGGTACCTTGACCAGCGTATCCATAGATTTGTCTACCACAGTGGATGAATCTTGGAGTCTTGATAATACAGGGAATAGACTCGTGTATACGAACGGAAATACGTATGCGTATGGTATTGCATGGTTTAACACTGCTAATTATGGTGTGAGCTACCTGTCGGGGGCACAGGTGTCGGATAATTGGAATACCACTATCCCGAAGAAGAGTTCAATCGGCAATATTTTGCATGGTGAAGATAGCCAGCATTTGAGTCTCGATAACTCTTATGACCTGTCGGAATTTTACAACCCTTCGCAGGTGGCATTCTTCAACTACTCGTATTTTTATAGTCGCAACTTCCCTGGGAATGTTAGTGACGATCATACTATCAGTAGCACCGGTCAGGCCATGGTAACTTATAACTACCAGCCGGTACCTGAACCGTCGAGTCTGTTGGTGCTTGTTGCAGGTGGAGCCGGTATGTTCGGCTTTATCAAGAGACGCAGAGCATAACTAAAATCTGGCGATACGAAGATCTGGCATTGGCGTCCGCTCCGTAAGGAGCGGACGTTTGCATTTGTGCCACAATATTGCTATTCCGGGTAGAAGACGCTATACTAGCAATAATACCTTGAGTCCAAAGTATACGAAAAATGTTGCGATTTCTTAGAATATTTTCAGGCGATTGGTAGTTTGGCACGTTTCTTGCAACAAGAAAAGTAAAGAACTGATGAAGCGGTTAGGCAGGAGAAAGAAGCCCCGGCAAGTAAGACTGGGGACATATCATAGTATTAAATACTGGAGTAGAAAGGGGAAAAGGATGAGAAAAGCGATAATTACAAGCATGCTGATTCTCGCCGTGGCGTTGTGTGCGGCAGGAGCATATGCGACAAGTCATCAAATCGTGCAGTATAGTGGGACTATCTCAGATTTTGGTGATTCTGGCTGGGTGTATTGGAATGTGACACCGTTCGATTCAACTCTGGGGACTTTGACCGGTGTGTCAATAGACCTCAATACCGTAGTAGACGGTGGCTGGAGCTTGACAAATAAGGGAAAAGGGATCTTGAGTACGAGTGGATATGCATCAATCATAACAGAAGCTATGTTTGGAGTGGATCCTTTGATCTCAGGACAGTCGGTCTCGTACGCTTACGATAGTTGGAACACTGTGATTTGGAATAAGGGAGATTCGATCGGTGGCCCTTTGCATGTCGAAGATACTCAGCACTTTCTCTTCGATAGCACATATAACCTCTCAAGCTTCAACAATCCATGGGAAGTAGATTTCGTAAATTGGGCTGACTTTGCCCATGAAGAGTATCCCTCCAACGCCAGTAGCAGCAATTACGTGTCCGGAAATGCTTCGGCAGTAGTCACCTACGACTACCAGCCCGTGCCCGAGCCGTCGAGCCTTTTGGTGCTTGTTGCAGGTGGAGCAGGTATGTTCGGTTTCATCAAAAGACGCAGAACAAACTAGACTACAGTTTTTACAAATCAATGCTTGATCGAGTAGACGCCCTCTTGTATAGTAGTGGGCGTCTACTTTTTTGTTGCCATTCCATAGAAAAGGCCTTATACTGATAGGTGTAGTTTAGCGCTTGGGTACCTGGCACATATACCTGTTTCGGAATAGATAGGGATTTTTGGCACGGTTCTTGCATGCTAAGTAAATGTAATCCGAAGAAATAGTCGGCAAACAGCGATTGGTTTGGAAACAAGCAAATCGGAATTTCACTCTGCATCAAAAGCAGGGGAAATCCAAGTTGGAAAGGAGATGAAGATGAGAAAAGTAGCGATTGTATCTTTGTTGGTTCTTGTCATTGCGCTTTGTGCTATGGCAGCGTATTCTATGCCTTCTTATCAGGTTGTCCAGAATAGTGGTGTGTACAACATTGATGGCGGCGATATGCTTTCATGGGATGTAGCCGGGTTCGATTCGAGCCTTGGCAAGCTCCTCAGTGCTAGTGTCGATCTGTATACGACAGTAGACGGTACATGGAGTGTGACCAACACCGGAAGACGACCGGTATCCACAAATGGCGAGGTTGCAGGCGCGACTTATGCATATTTCTATGCAGACCCCAGCATCACTGGGGTTTCCGCTGCGTATGCTTCGGATAACTGGGATACCACTCTGCCGGCGAAGGATAGCTCGATTGGCGGCCAGATCAGCGGCAGCGATGAGCAGCACTATTACTTCGGTAATTGGGCTAATCTTGACAGTCTGAAGAATCCTTGGCAGGTAACATTCGAGAACTGGTCCGGATTCTACAGCGAGAATATTCCGGCAACCGCAAAGGCAGATAACTTCGTGACCGGTACCGCTCAGGCAGTAGTTACCTACAACTACCAGCCGGTGCCCGAACCGTCAAGTCTGTTGGTGCTTGTTGCAGGTGGAGCAGGTATGTTCGGCTTCATCAAAAGACGCAGAGCATAGTGATCCAAAGATAAGTTCAGGGTTGCTTTAAGTACACTATGTGTATCACAGCAAGTGTCCCTGGAAAAACAGGTCTTGTTAAACGCATGAATGCCCGCTTTGGTACCAAAGCGGGCATTTTGTGTGAAATGGCAAAGAACACTTGATTTTCAAAGAGTAGAGTGCTGGGTCAAGTTTTGGTTAGGCGGCAGTTTATGCTATACTATCGGTGAGCATTCCGAATGTGGGGAGGAAGTAGTATGTTTTCTATATCAAGAAGAATTATGATCTACTCTCTGACATGTTTTCTCGCCGTAGTGATGAGTGGGATGCCTGTTTCAGCCGACAAGGTGCCCAGCCAAAGTTGGATGGGGATGTACTTCGGCAGGACGAAGATAGGCTATGCTCGATTTGCGATTGCAAAATCCGTCTACGAAGGTCGACCAGGTTTCAAGCTTGATAGCTCCATGATTGCAAATGTGCTTGTCCTTGGTGCAAAGGTAGACCAGGATGTCGAAAACACTGTTTATCTGGATACAAAGTTTACGCCGGTTTATCAGGTATTCAAGATGTCATCTGCCGGCCATACCACGACGGTAACCGCAAGGTACTCCGAAGATCAAATTGTTGCTGAGCTTGATGCCGAAGGTGCTAAAACGAGCAAGATAATCCCAATCCCACCTGGAGGCAGGATTGTCGGGGACAGCGTGTTTCCAACAGGCAATTCCAAAGTGAATGTCGGCGATGTCTTTGACCTTAGAGCATTCAATCCGCTTACCTTGACCTTGGAATCCATCCGAAATGAAGCACTTTGTCATGAACGGATAGAGCTTGGCGGCATGGCTACTGACGCATTGGTGATCAAGAGCACGACTTCAGTAGGAGACATCACTTGTTGGCAGGATACCAACGGTGAAGTCCTCAAAGCCATCGTGCCAATGGGCATATCGATGATACGAGAACCCAAGGAAGTCGCCTTGGCCGTTCCTCAGTCGCACGAGCAACGAAACTATTATCCTCCTTCCGACTTGGCGGTAAAAGCAGCTATGACGGTTGGCGCGAAGATTTCAGACCCTAGATCGGTCAAGTATTTCAAAATCCAGTTCAAAGGCATAACCGATAGATCGCTCTTGATAAGGGATGACAGGCAGAAGGTCAGCGTTTACGGCCGAAGCCCGTACACTGCCGAATATGAGATTACGGCTTCGAAGATCGATCCATCAAAGGCGCTGGACATTCCGATCCAAAGAGACGATGTGAAAGAGTTTCTGGGAGAGAGTGCTTATGTTCAGCCTTCAAATCCGGAGATAGCGTCTTTGGCAAGAGAGATAGCCGGCTCTGAGAAAAACTCAGCACGTATAATCTCCAGCATACGTGCGTGGGTGCAAAGCAACATGCAGGTGCAGGGAGATGTCGGTATAGTCCGTTCATCGTTGGACGTCCTGCATACAAAAACAGGAGTCTGCCGGGACTATGCAATCTTATACACAGCTCTGGCCAGATCTGCAGGAATACCCACAAAGGTAGTTTCGGGACTTGTATATTGGAAAGGTAAGCTGTATTATCACGCATGGGCGGAGAGCTTTGTCGGCGAATGGGTGCCTGTCGATTCCACGCTCGATTCGGATTTTGTAGATGCTACACACGTAAAATTTGCTGAAGGCGATGCCACTAGCATGTTTTCCATCGTCAAGCTAATGGGATCCGTAGATGCAATCGTTCTGCGCTTTCATTAAGGATATTCGTGTACACTGTCGATGATTATGCCAATCGGGACATAGCTGGTTATCCTGATTGTACGAATAATTCGGTTTTAGAAGCACTAAAACAATCGCTGGTATGTAGTCAGGTAAGTCCGCACAGAGTATTGATGGTCTCTGAGGCTGGCGCTGCCGCAAGGATTTCCTGCTATTTGAATACCAATGCCTTTTATTGTGATTGCAGAGAAGCAATATCTGTAGCGGCAGGGGTCAAAATAGCCAATTCTGCGCTTACCGTGATAGCGGAAATCGAGACTGCCATCGTTGGAGAAGATTGTTTATCCAGGGTAACGCGGGAGAATTCGGATATCACTGTTCTTGTGTATAGTTACAAAGTAATGTACGCTGCACCGCAGACGAGTGTATTGGCAAGAGCAGTCGGTATGGGCGCAGGGTTCGCCGCACGTGGGTTGGCGACGATGCCGGAGCAACTTGCTGATTTGATTAGTCGAGCAATTGCATATCCTGGTTTGTCCGTTATCGAAATTCTTGGCAATTATCCGTCTCTTGATAACACGTCAGAAGACTTTCTCAGCGACCCGGCAAGCTGTACTTCTCCTGGCAATGTTGATCCGGACAACCGGCAAATGGACTTCAAAGCGAATTGTAGAGAAAGTGCTCCTTTGGGGATTATTCATTTTAAGGACGACTGCGATCTATCAGTTGACAATACGCTTGAGACTCTGGTGGGACAAGATGCGTGTCAGTCTGTCCTGTTAGACATAGTGCGTCAATATACATAAGTTGATGCGAGCATGACGACGAGAGTACGCCAATGCTTGGATTATACGAATACTTGGAGGTATGCATGGATTTCAATAAAATCAAAGATATTATCGAGTTTGCTGTAGCAAAAGAGCAGGAAGCAGTCAATTTCTATACCGAGCTTGCAGGCAAGGTAAGCAACAAGGCTGTTGCAGCCGAGTTGATGGATATGGCAGCCATGGAGGAACGACATAGAGATTGGTTAAAGGAGAATAGTGTCTCTTTGGCTACAAGTACCTGTGCCGTTCCCGTGGCAAATTTGCAGATTGCCGATTATACCGTTGAACCGCATGTTGGAAAGGATCTGACATGGCAGGATGTAGTGAATTTGGCTATGCATCGTGAAGCATCGGCGATGGAACTATATAATAATCTCGAGCAACTTGTCACGGAGACATCGGCTAAGCAGATGTTTCAGCAGTTGGCTGCAGAAGAATCCAGGCATAAGCTTTATTTTGAAAGCATCTGGGATGATGAAGTATTGATCGAGAACTAAGCACCTCTTTTCGAGGCCTTTGAGATTGTTGGCTCAGTCCGGGTCTCGGTATTTGTAAAGGACGTCATGAATTCTAGACTAGTATCGTTACTTCGCTGTGCAAACGGCTGCGAATCCGAACTGGATTTGCAGGTCACAGGTTATATCAATGAACATGAGGTGGAGACAGGAACACTCACATGTGGTATCTGCAGAACCGAGTATCCTATACAGGAAGGGATCGCAAGAATCCTCCCACGGACACTTTTCTGCAATCAGCCGATGGAAGAGTGTGAAAAGAGCGGCGCTGTTGCCCATAAGTTGAGTGAGATGCGCGCCCGAGACGCCCAAGTGGATGATTATGACAGAATGTGGTATCTCAATTTGTTCGGCAAAGCGGAAATCCCGTTTACCTTGAGGCACTTGTCCCCAAGAAAAGGCCATTTGATGCTTGAAGGCGGATGCGGCACAGGAAGGATGACTCCTTCGTTTGCACATCAGTGCGATTCGCTAATATCAGTTGATTTTAGTTGGGAATCGCTCAGATCTTGTGCTTCAAAGCTGCGCAAAGCCGGAATTCGAAACGTAAGTTTGATTCAAGCAGATATTTGCCATCTCCCCTTCAAATCTGAGATATTCGACCGTGTGGCTAGCTGCCAGGTGCTGGAACATATTCCCACTCACGAAAGCCGTACATCAGCAGTTGCTGAACTATCTAGAGTCCTGCGGAATGATGGCAGATTAGTGCTTTCAGCTTATCAGCATTCTTTGTTCACCAGGATTTTCGGCAGCAAGGAAGGGCAGCATGACGGAGGGATTTATTATTATCGGTTCGCTCGCGAGGAACTTTGCGAACTTCTATCACGTAATCTAGTAGTGGAAAAGATCACGGGCGCCATGGTTTATCATTTCATCGCCAGGTGTCGAAAAGAAAAGATTTGTGCTGATAAGTGACTTATAGAGTGTTTGATATTTTGTTCGGAAGGAGTATTGTAATACATATGCTTACTCGCATAATGAGCGTCATTGTTCTGCCTTTGATACTCATCATCTCGATTGGTGGTTGTGGGCAGAAGGATTTTCCAAGTGCTTCTGTAAAACGAGCAGAGGGTTTTTCGCTTGGGTCTGCAAAGATCGAGCCATTGAAGAATCCCACAGCAGAACAGCTTCAATCTGCCGTCATCAAGTTTTATGATTCGCTTCAGTCCGCGTCTGTATCGTATACGTTAGAAAGGCACAGCACGGATGAATGGTCTATGGACAACAAAGGAAATGTCACCATTGAAAAAGAGGCGCTTTCTGTCCCTGAGTACGATTTTGTTTTCTGCAAGCCGGGCAAGACGCTAATAAAGGTGGAAGACGAAAACTTGGTTAGGAAGGTACAAAACGGGACCGATATGCTGGTTGTCTCTGTGCCTGGCAAGGCGTATACAAAATATAATGTGGACGCAAGACTTGCCGAACATGTTATCCCGTTATGGTTGGCCGTTACTCCCGATACTATTACTGATCAAAATGTGTTGATGCCAAGAGAAGTAACAAGTTTAAAAATGCTCCCCGATGATAAGCTTGATGGTGTAGATGTATATGTGTTGGAGTTAAGTTTGAAGATTGGGGGCTACGGAGCATCGGGTCTGCCTGCAGAAATTAGGCGGATCTATATTGGCAAAAAGGACTTGTTGTTACGACAAATGTCGATCATACAACCTCCTTCTTTGTCTACCAGGAAAAACGATCACGGTGATTTGATTGTGCTGAAATTTATCGGATTCCAATGCAATGTGGATGTGCCCAAAGATGCTTTTCCTATGACTGCACCTGCCGTATGCAAGAAAATTACTGTAAGCAACAAACCGAAGGTTGTAAATCCTTACGCTCATCCGAAACCAAGGAGCAAACGGCAAGGCGCGAAGAAAAACTATTGAAGTGCAATACCATGTTGCAAGAGTAAATCTTTAATATTACGAGAAAGGGGCTTGCAAGACCGTCATAGGGATGCAGGCCCTTTTGCATATCTGGGGAAAGACAAACAGAGTTTCTGGTTCGGTATGTTTGCAAATGGCTGAGCTTGGGTAATCAAATAACTGGAATTACCGATTTACAAGGATGGATGCTATGGATATCAAAGTTTCCAACAATTCAACAGAAGTTGCCGAGTCGGCGATAAACTACGAGCTAGAAGGTAGAAAAATACTCTCAGATGCGGAAGAAAAAGCAGTCGATCCGTTGTCCAAAGCTACTTTCCGGTTTCTAGCCGATCAGGAACTCCGACACATCGAGGCTATCAAATCTTTCGCTCAATCTTTATCCGGGGAAGGGGCGTTCGACCAGGAATTGCTATTACCCGCAACGAGAGAATATGCTCGAGACCAAATCAAAGGCTTGTTTGCGGAGTTTAAATCACGATTCGAAGAAACATCCGGTCGAGATGAAGAACGCCAATCCATATACAAAGTAGCTCTCGATATGGAACACTGTGGTCACGACTTTTACCACGCGGCCGCAGAGCAGGCTGCCGATGAAACAGCAAAGAAACTGTACTCCTTCCTTGCCGAAGAGGAGTCGAGACACTTTGAGCTCATACAAGAAACTGCCACGTTTCTCAAACAACCCGATGCCATTATGGCGGTAGAGGAGCGCTGGATGCAGATATAGAATCCACTTCTGCATGAAGTTCTTGATTACTCGTTGCAAGAGATCCTATGGCTTTGATACCAGGCTGTAGGATCTCTTGCCTTCTTATAACTCTCCGAATCATACTCTTGAAGTACTGGTAACTGGATAGCATATTGTAAAGCGCTAATAATTATCCATCTATCGCCAGGCTAAAAATATGCAAAGAAAGCTTTAGTCTACCTCAATAATCTCCATTGCAGCTTGCCCAATCAGGTGTATCATGGTAGTAACGTGTTGTGCCGGCTTTTAGCAGCTTCGTGTATTGTGCTAATGCTCTTACGGTCATAGGCATAAGCATGCAAAAACCGGTTGCCGAAACTTGAAAGGAGGAATGGAAATTGTAGTTGTATTTGGCCAGGCATCCAAAAGGGATTCCTGGTATGAGAGAATTTAGGAGGAGAAAGAATGGAAAGGGCAAGTGTAATAGTAGTATTGTGCTTGATGTTGTTGCTGGGATTAGCAATGTCTGTTACAGCAAACGGTATTGATGTTGTGCAGTCTTCCGGCGGTGTCTGGGGTACTAATCACATCAACAATATTGATTATGTCGCCGTTTGTGGCGATGCCAGCGCAGGGGCCGTATACATGGCAGCACGAAAATCAGGTGGATTGGACTACGTATACTGGAATGGCAGCAGTTGGACCTACACTACCGTAAACAATGTTACCTATCGAGCTCTTTGCCATGATGCTGTCACCAGCAAGTACTTCTATGGCGCCAAACCAGGTGGTGGCGTCGATATCATCTACTGGAACGGTAGCTCATGGGTTACCACGTCGAATGCATGTGCCGGCTATTTCAGTGCATTGGTTCCCGACAGAGCCACTACAAAGGTCGTTTACGGCAACGGCACGATGGGCGGAGTATATAAGATATACTGGACAGGCTCGGCTTGGACATTCACAACAGTAAGCGGTTCAAGCAACATTTCCATGGTTGCCATATCGAATGATGGTGGCGTAAACAACAGAGTATACGGTGCCGTGGGCTGTTACGGTGGCTTGTACGCATTTGCAGGCGGAGCGACCAGTTATCTCAGTTCCTCCTGTTATGCAGGATTGTGCGGCGACCGTGTTACCAGCAATGAAGTATACGGCGTCCGATGCGACGGTTGGATTGATGGAATAGTAAATACCACTATTTACAACCTGCTGTCGGGCATTTATTCCACGTCGTGTACTACGGATCGTACAACAACCAACACGTTCTACGATGCCGCTTCCACCGGTCCGGATTGCGTGTGGTATGCACCGGGATGGACTCACGGCAATCTAGGTACTTCCACTCAATATACGGCGATTGATCACGATGGGGCGAGCACCAAGATGTTTGCTGCGATCCAGGTGCCGGATTTCAAGACAAGCACCATCAACTTCAGCAACCTGACGGGAGTCTCGTCGATCACGGTCAAGAGCCGCTTCTATGGTTATCAGTCGTGTATCAATAGAGATTATACTCCTGCAGGCACGAGTAATCAGGCCTATGATTACACAGTTAGCTGCATAAAGGACACGGCGACTGCAGAGCAGTACAGACTTTATTGGGGAGCACGATTCAAATGCTCGAGTCCTGTACGCGCTGACGGTGACCACGTCTGTCAGGTACGGTCAAAAACCGGATTGGCAAATACATGGTATATGCCCCATCCGAGCAGGCCTGAAGCTTGGACAGGAACAGAGCAGGGTCTCCCGAATACCTGGTACTACGGTAATTACCTTTCCCCTCAGGTATACAAAATCAATGGTACCTACTACTTGTTCACGAACTGCCAGATCGACCAGGGCAAACCCATCGATATTGCAGGACAGGTCGCGGCGTGTGCCAATGCTCGACTGCCGTTGTTTACCAGCACGGATGGGGACAACTGGACACGCAAGACAGATCGTGGTGTGCTTATCAACATCCCGAACCCAACCCACTACGGCCAGACCTATGAAGAACTGATCTACGAGGCAAATGACCCCGATGGCAAGCCGTGGTGGCTCTACTGGTTTGATACCTGGGATGGAAATGTTCAAACCTACCCGTGGCGAGCCAAATCAAGTGACCCGACCACGTTCGATTACAACAACAGGCAGCAGGTCAATCTGTCCCTTGGTCAGTTTGGAAATACTATGGGTGTTGCAAATGAAGCTCCTGGCGGTCACCTGTACGTACGAATCAGCTTCTGCACTGGTTCGAATGGTTATTGGGTGCCGAGTCTTGAGTTCAGCCGTGACGGATTGAACTGGACATACGGGTCAAATGGCCCAGTTCAGATGGATGGGAGCGATGATACCTTCTACAACTACAACTGCTACAATCTGGGA
>Ga0272448_1005565_pt1 | contig 13895 bp, 9 predicted proteins | sample YNPCB0191_FD_202220 | JGI IMG/M metagenome (GOLD analysis project Ga0272448, IMG submission 202220) | Hot spring sediment microbial communities from Yellowstone National Park, WY, United States - YNP-CB-019-1 | ecosystem: Environmental > Aquatic > Thermal springs > Hot (42-90C) > Sediment...
ACCTGCGTCTGGCCTTGGAGGCCGGCCAGGCGGACCGCACTGATGTCACCATCTTCCTGGTGCCTCGGCTCGATGAGCGCTGTGCGGACGGATTCGACCTCCTCCCGGTAGTCGACTACCGCAGAGCAGGGAGCCCTCTCGAGAAGGCGCCCCGGGCTGTGGGCGTTACGGTTCAGAGGATCGAGAAATCCCTCCCCCATGTCATGCTCGAGGCATTCCTTCCCTGTGAGTCGTTCGGGATCCCGAGGCTTTCTGCAGGGATGGATCTCAAGATCGGTATCGCGGTCACCACCTTTTACCGCGAACTGACAATGGTTTGGTCGCCGGATCCCGCGACGGCCACGTCGGCAAACCTCCGGTCGCTCACAGGGGTTGTCCTCCAGGGTCGAGACGATAATGACGGTCCAGGGCCGTCATCAAGCCGGCCGGACCGGCGGTAGAGCGGGGAGCGGAGAGGAGGTGCGGCAACATATGATGCTTTTTACCAGGGAAGAACTCGAGCGCGAATGCCGGCCCCTGAGCAGCAGGGCCCTGGAGGCCTCGAGAGAGGGCAGGCTCGATCAGCTGCGCTTTCTCCTGGGCAGGATGTCCTCGGGCCACATGGAACTCTATCTGGGCTACCTCCACTGGATTGTGCGGATCCTCGGCAAGATCCAATGCGACCTCGGCGATGGCTTTCTCGAGTACCTTCTGGCAAAGGTCGCAGAATTTCTCGTGGCCCCTTACGTCGCGTGGGCCCTCGAAGGGGACGAGAAGAGGACGATCTCTTCCCTGGTGTCACTTTGGGTGTCTCAAGCCGGCAGGATCGAGCCGATCGGCGAGACCCACAACGAGGTGGCATTCCGCGCCTGTCCCTGTGGCTCGGGCGGGAGACTCATCTTGGAGTCCTGGTACGAGAGAGACCCCACTCGATACGCACGCACCGCGCGGGGCGAGCCGGTCTTCTGCAGGCTCTGCGAGCACCTCCAGGCAGCCCTGAACCGAGGCGTGGGGCATACCTTCTGGAGTGTAGTCCCGGAGGTCTCGCGCACCGGTTTTTGCAGGATGAGCTTTCTCAAACAGGCCCAGAGGGGAAAGCGCCTCTACACTGAGGGAGAGAGTTATCGACTCACCACGCCTCGGTGCCGCCAGGCCTTGCGGCTCCTCGACCGGGGCGTTCTTGAGATCGAGGGGCTTCTCGAGGACCAACACCACGAGTGGCGGCCGCTGCACGATTTCCTGTGCCTTTGGGTGGCGGGCATGTTTTCGGTCGTCTACCGGGAAAAAGGGCCTGCCTGCGTGGGCGAACTCGTCCGAGCAACCTACGCGCCCCTGTTCGAGTCTGCGTACGTCCTCCATACCCTGGTTGACGAAAGAACCGTATTCAGCGACCTCGTGAGAAATTGGTATTACCACCAGGCCTCCTTCGAGGTCGTCGAGGAAGAGGACCGATTCGTCTTCGTTCTCGACCCGTGCGGGAGTGGAGGTCGGCTATGGCGCGGCCAAATGGGCCCGCCCGGCTTTTTCAGATACGGGGAGGGGCTTCTCTGTCATATCGCCGAGACATCGGAATTCACCTTTCAGCGGGCACCGTTTCCGATCTATTGCACGCACTGCGCCGTCACCAACAAGGAACAGCTCCTCGGGCGACCGTGGACCTTTCTGGTGGACGGCTCGGCCATGGCAGAGCCCTCTTCGCCCTGCAAACAGTATCTTTATAAGAAAGGTGCGGCACGCAGGGCGCCCGAGTCGCTTCTGCAGCAAGTCGGTCTTGATGCAGCTCGACCTTTGCGAAAGGAGTACCTGCTATGAGCGTCCTTCTTCAGTGGCTGGGCACCTTGTGTATGTGCGCTGGTTTCGCCGGCACGGCGTTCGGTGTTCTCCTGCTCCGCCTAAGGCCCCATGATGTGGGCCGGATGTATCTCGCCACCACGATGATGGGGGGCGGTGAGATGACAGAGGGCTGGGTCAACCGCCTGATGCTCGAGTGCAGGGCGAACGACCGTGCACGCAGGCGGGTGGCATGGGGGATTGTTACCGGGGGCATCCTCGTGTCGTTGGCAGGGGCGGCCTTGGCTGGGGCAAGCTAACGTGACACCCCCCGGTGCACAGGTCTCGTCAGGATCGTAGGGGGCCTTTGGACCGGGGGCGGCCGACGGCGAGGGAGAAGACGTTCCCGGCGATACGGCAGAAGACCTTCCACGCTTTGCAAGGGAAGACCCTCGATAAGGGCCGCGATATCGGGGGTGGATTCCTGCTTCTCCTCAGGTACCGAGACCGAAGGGCAGGCCAAAAAAAAAACGAGCACACCATGAATGGGGTGTGTCCCATTACGTTTTTCACTTGGAGCAGCAGGGCATCCGCTCCTTTTCTTCCCCGAGCTTCTGCGGTTCCAGTATGAAAAGCTCGTTAGCCCTGGCAAAACTCAAGAGAAATCGCCCCATCACGAGCATCTGGGTACGGTAGGCAAGGATGGCATTGAGCTTTGTCTCTGCCTCTTCCGGCCGGAGCGATAATGTGAGCCATCTCGAGTCCTGGTCTGGGAAGCCCTCGGGCGGGTTCAGGCGAGACCCCGTGCCCGCCCCCTGGCCCACAGGCCATTGCCCAAAATGGATGAGAAAGGTCACCATCCGAGGCGTATAGTCCCGCTTGCCCTTGTTCAGGTCTTTCAAGGCCTCCTGCACAAAGTGATATGTCGAGCAGTGGTCCGGATGCTGATCCTCAGGTGGCGTGACCGCAACAAGGTTCGGTTTGAACTCGGTGAGCACCCGCTCGATCTCTCTCCTCAGGTCCACCCCGTTGTAATCGGTATTCGGGATGATCATGTCCTCGGGCGGCGGATGGTTCTCCTTGGTGTAGGGCGAAGTATAGACATGGGGGTCGTGGCGGAATTTCCACAGAAGGTAACAGAGCCCGCCGTCAGGGAACCCGAGAAAGATCACATCCTCTTGCGGCAAGCCGATGCTCTTCAGTACGCCGAGGGCCTCCTGCCTCCTCTTGTTCCCATAGCCGATGTAGTCCCTCGCGGTGGGTGTGGAGATGTGGTCCTCCATCTGGACCCCGTCTGGAAAACCGTCCCCATCCGTTATGAAGACGACCTTTACCTTGCCCCCGAGGCCCCGGACACGCTGGATGAGCCCGCCCGCACCCAACGTTTCGTCGTCAGGGTGCGGGGAAAACACCATGAGCCTGGTGTTCTTGGATAAGAGCCTCTCCATGGGCTGGGGCTCATTTGCCTGCACGCCCCCCACTGCGAGCGCGCCAAGCACCGCACCTGCGACGAACAGTATCGTCCTTACCCTCATCGGGAACTCCTCACGGGCCACTGAGAGTATCTCCGGCAAGAGGCCGACACATCCCCGATCTCCGGAGGCTCCGAGCGCCGGGGAGGCCGAAAGAGGCGTTATATCGCCTTAGAGTTTTTTCCCGCTGTGCCGCGAAAGGGGGGAGGGCCTCTGGCGCTCTCTCGCCGGGGGGCCAACCTTATGCCGCGTCGGGGTGATGCTATCTCCCGAGCCGGCTCGCCGCGCCCTGACAAACAGCGTGCATCCTGCTACCACGTACACGAGAGCGAGTCCTGCAAGTACCGAATACCCTATATCCAAAAGGAGAATCCTTTCTGCTGAGGGACCGGCTCTAATGGCAATAAATGCCTTTCTAGCGGAAAGGCCCCAAAAAATCAACCCCTGCCAGACCGGATGCCCGATGCCCATCGGGTTGCTTGCACACCGTCCAGGATGTAAGGTAAAAGCCACAGGAGAGAGGCCTTTCGTCTCTGGACACACCGGGCGGGCAGCATTGGAACCCGCAACAGTTCAGAGGCCATCTGCAGTCCCTCTCGCCCGGGGGGTACGCATGACGCAGAAGGCGTGGGAAGAGCAGCAGGGTGCCGCTTCGACGATCGAGACGCCCGCCCTGGCCGAATACATGGAGCAGGCCCTTCTCGAGGCCCACAAGGCGCTCGCGCTCGGGGAGGTGCCTGTCGGCGCCGTCGTGGTGGTAGGAGACAGAATCGTCGGCAGGGGGCATAATCGCTCGATCATGGCCAACGATCCCACTGCCCATGCCGAAATAGAGGCACTGCGCCAGGCCTCCAGTACGCTGGGCAACTACCGGCTGACCGGCGCATCCCTCTTCGTCACTATCGAGCCGTGCCTTATGTGTGCAGGCGCCTGTATCAATGCCCGCATCGCCACGCTCGTCTTCGGCGCAAGGGACCCGCGGACAGGCTCTGTGCGCTCTCTCTACAGGATCCTGGAGGAACCTCACTGGAACCATACGGTCCGCATCGTCGAGGGCATTCTCGCACAACAATGCGGAGATCTTCTCCAGGGGTTCTTCAAGGACAAACGCGCGCTGCAGGCGCGGGCGACCCACCAAAAACCCACATGAGGGCCGGCCGGAGTGACTGCCTTTGCCTTCAAGCCGACCGGGGCCTATAATGGGTTTCGACGGCCCACAGGTGTCGGCTTGGATATCGCGGAAGAGATCGGGCCCGTCAGCTACACGCGGAGAGATGGCCGAGCTCGGTTGAAGGCGCCTGACTCGAAATCAGGTGTCCCCCGTTAGGGGGACCGGGGGTTCGAATCCCTCTCTCTCCGCCAACCCCCTCTCGAGACCCTGTTCGATCCCTATGACAGGAGAGTCCCAATGCTTTTCGATGAACTATTGGATGCCCACGACTTCGAGAAAGCAGTAGAAAGTCTCTGTCTGGAGTTGAGAGAGAGGTGCGACCTTCCGAGCATCCACCAGCTCGGCCTTGTCGTGCCCTGTGTCGAAGAAGGCGCCCGCCAACTCGAGCAACGGGGGATCGGCCCGTTCTTCATCGCCGCGGGCGCTCCGGTATTCTGGAAGGAGAAAGGGTCGTTCAAACCCTTCGAGGGCAAGATGGGGCTGGCCTACCACCGGGGCGTGCAATTGGAACTGCTCGAGCCGGGGAGCGGCTCCGACTTTTACGCTCGGGCAGTCGACGCGTCCGGCAGGATCCTCGTTCATCATTTAGGGTTTCTCGTGCGCGACACCGACAAAGACGCCGCACGCCTCTCCGAGATGGGCTACCCGGTGTGGGTTCGAGGCAGGATCTTGTCTTTGCCGCTCATTATCGATTTCGCCTACATGGACACCCTTTCGCAGACAGGGTTCATCGTGGAGTTTCTCACGTGGCGATTCCTCGGCCTTCGGTTCACGCCGAGGTCCGCCTTGTTCCACACATTGGGAAGACTGGAGAAGTGGTCGGGGAAACGATCGCTCTCACTGTGAGCGCACCTCGTGCCCTGCGCAAGAACCCGCGAGCCGCCGGGCCGAGCCCTGCACCATCGCCGGCCGGCAGGACAGGCCTTGTGCCGCCGGCACATCGTGACCCACCCATTCACCCTTCAGCGCAATGGAACGATACCGCCTTGGACACCTGGTCGTAACCCTCGGCGTGCAGGCCGCGCGAGAGTACCTCAAGGTAAGCTACCCTGTGCGGTACGGGTCTCTTTGCGAGATTGTCTCCAACGGCTTCACGTTTTATTTCAATCTCAATGGCGAACCCAAGTATGTCCAGGGTCGGCCACCCCAGTGGCCCCACCCCGCAGAGTGGGTGAAGCGGACGGCGGGCAACGACTGGATCTACTATTGGTCGGGTGAGTACGCCGAACTGTTCGATCTTTTCGGCGAATACTATCTCCCCTGTCTTCCCTATCCGAGCAATTCGATCTTCCCTGCCGGCCCCTTGGAGAAAGAGGGCGTCGCGCAAGCTGCGGGCGCTTATAACGCCCTCTCGGAGGCCCTCTCGGGTCTCGAGGCACACCGCTGCCCCGGGCGGCTGAGGGATTTTCTCGACAAGGTCGCCGCGTGCACTCCGTCGGCCCTCTCGGCAAAGGCCGAGCGACTCCATGCCCTCTTGGGCGGCCCCCTCAGCGTGTTGCCCCCAGAGTGCCGCCATGTGGATTACGACGTGCTGCCTGTCATGGTCACTCGAGGGTGTCTGTACCACTGTGCATTTTGCAGGGTGCAGTCCCAGGAGCAGTTCTCTACCGTCCCGCACACTGCTCTCCTCGACCAGATCGAGGAACTCCGGCGTCTCTATGCGGACGATCTGCCCAACTACAAGGCGGTCTTCTTGGGCTGTCACGATGCCCTGGCCGCAGGAGAGGAACTGATCGAGTTCGCCGCCCGCCATGCCTTTGCGGCGTTCGATCTCGAGGGCTCGCTGCTCAGGGGTATGCCTCTTCTTTTCCTTTTTGGAAGCGCCCACTCCCTGCTCGGCTCGCCCCAGACCCTGTTCGAGACCCTCGATCGTCTCCCGTACTACACATACATCAATATAGGTCTCGAGTCTCCGGATACGGAAACGTTGAGGATCCTCGGCAAACCACTCGAGGGGCCAGAGGTGGAAAAGGCATTTGAAAAAATGCTGTGGGTAAACGAGCGCTACCGCCGCGTTGAGGTCTCGGCAAACTTCGTCCTGGGGGGCGCACTGCCGCCGGCGCACCTATGCCGGCTTGGAGACTTCGTTCGGGACAAACTCGCCCGTTTTTCGGACAAAGGGGCGATCTACCTTTCGCCACTGGTCGACACGAGCCGGTTCTCCGCACAGGTTCGCAGGGCCTTCGTAAGAGACTTCCAGCGAATCAAGCTCCGGTCCCGCCTGCCTGCCTACCTCTACCTGATCCAGAGGTTGTAAAAGACCGGAAGATCCGAGTGGGCGGGCGGCCACGTTTTTCACCCTCGCATGCCCGCGCGCGGCAGCGGAGCGGATTGGTGTGCAGCCGGAGGCACCGTCCCGGGACAAGAGGCCCTGCAGAGAAATGTACAGAGATCCCGGCGCGGGGGTTCACTCGAGGACATCGCCAAAAAGGGTTATTACCTTGTCGATCCTCACCTCGAACTCGCCCTTGGGGATCTTTATGAACACCTCGTCCCCTGGGTGGCACCCGAGCAGCGCACGAGCCACCGGCGACATGACCGAGATATAGGCAGGGTTGTCGTCCAGGGCCTCGGGGGGGACCAGCACATAGTGCCTTTTTTCACCCGTATCGAGATCGGTCACATACACCGTCGAACCGAAACCGACCTTGTCCTTGGGCACGCTGCTCAGATTGATTCGTGCGAGCTCGTCGATCCTGGCGTTGATCTGGCCGAGTCTGCCCATGAGGACCGATTGGCGCTGCTTGGCTGACTCGTACTCCGCGTTCTCGGAAAGATCTCCTTGCGCAACTGCCTCCCGAATCGCCTTGGGCAGCTCGACCTTGAGCTCGTACTCTATCTCGCGGGCCTTTGCTTTGAGTTTCTCTAGGACCTCGTTTACGTCGAACATGAGCGACACTCCTCTGTTGTCCTCCCCCCACGTTTTTCTCGAGCTTCTCTCCAACGTTATCTTACACCCTGCACCTTATTTTACAATCGCTCCCCCCGTCTCGGGCCGGGCGGCGCACCGGGTAAGCCCTGGACCGGCTCGGGGCCTGGGGCCTGGACTCTACTGTCCCCGGGCATCCGTCCCGACGCTATACCTCCGGAGCCACTCGCCGATGGATCTTCCCTCCCGCTCTATCCACGCAGCATTGGATCGGATCCGCTCGACGGACTGGAGAATAGTCCGCCTCGCTGCCGGGGCAGGGTGGGACCCGAAAAAGGCCTCGACCTCTGCAGCCTTTTGTTCTGATGCAAACTGTTCGGTCGCCACGGCAATGAGCCGAGCCAAAAGAAACCCGCCTCCTCCGTATCTTCTCTCGAACTCGGCCCAGTTGTCGGTGACAAACCGCCACGCCATATCCCTCCCTCGAGGATTACGGGCCACTTCCGCAATGGGAAAGATCGAGTCCTGGGCGCGCACTGCCGCAGAGAGGGAAAGCTCGAGAGTACGCTGCAAAAGGGACGGTTGGCGAGCATAGCCAAGGGCCCGCAAGCACCGCACCTTCTCCTCGTTGAGCTCAGCAGCCAGATACATCCCGAGGACCGCCTCGAAAGCCTCGGTCCCGCCATAGGCGACTGAGATGGTGTAGACAGGGAACCGAAGATCCGGGTGAAGCTGTCCGTGCTCGTTTACAACGAGCCGGAACCGCTCGAGTGCCTCTTCTATTGTTGCTCTCTCCCCGGCGTGCCCTAGTGCGCCCAGCACAAGCGTCCTCAAGAGCGCCTCGAGATGGGCCTCGCCGGGCGCTGGCTCCCACCCCAGACGGGCTGCGACCGGGCGGTAGAGTTCGCGCAGATACGCGTCGAACGCCTCCGTGTCTATCGAACTGCCTTGAGCGCTCGATATGCCCCGCAACTCATCGAGGTTGGCGCACAGGTCGGCCCATACCGCGTACTCGGTCTCGTTCTTGTATGCTGAAACCAGTTCCAGCACGCGGGTCGTCGGAAGCAGACCCGCCCTGGCAAGCGCAAAGGCGTCGTTCTCGATCCCGATCCTGTCCAAGACAGGAAGGCCGAAGGTCTCGATGGCAGGCACCAGCCTCTCGAGGAGGTGCGAGGAGTAGTTCACCCGAAAAAACCCCTTCTGGCCTGCATTGAGCTTTACCCAGCCCGGGTCGGATCCCGGCAGGGGCAAGAAAGCACGCCGGCCCTCCATAACGAGATAGGAAGGCTTTTCCTGCCCCTCGGCAGCCACACCTACAGGGACCCACCAGCGCGTCTCCTCGGCAACGGCCTCGCCGTCGCGGCGGTCCGGCCCCACCTGACCGTTTATGAGAAACCTCGACTGCTGCAGCTCAAGCAACGGAGTCCCCTCGCGCTCGGTCTCCCTGAGAGCGAGCACAGGGTATCCTGGTTGGGCAGTCCAGGTCCGCATGAAGCGATCGATCGGCAGACCGGAGGTCTCGGCAAGGGCGTTCCAGAGATCCCCGGTCGAAGCGTTCCCGAACCGGTGACGGCCGAGATAGAGCTGCAGGCCGCGGCGAAAGACCTCTTCACCGAGAAAAGAAGCCAGCATCCGGATGAGGGAAGCTCCCTTGCTGTAGCTTATCGCGTCGAATATTTCGTTGATCTCGGCAGGATCCGAGACAGCCACCTCTATAGGGTGCGTGTGCTCCAGGCAGTCGGCCCTGAGTGCCCTGAAAAAGTCGGCAACGAGAAACTGGGTCCACACATTCCAATCCGGGAAAAGATGGTCCATGGCGACGTATTGCATCCAGGACGCGAAGCCTTCGTTGAGCCAGAGATCGGCCCACCACTCCATGGTCACGAGATTCCCGAACCACTGGTGGGCCAGTTCGTGGGCAACCACCTGGGCTACGCGCTGCCGTGTCGCTGTCGAGGAATCCCGCGGGTCTACCAACAGGGCGGTCTCGCGGTAGGTGATGGCACCCCAATTCTCCATTGCCCCTGCGGCGAAATCAGGGATAGTGATAAGGTCGAGCTTCGGCAGAGGGTACGGAACACCGAAGTAGTCGTGATAAAAGGAGAGGACCCTCGTTGCGACCTCGAGGGCAAAGCGTCCTCTCTCCTTCTTGCCCACTGGAGTGAACACGCGGACGAGCACCCCCTCGTTTGTCTCGGCCTCGATCGAGTCGAACTCACCGACAACGCACGCCAGAAGATAGGTCGACATAGGGGGCGTGCGGGCAAAGCTCACCTCTTTGAGCCCTTGTTCGTTGACAATGGTCCCGATCTCCGGGGTATTGGAGATCGCGATCCGTTCAGGAGGAACGACAAGGGTGACCTCGAATTGAGCCTTGGCGCCGGGGTCGTCCCAACAGGGGAAGGCCCGCCGTGCGTCGGTGGGCTCGAACTGCGTAAGCGCTATGTACTGTTTGGTCCCGTCTCGGTCGTAGGCACTTCTATAGAAGCCGCGCATCTCGTCGCCGAGTAGGCCGGCGAAGTCCACACTCAAGGTGGCAGGACCGCAGGCCAATGGATCGTCAAGGTCGATGCTCAGGGTCTCAAATGGAGCATCCAGTGTCGCATTCAGGGGCGTGCGCGACACGCCGTCTTGAACCAATCCGACCTTGCGGATCTCCAACCCGGCACAGTCGAGAACGACCCGAGTGGTCGGCTCCCGTATGTGAATGTCGATCTCCTCGAACCCCTCGAACCTGAACATGTCGAGGTCAGGGACCAGTCTTATCTTGTAAAGCAGTGGAGAGACAGGGCCCAAGCCCCGAGGCCCGAAGCGTCCCTTGGCTTTCTCGAGTTCTTCCATAGGTGGTGATGCCCTTCGTAGTGCTTTCGGACGGCACGCCGGGATCGGTCGTACGACTGCCTCGCATCGTCCGGGACGCGGTGACTCCCTTTGACGGTCCCTGCCGTGGCGGCGGAAAAGGCCACGGTTGTTTCATGATACATCTTCGGCCCTGAGGATAAAACCTTAGCCTCCTCATCCCGTCCCGGACTTGATCCGGGATCCCGTCCCGGACTTGATCCGGGATCCCGTCCCGGACTTGATCCGGGATCCCGCATCGAGCCCGGGATGACGGGGTGGCTTGATTCGTCGGTTGACACCCCCCGCCCCGGTTGATATTATTAGCTAAAATCTTTAGGTGCCCTTTCTCCTCCCAGGTCTTCCCCTGCCGAAGTCCTTTCCAGGAGAACCAGAAGCCGACACGCATCGAGAAGGCACTGTCTTCTCGCCGCGCACGGATTTGTGTACCTTCTTCGGCGTCCTGAGACGGGACGAGGGCACGCGCGGGACACAGGCAGAGGATTCATAGCGACCGGCACGCCGAGGCGCGTGCAGCGAGGGTTTGCATGTCCATACAGAAGATACGGAACATAGGAATCGCCGCGCACATCGATGCAGGCAAGACGACCGTAACAGAGAGATTCCTCTACTTCACGGGCGCGACGCACAAGCTCGGCGAGGTCCATGACGGCGAAGCCACCATGGATTTCATGATCCAGGAGCAGGAGCGCGGCATCACCATTGCCTCTGCAGCGATCTCCTGTCAGTGGAAGGGTCACACGATAAACATCATCGATACCCCTGGCCATGTGGACTTCACCATCGAGGTGGAACGATCGCTCAGGGTGCTCGACGGCATGATCGCGGTCTTTTGCTCTGTGGGCGGTGTCGAGCCTCAGTCCGAGACGGTCTGGAACCAGGCCGACAGCCACAAGATCCCGAGGCTCGCCCTCATCAACAAGATGGACCGGGACGGAGCCGACTTCGAGGGATGCATCGCCCAGATGCGGGATGTGCTCAACGCAAACCCCGTGGCTTTTCAGATCCCTGTGGGCTCGGGCGGAGACTTCCGCGGCACAATCGACCTGATCGCCATGAAGGCCCTCTCTTTCGACGAGTTCAGGCTTCTCGAGCGAGAGGTGCCCGAGAACCTTCTCGATTCGGCCCGCCAGTGGAGAAACACCCTCGTCGAAAAGCTCGCAGAATTCGACGAAGGCCTGTTCGAAGCATTCGTCAGCAATAGAGAGCCCTCCGAGGCCGACCTGCGGCGCGCGGCGCGCTACTGCGTGATCCACTCGCTCATCACCCCGGTCTTTTGCGCTTCTGCCTACAAGAATATGGGGATCGAGCCCCTCCTGGATGCGGTCGTCCAGTATCTGCCCTCCCCGGCGGACACCGGCGGTGTGGTCGGCCACGATCCTTCGGACCCCCTCAGGACACACGTGCGGCCTCCGTCCCCCAAGGCCCCTCTGACTGCACTGGCGTTCAAGATCATCCACGACCCCTTTGTGGGGCAACAGACATTCACCCGGATTTATTCGGGTGAACTCAGCCCGGGCCGACAGGTCTTGAACGCGACCCAATCCCGTATGGAGCGGATCGGCAGGATTTACAGGATCCATGCCAAGGACCGGGAAGAAGTGCCGTGCGCCGGCCCTGGAGATATCGTGGCTTTGATCGGCACCAAGTTCACGACCACAGGGGACACGCTCTGCGACCCGTCGAGCCCGATCCTTCTTGAGAGAATCAGCGTACCGGAGCCGGTGATCCAGCGATCGATTGCCGCGGCAACCCCAAAGGAACAGGAAGCCCTTGCCAGGGCCCTGCGGAAGATCGCAATGGAAGACCCGTCCTTTACCTTTTTCGTGGACAAAGAAACCAACGAACTCATCATCTCCGGCATGGGCGAGTTGCATCTGGAGATTATCGAGGACCGCATCCAGAGGGAATTCGGCGTGCCCGTGGTCTCGGGCCAGCCGGTGGTGAGCTACCGGGAGACGATCGGCATCCCCGCCGAGGCGAACACCCGATACAGAAAACAAACCGGGGGCAAAGGTCACTACGCCCATATCGTCCTGAGAATCGAACCCCTCGAGGGCGGCTCGTTCGAGTTCGTTGACATGATCCGAGGCGGGGCCATCCCGAGGGAATTCATCCCTGCAATCCGGCGTGGCATAGCGGATACCATGGCAGAGGGCGTGTTGGCAAAGTTCCCTGTGGTCGGCATAAGGGCCGTACTGCTCGACGGCTCTTTTCACCAAGTCGATTCTTCAGAGCAGTCTTTTTATATTTGCTCGTGCATGGCCTTCAAGGAGGCGTTTCACAAGGCAGCCCCGAAGCTCCTCGAACCGGTTATGAAGATCGAGATCGCCACCCCCGATGCCTGTATCGGGGATATCACAGGGGACATACTGCGGCGCCGCGGTCGGATCGACACCATGAGGCGCTTCAGAAAAGGCTCCCAGAAGCTCTCAGGAAGAGTGCCTCTCGCAGAAATGTTCGGGTATGCCACGACCCTGCGATCGTTGAGTTCCGGGCGCGCCAATTTCTCGATGGAATTTCTCGCATTCGAGCCCATCCCCGAAGGTCTTGTGGCGGACGTGCTGGCAAAGGTCACAAACGAGCGAGCACGCGCTCGGGGCGTACTCTAGAAGACGGGGAAGCACATCCGGCTGCCCCTTTCAGCTCGACGCTGGGCCCTTCCCTTTCCCCTTTCCGCTTCCCCTTGCCGTTGCCCTTCCCTCTCCTTTCGGGTCCCCCTCCTGCCCTCCGGGCTCGCTTGCACGGGTATCCCCCTTCGTGGTATGTGACCCTCATGCAACCACGCCAAGGGAAAGAGTATCCGGCTGCAGGGGGCTCCTCTGGCCCATGCCGCTTCATCGTGCGATCCCTGGCCGTTGCCCTCGTTCTCCAGGGTCTCATCCTTGTCCAGTGCGGCCCTGACTCGTCTACCGACACCGGCCGGTCAGAGCCAAGGGTCTACGCGCCAGGGGGCAAGGGGTGGAAAAGTACGGTCGGCCCTGAGAAGATCTTGCTCCATCTCGAGGGATCTGCGTACGAGATGGGCTACCAACATGGGTACCTTCTGGCCGACAGGCTCGACTGGGTCCTCTCGGACGAATTCTATGTCACCATGGCTCTCGAATTGCTCGAGATCGGCCTGGACGACCTCGAAGAGGTCCTCGCCAGCCCTCTGCTTAGGGTCTTTCTCGAATTCCTGATGGAGATGTGCCGCAACAACGAGACCTTCATCCCCGCAGAATTCAGACAGGAAATGGAAGGCATCGTCGACGGCGCTCGAGAGGCGGGCTACGGAGGGGTCACCCTCGATCGTGTCCTCATGAACAATCTCGGGTTCGATGCGCTCCTCAGTATCGGATACCCCCTCGTGACGCCGTTCCTGCCTTTTATCAAGATGCCTGTCCACGCGTGCGACGGCTTCATTGCGAGAGGCCGCGCGACCGCAGGAGGCCCAACCTTGATGGCCAGGAGCTGGATGATGTCTCCTGTCGTCTCCAAGAGCTGCGTGCTCATCGAGCGATACCCCGAAGGCGGCATGAGGATCTTCGATGTCTCTCTGCCCGGATTCGTGGGGGTGGCCGTCGGGATGAACGACAAGGGGATCGGTATCGGTATGGACATGGTACCGTCGATGGATTGTCTGCCCGGGGACTTCGGGATGGGCACCCTTCTTACCGCACGCAAGGCCCTACAGGAGGCCGCAGAACTCGGGGAGGCGGTACGCATCATCGAACGTTCCAGAAGGGGGGTTTCGTGGCTCTACGCCATAGGGGACGGCCTCGGGCCCGAGCAG
>Ga0272448_1005566_pt1 | contig 13893 bp, 8 predicted proteins | sample YNPCB0191_FD_202220 | JGI IMG/M metagenome (GOLD analysis project Ga0272448, IMG submission 202220) | Hot spring sediment microbial communities from Yellowstone National Park, WY, United States - YNP-CB-019-1 | ecosystem: Environmental > Aquatic > Thermal springs > Hot (42-90C) > Sediment...
CAGACCACTGCGACCGCGCAGGCGACGGGTACGACGCGGCACTTCCAGCTCACCTTCGGGAAAGTCCATCGGGACATCATAGCGCGGGCTAAGGGGTTCGTCGTCCATGGGCACCTCCTCCGCATAATATAAGTATACTATGAACAAGAGCGGTCGTCCACAGCACGTCACCCGATCACGCACGAACACACATAAAAAGAACGGGGGCGTCCCCCAGGCAGGAACACCCCCGTTTCTCCGCGTTCGGCAAGGCGGAGGCGGTTATTGCCAGTTGGTCAAGGGCCCCTGACGACCAAAATTGTTGGCAATGAGCACCACATCCAAGATGTTCACCACGCCATCGCGGTTAAGGTCCGCCTGGTCATTGGTAGAGTCCATCGCAGCAGCGACGATGGCCAGGTCGAAGACATTGATCACGTCATCTTGATTGAGATCGCCGGCTAGCAGGGTAATAGTACCGACACTGTTGGCGCTGGTGTCACCTGTGGCTGCAGCGCGGGCGGCAGCGGTGCCCGGTGCAGCCAGGCCACTCAGAAAACCAGCCATACGTACCGTGATCGGCTCGGTACCGGCGACAGTGAATCGGCCGCTGGCGTCGGTCACTGCCTGGGCACCGCTGGCACTGGTGACCACGACCCCACTATGATCACTGCGCCCTTGTAGGATGACCGTGCCGGAGATGCAGTCAGGAGTGATTTCCACATTGCCGTTGCGCACACCAACCGCGACGGGTGTGCCACCATCCGGAACGATCTCTGCACGCACCAGTGTCACCGGCGAAACCCCTGGTCGCTGTGGTCGCCAGTCGATCATTATCAAGCCTTGGTTGCCCTCGATCAGCTGGCTGCCGATCATCTCTCCTTCGAAGAAGATACGTCCGGCATCGGTATCCACCTCATTGCGTTGGACGGAGGCCGGGTTCGTTTGGAAGACGCCGTCCGGTCGCACTTGCACACCCCAGGCATATGGATCGGCATCCACAACCTGCACCACATGCGGATCGTAGGTGATCTCGAGTGTTATTTTGCGCAAACGTGTGGCATTCTGGATCGAGATGGCCGTCTGAGCTACATGGGTGCACCAGGAAGTGCTCAGCCGCTCTGGCTCCACCACCATTGTTACCCCACCGGGAGAAACACCACCCACAGAGACGCTGGCACTCGCGCTACAAGGTGCAAAGCGTCCTCCAGTAGGATCGGTGGCGGTAATGTCGAAGCGATAGACTCCTGCCACATCGGTGTCCCTGTAGACCCCCTGGTAGTAACCTGTGAGGTCGTTCATCGGCAATGGCGCTGCTCCGGCTGCTGCAGTTGTTGGCTTCGTAACAATTGCTGCCACGGCGGCGCCTGTGATCGGATTACCTGCCTGGTCCAACACCTTCGCGGTTACGTAAATGGTATCACCGAGGGCGTATTGTGGCTTATCGAACACGATGTCGGCAATGCGGCAGGTTGCTTGGGCGCAAGCGGCGCGTTGAGCTACTTGCTCCCGCAGCCAGGGCAGCATTCCATACAAGTAATCGCCCGGCGAGAAGGTGGCCGTCACATCTCGACCGCCTGCAATGGTGGGAACGATACCTGCTCCGTCATATTGGGCGGCTGCGCGCGGATCGAGCCCTTTTTGTCCCACTTTCCAGGCGCTCAGTTGGATGCCGGCCTCGAGCATTGCCGGGCTGGGCTGGGCGTCCATCAGACCTAGGTAGCCGCAGTTGCCATAGCAACCGATGAAGCCAATCGCCATCGAGCCACGATTGAAGTTGTCGTGGATGCCCACCACATCGTCACCACCCGCACGCCCTTCGTAGATGACGCCGTTGGGATCAATGAGATAATTGTAGCCGATGTCACCCCACCACAGCGTATTCGCATGGTAGTTCCAGATGGAACGCACCACCTGGGCCCAATTCTGGGGATTGTTGGGCGTGGCGGTGTGGTGAATGATGATGTGAGTCACCGATTGATATTCGGGTGGCCGACGTGGGCTCAGCTGGCCGTCCGGACAGCCCCACATCGTGCGCGACACCACAGGTGGCTTGGGCACAGGGCACACACCGGCTTGGGGAGCTTCGGCAGAACCCATCTGGCTGGCGATGGCGCTGTCATTGGGGCCACTTTGTGTATCGCTGAAGGTCAAGGTAACACTGCGCAGCAGAGGTGAAGTGCCGTCGGGTGCCGCCTGCATCGTCACACGGAACTGGATGCTGGCTTGGCCGCCACCCACCCAGATCAGGCTGCCGCCATACTGGTTATCGCGCACCGGGTAGTACGCCACCGGGTTCTCCACCCAATTGCTCCAGTTGCTGCCATCCTGACTGAGACGTGTTTCCATCTTGAGCGCACTACCCGCTGGCACCTCGGCACTCCATATGGGCACAATGTCCGACACCGAGGCCAGCGGGGCGTTGATCACCCCCGAGGTGAAAACTCCACTTGACTGGCCTGCTACCAATGCGATGCCGCCCGCTGTGAGCGCCACCCCCTCCATGCTGCCCGAAGCGGCCAGGAAATCGGCGGTCATCTGGGCTTCCTGAGACTGGATGGTGGAGCTGCCATCCGCTGCAGCATACACCGCGGACTGGAAGGTGGGTTGACCCCCTTGCGCCTGAGCCGCTGATGGCAACCAACCCATCAACAATAGCACTACGCTCAGCAATCCGAGGGCATATCGCCAGGGATCGAAAGTCGTGTTTCGTTTCATTATGACCTCCTTAACCGGTTTTGAACGGCAATCAGAACGCTACAGGATATGCGCACTACTGCTTTCATCTTATAATAACGCTCGGGTGCACTCAAGAGAGTTACTGCGGAACTCTCACCCGTGACAACTATGGCATCCTGGTACGTGTTAATGCGGAACAAAGAAGGGCCAGCTCAAGCGAGTGCTGGCCCTTCCTGGGGTCAATGGTACATCAGGGTCACGGCACCGGGCCGAAGGGGCGCGGACCGGTCAGGCCATAGTTCTTGGCGATGAGTGCCAGATCGGCGATGGTCACCACGCCGTCGGCATTGAAGTCCATCATCTCCAGTGCGGTGCTGGTGCCCACCGGTGCACCCAAACTGCCCGCGACCACCGTCAGGTCAAAGATGTTGATCGCGTTGTCACCTGTGACATCGCCGGCCAGCAAGGTTACCAGACCCAGATCGGTGCCGGGCAGCACATTGGTGGCGCGCGCGCTCAGGTAGCCCGGCCGGCTGACCGTCACCGTCGGATAGGCAGCCGCAAAGGGGATGCTGACAATGCCGGCAGGATCCGCTACATCCACGAACACACCTGCCACCACTGACACGTCTGTCACAAAGCCAGGGGTGGGGAAGTTGTTATTGGGATCATCATCGCCGGGCACCTTGCCACCCTCCAGGGCAACCTGGAACTGGAGGCCGGCGGTGGTGGGGCTGCCCACTATCAGGTTCGCTACCGGCGCCTGGTTGGCAACCAACATGGGCATGGGTGCTGGCTTGCAATAGATGTTCGGCGGAGGATTGGGTAGACAAGGATAGATCGAGCTGCCGCTCTTGTTCGCCAAACTGAGGATGGGGAACGTCACGATGGAGGTGGCACCGGCAGGGGCCGGCTGCACCTGCCAGTAGATGCGGATCAGCGAACCGTTGCCGCCCAAAGGCACCTTAGGTGTGCTCCAGTTGTACACAGTTATGTAGACGTAGCTGCGCCAGCAAGTGCCACCACCCGCGCCACAACCACCTGGGCCGGGGATGGCGGGTTCATTGACCGAATCGAGCGGCGCCGCATAGCCCCCGATCTTGGACTTATCAATGACGTAGTCCACTCCTGGTGTCAGCCCATCGAACAGAGAGCCTGGGCGGATGTCCTTGATGCGGACTACATCCTTGTTATAATCTATGGCAATTTGCACCGAGGCCAGGTTGTCCACATCAGCCACCGTCAGCTCCGTAGCTGCCACTCCACCGGAGGGCACCGTCTGAGGCCCTGCTGTCGGACAGACCGGGCCGACAGCCGCGTTGCTATTGCTGTTGGGGATGAGGCAGAAACCGGCGTGGACCGTCTGGGCTGCCTCGACCTGTCCTTCTCCCTCAGGCTGTTGGGCTGCTGCGGGTGTGATCATCATCGCGACCAGCACCAGCGCAAGCCCTAACGCTCCTACGCGTTTGAACCAAGTAGATACTTTCATGTCCTTCCTCCTTAGAATGAAAAACTTTCTGCTCTCCAGCTAGCCGCCGGGAGTCTTGCTGTGCGCACCTGTTGGTGTTCTCATTACCTGTCTGTGCCGAGTAGAAACAAACCCGGTCTACTTATCTACATCTGGATTGTAACAAGATCAGAGGGATACTGCAACGGTAACAGCGCGCAACGCTGTTAGGTGTTATCACGGAATACAACAGGATTGCCCGAGGGGTAGATTTTTGTCTTCACACCCCTGCAGTTATAATCCTTGGTGATTTAAGGATTACAGGAGGTGAAGAATCTTTGGAGAATCCTGTCGCTTATCAGGCATTCTCAGCACAGGCGATGGAGGACTTCCATCGCGCCCGTCGCCGTGCTGTGATCGAGCGCATCTTGGCCACTCTGTCCGGACGGTCGGCCGATCTGCTTTCCTATGAGGATGTGCTGAAGAAGCTCAAGGAGAAAGGGCGCGCCTCGCGTGGATTGAAGGACATCCCGTTGGACGCCATTGTGGGCAGTGTGGGGCGCTATAATGATTTTACACGTACCTTTTTGCCGCGTCGCGATGAGGACATCCATCGTTGGACGCGCGTTCAGATGGCTATGAGCGGCCTGGCCGGTGTGCCACCCATCGAAGTCTACCAGATCGGAGATGCTTACTTTGTACTGGACGGCAACCACCGCGTTTCCGTAGCACGTCAAATGGGCGCCACCCACATTCAGGCATATGTGACCGAGATTAGGACTAAGGTGCCGCTCACCCCGGACGTGACCCCAGACGAGCTGATCCTGAAGGCGGAATACGCCGAGTTTCTTGAAAAAACCAGGCTGGATGAGCTGCGTCCGGGCTGTGATCTGACCGTGAGTGTGCCGGGTCAGTATCGCGTGCTGCTGGAACACATCGATGTGCACCGCTATTTTATGGGGCTGGAGCAGCAGCGTGAAATCCCTTATCACGAGGCAGTCACCCACTGGTACGACACAGTCTATATGCCGGTCGTGCAAGAAATACGCGAGCATGGCATCCTGCGCGACTTTCCGGGCCGTACCGAAACCGACCTCTACATATGGGTCATGGAACATCGCGCCGCGCTGCAAGAAGAAATGGGGTGGAATGCCATTCCCTACGATGCTGCAGCGATGGACTTGGCCGAGCAGCGCAGTCCCACCGCGCGCCGACTGGTCAGCCGCATTGGGGGCAAATTGCTGGAAGCGGTTGTCCCAGATGAGCTCGCGGATGGCCCCTCACCCGGCCAGTGGCGCATCCAGCGCCAGGGCGATCAGTGGGAGCGTCCTTTGTTCGGCCATATCCTGGTACCGGTCAGCGGCGAGGTGAATGGCTGGGTAGCGCTTGACCAGGCCGCTGTTGTGGCGCGCCGCGAGGGAGCTCGACTGCTGGGGTTACATGCCGTGCCAACCACTGAGGATCGGGATGGTGAACGCGCACGTCTGGTACAAGAAGAGTTCAATCGGCGTTGTCATGAGGCAGGGGTGCACGGCGAACTGGCCATAGCGGTTGGCAGCGTCTCCCAAGTGATCTGCGAACGCGCACGTTGGTGCGACCTGGTCGTGGCCAATCTGGCGCATCCACCCACGCCACAGCCTGTCGCACGACTGCGCTCGGGCTTCCGCACCCTGATCCGCCGCTGCCCCATTCCCATCATGGCCGTGCCGTATCACGCCACGCCGCTCACGCGCGGATTGCTGGCCTATGATGGCAGCCCGAAAGGCCGCGAGGCACTCTTCATGGCCACTTACCTGGCCAGTCGTTGGAATCTGACACTGACCGTGCTGACCGTTCTGGAGGACGAACGCGCCACACCCGAAACGCTCGAGGACGCGCGGCAATATCTAGAAACCCACGGGGTGAATGCTGCCTATGAGACTCGCTCCGGCGATGTGGGTGCCGCTATCCTCGAAATGGTTGAAGCACAGCAGAGCGAGGTCATCGTTATGGGGGGGTATGGCTTCAGCCCTGTCCTGGAACTGATGCTGGGCAGCTCGGTAGACCGCGTGCTGAACGAGGCACGGGTGCCCATTCTGCTCTGCCGTTGAGTGCGCGTCCTTGAGCATGCGCATGTTCGCCTCTGAGACGGGCAGAGGTGCTCTGCCGAGCCGTTGTGGTGTCGCGCTACGGAGCGGTGCCACGGGAGGGAGCGCGTCCGTAGATCTCGGTCATATCCGCCAGGCGACGGATGAGTTCTGCCCTTGTGAACGCGCCTGGAGGACAGCGCCATGCCCAGTTGCCGCTGTCACGTCCTGGATAGTTCATGCGTGCGTCCGAGTCTAGCCCCAGAATGTCTTGCATCGGGATAATGGCCGTGTCGGCCACCGAGCTCAGCGCCAGGCGGATGAAATCCCAGTGGAATTCCCTCCCGTTGCTGCCTGTGTAGCGCAAGGCAAGCTCGCGCTCACCGGGCAGCGCGGAGCGTCTGAACCACCCCAACGTGGTGTCGTTGTCATGGGTGCCTGTGTAGACAACGCAATTGCGCGGATAGCGGTAAGGTGGGTCCATATGCTCGAGCAGACCACCTCCGAAGGCAAACTGCAATACCTTCATGCCGGGCAGTTCAAATTGCTCGCGCAATGCCACGACTTCCGCCGTAATCACACCCAGATCTTCGGCGATGATAGGCAAGTGCGGCACTTGGAGCGCTGAGCGGATCGCGTAGAACAAGTCGGCGCCGGGCCCCTTCACCCAGCGACCGCGAATGGCAGTTTTCTCACCTGCCGGTACCTCCCAATACGCTTCGAATCCGCGGAAGTGATCGAGCCGGACGCAGTCCACCATGGCCAATGTGGCGCGCACACGGGCGATCCACCAGGCGTAGCCCTGCTCACGCAACACATCCCAGCGGTAGATGGGATTGCCCCATAGCTGTCCAGTGGCGCTAAAGTAATCCGGCGGCACGCCGGCAACCACGATGGGCATGCCCCGTTCGTCCAGATGAAAGAGCTCGGGATGCGTCCAGACATCGGCGCTGTCGTGCGCGACGAAGATGGGCAGATCACCCACAATACGGATGCCGCGTCGATTTGCCTCTTGCTTGAGTGCCAGCCATTGGCGGAAGAACAGGAACTGGAGGTATTCATGAAAAGCGCACTCCTCGTGGAGCTTGCACCGCCAATCTTCCAGTGCCTCTGGCTGTCTGGCTGCTATGTCTGGTTCCCAGGCATACCAAGGAGCCCCCTCGTGAGCATCCTTCAGCGCCATAAAGAGGGCGAAGTCCTCCAGCCAGCTGGCGTGCTCCCGACAGAAGCGTTCAAAGTCGGCATGCAACGTCGCTCCAGCCACCATGTTCAACCGGGCAAAGGACTTGCGCAGCATTTCCTTCCTGAAGGGGATGAGTGCCCCATAATCCACACGCTCGATCGGAAAGGGGGGTATTTCCGAAAGGTCGGCGGGCGAGAGCAGCCCCTCCTCCAGCAACCGCTCACAGCTGATGAGCAGGGGATTGCCGGCAAATGACGAAAGCACCTGATAGGGGGAGTCGCCGTAGCCGGTCGGGCCCAACGGGAGCACCTGCCAGATGCTCTGGCCGCTCTGGCTCAGGAAGTCAAGGAAAGCATAGGCACCTGGTCCCAGGTCACCACACCCAAAGCGGCCCGGGAGGCAAGTGGGGTGGAGCAGCACACCACTGGCACGTTTGAACTCCATTGCGTACCTCGTAAATCTGTATCTCGTCGTTTTGGTAAATCAGATGCAGGCTGGGCAAACTGGCTGGTGAAGCGTTGCCGAGCGCGTGCTCAGAAGGGCCGTAGAAGACATAGCGCACATGGTGCTCTCTTAACAGGGCCAGGCGCGCCTCTGTGCTCAGCATGCCGCTGAAAAAAGCGCGCACCTGTTCGCGTCTTACATCGGAATGAACGCTCTGCGACCCATGCCCGACAAAGGAACGCACCAAGGCACGTGTCGGCAAAAGGTTGCCCGTATCATAGGCGGCCAGCACCACGACATCTGGCTCGGCATGTGCGGCCAGCCAGTCCATCGCCACCAGCACGGAACGCGCGTTGAAAACGGACGGCGGTCGCCCTATGACCAGGATGATAAAGCCGCCGAGCAGCAGCAAATTGGAGAAGGTGCTGATCGTTTTGAAGCACAGCACCGCTCTTCTGCGCCACGCAGGCCGTATTCGGTGCAGCAATCTTATCAATCCATAGACAGCCATCAAGGTGAGGGGCATTTGGTACCCGTCCAGGAAGCGACGTTGCAAGTTCGAGGGGAGATAGAGCAACACCGGGATCACCAGCACCCATAGGATCAGAAAAGAGAGGTCTTGCCGATGGTGTAAGGGAAGATGCCACAATAGCCCCACCAGCGTCAGCGGACACAGTAGCCCAAATCCGAGCAGGTAGAAAATCGGATGGGGCGACCGGACAAGATTCTGCTCTTGCCAGCTGCGCAAGACAGGATCGGTACAAAAGAGCACGAGCGAGTGGGCTAGAAGGGGCAACGAAGTGGAGCTGGCGATGCCAAGGTAGAGCAATGGCTTCCAGGCAAGCGAACGGAAGCGCCACCCTCGCCAGATCCAATATAGCACCAACAACCCTATCAAGAGAGGTGGACTATAGGGATGGATCAGGCTCAAAAGCAAGCCGGATAGCGCTGCGCCGAGCAAGTCTCTCCCATTGGGATGACGCAATAACCGGAGCCCAGAGGTAACCAGCCACAGAATGGATGCCTGAGCCAGCACCAGATGGGGAAAGGTGAGCATCGTGAGGAAAGCGGAGGCATCCGGCACCCACAGGTCGGTGGGCATGACACCGGGTGCGAATGCCCCACCAGCCAACACCCACAGCCAGCCCAACCCTCCGCCAACCGCTACCAGAAACCAGCTGATGCAACGCACCACAGGCCATGAGGTGAAATGGGCGACGAAGCGATAGACGGCGATAAGCAAAAAGGGAATTGCAGCAGCCCGTGCCAGATGGAGCACGAGCGCCGGAGGTAGGTTGGACAAGCGTGCCAGCTTGCCAAGCAGGAGATAGACAAAGTAAGCGAAGATACCGGCATGGGGCTCGGGCGTATAGGGATTGTGAAACAACCAGCGTCCTGCTGCCCCTTGATACATTGCTGCCAAATAATTGTTGCCATCATCGACCGCCACGAAGAAGCCACTAAAAGCATGCTCGGGTGTCTCCATCAGCCACCCGATGCAGTATGGGATGCCGCTCAGGATGATAAGCACCGCACTCCCGAGCACCAACCATTTCCATTCCGCGCGGCTGATGGCACCCGTTATCATCGGGGCGTTTCTCCTCCTATGAGACCCCAGTGGGCAACAAGGCGATGCGCTCCGGCGAGCGCTATGAAGAGCAGGAGACCGACAATGGCAACGGTTGAAATCCCCATGCCGATGCGAACGGTGAGCGGTTGGTACGCCAGGACAACGCGATGCCCCCCGGCTTCCAGCAGTACACCACGCAACAGGCCAGTGACGGGCAACACCTCAGCCGGCACGTCGTCCACCCATGCCAGCCAACCGGGGTACCAGTTCTCGCTCAAGATCAACACGCTTGGCCCATCCACCGTCACTTCCAAAACGATACGATCTGCCTGATACTCCTGGACAGCTACCGTACTACGCATTGCACCGCGCCATTTCGAGGCTGCCGTGTACAATGCCTCCAGTTGTTGTGTCCAGTTGGCGTGGGTATCTGAGGTGAGAAAAGGCCTGGCAACTTCTGCTGGTAATGCCCAGGCACGTGGCAACGCGTGATGGTTGCGGTAGATATAGGCATGTTCCGTCCGCGTCAGCAACTCGAGATCAGCAAGGGGCAATGGGAAGGCGGAGACCAGATAGGTCACATTCAACAGCCCCAACAGAGAGAGATTCGGATGCACATTCTGGAAGGCGCTCTCAAGCGGGCGATCTGGCGGAAAGGGGGGAATGGTGACGCTAAAGCGACCGACCGGTACGTCCGGGAGATGGGCATAGTTGCCCGCCAGCTCCATGAAACGGTCGTAGCGTTCCAGATGCACCGGATCGACCCCATCCGCCGTTTGGATACCCCATTGTGCGGCGACATGGGGCGGGATGCTATAGCTGGGAGAGTAGCTGCGCCAAAGGCCGGGTTGGTGACTGAGATATTCTGCTGCCACGATGCCTGGTGCAAATGCCTCCTGCGACGGGATGAAGCGGATCAGCGTGAAACCGAACGAGATGAGATCACCCCATGTCAGGCAAGCGAGAATCAGCCATGCAAGTGGTGCGCGCAAGCGTCGCTGCGCGGTTAGCCCGATTGTCAGCAACGTGGCTAGGGGCAGGCACGCCAGCCCAAGTGTGGCACGGTTGGCATATCCAAGAACTGTCAGCCCGACGCCGGAAGCGGTCATAATAGCGGCAATGGCCAGAATGACACCGCTGTGCCACGGAATGTACTTTTGGGCGAGGCGCTGGGCGCCCATGGCAGCCAGGATCGCCAGTGCCAATGCGGCGACAATCACAACACGCGCCGGCGTGCGTATGTAGCTCATCCCCGGTGCGAAACGATAGACTAGCTCGAAGAGGGGCGCAGCGTTGCCGAAGGCATAGAGCAGGGCAATCAGGATGACCAAAGCTAGGAACCAAGTACGTCGGTCACTGCGGCGCAGACCCCACCCGGCCAACACCAGAGGCACCAGACCGAGATACGCCACCGCCTCGTGTCCGGCATAGCTCTGAGGAAGGAGGAGCGCCACGCCCAGTTGGAGGGGTGTCAGTGCATACTGGCCTGCCTCCTCGAGCGACAGAGCGCGATTGCTATAAGCACTGAGCTCGATCAAGGGCAACAGCTGCGCGGCGCCCAATGCGGTTGTGCTGACCGGGATCACTAGCAAGGACGGTAACAGCGTCCATAGGCGCATCACCCGTGAGCGTCCGGAAAAGACCACCTGCCACAGCACCCACGCAGCGAGCAGATAGACTGTGTAGAGCACTATGAGCGAATGGGTGCAGATTTCAGCCGCGAGCGCCAGGGCGGCCAACAATGCCCAACGCATGCGCTCCCTGATGGATTCAACAGAAATGAGCAAGCTCGTTGCACCGAACGCCCAGGGCATCCACGCCGCTGCGGCGACCAAGCTGGCGTGCCCCCCTGCCATGTGCGCGATCAGCTTGCCGCTTAGTGCGAATACCCAGCTGCCGATCAAGGCAGGAAGGGCATCCACCTGAAAGACGCGCCGCAACAACCACCAAGTACCTAACCCAGCCCAACACAAATGCAGGAAGAGGAAGAGATTGAACCCCACCCCGGAGGGCATGAGGAGCAATAACCATGCAGGAGGATAAAAACGCATGGCAAGTTGATTGGCTGCCAGCGGCATGCCACTCAGATTCGCGGGTGTCCACAGGGGCAGTTCGCCCTCAGTGTGCCAGCTGGTGGCCATCAGGCGCACCTTGGGCCAATGAATGACGGTCAGGTCGGAGTGGGAGCTATAGGTGGGGTAGAGCCATACGTCGGGTTGTGGGAACGCGGGCAGAAACAACGCCAAAATGCCCATCACCAGCGCACCGCCGATGGCCCATCCCCTTTCATGCCATCTCATGCCGCCCACCGTCACAGATGACAGAGAGTTATGATCTCCCGCTACGCACGACAAAGAACAAACCCGCGACGATCAGCAAAACACCTGCTACACGCTGCCAGCTGACCGCCTCATGAAACACGAAGCGCCCGATGAGCAATGAGAAGATGTAGGTCAAGCTCACCATCGGATACGCCATGCTGAAATCGAGCTTGGAGAGCACATCCAGCCAAAGGAGAGCGCTGACAGCGTAGAAGGCAAAGCCTAGAATCACCCACGGTGTGTGAAACAGGTTGGCGAAGCTGCCGACAGGGTTGCCACCGAATAAGCTCACCCCACCGATCTCGTTCAGGCCTAGCTTGAGGAGGGTCTGACCACCCACCAATAACAGGATGGCCACCAATGCGGTCAGAAGGATAAACATCATGGTTGATCTGGCCTCCGAGTTGAAAATCTTCTGCATTTCCTTATCTGCCTCTTGTGTGGATCTCAGAGCACACGATAGATGGTCACAGTGCCCTGCTGGAAGACGGGCACAAGGTCGTCCGGCAGGCGACGGGCGCCCAGCTGGCGTTCATAAGGGCCGACAAACACAAAACGGATGGCATAGCGCTCACACAACATGCGCCACGTTTCCTCGGGCATCTCCCCCCTGAAAAACGCCTCCGCTTGTGCTGCCTTTGTCGCGGCATCGATTGTCTCGAAAGGGTGCCCGCAAAAACTGCGTACTCCAGCTTGGCCGGGCAGCACATTGCCGGTGCGCGGGGCAGCCAGCACGACAGCGCCCTCGCCATGGGCCAGCAGCCAGTGCATCGCGGCGGCCTCATCCGTCGAGATGTACAGGGGAGCTGCCTGATCTATGCCTTGGGCCGCACCGCGTGCTCCTGCCGTGAACACAAACAGCTGAAACCCAACGCCCAGCCAGCTGAACGCCACTGTCAAGATGATGACAAAGCGTGGCAAGCGACTCAAACCGATCCCGGCCAGCATGGCGAGTGCCACTCCCAGCCCGGTGAGCAGACGGCGCTGCAATGCGATGGGAACGTAGATCAATACCAACGTGATGCCGCTCCAGACGGCCAGCATCAGGGCAGGATGGTCGCGTCTGCGCGTGGCAACCCACGTCCCCACCACGGCCAGCGGCACCAGAAGGCCAAATCCTAAAAGAAGGTCAGCAGGGGCAGGGGTAGGGGTCACGTTTTGGTACGACCAGGCAGCCAATGCCGGATTGGTCGTGTAGACGAGTAAATCGTACGTCAACCAGGGAAGCGATGCAACCACTGCGCTCAACGCCGCCACGAACGCCCCACGCCATGGTGGGCCGTGGCTCACCGATGAACGCCGCGAACGTCCCGGCCACATCTGCGGCAGCAGATGGGCGGCAAATACGGCATAGAGGACAGGTAACGCGAAAGGAGCAACGATCGCCAGGGCCATTCCTGCCAGCCCGGGCAGCAGCCAGCTGCGCATTCCGCCTATCGGCCAGAGCACGCTTTGCAGCAGGAAGAGCATCAGAGCGATTGCCAGCGGGAAGTGCGGATTGGTCAGCACACTGAAGAAGGCGAACGCTTCCGGCACCCACAAATCGATAGGAAATAATCCCACCATGACCCCTAACCAGCCCAATCCGGCACTGCTGCCGGCCAACAGAAAGAGCAGCCGTCGCTCATGCCGTTCCTGAGTTAGCTGTCCGACAAAAGCGTATATCGCGAAGAGCAATGCCAGGCCGGCCAGCATGCGCGCCACATGATATACCCCGATGAGGGGCAATCCCGTCCAATGCGCCAAGTGCCCCAGGGCGAGATAGAAGAGGAAAATCGCGGCCCCAGCGTGATGTTCCGGCGTATAGCTCAGGTGAAACAACCATGCCCCCTCCCACCCCTGTCGCATCTTGGCCAGGTAGGAGTGTCCGTCCAGCGGATTGACCAAGATGCCGGTGAATTGGTACCCAGCGGGTGTGGCGATCCAGGCGGCCAAGTAGGGCAGACAGCTGAGTACGACGATGATCAGCGAACACACCCACACCCAACGTCGTTCGTGTCCTATGCGTACATCGGCACGGGCTGCCATAGGTGCCTGCTTACCGACAGCAAGCTTAGGGATTCGAGAGATAATGCATTCCCTCCAGGTGGCATAACAAGGTTTCACGATATTCTACACAGGGCGAGAAGGTTGGGGAAATCGCTCAGCTTCCGTTGAGATTACAGCGATGCCGCAGGTGGTGGGAAGACGCGCGCAAGTTGTGC
>Ga0272448_1005567_pt1 | contig 13891 bp, 5 predicted proteins | sample YNPCB0191_FD_202220 | JGI IMG/M metagenome (GOLD analysis project Ga0272448, IMG submission 202220) | Hot spring sediment microbial communities from Yellowstone National Park, WY, United States - YNP-CB-019-1 | ecosystem: Environmental > Aquatic > Thermal springs > Hot (42-90C) > Sediment...
GCCTGCGTGTTGACTGCGTTGGACGGGACGGGGTTGCACACCCAGACGTAATGTCTGTCCCCCTTGTACACAACGCGCGTCACGGGCGTGACTCCGTCCCACAGATGGTGGCTATATGTGCGGAAGTAGATAGCGCTGGTGCTTCCGTCGGTCCTGTCGACGCTATACGCCGCGCTTTCGACACCGTCCGGTAGCGTTTGGCCCATACCGGTTACGAGCGGGGGCTCGCCCTGCTGATTCTTCGCATAAAAGGTCATGACAAGCATGTAAGGCCACGTGGTCCTAGGTGTCGCGAGGAACTTGCGTACGGACGCATAACCAATCCCGGCAGGTGCCACTACTACGCACCCATCGTAATCCGATTCCCGAATGCCGCTTGGCAGCGTTCCGTCCGCATTAAGCGGTACGACATCCGGCAGAGGCATCCCGTAGGCGATTGCGGTCAGGACCACATTATTGCGCAACTGATAACACTGCGGCGGCATGTTCTCGCTGTCGTACGCCACAAGAAGCTTTTTTTCGCACGCACGGGGCGCGTTTACTGCTCCGTCTATGCAGCGTTCGCCGTTCGCGTCGGTACGTAACGTGCCCGCGATGTCAACCTTCTGACCGACGGCAAGCCGGCGCGGCATCACAATGGGCCTGACCTTGAGGCCGCAAGAACGGTCCGCCTCCTGGATGTAGAAGAATCCGGCGTAGACCGCGCTGACCGTCTTGCCCGCCAGATACACGTAGCCGGAATCGACTCTCTTTGCACTCGATATATGCGCCAACACCGTAGGGGCGTATACGACCGCTATGCGGTCGTCACCCATCCTGCCGGAAGCGTCGTACACACTGACGGTTATTACGTTTAGGCCGGGGGCCAGATCGATGTCGGTAACGGCCCAATGAGCGGCCGGCGAGAACGAGCCGCTTCCCCCACGGTCGTTCGCCCACGTAGCGCTTACGATCCCGGTGTCGTCACCGGCGTACCCGGAGAGGGTAATCGTGGACGCGGAGCTAGCGTAGCAAGTAGTGTCTGATGGGCCGGTTATCACCACTGTGGGCGGCAAGGAGTCACCCGTGGCGGGCCCGGTCCACCCCGGCGCGAACAACGCTAGAAGGAAGAACGTGCAGCAAGAAAACTTCGTCATCGACCTTCAAACTCCAACTGCCTGCCGCTGCGGCCTGTGCCGACAGAGCACCGTGAGACGCGGCTCGAGCGCGTACCGCAGGTTGATATCGCCCGCGTGTCGCCGGCGGGTGGTTTCCAAACATCGGCCATTCCGCCGAGATGGCGCCATCCCAGCGCACAGCACGAAACGCAGGCGCGACACGCCCGACGGGATGGCTCGCCCGACGGTCGACACGCCGGTTTAGTCGTACATCACACTATCTCCGTACTTCACTCTTAACACAACAAAATCGAGTTGTCAATATGAAAATGCGTACCGAGCCGCGGCAGTCCCAATGCCGAACGCCGCCCTGCCAATATGATTCCCTATTTTGGCCCTGCGGGAATCAACATACGCAATGCCCTGCGGGCAGATCTGACGGTACAATTGGGAGGCTTGGCCGGGGCTTCCCCAACTGAGCTTGCGTACAAACGGATGCAGGCTCTCGTTATCCCGGCCTGGGAAGTGCCGCGCGACGCCGGGACCGAACTGCTTCACCCGGTGATCAGAAGGTTCAGGGGTACGGCAGGGCCCGTGCTTCGGGGCGGACAGCCTTGCGAAGCACAGGCCCCTGAGCGCCGAATCATTCTCGGCGTGGTGGTGCGGATCCGGCTAATCGTAATACGCCGTCACCACCGTCTTCTCCTTGAGCGGCGGCAGGATTACCCATTCCTTAACGGGATCGAAGTTGGAATAGGGTTTGCCGTTGACGGTGACTCGGTTCATCGACTTGGCGTCGGGGTGTCGGAACCGAGCATAGATCGCGCGGGGCGCGTTGCGGGTCGGCGGATCGATGGTCATTTCGATCGAGCCGGAGGCCGCGCGGCTCTTGATCGACAAGCTCATAGGGCCGAAATGGGTGGCGGCCCGCTCGATCTTGACTTCCTTGCCGTCGGCAAGCCAGTAGCGCGGCATGGTCTTGCCCAGGTACAGGTCGTCGGTTTCGTCCCAGATGAACATCCACCGCACCCAGCTTGAGTTCATGCCCTCGTCGGAGCTCTTGAAGTGATCTCCCGCGTAATCGCCCAGGTTCGGCAGTGGGTGTTCCGTGATCATCGCCCGCTCGGGGAAGTAGCCCGCCGCGAATGCGTTGAAGTAGGCGCGGACGTAGTGTTTCGGGTCGTCGCGCATGATGTAGGGAGTCGGGCTGCAGAGCAGGCTCGGCTGCTGGCAGAACCCTCCGAGAGAGAACCAGTCGCGTTCGGGATAGGGAACCAGGTATCCGTAGTGCTCAACGAGGTAGCGGTTGTCCTCGTAATCTTTCATAATCCACTCGAACGCGGGCTCCGACGGGTCGATAATCCCGCAGCGGATCATGTGAATTGAGCCTTCGAGCACCTCGCAGATCCAGCCGACCGATCGGCCCCGGCGGTGAACGTCCGACGGGAATATCGGGACATATGTCCCGTCCCTGAGCCTTGCGACGGGCGATCTCACCGACGCTTCAAAGAACGCCCTACGGATGTCCTCGCGGTAGGCCGCGGCTTCCTTAAGGAGCCGCTCGCCCTCCGGGTTGCCGCGCGCGGCGAGCGCCTTTGCCGCGTTGTGCATTCCCCAGTAGCTCATAACGTTGTTGGACATCCAGCTCTTCCAATCGCCGATATCCTCAAGCGATCCCTGCGGCAGGAGGCCGCGCTCGATCGCACGGATGCCCGTGTATTCGTCGCCGAACGTGCGCTTGCGCTCGTTGATGATCCAGTCGCATCCCTTGATGATCGCCGGCGCGACGCGGTCCAGCCACTCGTTGTCGCGCGTGAACCAATAATGCTCGGCAAGCCCCCACAAACACCACCCGTGGTGTTGGTTGTAGCCGCCCGCCTGGCAGCCGTTGGCTCCGTAGAAGACGCCTTCCTTGGTCGAGTAATCGCCCGGCAGACCTGCCGTGCCCTGGTAGTGGACCCACATATCGTACGCCTTCCGAGCGATATCGTGGTAGCCGCGGCGGTCCAGGTCGGATGTCATCATCACCGATTCGTTCGTATAAACGCCGTAATGGAACGTGCCGACCTTGGGCATAGCCCGGTCCATCGTGCCTACCTCGTTGTCGGTGTTGATGAGGACATGACTCGAATAGGCCTCCAGGAATTGGTTGGTCATCGGCTCGGGCGTGGTGATCTTTGCGCTTTGGGCCAGACGCTTCTTCCAGTATCCGGAGATGAGCTTATGCTGGGCGGCGTAATCGAGCGACTTGAGCTGGGCGAACTCCTCGGGCGATTCGAGCGTGATGAACGGGATCGCGGCGTAGAACTCGCGGGCCTCGCGAGCGGGAACATCGACCGCCGCCGTCACCACATTGTCTCTTGCGCTGAGACGAGCGACACCGGCCGTGTTCACGTATAGTCGAGCGAACTCGCCCTGTTTGCCCTTGCCGAAGATGATCCCGTCCTTGAGCGAGAGAGGCTGCTCTTCGCCGTCGTCGACGCGTATCGGAACCGAAGCCGTCTTGGGTTTGTCGGTGACGTTGGTCAGGCGCAGCTTGACCATCGCGACCTGGGGCTCGTCCGCAGATATGCGGCCCGACTTCGGCAGCTTGCCCGCGAGCGTGGTGGCGAACACCTCTTCAAGATATCGGACGCCGTCGGACTCATACCAGGTCGTGGCGATCGGGAGCACGCCGTCCTCGATGGACGCGCCGGTGCGGTTGGATTCCGGCAGGCCGAAGCGGATCACGGGCTGGTCGGTGTCCCACTTGATCCTGGGGGTGTCCGCGCCCCTTATTCGCTTCGCCCAGCCGAGGCCGACGCGGATGTCGCCGTTGGGCAGCACGGCAAAATGCTGGCGGCCTCCCTCGACGGCCAGCGGCATGTAGATGCGTCCCTTCTTGGGCATATCGCTCCACGCGCGCGCAAGAGTCTGCTCGGGCAGCTCCGAGACCAGGTCAAATCGGGTCTTCTGACCCTTCTTCGACGCTTCTTCCGCCTGAGCGTAGGTGGTCTGATCCTCCGCAAGCTTCACAAGCACGCCGTAGGCGGGAATGAAGATGCGATTGCCCTGGGCAAGCTCTCGGGGGTTGAAGGAAAAGCTCGCCTTGTCGCTGCGTATAGTGACTATGGTCTCGTCGCGCGAGAACGCGGCCTGCGGTCTGACGAACCAGACGTCAAGGCTCAGGGTATCGCCTGCGAGCTTAACGCCCGGCACGTCGCCGTTGAACGCCTCGACTCTCGCGTTCGAAGGGGCCTCGGTCCACACCACCGCGGCGCTGAGGCGGTCCCAAACGGAATCGGTGAACGCGTGCAGTTCGGCAACCGGTGGGGCCTGGCCCTCGAACAGCAGGCGCAGCTTCATTGTGGTGCGGAACTTGCCGTCGAAGTCTGATTGCTTGAACTCCTTGGCATTGGCGGGGTTCATGGTATAGGTCCAGGTAGCGCCGTCGGTCTTGAGCTCGGCGTCGGCGTCCTGCCAGCGGCCGTTGTGCCAGTCGCCCGTTGCCAGCCACCCGGAGATGCGGGCGACGCCCTCCTTGTCGCGCGGCACGCGGTTCTTCGGCCAGCCGCCTGTGACCCAGTACTGCAGCTTGACGGTTGACGGATCGGGCGGCGTTGATGCGAACCTAACGACGACGGTGAATATGTCGCGCGGGTCCTCCCACAGCACGCCGACGTCGCTGCCCGATGCCCAGCTTCTGATCTCACCGAAGGGAACCACGTCCAGCGGCCTGCCCGGTTCCGGCTTGACTGTGGCCTCGGTCGTAAGCTTGGCGGGCCTGCTGCCTTCCGCGGCATCGGCCGGTTCGTCGGCGGCCAGGGAGAAGCCTACCAGCGCGATCAGCACCGGTATTGCCGCGACGGCGATGTGTTCTTTCATCTTGACCTCCTGAACGGCGAGGCGCAGCCTCGCGTGTTTGCCTTCGAAGAGTTATATGGTTCGGCCAAAGATACCTGCAGCCAAAAGCCGCCGATCCGTGATTCTCAATCTTGTGGTTTAGAGGAATGGACCATCGCAACGGCTAAGCCCTGAGTTGGAGGATGTGCATGCGATGACAAACGTTGTCGTTGTGTTGGCGGCCCTGCTGACGGCCGGACCGAGCCACGGCGCTGTGGGAGAGGTTGTGATCGAGAGCGGCGTTACCCGGCTCACCGTTCACGTATCGCCGGCCAACTCGGAAGCGCTGCTGACGTCGATCAGTAACAAGGAGACGGGGGAGTCGGCTGCGCTTTCGCCGGATTCCGCCGACTTCGCTCTGACCACAGACAAGGGCGAGTTCAAGGCGGCGGACTTCAAGGTCAGAGACGTGGTCTCGAACGACCGCGTCACATACATAGTGATGGAGGGCGAGAGCCTGGACGTGACCCAGCGCTTCGAGGCGTGGCCGAGCGGGTGCGTGAAGCGGTCGCTGGAGTTGTTCGCCAAGACGCCGATCCGTGTGGAGAAGGTGTCGCTGATCGATCTGAAGCTCGCGCAGCAGCCGGAGCGATCGGTGAACCACCAGGCCCGGTTCCTGGTCCTCAAGAAGGGCGGGGTTATGCTGACCGTGGAAATGCCGATGCCTTCGCGCAACGTCAGGCTGACGAGCGACGGCCGGCTGAAGTCGGAGTATGAGCCGATGCGGCAGTTGGAGGAAGGCGAGAGCTTCGAGACGGTGCCGGCGGTCTACATGGCCTGGACGGGCGACATCCTCGCCGGGTTCGACAAGCACCGTGACTATACCTATGAGCTGTCGGGGTGGCGGGAGTATGCGACGGTGACCGCATCCTCGGAGAGTCATGCGGCGCTGACGACGGCGTATGACGCTTACAAAGCGGTCGATGACGATCCGACAACGCGTTGGCGCTCCGAAAAGTCGCTTGACGGCAGACACTGGATCGAGATCGAGTTCCCGGAGCCGGTTCGGTTCGATACTATGGAGCTCAAGCTGGACAATCCGGACTTCAGGCCGGTGCTGGAGACGCCGCCGGCTTTCGAAAAGTGGCGGCTACAAGTGTGGTCGGAGTCGGGCTGGCGGGATGTGGCCGCGGGAACGGAGGCGCCGGGTGAGCCGGTCAGGCTCGCGGAAACGAGGGCGGCAGGTGCCCGGCTGGTGATCGAGGGATGCGTCGAGCGTTTCAGCGTGTGGGACCTGCGGCTGTACAAGGACCTGGGCAAGGACGTGATACCGGAGAACGTGTGCTCGCGGTTCTGGGTGGACCGCGACGTGCGGATGCCGTTCACTTACTTCAACACGTGGTATATCCGACATCCGGGGATCGGGAGGCTGCAGCGGGCAAGGGGCCTTTTGACTTACGACAAGGTGCTGCCGCTGATACCGCCGGCGGCGCAGTGCGGGCTCGATAACTTCGTTCTGGATTCCGGCTGGAAGTACATGTGGTACGGGATCGGGCGGAATCCGAAGTGGGAGGTCGAGTTCCCCGACGGAGAGAGGCCGTTTGCAGAGGCGGCTCGCCGCGCCGGGATCACGCTCGCCGGCTGGCACTACTTCTTCTGGCTGGAAGGCGAGAAGCGCGACATCCAGTGGCGGGCCTTGAACAAGAACGGCAGCCCCCAGAGGCAGATGTGTTTGTTGTCGGGTTATTATGATTGGGTCAAGAGAGAGATGCTCGATCGAATTCGCAACGACGGCATGCTCCTGATGAAGATAGACGGATTCGTGCCGCCCGAGGAGTGCTGGGCGACCGATCACGACCACAAGCCCGGCAGCGTCCGCGACGCGACGTGGCTTAAGTTCATGCAGCTCGCCGAAGAGATCAAACGGCAGTATCCCCGGTTCAGACTGGGCGTCTACACCTGGGATCCGTTTTGGCTCAAGTACTCGGAGATCGTTCACACCTACGAAGACCACGGAGGTCTCACCCGGGGCGAGCTTGCCCCGACACGCGCGCGGATGAACTACATGCACGATCGCGAGATGTTCAACGAGGCATACTGGCGATATCTGATCTGGAATCAGGTGGAAGGCTCGATGATTATCTCCGACAAGACGCCCGAGTGGCGCGAGGAGGTGATCGGGAACCTGGCGGGGCCTACACGCAGGCAGATATCGACCGACCTGGGCACGTTCACGGCGGAGGAGCGAAACTGGATCCGCGACTGCCTCGCCTGGAGCCGGAAGAACGCGCGGTTTCTGGAGCGGTTCAGGCCTTTCTTCCCGAACGCGTCAGTCAAGGAACCTTGGGGACTCGAGCGGTGCCGGGACCTGGAGAAGAACCTGGGCATCGATGTCTTGGAGAGCAACACGCTGGAAGGCTACGCCCACATCGATCAGAACGAGGGATACGTTTTCGTGTTCAACCCGACGTTTCACGGGGCGAAGTTCGCCGTCCCGATAACCGCGGAGCTTGGGTTCGACAAAGAGGCGAAGGGACTCACGGCGCAGGTGATCTACCCCTACTTCGAAAACCTCGGTCCCGGCTCTTCGGCACAAGGAAATTTCGGGCTCGCATTCGGGGACGTAATCGAGGGATGGCTGCCGGCGGAAAAGCACATCGTGATCCGGATTATGAAGCAGCCGATCCGTCCCGTGCTTGCCGAGTGCCGCTATGCGGTCGCCGAGACGATATGGGACCGCGTCGAGCTGGAGGCGCGGGCGGAGCCGGCGGACAAAGCCGCAACGGTCAAGGCGAAGCTCGCCCCACCCAAGGGCGTCGTCTTTGATTCGTTGACGGTAAACGGCAGGGCCGTGCCGGCGTGCGCGGATGGTTCCTACGAGTTTGCACTGCAGGTTCCCGTGCGAGGTCAGGTGGAGACAAGGTCCCAACCGGCGGTGATCAAGAACGGCAGGAAGACCATATCGACGGAGGTCGTGGTCAAAGGCGACCTCTCGGACGGCCGGCTGATGCTCTTCTTGATGCGCCGGATTCCCAGCGGCAGAGATCGCCTGGAGAAAGCCGCGCCCGGCGAGCTGGACTTCAGGCTGCTCGTGAACGGAAAGCCCCTCGAAGGCGAGCTCGGCGATACGCTCGACAAGGACTGGGAGAACGAGAAGAACGCCGGATGGTGGGTCTTCGGCGTGCCGAGCGACTCGCACCGGTTCGTCGTGAGCTTGGAGTGTTCGGAGAAGGTCCGGCCCGTGCTGGTCTACTCGGCGGTGCAGGACTCGAAGGCGGCCAGGCTCGTCGGTTACTACTCCCGTGAGAAGAACAGCGGCAAGCTGACGGCGGAAGACTCGGAGGCGTTCTTCCACGGCGCGTTCCCGGAGGAGAGGGAATACTATCCTGTGATCGATTTGGAGGCAATATGAGCGTCAGAGTCGGCATCATCGGCTGCGGCGGAATATCGGGTTTTCATCTGCGAGGTTACGAGGCGGTCGGAGCGCAAGTCGTGCACGTCGCCGACGCGGACGCCGACCGCGCAAGAGCTCGAGCCGCCGCATTCGGCTGCGACTGGACTACCGACTACCGTCGGCTGCTCGAGGATCCGCGAGTCGAGTGTGTGTCCATATGCACCCCGAACCACCTGCATAGGGAACACGCAGAAGCTGCTTTGGCCGCAGGCAAGCACGTTCTGTGCGAGAAAACGATGACCACCAATCCGGCCGACGCGAGGGCGCTGGTGGAGGCGGTCGAGAAGAGCGGACTGGTGTTCCAGGTCGCCTATATGAAGCGGTTCCTGCCCGCGGTGCGGAAGGCGAGAGAGCTTGTCCCAAGGCTCGGGAAGCTCCTGAGCGGGATCGTGAGGGTCTATCACCCCATGTCCCGCGAGGGGCTGGACTCGGCCGGCGGTGATTTCTGGCTTTTGAACCCGGAAAAGGGCGGGGGCGGAGTGCTGGTCCACTCGGGAAGCCACATGCTCGATATGATGCGGTTTCTGGTCGGCGAGCCGGCTGCAGTGGACGCACGGTCGCATTGGCACAAGGGGATCATCGACTACTACGATACCGCCTACTTCCAGATGGAGGCCGGGTTCACGATGTTTTTCGAGTCCGGCTGGCTGGACCTGCCGAACCTGGGCGTGCGGCACAACGGCTGGGACGAACGCATCGAGATAACCGGCGAGAACGGCAGGCTCAAGGTCTACACGATGTGGTGGACGCGGCCGGAGATCGAGGAGCCGTTCGTGCGGTTCTACTCGGCGGAGGATCGCGAAGTGCACGAGTATCACCCGGAGATCGCGGATTGCTTCGTGGAGGAAGTCAAAGCGTTCGTCGAGGCGGTCAGGTCCGGCACGCCGGCAAGCCCGAACGTTCGCGACGGCTACATGGTCCAGGCGATGATCGACGCGGTCTACAGGTCAAGCGCGGAGGGACGACGCGTGGAGATCGAGAAGCTCGAGGATCCGGGCTGATCCTCGGCTTCCCCCAAGAGACACACTCCCGCAGGATACGGCCCTGCCGACGCCAAAGTCATAAGGTATGAAGCACGCCAAGGACGTCGCAATCCTTCGAGAGCTCGCCAAGCGCTACGCCGAAGTCGCCGCGGACCCGATCCAGGACGAAAAGCGCAAGCTCTGGCGCGACCACAACAGTTTCGTGCGAACGCGCATTCCCGTTCTGATCTTGGGGTGGCCGTGCGCCCACGAGATACCCGAAATCAGCAACTTGCAGTGCGAGGACCCGTTCTACCGTGCGCACGAGCAGGCCCTGCGAATCAAGCTCTTTCAGTTCGACTGCGGCGACGACTTCATCCAGGAGCCCTGGATCACCCAGCGGGCAACCGTTGTCGCGCCCGAGGGCCTTTGGGGGCTGCCGATCGGCCGCATACCCAGCACGGTGAAAGGCGGCTCGTGGAAGTTCGACCCGGCGATCAAGACGCTGGATGACGCAAAGAAGATGCTCGTGCCGAAACACGTGATCGACGAGGAGGACACGGCGCGCAACGTTGCTCGGCTTCAAGACGCCGTCGGAGACATCCTGGAGGTCAACGTCGATCGCGGGCCGGCGTGGACCGTCTGGGGAGGTGACATATCCACGTACCTCGTGTACCTGCGCGGTTTGGAGCAGGTAATGTGGGATATGTCGGACAACCCCGAATGGTTGCACGGCGTGCTGGCTTTCATGCGCGACGGAATACTAAAGGCGCACGAGGAGGCCGAGAGGGCCGGCGACTGGCAGCTGTGCAACAGCTACAACCAGGCGATGGCTTATTCTCGGGAGCTTCCCGATCCCAAGGCCAACAGCGGGCCGGTGACGCGCGATAAGCTTTGGACCTTCGTCGCGGCCCAGGAGTTCACGCTGATCTCGCCGGCGATGCACGACGAGTTCATGCTCCAATACCAGCTGCCGATAATGTCGAAGTTCGGTCTCTCGGCCTACGGCTGCTGCGAGGACCTGACCGAGAAGATCGACATGCTGCGCAAAGTCCCGAACCTGCGGCGGATCGCGGTAACGCCGGTCGCCGACGTCCGCCGCTGCGCGGAACAAATCGGCACCGATTACATCTTCTCCTACCGCCCGAACCCGGCGGAGATGGTCTGCTTCGGGTTCGACCCCGACCACATCCGCCGCTTCATCGCGCAAGCACTCGATGATTCGAAGGGCTGCTTCGTCGACATCACGCTAAAGGACGTCGAGACGGTCCAAAACGAGCCTTGGCGGCTGAAGGAGTGGGTCAGGATCGTGCGGGAGGTCGCGGACACCTACTGACGTTTCCGCTCCTTGCGGTATCGTCTGCCGCCGACTTGCGCCGGCCTAAGCTCGGCACAGCGCTGGGCTGCCTGTTTCATCGCTCGGCGCGAAGACCCAGCGTTTGGGCGCGGCTTCGTCCGCGAGCGGGACGGCGCCCGTGACGGGCGAAGGGCCGACACGCGCGCTGTGTCGGTCACGCCGATCTTCACTGGGTTCACCGTCTACAACCTGGTCATGCAAGAACGCGCGAGGTCTCCGCCGCCCCGTAGGCGTGAGGACCGTAGCCTTTGCCCAGGTTGGGATGCTCACAGACCTTGTCCCACGCCTTCTTTAGCACGCGGCGGTGTCCGGGGTCGTCGAACAGATCCACGGCGTTCGCCATCGCCATCATCAGGACTCCCGCGTGTATGTGATGGGAGCTTTTCGGACAGGCGTAGTAGCGCCAGTCGGAGGTGTGCTCGTCCCACCGGTCCTCGATAAGGTGATCGACCTCCACTCGAACCGGCCCCAGCACGCGCTCGTCGCCCGACAGCCGGTAATAGCGGCACAGGGCGTTGATGCGTATCGCGCTCAGGAACGTGCCCTCGCCCTCGTGCTTTTCGGGCTCACAGCCGCAGCTTCCGTAGCCCGGTCTGCGCAGCCAGCCGCCGTGCACCGCATCCTGCAGCGAAAGGACCTCGTCGGCTAGTATCTTGACGGCATTAAGGTAGCGCGGATCCCAGTCCATCTCGTATATCGCCAGCAGAGCCAGCATAGGCCAACCGAACTCGCGGCCCTCGCACGCCCGGCCCGCAAACGGAAACTTACGATCTTCCACAAGCTTGGCCAAGTTGTCCCCGATCTTCATAAGCGTCTCGCGGATCCACGGATCGCCGGTCAGGAACCAACAATACGCCATCCCCTGCGTGAAAAGATGGCTGATGTTGTAGGGGTCGAGGCACGGGTAGATGTAGCCCTCCGGCTGGTGTTGGAATTCCCTGTAGAGCGCGTCGATCGCTTCCACCGGATAGAACCCGCCGACGTGTCCCACGCAGTGGCAGTGCACCATGCCCGGCCGGATCGGGTAGTTGTCGATGATGCCGCGGTTCGTGTACAGGCGGCAGACATCCTCGAGGAAGTAGCGGACGAGATCGTCGTTGACGTGATGGATCGTGTCCACCTCGGATGTGTGGCGGGCGGTGACGAACGCACGGTGGAAATACCCGGGATCGCCGTTGCGGGCGTGCTCGACGAGCATCTGCCGCGCGGTGTCGTACTCGTTGTTGGCCCAGTTGCACTTGCGCTCCCCGTGCCAGTCGCCCCAGTTCATCTCGCCGTAGTCGCGCGATTGATCGACCGCGTCGACGTATGATTCGAACGCCTTTGCGGCCCATACGTCGTAGCTCGCTTGGCCGGGTGCACCCGCCGGCGCGATCGGCCCCCAGACGCCGGTCGAGACCGCGTAAGCCGGGTCGGCGGCGGGAATCAACGGTGCGTTCGCGTGCTCGGCGAGGTTCGGGCCGTCCCCGTCGAGATCGATCCACACCTGCCAGCGGCGGGCCTGACCCGTTCTGAGCCTGTAACAGTCGCCCTCGAAGAGATACTCGTACTTGTACCAAGGCCCCATGTGGTCGAACGCGCCTTTCTTGAAGCGCGGCAGCAGGCCGATGCGCAACTTGTTCGAATCGACCTCCAGACTCTTCGGCCAGCGCCGCCAAGAGTCTCTCAGGGCAAGGGCAACCGATCCTTTCCCGTCGTCGATCTCCGCCCACCCCGGCGCCTTGCCGCCCTCCGCCGACGCGCCGTCCTGAGCGCGGCGAAGGACCTGCTTTTCGATCCAATACGACTGATCGTCAACCTGGAACAGGCGGAGGTTTTTCGATTCGCTCGGAACGACGTGGTGCGGCGCGACGTCTCCGCCCATCGCGGCGGAGCGAACGCCTTCCTTCGGCACGATATCGAGCGTCAGCTCCCTGATCCTCTGAATTAGGCCCTTCTCCGCGTCCATCACAACCAGTGGCTCGATCAACACCTTCGACAGCCCGGCATACACCGTCACCCACGCCCTGAACCCAAACCAGCGTCTGCCCGCGCCGTCGCGGAACGAGCCGGCCAGATCGAGCGTGGAGCGCAGGTCCCCCATCGTCTGGACCTTCACCGACTCCGCAACCGCTCGATACTCGCGCCCTTCGCCGTCAACCGCCCGGAACGCCACTCCAAGCCGACCGGATATCTCGACCAAGAAGTTCTTCGACGGCACGACCTCGACGTTGCCCGAACGCAAGAGCGCCGTATCCGCGGTCGCAATCCGCACCGGCGCTTCATGGCCGACGGCGGGCCTCTGCGCGCCCCAGGACAGAGTGTAGCGCTTCGAGTCGCCCGGCTCCGGGTCGGATTGGAAGTCCACGAGAAGCCAGCGAGCGCTGCCGTCCTTCCACACGGCTATGACCTGAGCTTGGAGCGGGACGGCCCGGCCGTCGCCGTCCGCAAGCTCGAACCGCGTCCCCTGAGGGGCTTCGCCTTCCGCAATGGGCACCCCGCCCGTGACGGGTCTTATGCCGGTCGCGTTCGTTATGTTTCGGACCTCGATTGGAATGCCGTCCATTTCGGTTTTGTATTCTCTCCTTTCGCGTGAGGCGGTACGCTTAGGGTAACACGACGGTCTTCGGGCTTGCAAGCCTGCCGACGGAGTAGACAAGTTCAGTATCCGGCAACGTCATCCTGAGCGAAGCGAAGGATCTCCCGACCCTATTGCGAGCCTTGATCGTCCGGAGCATTTGATCGTCCGGAGCATCCATGCTCCGGACGCAGGTTTCGAGGACATCTGATCGTCCGGAGCATCCTGCCCTGATCGTCCGGAGCATCCTGCTCCGGACGCAGGTTTCTTGATCGTCCGGAGCATCCTGCTCCGGACGCAGGTTTCGAGGGCATCCGTGCCCGGAACCGCACCCGCTGCCGGCACGGTGGCACGGGACATTGATGTCCCCGGAATGCCGGTCCAGGACATGGATGTCCAGGACCATCCTTGTACGCTGCGGCCCAAGTCCCCGCAGGGTAGAAAAACGGACCAACCGCGAAAGCGCGAAACGGGCGAAAACGCGAAAGAACGCCGAGTCCGACATCGTCATCCTGAGCATCCTGATCGTCCGGAGCATCCTGCTCCGGACGCAGGTTTCGAGGGCATCCGTGCCCGGAACCGCACCCGCTGCCGGCACGGTGGCACGGGACATTGATGTCCCCGGAATGCCGGTCCAGGACA
>Ga0272448_1005568_pt1 | contig 13890 bp, 12 predicted proteins | sample YNPCB0191_FD_202220 | JGI IMG/M metagenome (GOLD analysis project Ga0272448, IMG submission 202220) | Hot spring sediment microbial communities from Yellowstone National Park, WY, United States - YNP-CB-019-1 | ecosystem: Environmental > Aquatic > Thermal springs > Hot (42-90C) > Sediment...
ATTTTTTTACCTCAAGCTGGTGTATTATAACCTCATCAAGAATCAGAAGAACAACAAACACTATTATTGCTTCTATGAGCATACTTATTGCTCCGCCAATACTTAGCGAAAACGGGGCAGCAAAATTCATTACAACCATAAAATCACAATATAAAATTATTATTTTGGCTGTAATATAAAGATTATGGTTATGAAAATTATTGCTCTGTAGAAAAGTTATATTAAATCCAAAATAGGTTATCAGATTCTGAATTCTCACAAACATTCCAAATAAGTTTACACAGCAGCATTAGATTCAATTAGTTATTGTTCTACAAAGCCCAAGAATTGTTTATAAACATTTTTATATTTTAATAATATTTTCTAGATGCCATATTTTTGTTACATTTTATAATGTTGTTTAGGAGAGTGTTAGTCAATTTGTTATGCTTTTTGCTTCTTGTCAAGATTTATAAAATCTAGATTTCTTAAAAAAGAATTTTTTGGAAAAGAGTATCAACGGGAAAACATTGACCACCATAATCGGTCTTTCAACGGACCATCCCATACCCACGGAGACTTCTTTTTAGTTTTTTTGGATGGTTTTAGATAGTAAAAAGGAGAACCCCCTCCTCCTACAACCTTTCCTTCTTTAACAAGTAAATTTAATGCTTCACGTGTGTCTTCATATGTTTCATTCAATATGCTGGCAATTTTGGTACTTCGATATACTTGGTCGGGATTTTTTTCTAATAGTTTGATTATTTCAGATGCTATTCTTTCTTTTTTTGGAATATATAATAATCTGCTTCATGTCTATATCCTTTGACCATATTCTTTCCTCTATCTTTTGAAATGAAACATCAAATAGGTTATTAGATTAAAATTTCCCTTCAAAGTTTAAAAAGTTTATGCAAACGGTTGTCTGCAAAACTTGAATTGTGGGATTTTTTCTATGCTGGTGTGCGACTCTCTCATAATGCTTTTATTTTTTATCCTTATAGAAAAAAAGCTTTTCATTTTTTATTGAGAACCTTCAAAGCTTTTTTCAAAATTTCGTTTACATCTTTGCCAGATGCTCGTCCTCTGACAACCTCCATAATCATACCCATGAGAATAGATTCCTTCTCTCCTTTATTCCTTTTAATTATCTCTTTAACTATTTTTTCCAATTCGTTTTTAGATAGTGTGCTATATATTGCCTCTATGTCCTTGTATGTTTTTCCATTTATTATCATCTCTAAAGCTTCATAGATTACATCCTTAGAAATAATGCCCTTTTCTATCATCTCAAAAATTGCATTAAAATCTTCTTTCTTTATCTTTTTTATGTCAAGCCCGTTTCTGCTTAGTTCTTTTACAGTTGAGAGAAATGTGTTTGCAATAAATGTCTGATCCAAAGATAATTTCTGAGAAAATTCTTCAAAGTATGGATAATACCAAGACCTCACAATCTGCGCAGCAAGCTGCTTTGGTATCTTAAATTCCAAGGTCTTCTTTTTCTCAACCAATGATTCCTTAACAACCAAACTTTCAATATATTTCTTGTCGATTCTTATAGGAGGAATATCAGTTTCAGGATACATTCTTTGTGCTCCTGGAAGAGGCCGCATGTATTTTGAACATTCATTATCAGTAACTCTCGTTTCTTCAGGAATCTCATCACCCAAAATAGAAAGTCTTTCAATAAGTGCATTTTTAGCACCTTCTAGATTTTTTCCAGAAAATATCAATAAGAGATCACGAGCCCCAGTCTTCATTTTTTCCTTAAGTTGGTCAAACTCTTTTCTTATCTGATAGGCATCAAGATTTTCATCTGTATGAATTATTCCCCCAATTCCATAAGCCTGCACATATGATGCAAGTTCCTTTCCAAGTGTTCTACCACCGCACTCATTTTTCATTAATCCAGCAATTTGTGGAACCATTATTGCAACTACTCGGTTGCCTTCTGAAATTAATTTTCGTATTATTTCACATCTGGTATGAGCAAATATCTCTGTTGCATCCATACTCTTTATTTTTTTGGAATTATACCCTCTTTTCTTCAACTCTTTTTTTACTTCTATTAATGAAAGTTGTCTTTTTACCTCATTTTCTACAAGCTTTGGTATTAACCTTAATTCTTGAACCCCCTTTATCTCAACACGTGCTCCTCCTGAAACAGAAACATTTATATCCTGCCTAATTGAACCAATTCCTCTCTGGACTTTAGTTGAACGAAGAATAAGTCCTAATGTTTCAGCAGCTTCTTTCACGTTTTGTGGGTCATCAATAGTAGAAGTAGAAATTTCAACAAGAGGGATTCCCAATCCATTTAACTTATAAATTATTTCATCGCCTTTTTTTTCCTCAATTCTTGCTGCCTCCTCTTCCAAGCATATCATAGGAATATCAACATTCCCAAATGATGTTTTTAATTTTCCATTCAAACCTATTATTGCTGTTCTTTGAAATCCAGAGGTATTGGAACCATCAATAACAGTCTTTCTCATTATATGAATCTCTTCAGGAATATCGCAATTAAGCATCTTGCAGATCTGCAATCCTGTATTTAATGCCTCCCTATTAATTTCATGTGGCGGCTCTTCGTCGCATTCGACAAGACAGCTCTCATTTGGATAATATCTGTAAACAAAATTCTTTGCACGAATAAATTCGTAGAGTACAGCAGGATCAATATTACCAAGCTCGCCGGCGACTGGCCTCAATTTTCTTTTTATGTCTAGTATTGGTATTTCCTTTTGTTCTGAATTACAATCACAGAATAGTTTTTTAGTATCAAGTCGTTGATGTATCTCAATTCCGCATCTCAATCCAATTTTTTTATAGTCAATTTGTTTGTTCATTTTATCACTTTGATACAAATCCTCTTGCATCACTGCGAGCAATTTCGCCTGCAATATTTTTATTCATCAACTCAATTATCTCATTCTTGTCATTGCTGTGCCCGGCTGCCCAGCCAAGTTTCACAAATGCTGTTTCTGTAGTCATATAACAAGGTATTATTCCAGCTTTTTGTAACTTTCTTCCAGATGAGTAAACATTCATATTAACTCTTCCATAAGGACATTGTGATGTCATAAAAACAGGAATTTTTTTGGATATTTTTTCTAGCATAGTCAAAAGTTCTTTATGATGCCCTGTAAATTCATCAAAACTTTCTATTGGTGCATGACCTAGTCCTGTCCCTTCTATTATTAATCCATGATAATTCTGATAAAATTCTAACTCTTTATAAAAAAAACCGGGTCTCATCTTGACTATTGCAATATTCCTGTCAAAAACTGCATCTAATTTCACTTTTCTATTTCTATCTTTTTTATCGTAGTCATTCCGTAAGAATTCAATCTTTTCTGGGTGATAAAATACTTTGGCTATAGGAAGAACATCAATGCTTTGAAATGTATCTCTTCTTGATGTATGCATCTTTTTTACACGCGTACCATTATGAATATAGCAAAAATCATCACTCATTGAACCATGCATGCAGATTCCAACGCCAGAAAAATCAGTTTTTACAATAAAACGCACAGCACATATTAAATTCATTGCTGCATCACTACTTCCTCTGTCAGAACTTCGCTGCGAACCAACAAGCAAAACAGGTATTGGTAAATCTTGAAGCATAAATGAAAGTGCAGCAGAAGTATAATGCATAACATCTGTCCCGTGTGTAACTATTATTCCGTCTATGTTTTCATTTTTAATTATCTCTTCTATTTTTCTCGCAAGAATTATCCAATGCTCTGGTTCCATATTTTCAGAAAGTATTGAAAAAATAATTCTTGTTTCTATATTCGCTATTTCAGAAAGTTCAGGTATTATCTCTAAAAGGTCTTCTGGCTCAATTATCGGAATAACTCCGCCTGTTTTATAATCTACTCTGGAAACAACAGTTCCTCCTGTTGCAAGTATCATAATTGTTGGTTTACTTGGGTCCCTTTTCATTTTTTTAGTTGTTTTCTTGTAACCTATTTTTTCAGCCTTCTCTTTTGCCTTAGAAATCTTTGCATCGTTAATGCCAATGTTATATCCGCTATCTAATTTTATTACAATAGAATCTGGGTCGCCTGCTGACTTGGGCATTAGTATTCCTTCATAGATTCTGTTATCTTTATTTAATATTACTCTATCCCCAATCTTCAGGCCATTTTTCTTAAATTCTTTTTGTAATTTCTCACTATAGTTTTCGAACATATCAAATCTCCTATAACTTTATTGAGTGATAGAATATAAAAATACTCAAGTTTGTCATCTTCTGTTATACTCTTTCTTTCATAGTTTTTGGAATTTATGTTTTTGATTTGGTTTTTTATTTTAAGAACAATACTCTATTTCTTGTTTTTGAAAGAAATCCACAAAATTATTCTTTTAATAGTAACATATTGGATTTCATTTCTTATAATAGGTGAACTACCACCTAACAAGTTAAGTGGCTTCCTGCTTCGCAGAAGGGCTTCTCTCAAGGATTGCTCCAAGAGAGGAACTCCCTTCTCCACAGGCTTGAAATCCCGTAGTTCCTACGGTATCTGCTTTCGACAGTATGAGTTTAGCAGAGTTGAGGTCTCTATGTATATGCAAACCGCAGTTAGGACATATATGCCATCTTGTAGCAAGAGTCTTAGGCACATCTATCCCACATTGACTGCATGTAATCGAAGTTTTGTTAGGAGAAACTTTCACAATCTCGCAACCAGCTTCTTCCGCTTTGTATGTGAGATTCCTAAAGAAAGTTCCCCAAGAAGCATCATTAATGTGCTTGGCGAGGTAGGGATGTCTGACCATGCCTTTGATATTCAAATCTTCAATAGCAATGTAACCATATTTTTGAACAAAAAATCTGGAAAGTTTATGAAGAAAATCATTCCTTTGATTTGCAATGAGTTCGTGCAATTCAGCGACATTGAATCGAGCTTTTCTTCTGTTAGCAGAGCCTTTGACTTTCCTGCTCAATCTTCTCTGCAGGATTTTCAAACGCCTTTCAGATGCAATGAGATAGCGAGGATTTTCTATCTTTGTTCCATCAGAGAGAGTAGCAAAGTTTTCAAGCCCGACATCGATACCAACTTTATTGTCGGGAAATTTGTGTTTTTGCGGTTCAACAAGAACTTCACAACTGAAAACAGCAAACCATTTTCCTGTTGGCGTTCTCTTGATAGTAAGCGTCTTGATTTTGCCCTGAACGGGTCTATGCAAAACAATCTTAATATCGCCAATCTTGGAAATATGGAGTTTACCATTTATGAAAGCGTATCCGTTCTGCGGATAAGTTATACTCTTGTAACGCCTGAAGGATTTGAAGCGGGGGAATCCGGCCCTGCCTTTTCTCGTTTTTATTCTTCTAAAAAAGTTTTGAAATGCTTTGTCAACTCTGTCGGAAACATTTTGGAGAACTTGGCTATGAATACCTTTGAGTTCAGGATATTCTCTTTTAAGTTTAGTAATAATTTTGTTCATGTCAAACTTACGAATGGATTTTTTGTCATTCTTGTATTTGTTAATCCTTGTTTCAAGAAGTTTGTTATAGAGAAAACAAGCAACAGAAAGATTTTTTTCAAGAGTAACAACTTGTCTAGAATTAGGATACAAACGATATTTGAACATTCTTTGTGTCGAAAGCATAGTGATATTTATGAGTGAAAAAGAATTTAAAGATGTTGCAATTCATCCACCCAATGAATTAGGTGGTCTTCTTGCAACGGCTATTATAAATATAATGATTATTATTAAAATAAATATAACAATTATTCCTGCAATGAAAAAACTGTTTTCTGATATTGCAAGACCTGTTATTGCTGAAGTAGGATTCCAGTCGTAATCAAAAACCTTTGCAAAATAATCAGCAGATTTTCCGGTTATTATAACCCCTGCTTCCCTATTATCTCTTGGCGAGTTTTCATTCCAATTAATTGAAGAAATAAATACCTTTTCGTTTTCAGTCCCATTGTCAATTATCACTCCTTTCGCATGAAGAAGACTAATTCCTAATTTATTCAAATCAATGAATTTTGCTTCTATACTGAGATTTTCTTTTATATTAATGTCATTAATATAATCAATTGTCTGCTGGTTCTTTTCAATATCATAATAATAACTATCAAGAAGTATCTTCACTGTCACATTGTTTCTTGCTTGTTCAATCACGGCATTCAAAAAAAGATTATCAGTGGGATTTTTTGTTGTTCCCCAATTCCTGTAAATATATAATTGTTCAATAAGGATGGATTTTTTTGCTGATTTTATAAGGTTAATAACATCGTTGACAGCATCAGGAGCAAAAATGAATCTAACATCTCCAGTGAATTTTTCTGATTGAAAAATATTTTTATATGTGCCGCTTTCTGCTGTTGTCAATAGTTGATAGTCAGAAAGAGCGCATGCAAATCTTTGTGAGCCATTAATATCATAATTAAATATATCTTCAATTTTTGTTGTATTGATATTATCAATAATTGCAAACCATCCGCGATTGCCCTGATTATTCTTTTGAAAAACTAAATTTTCCGTGCTTATCAGAACTGTTCTGTTGTTCTTTATAGCATACTTCGCATGCATAAAATCAAATTTTGATATAAGAAAAATATCTGCCTTCTCATTGAGATTACAAAGAATTTTGTTTTCAATTTCAGGCCTTCCTCCTGCAGGGCTTTTTTCTATTAGTAGTGTTAGATTCATTCCTCTTTTATTGATATTATCAAGAAGTATTTTTGCTATGTCTGGATTCGTAAATGTATAGGTAGCAATTTTTAATTCATCAGCATCACTAACAAATTTTTTAAATTCCTGATAAGCAGAATCAGGACTAACAAATACTGTTATATCAGCTGCTATAACAGTGGGAAATAGCGCAAATAAAACTATCGCAATAAAAATCTTCTTCATATAATCATTTTGTTGCTTAAGCTTTTATTCTTGTATTGTTTTAAGAATAATTTATTGTTCTTGAAAAAATGTGCAAGGAAACATTCTTGGAAAATGTTTCTATGGCATTTTATTTCTTTTGAAAGAAACAATAATCAAACCCAAAATAAACACAAACCAGAATGCTATCAATCTGTCAAGAATTATTCCTGAACCTGCTAAGGAGAGTGGTAATCCAAACAAAATATATGCCGATGCTCCTCCTGCTTCTATCACACCTAGATTGCCTGGCAATCCAGGAAGCATGCTTAGCAAAAGAATAATTGCCCATGCAAAAACAATAATATTTATTGGAAGTATCACACCTAGTGCAAAGAATACAAAAAAGATTCTTATGAAATCTAAAAATTTAGCAAGAAAAGAAAGCGTAAATACCTTTAGCAGAAGATTATGATTTTTTAGAAGATGATGAAATGATTTCTGAAAAGCCAAAATATAATGATTATAATTTTTCATAGAAATACCAAAATGTTTCAGTACATTAAAAATAAATTTGACTATATTTCTTAGCAACTTTCTTTCAGAGCATATCTCAAAGAACAAAATAACAAAGAATGCCACTATTGAAATACCTGCTATGAAGACAAGAAGCAGAGGCACAGGCAACGGAAATGTTATGATAAGAAGTGTTATTGAAACAAGCAACATTATGAAAAATGTCATTATCTCAGAAAGGTCATCTATTGCAATTACAGCTGATGCTTTTGATAAGCCCAATTTCTTTTTTAAAACATATATTTTTGCAGGTTCTCCGCCAAATTGAACAAATGGGGTCATGAAATCTATTAATGCCCCTGATATATGAGCACGAAATGATTCATAAAAAGTTAGTTTTTTTGTTGTTTGTGAATTAGCTGTTATTCTTATTTTTATAGCAAGAAGCATTAATGACAAAACTTGGCACAACAAAGCTGCAATTATATAGATAGGATTTGTTTGCAACAGTGAAGCAATAATAGCATTAAGGTCAAATATGCTCATAACTAATATGACTATTGCAATTCCAGCAACAATCATTGTGAATTTTATTATATTATTATTAAGCATAGTAATTATTCTTGACTATGCTTTAATATAATTTTCTAATCAATTATTTTAAAAAGTTAGCCAGATTTGGTTTGATTTTATTGTTTAGTGATACAATGAAAAAAGGACTCAGTGAAAGCGAGGCAAGAAAAAGATTATTGGAATATGGAGAAAATGAAATTGCTGAGACAAAGGAAAGCAATTTCATAATATTTCTTAGGCAGTTCAAAAGCCCACTTATTATAATATTGATTGCTGCCTGTATAGTTTCCTTTTTCATCGGAGAAATCTTGGATGCAGTGGTAATAATTGGAATAGTAATTCTAAATTCTGTTATAGGCTTCCAGCAAGAAAGAAAAGCAGAAAAGGCAATTGAAGCATTAAAAAAGTTGACTGCACCAGAAGCAGTTGTTATGCGCGATGGCAAGATAAAAACTATTCCTGCAAGTAAGTTGGTTCCAGGAGACATCATTCTTCTTGATTCAGGAAAAAAAATTTCTGCTGATTGTAAAATAACAAAGAGCAAGAATCTTGAAGTTGATGAATCGATGCTAACAGGAGAGAGTGTGCCTGTTAGAAAAGCAGATGGAGACAAGATATTTTCCGGAACTATTGTAACCTATGGACACTGTGAAGCGATTGTTACTGAAACCGGCATGAATACAGAAATCGGAAAAATATCTAAAATGGTTGAAACCCAGAAAAAAACTATTTTGCAGCAGAGATTAGATATATTGAGCAAGCAGTTGGGAATAATTGTTATTGGTATATGTGCAATAATATTCATCATTGGTTTTCTAAGAAATATAGGACTTCTTGAAATATTTTTAATTTCTATTGCTCTGGCAGTCGCTGCAATTCCTGAAGGACTGCCTGTGATAACAACAATTACATTGGCATTAGGCGTCCAGCGCATGGCAAAAAAGAATGCAATTGTTCGTAGATTGCCATCTGTAGAAACACTTGGTTGCACAACTATCATCTGTACAGACAAAACTGGAACACTCACACAAAACAAGATGATATTAAAGGCATTTTATACAAACAATCACCTTGTTAAAATACAAAACATCAAAGAAATCGATAAGCTGTATGAAAATACAAGAGATAATATTAGATTACTTCTGAAAGTAGGGGCTCTATGCAATGATTCGAATATAGAAACAATAGAAGATAAAATAAATATTATCGGCAATCCAATGGAAGGAGAATTGAAAATATCAGCAAATGAACTTGGAATAAATTTTGGTGAGGAAAGAATTAATGAATTGCCATTTGATTCAAAAAGAAAATGCATGACAACTATCCATAAAGTCAATAATAAAATTTTTGCCTGCACAAAAGGTGCTCCAGAAGTTATTCTTGAAAAATGCAAGTTTATTTTGAAAAATGGAAAAGTCAATAAATTAATTGACAAAAAAGAGATACTTGATGCAAATCAATCTCTTGCAGAAGGCATGAGAGTTATTGGATTTGCATACAGAAAACTTAAAAATTATGATGAAAAAGTTGACATTGAGAAAGATATAGAGAAAAATATGGTCTTCATAGGTCTTGCAGCATTTATAGACCCACCTAGACCTGAAGTAAAACAGGCAATTGAAGATTGTAGGAGAGCGGGCATCAAAGTGGTGATGATAACAGGTGACCAGAAAAATACTGCGATTCATATCGGAAAGGAATTAGGTTTGTATGTAGAAGGGGATTCAGTTCTAACAGGCGAAGAAATCAATAAATACAATGATAAGGAGTTTTCAGAAATTATTGAAAATGTCTCTATTTATGCCCGTGTCTTTCCTGAGCACAAAATGAGAATTATCGATACCTTGAAAAAAAAGAATTATATTACTGCCATGATTGGAGATGGTGTCAATGACGCTCCGGCATTGAGAAAAAGTGATATAGGCGTTTCTGTAGGTTCAGGTACAGATGTCGCCAAAGAATCAAGTGATATCGTTCTTGCAGATAATAACTTTGCCACAATTGTCCATGCAGTTGAAGAAGGCAGGGGAATTTATGATAATATCAAGAAATCTATAAATTTTTTGCTTTCAACAAACATAGCAGAAATTCTTGTTATCTTATTTTCATTGGTAATTGGCCTTCCAACGCCGCTTCTGCCAATTCAGATTTTATGGATAAATATGGTCACAGATTCCCTGCCAGCCCTTGCCCTTGGCATTGACCCATTTGGGGATATGATGTCAAAAAAACCAAGAGACAAGAAGGAAAAAATATTAACACAAAAATCATTGAGGTTTATAGGTATTGTAGGATGTGCTGTAGCAATTATCACGCTTGGATTGTTCTATAATGCTGTCAGTAATTTAAACCATGCCAGAACAATAGCATTTACCTCAATGGTTGTACTTGAGATGGTTGTTGCGTTGATATTGAGCAACTTCTTTAAAAACAACGGCAATGGAAAGATGTTCAATAAAAAATTGATTTTGGCAATAGCAATAGCAATTGTACTGCAGATAGCAATTATCTATCTGCCATTCTTCAATTCCGTGTTTAGTACTGTTGCATTGACATTAGCAGATTGGGCCCTAATAGCCATAATATCAGCTATTACGCTATTCTGTGCCTGGCTGATGAAAAAATTTTATTGATTTAATTTTTTAAAAAACACATATTTCTTAAAAAAATAAGGTCAAAAAGAGCATCTGCTTTTAGAAACTATATTTTGCAGTATACAGGTCTCTTTAAATATTCTTTTTTACTCCAACTTCTGTGGGTAATTACCCACAAAATACAAAATAGCATTTTCTATGATAATCTATATGTTCGAGAATAGAAAGGTTAAAATACTCAATTTTCAAGTTTTGATTGCTTTGATAAAAAAGCTTTTCTTTGGTAAGAAAGGGAAGTTGCATAAAAATATGGACACCCTTTCAACAAACCAAAGAAGAAACCAAAGAAGAGCATATTCAAAGCAAAACAAAAGAAAAATTGATAAAAATCAAAAAAAGGTGAGGAATATGACAATGACTTTACATCTTTATCAGTATCCTAATGGAGAAGTTCATGTAATAGGACATAGGGATGGAGAAACAAAGGCTCTAACAGTACATTGGTATCCTAGGGATGATGGTGCTACTTTATATGGTGATGATGTTCTAATAGAATCTTTAGGTGGAAGGGAAAAAGCTGCAGGATGGTTCAATAGGATGGCTGATAATGACTATTTGCATGATAGTAAATAAAATTTATTAATAATTTTATTTATAATTATCTACTGCCAAGTAACGAAATCTTTAAATACTAAATCTGCATATAGTTATCTATAAGTGATAACAATGGGAGGATTTATTAACTTTCTAGGATATACAGGAATATTAGGAGTTATGATAACTGGTAAAGAAGAGGGTACTGTTTTTGATCCATTCAATGTAGGTCCTGGTTTAATAGGTAGACCTGTGATAATGATACCTGATTATAAGGAGGAAAAGCAAAAACCTACTGAAAAAGGAGGAGGTTATTCAACTTCTTATGCAACTGATACAGTTGAACCTGGTTTTCTTGATTCATTTTACAGAATGTTAGAACGTTATGGAACAAAAATAAAAGAGTTGCCAAGATCTGCGCTACGCGATTATTTTGGAGATGTTTTAGGTTATAGAACAGGTGATGCTTCTTATGTTGACAAATCTTTACCAGAAACATATAAAATGGTTGTAGCTGCACATGAAGCCCTTTCTGGTCATGATCACTCAAAATCACATTATCAAATTCAAAGAGATGTTGAAAGTCTTTTTAGAGAGCTTTCAGATGTAGATCCTAGGTTCGCATCTGCTTACAGGTTAGCAATTGCTGATGGAGAAAGAAATGGTTGGAGAGATTAATCTCATTCTAGTGTCACTTCTGTGGGAAATTTTTTGTTTTTAAGATTTTACTACTAAATAATAAAGGTGATTAGATGGCAGAAGAGAAAGACAAGGTAGTCAGCTTTAGGATCACAACTGACAGAGCTGGCAATGTTTATATCAGAGATCTTGATTCAGGTCGTTATATAGATATGATAAGACAGGGAAATGGAAACTATAGTGTAAGTGGTTCTGAAAGTCTTATACGAACACTGGCTCCATTTGGTGGAGTTAATGAATTAGTTGAAAAAGCAAAGAAAGGAGAATACAATAAATAAGAGGTGAGAATGTGACATGTAAAACTATCGAAATAGATAGAGATTCCAAAGGTAATGTTCATATAAGGGATTATATAACCGGAACCACAACTAGCGTGTACAAAAACAGTGATGGAACAGTCGGAATTTCTACCTCAGCTGATAAAAAAACTTTAGAAGGTTATTTTGGGTATCATGGCATTTTGGAAGGATCTAAGAAACTTGTAGAAGAAAAAAAGTAACTTGTTCTTTGTTTCTTTTTCCAATAATAATCTTTTTATTTAAGCATAACTTATAATTAGTTATGGAAGACATAGGATACATATTATTTGTGCAGATATTAAGAATGAGCCAATACCCTGGTGCTCCGTTCACAGGAGATATAATAAGGGACATAGTTTTATTTTTCTTCATACCAACTGTTTTCATTATTCTTTTTACATATATGCTGCTTGGAAGATTATTCACCCCAGGACAGACAAAATTAAGATTGCTTGTTGGTATTGCTATATATTTGTTTATTTGGGCAAGCGGCTGGTACGGTTCATTTGCAATGCTTGCAGGTCCTTATTTCATATTTTTGATTGTAATATTGGGAGCCCTATACTTCCTACCATCTCACTTTAGGATTGGCAGTGGAGGAGGATATCCTGCTGGAGGAGGATACTCTGATCATGGCGGCGGAGGTGAGAGGGTAGATGAGATGACAAGACCTGCTTTACTAGCAGCGAGAGATAGAGAAAAGGAACATATTAGATTTTTAGAAGAAGAAATTAAAAGAGCTGGAGATGAAAAAGAAAAAGGCAATCTAAGAAGTCAATTAGTAGAAGCTAAGCTTAGACTTAGAGATATTGAAAAAGAATTAAATGTTGCCACTAAATATGGCAGAAAATTTAGACTTTCATAATTCGGTGAATTCATGATCATTCCATCAGAGTGGATTATTCCGCTGACATCATTTCTTTTCGTATTTGCAGTAGTCTATGCGCTGTTGATTGAAAGCAAGGTCATAAAATTGAAAAATGCCTGCGCAATAATAGCAGCTGTTTTCGGCATTTTTGCATCTATGTATCAGCCATTTGTTTCTGCCCTGCAGAGCATCATGCCCATAGCAACCATTGTATTGATTATTGTCTTCATATTGATTTTCATAAAGAAATTGGTTGGTGGAAAAAGAGAAGATAAAGACATGCTTCCTACTGTAGTTGTTCTAGCAGTTCTATTAATGATTATTGGACTTTTCTGGGACAAAATCTCTCCTTATGTACCATATCAGTTTGGTGCAGAAAATCTGCTGTGGATTGTTGGTATAATTGTAGTTATAGGAATACTATATGCAGTTTACAAGCACGAACCAACAGCAAAAAAATGATTTATTCTAAATTATTTCTCAATTTTATTAGTGCTTTTCTCCTGTGAGAAATCTTTTGTTTATCTAACTGGGCAAATGTTTTATTATACCCTTTTGGTTGAAAGATTGGATCCCATCCAAAATCCGATATTCCTCTTGGCCTGACTATCTTTCCTTCAACTTTTCCAACTGCAATTATAAATTTCTTTCCGTCATAGACACAGGCAGCACACGCTGCTACTGCCTTTTTATTTAGTGCAAGTCTTGAAAATTCCTTTATTCCCATTGTCTTCAAAACCCATTTTATCAGAGCGCCAGGAAACCCTTTCCAATCTTTAATGAAAAGCCCAGTATCTTCAACAAGAACTGGCTTTTTTATTACATTGAATGCCTTGACTGCCTTGTCTTTTACTGTGTCCTCAACATCAATTGATTGAATCTCTTCTATATCCAAATCAATATGTTTTAGTTTTATACCCAGTAT
>Ga0272448_1005569_pt1 | contig 13888 bp, 28 predicted proteins | sample YNPCB0191_FD_202220 | JGI IMG/M metagenome (GOLD analysis project Ga0272448, IMG submission 202220) | Hot spring sediment microbial communities from Yellowstone National Park, WY, United States - YNP-CB-019-1 | ecosystem: Environmental > Aquatic > Thermal springs > Hot (42-90C) > Sediment...
AAAAAGAGAAGAATTTTTTCGGTTAATGAAAAAAAATAAAAAAATTTTTTGGGCTTGGGCTTCTGTCAGCCAGAGAAAAATTGAAAAGATGAATATTTTAAAAGCAACAAAAATGGCAATGGAGCTGGCCTTAAAAAAATTAGCTTTCAAAATCAAAAGAAAGAATAAAAATTTTAAAGATATTTTTTCTTTTGAGGTGATTATTTTGGACGGTAAAGAAAAATTAAATTTGCCTCAAATTTTTCAGTACCCATTAGTGAAAGCGGATGAAAAGGTTTTTTCTTGTGCTCTTTCTTCTATCGTTGCAAAAATAAAAAGAGATGGTATAATGAAAAAGTACGCTTATTTTTATAAAAATTATGCTTTTGAAAAACACAAAGGTTATTTAACAAAAGAGCATTTTCGGGCAATCAAAAAATTTGGTAGTTGTCCGCTTCATAGAAAAACATTTTATCCAATAAATAAAATTTAAAAATATGGGTGTTCCGAAGAAAAAAAGAACAAAATCAAGGCAAGGGAAGACAAGGATGCATATTTTTTTGAAAGAACCTTCGTTGGTTGTCTGTGGCAATTGTCAAAGAAGGATTTTGCCCCATCGCGTCTGTCCTTTTTGCGGTTATTATAAGAATAGAAAGGTAAGAGAAATAAAAGAAAAAAAGAGAGAAAAAGAATAACATTTCTATGGGTCAAAGAAGATTAGCGCGCGTTTTGGCCTTGCAGACTCTTTTTGCTTGGGATTTTTTTAATCGAAAAAAAGATATTGAAAAGATTATTGAAGAAGAGTTAAGGGAAATGGGCCAAGACCTGAGAAGCGAAGATTTTTTTCTTTCTTTGGTCAGGGGCGTTATCAAGCATATTGACCAAATCGATGAAATTATTAAAAACAGCGCTCCCCAATGGAGTTTGGAACAAATGCCTTTGGTTGATCGCAATGTTTTAAGATTGGGGATTTATGAATTACTTTTTGAGGATAAAAAAGCAGTGCCTTCGAAAGTGGCAATCAACGAAGCAATTGAATTGGGAAAAATGTTTGGATCAGAAACAACTGGAAAATTTGTTAATGGCGTTTTAGCAACAGTCTTTAAAATAAGCGAAACAAAAGAAAATGAAAAAGAGAAAGATTAAAAAGAGAGAAATTGGAGAAAAAGACCTAAAAAAAATAGAAGAATTTTTTCATTCGCTGGAATTAAAATTAAAAATTTTTTTTAAAAATAAAAAAAATTTAATTAGTGCTTTTTGTCATCGTTCTTTTTTAAACGAAGTTAAAGCGCCTTTTTCCTCTTATGAAACTTTAGAATTTTTGGGCGACGCTCTTTTATCTTTTATTGTCGCTGAATATCTTTATTCTTTTTTTCGAGAAAAGAAAGAAGGGGATTTAAGTTATTTAAGGGCTTTTTTAGTAAACAAAAATCAGTTGGCTGATTGCGCTAAAAGATTGGGCTTTGATAAGTATTTGTTGCTTTCAGAAGGAGAGGAATTGGCTGGCGGTAGAAAAAAAACAAATATTTTAGCCGATGTTTTTGAATCTTTTTTAGCTGCCCTCTATCTTGACAAAGGTTATAAAATATGTAAAAAATTTGTTGAAGAATATTTAATTTCAAAATTATCGGATAAGATTGAAGAAGAAAAGGTAAAAGACGCAAAAACAATATTCCAAGAAAAAATGCAAAAAATTTTTGGTTTAACACCAGTTTACAAAACATTAAAAGAATGGGGACCTGACCATGATAAGAGTTTTTTGGTCGGCGTTTTTTTGAATGAAAAAGAAATTGCCAGAGCGGAGGGTCGTTCCAAAAAAGAAGCAAGCGAAAAAGCTGCTCAAAAGGCCTTAGAAGAAAAAAAATGGGAAAATGTTGACAATTAGATTTTTAAGAGAGGGGAAAAGAAATCAAGCGTTTTTCAAGATAGTTATTATTGATAAAAGAAGGGCAGCGACAAGTAATAAGTTTGTTGAGGAGATTGGTAATTTTAACCCGAAAACAAAAATTTTGAATTTGAATAAAGAAAGGGTAAAATATTGGTTATCAGTCGGAGCCAAACCTTCTCCTCGTGTTTTTAATATTTTAGTTCAGGAAAAAATTTTAGAAGGAAAAAAGATACCAGTTCATAAAAAAAAGAAAAAAGAAAAAAAGGAAGAAAATAAATAAAGGATAACCGATTTTTTTAATTTTTGATTTAAAGGTCGCAAAAAAAAGAGAAAAAAATGGCTGAAAGAAAAACTGATCAAGAATTTCTCGAGTTTATCCTTCAATCCTTGGCTGATCATCCAGAAAGCGTGAAAGTGGAAAGAAAAGTGGATGAAATGGGTGTTTTATTAGTTGCCCATGTTCATCCCGAAGATATGGGACAGGTGATTGGAAAGAAGGGTTCGACCTTAAAGGCAATCAGGGATTTAACAAGGATTGTTGGAATTAAGAATCACGCCCGAGTGACAGTCAAATTAGCAGAACCAGAGGGCGGGAAAAAAGCACAGAGTTAATTTTCTCTGTGAAGTTTTATTCCAACCCCGGTTTTTAAAACCGGGGTTTTTTAATTAAAAAAATTTTTGCTAAAATAAAAAATGATTACCTTTGAGATTTTAACAATCTTTCCTCGAATTTTTGACGGGTTTTTAAAAGAATCTTTGATTAAAAAAGCGATAGAGAAAAAATTGATAAAAATCAGAATTTGGAATTTAAGAGATTTCACAGAAGACAAACACAAAAAAGTTGACGATAGGGTTTATGGAGGAGGGAAGGGAATGGTTTTTAAAATTGAACCTATTTTTAAAGCTTTAAGAAAATTAACGAGATTTGAGATAAAAAAGAATGGAATTAAATTAAAAGATAAAAAAACAAAAATTATTTTGTTTTCTCCACGGGGAAAATTGTTCGATCAAAAAAAGGCATTTGAATTATCAAAATTAAAGAAAATCGTTCTCATTTGCGGTCGTTATGAAGGCGTTGATCAAAGAGTGGAAAAATATTTGGCTGATCTTTGTTTGTCGATTGGTCCTTATGATTTAATGGGTGGAGAGTTGCCCGCAATGATTGTCATTGAAACCGTTTCCCGTTTGATTAAGGGCGTTGTGGGCAAAGAAGATTTTTTAAAAGAAAGATTGTTGGGAAAAAAGTTTTGGGAATATCCTCAATACACAAGGCCTGCTGTTTTTCAACCCAAAAAAGGAATTTCTTGGTTAGTGCCTAAGGTTTTGCTTTCTGGAGACCATCGGAAAATTGAGGAATGGCGAAAGAAATATGGAAAAGAAATTGGTAATTAAAGATTGAAGAAAAAAATTTTTTTGATAAAATTAAATCAGTAATTTTCCATAATTTATTTTTGGGTAGGTGGCGGAGCAGGCAAACGCACCAGTCTGTAAAACTGGCGCCCGTGAGGGCTTCGGGGGTGCAAATCCCTCCCTACCCACAAAAGAAAATAACCTTAAATTTTTAAAAAATCTCATTTTTTTAGTTTCTAAGTTTTTTAACCCTTGACCAAAATTAAACCTTAAAAATCCTAATTTTTTATAGAAAAAATGAGACATTTTTTGAGAGTTTAAAATCAAAAAAAATTTTTAAAAAAGCAGAAAAAAAAGGAAAAATTTTTCTCTTTTATTTAGGAAAAGAATTTGTTATTATATGAGATAAAGTAATTTTCAGATAGAGATTTTGATTGAATTTTTTGTTTTTTAAAAATGGGCCGGGATAGTTCAGTGGCAGAACGTTCCCTTGGTAAGGGAAAGGTCGTGGGTTCGATTCCCACTCTCGGCTAAAAATTGTTGAAATCAAAAAGGTTGTTTTAAACATCTTTTAAAATTTCAAAAATTTCGTTATAATAAAACATGGCAACTAAAAAGAGAAAAAAATTTATTAAATTGGTTTGTTCTGAATGCAAAGAAATTAATTATTTCACGAAAAAATCAAAAAGAGCAACAACTGCCGGAAAGAAATTAAGTCTCAAGAAATTTTGCAAGAAATGCAAAAAACACACTTTGCACAAAGAGGAAAAATAAAGGGGGTATCGGTTAATTGGTAAACCACCTCTCTCCAAAAGAGGCATACTCCAGGTTCGAGTCCTGGTACCCCCGCTTCAATTATAAAAATTAAAAGAACGCTCTTGAGAGAAAAATCTCAATTTTTCAAATTTTTATTATTTTTATTTTTTAAAAATAAATTTAGATAACTTTATTCTCTTTTTAACCAGTCGGGAATTTGAATGTTAAACTTGGAAAGATTCGTTAAGATCGAACTAATAAGAGCGCCAATGATTGCTAACCAAGCAAAAGGAACAATTCCTTCAAACATCGGAGATGTTTCCGCTACTGCTTTGACAATAACAAAGCCAAAGATATAAGAAAGAACAGAACCCTTCATTACTTTTGCCACCTTTCCCAATCGAAACTCTTTGTTTTTTATGGCACCAAAAAAACCCAACAAATAATCAACGATGATTAAAATCGCGATCCATTGAATTCTTGAATCTGCAAACAAAACTAAAAAATCAGTCATTTTATTGGTTTTTTATTTTACGACCTTTGCTCATATAATATTTTATATTAAAATTTAAAATAGGAAAAGTTTTAGGTTCTTTAAAGTTCCAGTTCTTTTTTTAAAGAGGAGGGTTTGGCGATGGTAGGAAAAGAATCTGAAAGAAAAATGAGAAAGGAGCTTTTAGATTTAGTTGATGAATGGGCAGAGATCGGGAGGCAATTAATGAACATTCTTCGACGGGACGATCAATATCATTGTTTTGATCTTACTAAAGATGAGCTTTTGGAACTGATTGAAGCTGCTGTCATGACAAGAGGGATGACAGGTTCGATGATCGAGACAGGCATTAAAATTTTAAAAACAAGAACAAGGAAAGGGCAAGAGAAAAGTTATTCGATAGATTTAATTTGGTCTTTTTTCAGATTGATTTTAAGAATAAAAAGAGAAGCAAGATTGCTTCAGAAGAGTTTGTTGAAAATTACTTCGAAAGGAGTTAAAAAAGAGGAGGTAGAAAAGAGTATGGAGCGTTTGAAAGGTTTTCGTTTCTTCTACCCACGGATAAAGAAATTGATTGATAAAGCACCGTGGGAGATTTAAAAAAATTTTTGACTGATAAAAAGACTGAAAGGATTCAGTCTTTTTTTATTGAGAAATTGATTTTTGTTTTTTAGAGTGATATGATAAAAATCAGAGTAAAAAAATGAAAAACAACGAAGAAATGGTTAAAAAATTAATTTCAGAGGGTTGGTTAAAGCAAAAGAGTTTGATTTCTGCTTTTTTAAAAATAAAAAGAGAGGATTTTGTTTTAGAGGATTTAAAAAAAATGAGTTATTTGAACGAAGCCCTGCCCATTGGTTTTGGCCAGACAATTTCCCAACCTTTAGTTGTTGCTTTTATGCTAGAATTGCTTTCTCCTCAGGAAGGAGAAAAGATATTGGATATTGGCGCTGGTTCTGGTTGGACGACTGCTCTTTTGGCAGAAATCGTTGGAGAAAAAGGAAAGGTGGTTGCTATTGAGATCGTTCCAGAGTTAGTAGAATTTGGAAAAAGGAATGTTTCAAAGTATAATTTTATTGAAAAGGGAATTGTTGATTTTGTTTTAGGAAATGGAGCTGAGGGTTATTTAAAAGAAGCGCCTTTTGACAAAATTTTATGTTCAGCTAGTTTAAAAGGAGAAGTTCCTTTGGCTTGGAAAGAACAATTAAAGATTGGAGGAAGGATAGTGACCCCGATTTTTCATTCTATTTGGTTGATAGAGAAAATCGGAAAAAATAACTTTAAAGAGTCGGAATTTGAGGGATTTGCTTTTGTTCCTTTTGTAGAAAAAAAATGAAAACAAAAAAAACTTTTTTATTTATCCTTTTTTTTATTTTTATTTTTTTGGTTTTTTACTGTTTTTTTGAAATTTTTTTAGCAAAGAACAAAAATTCTGCTTTATTTGAAATAAAAAAGGGCGAGGGATTTTTGGAAATCGGAAAAAGGTTGGAGAAAGAAGGTTTTATCAAAAACAGGTATTGTTTCTATCTTTATACTTTTTTAACGAATCAATGGAGACATCTTCAGACAGGTCAATATAAATTTGAAAATTTATCTCTCAGAGAAATTGTTAAAAAAATAAAAGAAGGAAAAATCGAATTGGAAAAAGTGACGATTATTGAAGGAATGAGGTTGGCTGAAATCGATGAACTTTTAATCAAAAGAAATATTATTAAAAATAGAATTTCTTCTTTAAAAATCAAAGATTTTAAAGATCAATTTTCTTTTTTAAAGGATGTTGATGATGAAGCTTCTTTGGAGGGCTTTTTATTTCCTGACACTTATTTTTTTCAGCGAGAAATGGACGAAAGGGAAGTGGCGCTGATTTTTTTAAGAAATTTTGAGAAAAAAATTTCTCCTTTTTTAAAAGAGATTGAAAAAAAGAACAAAACGCTTTTTGAAATTCTTACTATGGCTTCGATGTTAGAAAAAGAAATGGCAGGAAAAGAAAACAAAAAAATTGCCGCGGGTCTTTTATGGAAAAGATTGGAATATAATATGCTTTTACAGGTTGATGCCACAGTAAATTATGCCTTAAAAAGAGATAAAGAAAGAATTTCTTTAAAAGACACACAAATTGATTCGCCTTACAATACTTACAAATACAAAGGATTGCCCAAAGGACCGATTTGTAATCCTTCTTTAGACAGCATTGAAGCTGCGCTTTTCCCAGAAGAAAGCGATTTTTGGTTTTATTTAACCACAAAAGATGGTTTAGTCGTCTTTTCGAAAACCTACGAGGAGCATTTAAAAAACAAGGAATTGTATTTAAAAAACCAAAATGATTGATTTTTTTGGAAGGGTTTTGATTATTATCGGTCTTTTTTTAGTGCTTTTGGGATTGTTCTTTCTTTTCTTATCTCGTTTTTCTTTGTTTCGTTTTTTTGGTCATTTACCAGGAGATATTAATATCAAAGGGAAAAATTTTCAATTCTTTTTTCCTTTAACAAGTTCTCTTCTTTTAAGCTTGTTTTTGTCCTTGGTTTTTTTCATTCTTTCTCGTTTGTTTAAAAAATAAAATTAATGTCTTTTCATTTGACTTTTTTCTTTTTTTAAGATAAAATAAAATTATATAATTTTAATCAATTGATTTATCTTTTTCGTAATTTTCTTTTACGAAAAAGGGGTTTTTTAATTTAAAAAAATGAAATACGAATTATTAAACAAAGAAGGAGAGGTAGCAGATGAAATTGAATTGCCAGAAAAAGTTTTTAATGTTCCTTTAAACAAAGATTTGCTTTGGCAAGTTATTGTTTCTTATTTAGCAAACCAGAGAAAAAATATTGCCCATACAAAAACAAGAGCTGAAGTCAGAGGCGGAGGCAAAAAACCTTGGAGACAAAAAGGTTTGGGTCGGGCGAGACACGGATCGATTCGTTCCCCGATTTTTATTAAGGGCGGAATTACTTTTGGTCCGAGAAAAGAAAGGATTTTCAAAAAAAAGATAAATAAAAAAATGAAAAAGAAAGCACTTTTGATGGTTCTTTCAGAAAAATTTAAAAACAAATTATTAAAAATAGTCGATGATTTAAAAATCGAAGATGGAAAAACAAAAACGATGAAAAATTTTTTAAAAAAATTGGGCGTTGAAAAAAGCGTTTTAATTGTTTTGCCAGAAAAAAATGAAAAAGTCAAAAGGGCGAGCCGAAATTTACCAAAAGTGAAAACCGTTATTTTAAAAGATTTGAATCCTTTGTTATTGTTACAATATCGATATTTGCTTTTGCCAAAAGAAGCAATAGACAAAATAAAATAAAAATATGGAAAAACAAATTTTTGATATTATTTTAGAGCCGATTATCACAGAAAAAAGTCAAAAGGATTTGGAAAAGAATATTTATTATTTTAAAGTCAGAAAGGATGCGAATAAAAAAGAGGTGAAAGAAGCTGTCGAAAAAATTTTTTCTGTCAAAGTAAAAAAAGTAAGGATTGTTAATGTGAAGCCAAAAAAAAGAATGAGAGGCAGAATTATTGGTAAAAAGAAAGGTTATAAAAAAGCAATCGTTACCTTAAAAGAAGGTAAGATTGATTTGGGGGCTTAAAAAATATGCCAAAATTAAAACCATTAATTTTAGGAAGAGAAATTTTAACAAAAAAGGAACCGGAAAAATCATTGCTTTTGCCATTGAAAAAAAGCGGAGGCAGGAATGTTTCTGGAAGAGTTACTATTAGGCATCGCGGGGGTGGCGCTAAGAGAAAATATCGAATTATAGATTTTGGTCAGGAAAAAATAGGGTTAAAAGGAAAGGTTTTGGCTTTAGAATACGATCCGAATCGCACTGCTTTTATTGCTCTTATTGAATACGAGAATGGAGAGAAAGGATATATTTTAGCGCCTCATGGATTAAGAGTTGGAGATGAGATTATTTGTAATGAAAAAACAGAGATCAAGATCGGAAATCGGTTAAAATTAAAATATATTCCCTTTGGAACATCGGTTTATAATATTGAATTGAAACCAGCTGGTGGCGGAAAATTAATGAGAGCTGCTGGAGCCCAAGCCATTGTTAAGGGAAGAGAAGGAGAGTTTACTATTTTACAATTACCTTCTGGAGAGATTCGAAAGGTTTTTAGCGAATGTTTTGCTTCGATCGGTCAGGTTTCTCATCCAGAACACGAAAAAGAAATTATAGGAAAAGCAGGAAGAACAAGATTAAAAGGGAAAAGACCAAAGGTGAGAGGAAAGGCTATGAATCCGTGTGATCATCCGCATGGTGGCGGAGAGGGTCGACAACCGATTGGTTTAAAGCATCCGAAAACAGTCTGGGGTAAACCCTTTAAGGGTATTAAAACAAGAAAAGAAAAATGGACAGATGCTTTAATCATTAAAAGAAGAAAATAAAAACATGGCAAGGAGTTTAAAAAAAGGTCCTTTTGTTGATCCAAGGGTTTTAAGAAAGATAAAAAAAGCGAAATCCAAAGAAGAGCCGATCAAGACCTGGGCTCGCGCTTGCACGATTGTCCCTGAAATGATTGGTTATACTTTTTTAGTTCATAATGGCAAGGAATTCATACCCGTGAAGATCGTTGAAGATATGGTGGGTCATCGATTAGGGGAGTTTGCGCCAACAACAAAATTCCATCGACATGGCGGTAAAATGCAAGAGAAAATGGAAAAGGAAGAAAGAGAAAAGAAAGCGAAAATTGCTTTTGAAGAAAAATCAGAAAAATAATAATTAAAAAATATGGAAGAAAAGGTTTCAGCGACATTAAGATATTTAAGGATTGCTCCGAGAAAAGTAAGATTGGTTGCTGATTTGATTAAAAGAAAAAAAGTTTCTGAAGCAAAAGAAATTCTTTTTTTTACTAAAAAAAGAGCAGCCAGAGCAATTTTGAAATTGTTGAATTCAGCAGTTTCTAATGCCAAAAATAAGTTTGGTTGGAAGGAAGAAGAATTAAAAATTTTAAACATTTTGGTCAATGAGGGTCCGCGTTTGAAAAGAATTTTGCCTCGCGGAAGAGGGGGTCGCGATATCATTCAAAAGAAAATGTCGCACGTGAAAATTTTTTTGGAGAAAATAAAGAGTTAAAAATATGACTTTTAAAACACATCCAAAAGTATACCGATTCAAAAAGATTACTGATTGGTTGTCGCGAGGAACTTATTCAAAAAATTTAACCAAAGAATTGGAGGAAGATTTTAAAATTAGGGAAATGATTTTTTCTTATTTTGGAAAAAAGGCGATGATTGAAAAAGTAGAAATAGAAAGAGTGGGAGATAAAATAAACGTTTTAATCTATACTGCGAAACCTGGTTTGGTTATCGGTCAAAAAGGAGAATTAGTCGAAAAATTAAAACAAAAAATAAAAAACCAGATTTTTAAAGAAAAAAAAGAGTTAAGAATAGAGATCAGAGACGTTCAATTTCCTTGGGCTTCAGCTGAGATCGTCGCTCAATGGGTTGCTTTGCAATTAGAAAAAAGAATACCTTATCGCAAGGTTTTAAAACAGGCGCTGGAAAAAGTAGTCGCCACCAAAGGAGTCAAAGGAGTAAAAATTCAAGTTTCTGGCCGTTTGGATGGTGTTGAAATTGCTCGCAGTGAATGGATGAAAAAAGGTTCTTTGCCACGAACAACGATTAGGTCTGATATTGATTTTGCTGTTAAAGAGGCAAAAACAAAGGTTGGTATCGTTGGCGTTAAGGTTTGGATTTATAAAGGAGAAAGAGAATAAAAAAAATGACATTTCAACCAAAAAGTTTAAAATATAAAAAAGAACAACGAAGGACTGGTGTTTTGAAACGCAAGGAAACAAGAGCAAAAAATCTTGCTTTTGGAGAATGGGGATTGGTTGCCTTAGAACCAGTATGGTTGAGTTCGAAACATTTGGAATCGATCAAGAAAATCATTATGTATCATTTAAAGAAAGGAGGTAAAATTCATTTTCGAGTTTTTCCTCAAAAACCGATTACCAAAAAAGCTTTGGGAACGAGGATGGGAGGCGGAAAGGGAGATGTTGTTGATTATGTTTTTCCTGTAAAAGAAGGTCGCGTTTTGGTTGAGATCGAGGGCGCTAAAGAAGATGAGGCCCAAAAGGCCTTGTCGCAAGCCCAGTATAAATTGCCAATTAAGACAAAAATTATAAAAAAATGAAAAAGAAAGATTTACAAAAATTAAGAGAAAAGGATATTAGCCAGTTGCAAAAGATTTTACAGGAAGAAAAAAAGAATCTTTCCCAGTTAAGATTTCAGGTAAAATTAGGGAAGATAAAAAATGTAAAAGAAATAAAAAAGGTTAAAAAAAATATCGCCCAAATTTTAACGATTATTTCAGAAAAATGCCAAAACAAAGATTAAAAGGAATTGTCATTTCAGATAAAATGCAAAAAACAATCACTGTTTTAGTTGAGAGATCTGTCTATCATCATTTGTACAAAAGGAATTATCGTGTTTCAAAAAAATACCATGTTCATGACGAAAAAAATGAAGCAAAAGTTGGTGATTTAGTAGAGTTTGAATTGACGAGACCGATTTCAAAAACAAAAAGGTGGAAATTGGTAAAAATTATTAAGAAAAGTTCATGATCCAAAGAAGAACAATGTTAAAAGTAGCAGACAATAGCGGAGCCCATAAAGTGATGGTTATTGGAATTTTAAGAGGATCGAAAAGACGTTATGCGCGTTTAGGAGATGTCATTGTTGGCGTTGTCAAGGAAGCGGATCCTTTAAAGGAAGTAAAAAAACATAGTATTGTTAGAGCGGTTATCATTCGAACGAAAAAAGAACAAAGAAGAGAAGATGGAACTTATGTTCGTTTCGATGATAATGCCTGCGTTTTGATCGATCCAAAAACTGGAGAACCTTTGGGAAAAAGAATTATTGGACCAGTGGCGCGTGAGGTAAAAGAAAGGGGTTTTGAAAAGGTTGCTGCTTTGACAAAAGAAATTGTTTAAAAAAAATGAAAATTAAAAAGGGAGATCAGGTTCTTGTTGTTTCTGGAAAATATCGAGGAAAAACAGGAAAGGTTTTGAAATGTTTTCCTCGCGAAAAGAAGATTATTGTCGAGGGTATTAATTTGATAAAAAAACATCAAAGAAAGAAGACAGCAACTGAAAAAAGCGAAATCGTGACAAAAGAAGCCCCTATTTTTGTTTCAAAAGTAAAATTGATTTGTCCTCATTGTAAAAAAGCAGTGAGAGTCGGTTATCGATTTCAAGGAGAAAAAAAATTCAGGGTCTGTAAAAAGTGTTCATCAAAAATATGAGATTAAAAGAAAAATTTGAAAAAGAAATCGTTTTTGAGATGCAAAAAAAATTTAATTACAAGAATTTAATGCAGGTTCCAAAAATCGAAAAGGTTGTTGTTAATGTTGGTTTCGGTCGTTTGGTTGTTGAGAAGACAAAGGAAGAGCAAGAAAAAATAAAAAATGAAATATCGAGAATTTTAGCCCAGATCACAGGTCAAAAACCTGCTTTTTGTCCTGCCAAAAAAGCAATTTCAGCTTTTAAAACAAAAAAAGGAATGATTATTGGCGCTAAAGTGACTTTGAGAAAAAAGAGAATGTTTGATTTTCTGGAAAAATTGATTAACATTGTTTTGCCCCGTTTGAGAGATTTTAAAGGTTTGGATCCAAAATCTTTTGATCAACAAGGAAATTTTTCTTTGGGAATCAACGAATTAATTGCTTTTCCAGAAATTTTACCAGAAGAAGTAAAAACCAATTTTGGATTACAAATTACGATTACCATTAAAGGTCACAAGACAAAAGAGGAAGCAGTAGAATTATTAAGATTGCTTGGCTTTCCTTTTAAAAAATAAAAATTTTTAAAGAATAATTTATTGAAAAAATTTTTATTTCTGATAAATTATTTAATATGCCAACAGACGCCCAAATTGCAAAATCAAAAAAAGAACCAAAATATAAGACCAGAAAAGTCAATCGTTGTTTTATTTGTGGCCGTAAAAGAGGTTATATGAGAAAATTTGGTTTGTGTCGTATTTGTTTTAGAAATATGGCAAGCAAAGGTTTGATTCCTGGCGTTAAAAAATCATCTTGGTAATATGGACCCCGTTGCTGATATGTTAACAATAATCCGTAATGCTTTAATGGTAAGGAAGAAAAAGGTAAAGATTTTTCCTTTTTCTAAATTTAAATTTGCTGTTTTAAAAATTTTAGAAAGGGAAAAATTCTTGGAAAAAGTTGAAAAAAAGGGAAGGTATCCTAAAAATTATATTTTAGTTTATTTAAAATACACGCCAGAAGGAGACCCAGTTATTTCTGGATTAAAACGAGTTTCAAAACCAGGACAAAAAATTTATATTCAAGCCAAAAAAATCAAACCGATAAAACAAGGTCATGGAATAAGGATTATTTCAACTTCCAAAGGTTTATTCACTCACAAAGAGGCAAAGAAATACAATCTTGGAGGTGAGGTCGTTTGTGATGTTTGGTAAAAAAATGTCAAAAATAGGAAAAAAACCAATTTTTATCCCCGCTGAAGTCAAATTGGAGATTTCTGGACAAAAAATAAAAGTTGAAGGTCCCAAAGGCATTTTGGAAAAGGAATTGCCTTATTGTTTAAAAATTGAAAAAAAAGATTCATATTTACATCTTTCGCCCACCGAGGAAACCAAAAAAGCAAAATCATTATGGGGATTGTATCGAACCTTGATTTTTAATATGATCGAAGGGGTTACTAAGGGTTTTGAAAAGAAATTAGAAATTGTCGGCGTTGGCTATAGCGCAACACTCGAGGGAAAAGATCTTGTTTTAAAAGTGGGTTATGCTCATTTGGTCAGAGTTCCTGTTCCTGATGATTTAAAAGTTTCAGTTGAAAAAAACATCATTACCATTCAGGGTATTGACAAAGAAAGGGTTGGTAATTTTGCTGCTAAAGTAAGGAGCGTGAGAAAACCAGATGCTTATAAAGGAAAGGGGATTCGTTATTTAGGGGAAGAGATAAAATTGAAACCAGTAAAAAAAGCGATGACAAGCGCAGGTTAAAAATATGAAAAAAGAAAAAGAAAAAATTAAAAAAAGAGAAGTTCGAAAAAAAAGAGGCAGGGAAAAAAGATTAGGCACCAAAGAAAGGCCTAGGTTATCTGTTTTTAGAACCCGAAAACATATTTATTGTCAATTGATTGATGATAAAGAGCATAAAACCTTGCTTTCTGCTTCTGATCTGGAATTAAAAGAAGACAAAAAAATGAAAAAAACAGAACGAGCTTTTTTGGTGGGTCAATTGATCGCTAAAAAAGCAAAAGAAAAAGGGGTTAAAAAAATTGTTTTTGATAAATCGGGTTATAAATATCATGGCGTTGTTTTACAATTAGCAAAGGGTGCCAGAGAAGGCGGGTTGGTTTTTTAAAAACATGGAAAGAGAAATTGAAAATCAAAATATCAATCAAAAAGAAACCTGGGAAACGAGGATTATTCAATTGAGAAG
>Ga0272448_1005570_pt1 | contig 13887 bp, 13 predicted proteins | sample YNPCB0191_FD_202220 | JGI IMG/M metagenome (GOLD analysis project Ga0272448, IMG submission 202220) | Hot spring sediment microbial communities from Yellowstone National Park, WY, United States - YNP-CB-019-1 | ecosystem: Environmental > Aquatic > Thermal springs > Hot (42-90C) > Sediment...
GTGCTTGTCCATTTTCTAAAGGGCACTGGTCTTCCAATGATTATTGAACTTCCTGGATTTGACGGTGGTTTGTTTACCAAAGAGGGTTTGGGTGAGGTCAGCCTTGTTCCAGCCAAAGCGTGGGTCTTTAGAAATGCAATCCCGCTCCGATATAAAGCGGGCACTGATTTTGACGGCGAGGGCGGGGCTATTTCACTGGCAGAAGTGGATTTTGGGTATGATTATTTTGACGAGATTAGTGTTGGCAACATATTATAATTATGATATAATCTGGTAAATTATTATCGTCCATCCACCAACCAACCAACAGAGGTATGAAGGAGTTAACATGGAAGAGGCCAAAACAACACTGGGGCGTTTTGTTCTGCCGGGCGGTTATGTAGATGAGCAGAACAATGTTTACGATGTTGCTTATCTAAAGGAAATGACTGGAAATGATGAGGACATCCTGTCCGCCCGCAACATGAGTGTTTCTTGTAAATTAAAAATGGTGCTGGCTAATTGTATTGTTAGGCTGGAGAGGTCTGACACTACCGACAGCCCGCTAATTGAGCGGGAGGCCATCGAGAAGGCTTTGGATGGGATGACCTCAATGGACAAACTGGTGTTACTGGTCGGACTGCGGATGGTAACTTTGGGTCGTATGTATGATATGCGGGTCAAATGCCCGCAGTGCGAAAATGAGCATCAGGTTACTGTCGACCTTTCGGCATTTGAGGTTTTACCAATGCCAGACAAGCGGAAGCGCACTTATGAGGTAATGTTGCCAAGCGGCAAAAAAGCCGAAATGCGGGTGTTTTTAGGTGGTGATGAAGAGAAGATGGAGAAGATTCGGAATGCTGGGAGGGATGTGCCGAGTTATGCCATACTTGTTCGGTTGAACAAGCTGGATGGCCAGACTCCAACTCTGGAGGCCGTTAAGAATTTGGGGACTAGAGACCGCTTAAAACTTCGTGCCGAATATAGCAAGGTTGAGGGTGGTATGAATACGGAGGTGGAGGTTACCTGCCCGTCATGTGGTAACAAGTCAGTCGGCGATTTGGATGTGGCACAGACAGGTTTTTTCTTCCCGTCGGAAGTATGACTTTATTAGAAGATGAAGTATACTTCCTGATGAATAACTGGCATCTTCCGTATAGCGATATTATGGCGATGCCAGTATCGAGGAGAAAACGATTCTCAATGACACTTTACATAAAACTACAGTCAGGTAAAGAAAAGTAAGGGAGATACGATGGGTGCAAACATGTAATTGATTGCATCCATTGTTATAAAAAATGCCAACTGGTGATTCTTATTCGCTTGGCCTCGGTGTCAAGTTTGCTGGTAAAGATGCTATTAAAGGCTCTAAGGAGTTCGCAGATTCTTTCTTTGAGCTTGATGCGGCGATTAAGGCATTTGAGGAATCAGTTAAGAGTAACCTGGTTATTACCAATGCTGCGGGTGAGGCGATGGAAAGTGTGGCTGAAAGCATAGTGAAGGGTAGGGATGCTTTTAGGGATGTGGGCAACAACATGAATGCATTGAAGAAGGTCTTTAGGGATTTTGACTTCATTCTAAAGAAGCAGTTAATGGCCGGTCTGAAGATAAGCGCAGAGCAGGCCAATGCATTAGCTCAAGGATTGAAAAACATCGGGGCTGCTGCGGTTGGTGCATTTATTGGTGGCGTCAAGATGTATGTAGATAAAACCAAGGAGGGTCTAAATCTTTTTACCGAATGGCAAGATGCTTTTGTCAAGTTGGGGACTGCTAGCGGTATTTCTTATGGTGAGGTGGCGACTGCTGTGATGGACACAATGCGAGGTGTTAATATTTCCTTTGAGGAAGCTCGTGGTAATCTGCAAGAGTTGTGGGAGACTGAAGGCTGGCAGGGTGCTATCAATATGATGGATAGAGCCAGTAAGATGGCTAAGGTATATGGTGTTAATATCCAGGCACAGATGGAGGGTCATAGTGCATTGATACGGCTGATTGGCGGGACAGAGAAGTCATTTAAGATGCTTGAAGGCCAAGCAATGGCGACGATGGACAAGATGAAATTGCCCCCGTCATTTTTGAAGAATATGATAGAGATGATTCCAGCTTTAGGAGAGTTGGCGGGGCAGTTAGGTCGTGGTGCAGAATTTGTAACTAAACTTAGTCGGCAGATGATGAGCATGTCCATTGCTATCCAGAAAAATTTCAAGATGGCTTTCAAGGAGGCTTCCAAAGTTGTGCTTGACCTAATGACTAAACTTACTGGATTTCGAAGTCAGTTTGAGCGGTTTCGTCTTGGTCTGACCGAGAGCATTCCAGAAGAGGAAATGCTAAAACTGGCCAGGGGGGTAAAAGATGTGGGAATGGCCTACAAGTTGATGACGATGGATGCCAAAGATGTGCCAGCCCAACTTGCTAAAATTGCTCAGGGGATGGAAGGGAACGAAGACGACTTAAAGCGACTTTACTATTCGGTGCAGGATGTGTTCGGCACCGAAATTGCTGAGATGATGCGGAAGTCGGCGAAGGAGGGGGTGGATTGGGGAGCAGCATTGGAAGCCCCGCAAGAGGGCACTGAGTTGTTAAGCAAAAAAATGAAGCAACTTAATTCTTCGGTCAAGGAATTGGAACTTCGTAATGAGCTTCAGGGCCAGGTAAATCTCTTTAAGCAGGGGGAGATGGCTGCTAGTGCTTATACTAAGCAGTTGAATATGACTTATGATGTGCTAAAGAAGATGGAGCAAACGGTCCTTAATAACTCGACATTTCTGGGTAAACTCAATGAGAAGCTGGCGGGGTTTGCTGCTACCTATCTGGGGTTTATGCAGAATCCCTACATGCAGGTCATCATGGGCATTGGCATACCAGCCCTTATCAGTTCGATATTAAATACTGTTATTTCTGCTCTTATCAATCCGGCGTCTATTGCAAAGATATTATCTCCAATGGTTCCTGGAGTGGCCGCTGCACTTCCCTGGGTGCTGACGGCAATCGGTGGTCTGCTTGCCGGAGCTCTTATCGGCACTGGGTTGGATTGGGTAATGAGTGCTATTATTAAGGCATTGACTGGCGGTGAGGCCAAAAATCTCGGCGAATTGGTTTATGATGTTCTTTTTGGTGGATGGGACAGTAAGGGTAAGTTTCATAAGGGTGCAATCGGGCTTATTACTGATGTGTTTAAGTCTATTGGGAATGCTATTGCATCATTAGGTAAATGGCTATGGGAAATTATTACCTGGCCGTTTACTAAGGCATGGGACTTTTTGTTTGGTCATACAGTCTGGAGCAGGGAAACTATTCTTGATGCGTTCACGGAAGTGCTCGATGCTGTTATTGAAATTGGCAAGAAAATACTGGAGGCTATTACATTGCCGTTTACCAAAGCATTTGATGTTGTGAAAAATGTTTTTAAGGAGAGTGTTTTCGGCAAAACTTTAGGTCTTGCCGAGAAAATGCTGGAAAAGGCATTGGGGATAGAACCAGGCACGACTGAATATGGAGCTCCCGCTCCTGGTCATGTATCTATGCCAGTTGCCCCAACTCTTAAGCGTCCGAGCCTAACCGAAGCTACCCCGGCAGAGCGTGAACAGCTTCAGCAGTTGTTCCAAATCGGCGAGATACTGACAACTCTTATTGCTACAATAAAGGCTGGGGTTACAAACATTACGGCTTCAATAGGAGACCAGAAGTTTATTCTTGAAATAAATGGTGAAGAATTTAAGCGTGCTTTTAAGGCAATAAATAGTCAAGAAGCCGCATTAAACGGTATTCACTAGTAAAGGAGCAACATGAAATTTCTTATCATTGATACCGCACTTACTATGGATTTGGCCCGCCGTTTGCGTCAGGATGGGCATGAGGTTTTTTATTATGTCAATTGGTTTCGCACGCACCCGGAGGTTTTTGAGACACAATATGGCAATGGATTCTTCGAGGAGTGGGGTGTCAAGTCGGTAAAGGATTATCTGGAGACAGCCGAGCAAGTAGATTGTGTGGTTGTTTCGGATGTCGGGATGATTAGGGATGTAGATAAGTTGCGAGAGAAAGGCATCAAAGTATTTGGAGCAAGCTCCAAAGGCCAGAGGCTGGAGTTTGACCGAGGCTATGCCAAGAAGGTGTTCGAAGAGAATGGTCTGCTTGTGCCAAAGTCTCGGTCTTTTACTACAATTTCTGAGGGTATCAAGGTTGTTGAAAAAGAAAAGAGGCCATTTGCGGTGAAGGGCGATGAGTCGATGGGCGTGGGAGAATGTAAGACCTATATCGGCCATGCACCGGAGGACACTATCTTTTTCTTGGAGCAGTGGCGAGAGAAAATTGGCGAGAAAGTGAACTATATCATGGAGGATGTCATTGACGGTGTGGAGGTTGCTTGCGGAGGGTGGTTCAACGGGAAAGAGTTTGTTGATCCAATTAATATCAATTTTGAGTTCAAGCGACTATTTCCCAATTGTCCGTCTTCAATTTTGACTGGAGAAATGGGAAGTGTTTTCCGTTATGTCAACAAAAAGAGTTGTCCTATTTATCAACATTCTATCGGTAAACTGGAAAAGTTTCTGGCAGAGAATTATGGTGCTGGCTATTTTGATTTGAATGCTATTGCCAATAATGATGGTCTATATATACTCGAAGCTACGGCGAGATTCGGTATACCGAGTATTCAGATACAACAGAATCTCCATCTCGATGATATGGGCAAATTGCTGATGGGATGCGCCGAAGGCACAGCCAAAACTTTTGAGGCATACGATGGCTGGGCAACTGGTGTGTGTTTGGTCGCCGGTGGTTATCCCTATGATGAGGCAGTAAAGCGAAGTGACTGGTCGGTTATTTTCGGGGTGGATGAGGCATTAAAGGCCAAGCGTAGGGTAAATCTTATCGGTGTTATCAAGGACGATAAAAAACTGGTGCGAGTGTTGCCTGGAATGGGTGTCTTGCTTGTATGCACGGGATTGGGGAAAACTTTGGGTGAGTCGATGAATGAGGCGTATGATACTATTGAATCGCTTTACTTAAAGGACGGTTGTTATCGTGACGACATTGGACTGCGTCTGTTCTCGGAGCGGGAAAACTTGAAGGCATGGGGCCTGCTGACTGACCAGAGTGTTTATGATAGCATCACTGTAGCTCCCGCCGAAGAGGAGAGAAAGCCGGAGCCTGCGCCGGAGCCGAAGGGCGAAAAGTTGAGACATGAAGAGGAATCGGGAGGGCAAGTCAAAAGAACAGGCAAGTTTAAGCGGGCAGAGCGAATCGAGGCAGACTTGAGAGAGCTATCTATTATTGTTGATGAATTAAAAATAAAATGATATAGGAGGTTGACCATGAACGAGAACAGAGGTCTTCGGCACGATTTGGAGATGTTGGGGGCAAGCCCCCAGTTTCTCCAGAGCCTCGATGAGGCCGAGCAGGATATTGACAAGGTAATTGACGCTGCATTTAAGATTGTTCGAAGGGACTTAGAATATGGGGACTTCTTAGAAGATGGCGATGTATTATCTCTTCTGGAGGGGGAATCTGGTCTGAAACTTTACTATGACGAGGACTATCGTAAGCCTCTGCTGGTGGTCAATGTCAAGTTTAGGGGATTTCCTAATTGGATTGCTGTGGAAAAGTCGGTTGCCAATAAGATTGGCATGACAGCGGAAGATGTCCGTGAGCAGCTTGCCCAGGTTGACATTGACGAGATATTTTGGGAAAATGTGCAAATGGCATTGGAAGAAGGTAGCAGTAAGCTGGGCAAGGAAATCTTGGTGGCGGGACGGTCGGGCGGTTATTGGGGGTTTATGCTTGAGGGCAAGATGCTGGCCCTAGATGAAAATAAGACTAAGCATAAGCTGCGGGAGCTTTACAACACCGAGGAATGGCGTGATTATGCACGTCGGGCATATACAGTCGGTGATTTTAGCGAGGCTACGCCAGAGGAAAAAGGTAAAATTTTAGCTGAGTATTTTCTGGAAGAAGGCAGCGACCTATACGAATGGACGGATGTGCTAACCATTTCGCCAGAATGGATAAATATTATAGATAATTTCAAAAAGTGGGTGGAAGAAGTCATCCGTGATTTTGAGTCTACCGAGAAATGGGTAGATATTATTATGGACAATAATTGGGTGGTAAAAGATAGTCAGTCTAGGTCTGTGACCGAGGAAACGAAGGCTCTGAACTCGCCGGAAGCGGACAGAAAAATACCGCAGCGGGTTGCCGAGATACTTGGCGGTGAAGCATATCATATTGGTAGGTGGCGGTGGTCAGATTCAAACGATACTTATGCCATTTTGCTGAATACGGGTGATGGCTATCCATTTACTGTTATTATGGGCTTATTTAATGATGGTATCGGAATGGGGCTGTTTGAGGGACATTCAAAGTCGGGCAGAGTGAGCGAGATGAAAAGGCTTAGTGAAGTTCCGTTTCAGAATTTATTTCCGTTGGATGCTTCGGTTGATGATATTGTAGATGAGTTAAAAAAAGTTATATCTTGGCTAGACAGACATATAGAGCCAGTCGAAGAGGCTGCCGAGAATTTGCCAGAGTTTGAAGTTGAGGTAGATTTAGAAATCAACTATATGTGGGAATCTGACGAAATAATGCGGGCTGAACTGGATTATAATGGCAAAGGTAGTTTTTATTTGCGCCCGTCGGAATTTCGCTATGGAGGCTTTGGTCGGCATATATGGCTTGATGATATATCAGCACAGATGAGCAAGTCTGGCAATGGTAGCATTAAAGTTGAGAGGGGTAGGTATGTGGTCGAAGCCAAAAACGCTGAAGAAGCAAAGAAGTTGGCGATGACTGAGTTAAAAAATCCGAAGAATTGGGATTGCTTGTTTACTAGAGGAGGCGAGGTAATATCAGGAGATTTGAAGGTAACCGTGACTGATGTTAAAGTTGAGATTGGCGATGTTGAGATGAATGAGTCGACTTCGATGCGTGGCACTATATTGTCGTGGATATGCGAGACTTGCGGCAGCCATGTATCTGTTGCTCGGCGTGATATGTTCATGGGGCGGGGCAAGCAGTGTTATTTCTGCGGTCGTCGTCCCCAGGCCGAAGACTTGCGGGCCGTCAGAAAGCGAGTCTTGACTGAAGCTCGATTGCAGGAGGCCGAGAACGGGAGTTCTGACATTGGTCCCGGCACGAAGGTCAAGACCAATACTAAGACTAAAAGTGTTCAGAAACCTATTTTGACGGCAATGATGAAAAAGGAGCTACCGAATCCTTATGAAATTCAGCCAGGAGATATTGGTAGATTTATTGATTCTCCTGACGGTAGTTTCGGGAGAGTCCAGAAGTCGGATGTTGGCAGGCAAGTTATGTTACGTGGTGATTTGATTTACATGGAAACTTTAGAGCAAATGCTGAGGCGCAAGGGGATAAAAGTCGAGGACGAGACTATCAAGGCCGATGATATCAATCTGGAGATAGAGCAAAAAGTCAAGAATAAGTATAATGAGTTGCGGGACGAGATGGAGAAAATTTATAAAGAGCTCCGCAACAGCGAGCAAGTTATTAGGAAATTTGGAAGGGACTTCAATGATCCGCAACTTATTTCGATAGCAGTAATGAAGCAGGCTGGCGAAGAGATGCGGAAGCGACATCCAGAGATAAGTGATATTATAATTTGGGCTATTGACTGCTCGCTTGGTCTTGGGATATGTCTCAGACAGGATATGGAAAATGCTTTGAAAGACATCAAAAGGGTGTATTTTCAGAAATAACTAATGTGTCGAATATTGAAGAATGTCATTGATGCTATCGATAGATGGCTGAGCAAGATATACGAAAAATGGGATATTGACGACCCAGAGGTGCGTCGGGTGTTTGTCGAGATGTTTTTCCATTTTTACCGATACTATTCAATATTCTAAAAGTAGGTATCAATTATATGGCCAATGTTAATCCAGTCGGTGGTTCTCGCCTAAATCAAGCGGAACTTCTTACGGAACAGGGTATTACATTTTGGGATTCAGAGAAGATGGATATTGTTGCTCATCAAGATGATGGCAAGTATCAGGTGGCAAAGGGAGACCGTATTGATTTTCTGGCCTACCGCACTTACGGCAAGTCGCCATTCTGGTGGGTTATTGCTTCGGCTAATAACATGGCTTTGTTGCCGACAGAAGTAATTCCTGGGATGATTATAACTATTCCTAATGCCTATAGTGTTTTAAGTCAGTTATGAGTATTTCAGCTAATCAGAGTTTTCTGACCCCATTTTGTCGGGTCAAACTTTATGATACCAGTAAAAGTGGGAACAAGTTGTTTCCGGCACATCATGTCGAGAAATGGTCTAAGGAGATTATGAAATACATCTCTTCTGTCGAGGCAGTGCTTAATCGTTCGCAGGATGGCGGGTTAGGTAGTTTTACCGTAATGTTGTCGCCGGACCTTTCGACGATGTTAGCTTGGCTTAACAATGCAGAGGGGCGGGGTGAGTGGTTGCGAATTGGGGGATTTATTTCCATTCAGTTTGGTTATATTGATGGCAATGACAAAACTGTCGAATTTATGGGCACAATGCAATGGCCGGAGATAGATTTGAATCCAACTTCTCCGACTATTACTATCAAAGGTATTATTGCCAATGGTCTCCTCTGGGAAGGGTTTCCGCCGTATCATTGTTATGGCCAATCTCCTATGGACATCATTAAGTATAAGGCGAAGCAGTTTAATTATAATGTTGAGGTGTCTGATAGGCTAAAAGAAAATTTTTCCTCTGTTTATCAATATGCAACGATACTTCAAAGTGAAGGCATTGAGACATTTGTCCGCAATGTTATTCCCTTGATGATTGCATCGGATGTGTTAAGGGACGGCAAAAATCAGATATTATCAGTGATAAGCGGAGAGAATTGGAAACTTGACTTAGCGCCCAAGGACAAGCAGCAGCAAGCGCCGAAGTTTATTTTTAGGTTTATGGGGCGGTTTAACCTACAAGCAACACCGCAGGTAATTGCGATAGATAATTTGCAACTTCCATTTCAGTGGGCGACATTTGTTCCATCTGCAGTGACACCGAGTTGCGAGTCATATATTGGGGATTCTAAGGAGAAGGATAGGCAAATCAAGCAGACCGACAGCAAGGGCAGTCGGGTAACATGTATTGCGGGAGATAGTTATAATGCCGAAGCTGTGAGGGCGCAACAGTCGCAGATAGATGAGGTCAAGAAACGGTATCTTAGCTATACGGCAGAAATTGACACTATTGGGTTGCCGACCCTGGAGGTCGGGGATTTTATTCAGTTTCATAACACTGGAGTTATTGACACGGGATTGTGGCAAGTTTATAGAGCTAAGCATAGGTGGTCTGCGGTGGGATATCGTTCGTCGTGGTCGCTCCATTGTATTAACTTCGAAGAATCATTTGGAAAGATGGTCGGAGAAAGCAGTGCTAAGTTGGAATTGAATATTGGGTGAGAGGATGAATAGTATCGTTGATTTCATTAAGATGTTTCAGGCATTCGGCCTTGAATGGTTTCGGCGATATTATTCTATTTACCGAGCCGAGGTTGCTGATAATAATGACCCGCAGGGGCGGGGGCGTATCCAAGTTATTGTTCCATTTCTTAGTAGTGCGCCACTTGACCATTGGGCTGTCCCTGTGTCGCCGTATGCTGGCAAGGGTTATGGCACATTTTTCCCGCCTGAGAAGGGAGATTTTGTGTGGGTTTGTTTTGAGAATGGCAATCCCGCATATCCTGTATATATTGGTGGATGGTGGGCTGAGGGGGAAACGCCAGATGGATTTGCTATTACCCGCCGGGGTATTCGCACTAAAAATTGCGAGATATATTTTGATGACAAAGACAAAGTTATCAATGTTAAAACCCCCGCAGCGACTCTCACACTCGATGATACCAACAGGAAGGTTACTATTGAAATCGGCGGAGAAAGCATCGCACTCGACAGCGGGGCAAACCAAGTCTCCGTTAAGGCAGATACGAAAGTTTCCGTCGAAGCCCCGCAAGTGCTTGTGACTGGTAATGTGGGGTTAGATGGCAATGTTTTTTGTGGTGGGGGGATAGGCAGTGGCCAAAAGGTATTGCTGGATGGTGAGACTCATATCTGTGTAATAACTGGTGCACCAGTTGCTACTCCTGCGGTAAAAGCTCAGAAGACGAGGGCGAGCTGATGGGGTTTGTAACATACTGGATAGCGACACCAGAAGTGGCGGACATCGCCAATGTTTTTGATTCGGCAATTTTATTCCAACGAAGTAATCAACTTGTGTCGGGTTGCAAGCAGAAAATAGTTGATGGTATCCTTGCTGACCCAATCCACTATCCGAGTGGTGTGACTTCAGACATGGACAATCTCATTACGGGTATTGGTCAGGCAGTGGATGCAGGTATCGCTGCCTGGATTGGCTGGACTCCGCCACATGGGGGAACACTGCCCCCCGCTACATTGCAGGCGTTTGTTGCAAGTGCGGTTTCGGGATGGACTGGTCCCAGTAAAGATGAGTTTATTGGGATTTGTGGTCAGGCGATATACGAACTGATAATGACGGGGGCTTAATAACTTTTGTGTTAAGCAGGTTACTTAAACTGTTATTTCAATCAATGCAAACATATATAAAGGAGAATGACAATGTTACACGAACGCAAAGAATTACATGAGGATTTAGCTCTTTTGGGCATAACGGTTAATTTTGAGAAGAATAAGGCGACACCGGCACAGCCTGATAAGGAGCAGGTGAGGGGGCGATATGTTTGGCCGACCAGGAAGCCTCGTTTTTTTTATGAGGATAGACTTGACGAAGCTGCTGGTCCTAAGACTATTGCTAATGACATGCTGGAGCGCATTGCTTCCTTTGGTAACACCGAAGAAATTTGGAAGTGGGTAGGATACTCGCTGGACGCACCTGGTATGGACTCGGTGAGATTGGGTTTAGAAAAACTTGACGACATTTATGACCGCATTTACCGGGCCTGGAGGGAAAGAGACTTTGAGGCAATGAAGAGGGGTTTTGAAGATTATGCCGCTGCCGCTCCAGAAGGGAGCTACGAGACTCTGTTGGCTAAGAGACGAGAGCGACTCAAAAATGGGGGCAGAATATCAGAATTGTGATCGACTCATTAGTTAGAGAGAGTTCGGGCGGGATAAGGGTTTGTGCAACCAATGTGCTTGGGTTATTAAGTAAAAATATATAGTTGAACAAAGTGTTAACAAAAGTCTGGATTTTTATCATATAAGATGGTAAAATACAAGTGTGTTAAGTGAGTAAAAATATATACAGGGATAGTTAAATGCAATTCATAAATCAGAATAGTGGCCAAGTTTGCACCAGATGCGGCAGGGAGCATCAGTCGGTTTGTTATCCTCATTACAATGGCATGTGTTTAGAGTGTCGAATAGAGGCTGGCAACGACATTTTGGCTAATGTAAAGGCATTGGAGCAACTTGAGGTTCTAATTGCACGATGAGGCACAGGTGTGTGTCATTAAGACATGACCTCCTCATGCTCGGACTAACTGAGGCGGTAAATATCCTGTATCGAGACCAGGCAGACTATGAGATGCGGAAGGAGGATTTACATAATCCGCTTTATCATATATCGCCCGCCACTAATCGCAATTCTATTTTGAAACTCGGCTTGAAACCACGAATTGGGAAGAGTTTGCTTAGGGGACACAAATATGTTCCGGCGATATATGCAATCAATTGCATGTCTGGAGAAGACCCCTTTGATTTCTTTGGCTCAGAAGATTTGCGGGACTCACACGATTTATGGACTATTGATATTAAGGGGCTTGATGTTACTTGGTGGCATGATGGCAACTATCCGCCCGACGAGCAGGAGTATGTGTTGACTACACAACCAATCCCCGCTAGCCATTTAAGGTTGGTAAAAAAAGCCAGGATGCATAAGGAGGTGTAGGGTGTGGCGTGGTATTTCATATCCATTCCGGCGAGGAGTTTCCAACCTGCCGGAGGTGAGCGAGGATGCTAATAAGGTGAGGGAGTCTATCAGTCAAATCCTCCGCACCCGCAGGGGGGAGCGGTTGATGCAGCCAGAGTTTGGCTCTGACTTGTGGAGTTTGGTATTCGAGAACATGGGCGAGGCTACTATCGCTCTAGGGGTTTATGAAATTAACCGTTCTTTAAGCTTGTGGGAGCCACGCATTCGGCTGACTAATGTTACGGGGCGTGAGGTTGGAGAAAATCAAATTGAGTTCTATATTGAATATATACTTCAGGGGTCTGTTGTGTCGCAGACGGAATTGTTTGACAGGAGTGTTATGCCATGATAATCGGAATCAGGGAATATAGCGGTTCGTTCCCCGAGGGGGCTGCACTCTATGATATCGTTTATCGTAGTGACCTAAACAAGACTTTCATTTACCTTGACTCCGGGTGGACAGAACATCCTTATGAAGCCTCGACGCCTGATGTATTTATCCCCAGAGATGGACTTACTAGGTCGGCCTATATAGGCCGTGATTGGAATACATTTGTTGCCGAATTGCTGGCATTTATTAAAGCTAAGTTTGGGGAGAATGCTTATCAAGACTTCTCCGCCAGTGATATGGGCAAGATACTATTTGAGACATTTGCTTTTGTTGGTGATACGCTTTCTTGGTATCAAGATTTCAAGGCCAGTGAAAACTTTTTGCTGACAGCCAATCTGCGAAAGAACATTGCTCGCATTGCCTATCAGCTTGCTTATAAGATAGGCAAGGCATCGCCCGCTCGTGCAATGGCCACATTAACACTTCGGCGTCCCTATACTTTTCCGGTAACAGTGCCACAGGGATTTCAGTTTATGGGTGGCCAGTTGATTTATGAGCTTCAGAATAGTGTAACATTCCCTGCTGGCGAGACTACACTGCCAGATTCTGAGAAGGCAAAAGCATCTCTGGTTGAGGGTGAGCGACGCACCATGATATTTACTTCGGATGGTTCGTCAAACCAGCAGTTCTCGTTAACTGCTATTCCGCAGGGTAAGTTTTTAGCTCGGGGATATACCGAAGTTTATGTGGATGGCACTCTATGGACGGAAGTTGACTTCTGGTCGTTCGAGAATCGGGAAGAGTATATTATTTCTTATGAGGATGACCCTCCGACTTTAAGGTTTGGTGACCAGCGGGTGGCTAAAGTGCCTTTGGCTGGACAGACTATTAAGGTAGTTTTTCGCTTTTGTTCTGGGGCGGCAGGAAATGTGTTGGCGGGTGTCATCAATAAGGCAGTCATGCCTATTATTGTGCTAGGCCAGGCAATCGAAATCCAATGCACAAATGCCGAGCGTGCTCAGGGTGGCACTGATGCGGAGGCGACTGAGCATATCCGTGCCCTAGCCCCCCGCTACTTTTTGACCAAGGACAGAGCGGTTTCTAAAGACGATATTGAGTTGTTGGTGGCCAATTTCCAGTCTACAGGTGGTTTGGTGGCCAGTAAAGTGCGGGCGGTATCGCTTTATGACTGCATGAGCGATTCGACATTGGCATCTTTGCTCAATCGCATTGTGACTGAGCCAGCTGAGACCAGGGCGGTGCTGAAAATGGCCATAATAGATTATCTCAATAGTATGTTGACGGGTGGACGGGACGGTAATGTAATGAAGCTTTTGGTGCTGATGAAGGATGGCAATGGGAACTATATTGACCCAGATTCTGGTTATCTTTCGGAGTTAACTGATTATTTATTAACCAGGAAAATCCCGACAGTCCGATTCGTCGGCGAGAAACATCCTACTGCCGAATTGTTACGGCACGCCAGCATGACGGTCTATGCCAAATGCAGTCCGCAGCACAACAGGGACACGGTAAAGGCCACTATTGCTATGGCTTTAGAAAGTATGTTTAGCAATTTGGAGTTTGGAAATTCTTTAATGTTGTCAGATATTTATGCTATAATTGAAGCATTGGATGGAGTCGTTTGGTCGAATGTGGTGTTTGCCGACCCGACTGAAAA
>Ga0272448_1005571_pt1 | contig 13887 bp, 11 predicted proteins | sample YNPCB0191_FD_202220 | JGI IMG/M metagenome (GOLD analysis project Ga0272448, IMG submission 202220) | Hot spring sediment microbial communities from Yellowstone National Park, WY, United States - YNP-CB-019-1 | ecosystem: Environmental > Aquatic > Thermal springs > Hot (42-90C) > Sediment...
TGGCCGAGCAGGTGCTCGATGTCGTGCTCGGCTGCCAGGAACGGCGGCCGGGCGATCCGCACTGCGGCAACTTCACCTGGATGCTGGAAGACGACCACGTCGAAGACCTCAACGCGGTGGAGTTCAACCTGGAGTACCTGATCCCGCTGATGCTCCGCTATGCCGACCGCCTGTCGCCGGCCATGCAGGGCCGCGTCCTCGACGCGATCCGCCTGGGGCTGGAGGAGATCCGTCGGCTGGACGTGTCCATCGCCTACACCAACATCTGCCTGCTCGACGTGCTGAACACCATCCTGGGCGGCGAGCTGCTGGGCGATCGAGCGATCGCGGCGCGCGGCTACCGCAAGCTGGCCGCCTGGATGGCCTTCACCGATAGCCAGGGCGCGGTCTTTGAGTGGAATAGCCCTACCTACGGCGCGGTGGACATCCGCGCGCTCAAGCGCCTGGCCGATCTGACGCAGGACGCGGAGACGCGCATCCGGGCACGCACGGCCGCCGCCCGGCTGGGCCTGAGCATCGCGCTGCACATCCACGCGGGCACGGGCCGGTGGGCCGGGCCGCACAGCCGCGCCTATCATCCGTCGGTCGTCTGCGAGACGCCGCCGGAGATCGAGCTGGTGCGCGGCTGGATCGCGGACGGCACGCTGCCGGCCTGGATCGCGGATGCGCTCGAGGCGCGGCCTCTCGCGTTCGAGGTCGTCGAGACCGCGCACGCGCCGCGACAGATGGGGTTCACCACATACCACAGCCCCTCGTTTGCCCTCGGCACGGCGTCGAAGGAGTACACCGGCCAGTCGGACGTGCTGATGGCGCACATTGTGCGGCCCGGCGCGGCCCGGCCCGGCGTGCTCTACACCCGCTACCTGACCAACGACAAGTGGTTGGGCGACTTCTATCACGCCACCGACCGGACGCGCACGCGCAACCTGATCGAAGAGGGCCAGTTCTACGGCGTGCAGGCCGGCCCGCGGGCCATCGGCCTCTACACGCCTCCGCGCAATCCGGGCGTCATCTCCAGCGCCAAGGCGTGCTTCATTTTCACGGAGCGCGCCCTGGTGGATGAGATCTGGATCGCCGGCCGGCGGGTGACCGATCTGCCGACCGAGGCCGCGACGGGCGAGGTGATCGTCGTCGGCAGCGGCGCGGCCTGGATCGCCATCCGCCCCCTGACGCGCACCGACCTGGGCCGCGCCGCGCCGATCCGCCTGGTGGAACGGGAGGGCGATCTGGTGTTGGAGATCTACAACTACCTCGGCCCCCGGAAGGCGTTCTGGGAGCTGAACTGGCCGGGCCTCTTCTACAAGGGCCGGCCGCAGTGCGGCGTCTACGTGGAGCTGGCCGAGCGGTCGGACTATCCCGACGCCGCCGCGTTCGGCCGGGCGATCGCGGCCGGCGATCTGCGCGATGTGACGGCGCCGCCGTTCACCTATTACGGCGAAGGGGAGCGGCTCTGGACGGTCGAGTATCGCCGCGACGGGCAGACGCTCGGCATCGAGGTGGACCTGATGGAGTGGCGGCTGAAGCGGCGTTGGACCGAGGCCGGCGAGCCCGGCTGGCCGATGCTCGCATCGCCCATGGCCCGCCAGACGGCATCCGGCCGGGTGGAGGTGGGCGACGCCGTGTTGGAGTGCGGCCCGGGGCCGGCGTGGCTCTTCGCCAGCCCCGCGACGGGCCGCTATGTCGCGGGCTATCACGGCGCGCGGCCCGCGGCATTGAGCCTTACCGTGCCCGGCGGCCGCGTGGAGATCCCCGAGATGGGCATCGGCACGGTGGTGTGGGACAACGGACAGGTGACGGAGGAGACTTATCCGCCCACCGCGTAGGGGTGGACGGCGCCCGCCCGCTGGGGTGCACACCATGCGCTCCTACGGGGTCAGGAGGGTGTTCGCCTGGCGAATACATAAAAACTATGCAGGAGACCGGTATTGTTTAAACTTGACATAAATGATGTAACAGCTTCGTTGATGACGCTGTTGGCTACGCCTCAGGATGAGGCCGACCGCGCGCTGGCCGCGCGCTACGCGCCGATCCTCCGCTTCGACGCGCTCGAGCCGTTCCTGCCGCTGGCGGTCGGCTATACGATCTTTCGGGAGGACGCCGAATCCTCGTCGTTCCAGCGCGGCTACAAGGTGGAGCTGGCTCCCGCGGGGGAGGCTCCCGCGGCGCTCGCCATCGAGTACGCCATCTGGTGGGACTGGGACATCGGCCACCTGTACGAGCTGGAGCACGTATGGGTGTACGTGGACGGCCAGGGCCGGGTCGTGCGCGCCAGGGCGAGCTGGCACGGCGAGCACCGCGATATTCGGCTGGACGGCCAGCTTGCGTTGGACGGCGACCATGTCGTCCTCTTCTCCGAGCCGGGCAAACACGCGTTTGCGCCCACGGCCGACTGGTTCCGCGAGCGCCGGGCGCAGTTCAAGCGCTCGGAGACGAGCACCCTGGCCGGGGTGGGCGGCGTGCTGATCGCGCCGTACATCGCGCAGCAGGTGCGCGGAACGCCGCTGGCGCATCGCCTGGCGCACACCTATCTGGCGACCCGCGGCTTCGAGCCGTCTTGGGACTTCTCGCAGGTGTTCGCCATCGGCCCGGAGATGCTCGTCCCCTGGCCGGCCCTGCGCGAGTGGATGCCGCGCCGCGTGAACGCGCTCCTCGACCGACTGGCGGTCGAGATCCCGCCTTCGGCCTATCGTTTCCTGCGCATCGGCCACCGCGGCGCGGCCGACCACGCGCCCGACAACACGCTGTTGGGCATCCGCCGGGCCGCGGCGCTCGGCGCGGACATGGTCGAGATAGACGTGCAGCGCACGGCCGACCATCAGGTCGTCCTGGCCCACGACGCGCATCTGCGCGACGCCGACGGCCGCTACTGGCCGATCCAGCGCAGCACCCTGGCCGAGCTGCGCGCCGTTGACCTGGGCGAGGGGGAGCGCATCCCGACCTTTGCCGAAGCGGTCAAGGTGTGCCAGGAGGAGCAGCTCGGCCTGTACATCGAGCTGAAGGACTCTGCCGCCATCGCAGGGGTGTTGCAGACGTTGCGCGCCGAGGACGCGGTTGGCTACAGCATCGCCGCCTCGTTCCGGCCCGATTGGCTGGCCGATGTGAAGGCCGCGGAGCCCGGCCTGGCGACCTCGGTCCTCTTCAGCTCGCGCTATGTGGACCCGGTCCGGCTGGCGCAGGCGATCGGCGCCAACTTCGTCCATCCGTGTTGGGAGCGTTACCCCAATCCCAGCAGCCTGCTCACGCCGGAATGGGTCGGCCGCGTGCGTGCGGCCGATCTGGGCATCATCTGCTGGCACGAAGAGCGGCCCGAGGAGATCGCCGGGCTGGCGCGCGCCGGCGTAGACGGCATTTGCAGCGACGCGCCGGAGCTGCTGGCGCGAGGTTGAGGGTTGTGTCGCTTTTGGCTTGCGGGGAGGTGTCCCCGCTTTGGGGGATCGAAAGCGGCGCAATAGCGCCGCCATCCAAATCGGAATCAGACAGGAGCAAGCTGTTCATGGCCAAGAAACGTTACGCGCAAGTGGGCGTCGGCGATCGCTCGTTCATGTACTCGTTCGCGATCGCCGAGCCGTTTCGGGATCATGCCGAGCTGGTCGGGTTGTGCGACAACAACCTGGGCCGGCTGCGCACGCGCGCCGACTGGCTGGCCGGCCGCGATCTGGAGGTGCCGATCTACCTGGACACCGAGTTCGACCGCATGATTGCGGAGACGAAGCCCGACGTGGTGATCGTTACGTCGAAAGACGCCACGCACGACCAGTACATCTGTCGCGCGCTGGAGCTGGGGTGCGACGTGATCACCGACCGATGAGCACAAGTGTCAGCGCATCCTGGACACCCAGAAGCGCACCGGCCGTAAGGTGACCGTCACCTTCAACTACCGCTACTCGCCTCCGCGCACGCAGATCAAGGACCTGCTGATGTCGGGCATCATCGGCAACATCGTGTCGGTGGACTTCCACTGGATGCTCGACACGCGCCACGGCGCCGATTATTTCCGGCGCTGGCACCGCAACAAGGCCAATTCGGGCGGGCTGCTGGTACACAAGGCCACGCACCACTTCGACCTGGTCAACTGGTGGTTGTCGGATGTGCCCGAGCGCGTCTATGCCGAGGGCGCGCGCAACTTCTACCGGCCGGAGACCGCGGAGCGGTACGGCTTCACGCGGCGCAGCGAGCGGTGTCTGGATTGCCCCGAGGCGGAGAAGTGCCCGTTCCACCTCGACCTGCGCGCCTATCCCCGGCTGGCCGAGATATATCTGAAGAACGAGCAGTTCGACGGCTATTTCCGGGATCGGTGCGTCTTCAGCGGCGACATTGACATCGAGGATACGATGCACCTGACGGTGCGCTACCGGAGCGGCGCGACGATGAGCTATTCGCTCCACGCGTTCATGCCGTGGGAAGGGTACACCGTCACGTTCAACGGCACGAAGGGCCGGATCGAACATATCGCCCAGGAAACGGTGTACATCAGCGGCGACGGCACGGTGCCGGGCGAGCTGAAGCCGGAGGGCACGCGCATCCGCATCTTCCCGCACTTCCAGTCGCCCTACGAGGTGGAGATCTGGAAGGCCGAGGGGGGGCACGGCGGAGCGGATCCGGTGATGCTCGGCGTGCTGTTCAGCCCCGAGCCGACGCCCGACAAGTACCTGCGCGCGTCCGATCAGCGCGGGGGTGCCTGGTCCATCCTGACCGGCATTGCAGGCAATCGCTCGATGGAATGGGGCCGGCCCGTGCGGATTGATGAGCTGGTGCACGGGCTGGAGCTGCCCGACTATCCGCCCATGCCCGATCCGCACGAGCCGATCGATCCGCTGCCGCTTAAACACTCGCGGGCCGCGCGGCGCTCGGAGTGATGTCCACGCGCCTGACGCCTTGCAGGCGCCAGGCGCGCCAGGATGATCGGTTCAGTTATCCATGCGTCGGTGCGCGACGCTTACGTGCCAGGCATTCTGCAAGATGCTTGGCACGTGGTGGCGGAGCCGGGGCGGGCTGGCACGTGGTGGCGGCCATTTTCAGGTTAATGGATAAGCGCCGTACTTGCGCACCGCCCGGCCGAGCGCCACCGCGTTCTCCGGCCGGACGTAGCCCGCCAGGCTGTTGCCGCTGGTGACGATGTAGCCGCCCCCCGGCCCGACGGCGTGGATCAACTCGTACACCTCGCGATCCACGTCGTCGGGCGTGCCCATGCCCAGGATGTTCAGATCCACGTTGCCCAGGACGCAGAGACGGCCGCCGTAGCGTCGCTTGACCTCCCGGATGTCCATCGCGCCCTTCTCGTTGGGGTGAAATCCGGCGATCCCCAGGCTCACCAGGTCGTCCAGGAACGGCATCATGTTGCCGTCGCTGTGGATGACCCACGGCAATGTGACTGCCTCGCGCAGGCGACGGTAGCGCGGCATCACCAACTCGCGGAACACTTTCGGCGAGAAGAACGGCCCGGTCTTGAACGCCATGTCGTCGGTCGTCACGTACACGTCGAAGCCCATGGCGCAGGCGCGGCGGGCCACGGCCACCGACCAGTCCACGTAGCGATCGAGGATCTCTTCGACCAGGCCGCGATCCTCGTACAGCGCGATGCTGAACGCCTCGGTGCCCATGCTGAGCATCGTCGGGAAGATGCCCATGCGGGTGATGAACCAGGTCGAATAATCGCCCCGGCCGGCCAGAAAGCGGGCCGCGTCCGCGTAGAGGGCGTCGTCGTTGGGGTCGGGCAGTTGCAGGCGATGCAGCTCGCGACGGGACGGGATCAGCCCCTTGCCGTAGAAGAGCCGGCCGTCGAGGCCGGGCAACTTCTCGGCGTAGACCGGCGCGCGCAGCACATAGCCGATGTTGTCGAGTTCCAGGTGCGCCGCCAGCGCCCTGGCCTCCTCGACGCTGTAGATGTTGGCCTCCAGGTTGGCGGCCTGGCTGATGCCCGGCCCCCAGCCCATCAGCTTTTGGGCCAGGGCGCGGTCTATGCCCAGTTCGCAATAGGGCACCCGATCGGGCTGTTCGCAGCGGAGGGCCGCCGCGACTCTCTCTCGTGCGTTCATGGGATGGCCTCCTTGACCATGGCAGTCAGCCGTTCACCGGCCTCCAAAGCCTTCTTCAGAAAGATCGTCTCGTCGGAGATGCCCGCATGGCCCATGTTGCTCTCCGAGCTGATCGGCTTGCGATAGGCGGAGCCGGCCAGGATGCGGGCCAGGCGATCCCAGTCCACCGTGCCCGAGAAGATCAGGTTGTGCTGGTCGGCTGTGCCATCGTTGTCGTGCAGGTGGACGGCGATCAGCCGGTCTTTGAGTCGCTCGAGCTGATCCAACCCGTCGGCCGTCAGATTGCCGTGGCCCGAATCGTAGCACAGGCCCAGATAATCCGGCGGGTATTCCGCCAGCCAGCCGGCGATGACCGGCAGTGGGCCGTTTTCCAGGGCGATGCGGATGCCGTGGCTGCGGGCGAAGCTTTCCAGCTCGTCGAGCGATCGGCGCAGCGGCTCCCAGCCCGGCAAGTTGGGCAGATGCATGATGATCGCGTCGCCGCCCAGGCGGGCCGTCATCTCGATGCGGTTGCGCACCAGCTCCACGCCGGCCTGTCGCTCCCATTCTTTTTCCGCGGCCCAGTTCTTCTCCGGGCCGACCGGCGCGTGAAGATCGAGCAGCTTGAGGCCGTATTCGCCTAACCACCGGCCGATCTGTGCGATCTCCCAGCGCGAATAGATGAAGTCGGTGTTCCAGTGATGGCACCAGTGGACGTGGGTGAAGCCCGCGTCGGCGATTCGGCGGAGATAGGGAGACGGATCGCCCTTGTCCACACAGGCGTAGTCGGTTGTGATGGAAAGCATCATGTCTTGGCCCCCGAACGAGGTTTGTCGCGACGGCCGACCTGCCCGGCCGCGCTTCGCGCGACATCGTACCATGCCCTGCGTTGGAGGCCAAATCGGCCGGCTCAGGCGACACCCGACTCACTGCCGAGCGCGCCGAGCTTGCAGCACGAGATCGCCTTGAACGATGCATGCCCGGCTTGGACACAAGGCGGCCATTGTGGTAATCTAATCAGCATGATGGATTTGGCGGCGACCGTGCGGCAATTTATCCGGCGCTATGAGCTGTTTCGGCCCGACGAGGCGGTGGTGGTCGGCGTGTCGGGCGGGCCCGATTCGCTGTGCCTGCTCCACCTGTTGCACGCGCTTGCCGGGGAGATGGCTTTGCGCCTGCACGTGGCGCACCTGAACCACGGCCTGCGCGGCGCGGAGGCGGATGCCGATGCGGAGTTCGTGGCCGGCTTCGCGGCCGGCCTCGGCCTGCCGTGTACGATCGGCCGGGCCGATGTGCAGGCGCTGTCCGCGTCGGCCGGCCTCTCTCTGGAAGAGGCGGCCCGTCAGGCGCGCTATCGCTTCCTGGCCGAAGTGGCCCGCGCGGCCGGCGCGTCGACCATCGCGGTGGGGCATAACGCCGATGATCAGGCCGAGACGGTGCTGATGCACTTTCTGCGCGGAAGCGGCCTCTCCGGCCTGCGGGGCATGTTGCCGAAGACGCCGTTGGGTGAATATCGGTTGGCCGACGCGGAACAGCGACAAGACGGCGGCTCGTATTGCATTGTGCGTCCTCTGCTTGCGATTCCGCGCCGCGATATCGCCCTTTATTGCGCCGAACACGGCCTGCAGCCGCGCTTCGACCTCAGCAACGAGGACACGACCTTCTTCCGCAACCGGCTGCGCCACGAGCTGTTGCCGATCCTGGAGCGGTACAATCCCGCGATCCGCGAGATCCTGACGCACACCGCGGCGGTGTTGGCCGGCGACCACCAGATCGTCCGCGCGGCGATCGAGGAGGCCTGGTCGCGCCTCGCGCGCGTCGCTCCGGCCTCGGAAGGCGGCGAGGTGTATTTCGACCTGGCGGGATGGCGCGCGTTGCCGCTCGGCCTGCAGCGCGGCCTGCTGCGCGAAGCCATCCATCGGCTGCGCGCGAGCCTGCGCAACATCAACTGGGTGCACGTGGAGCGGGCGCTCTGGCTCTGCCGGGAGGGGACGACGGGCCAGAAGGCGACCCTGGCGGCCGGCCTGGAGGTCGAGATCGGCTATCAGGCCTTGCGCATCGGGCCGGAAGGGGCCCCCCCGGCCGCGGCGGATTGGTCGGCCCCCGGTTTGGCCCCCCACTCCCCCCAAGTTTGGGGGGCCGGGGGGGCGGGGGCGCCGTTCCTGGCCGGGCCGCGACGCCTGGCCGTCCCCGGCCGGACGGATCTCGGCGAGGGTTGGCGCGCAGAGATCGCGGCGGCCGGGCGCAGCGCCCTTCCGGCCGACCTGACGACCGCCGATCCCTGGACGGCCTTTCTGGATGCCCGCGCGGTCGGCGCGGAGCTGACGTTGCGCCCCCGGCTTCCGGGCGACCGGTTTCAGCCGCAGGGGATGGCCGGCCACGGCATGAAGCTCAACGAGTTCATGATCAACGTCAAGCTGCCGAAGGCCCTGCGCGAGCGGTGGCCGCTCCTGATCGGCGCGGGCGGCATCGCCTGGGTTTGCGGCCTGCGCGTGGCCGACTGGGCCGCGGTGACCGCGCACACGGAGGCGGTGTGGATCGTAAAGCTGGTACGTGGGGAAGGCGAGGAGGCATGAATTGAGCCGCAGAGGGCCGGCCATCTATCTGTTGCCGGGCAAGGACAAGCCCGTTCGCCAGCGCCACCCGTGGATCTTCTCGGGCGCGATCGGCCGGACCGAGGGCGAGCTGGCGCCCGGCGCGACGGTGGAGGTCTACGATGCGGCCGGGGAGTGGCTGGCGCGCGGCTACGCCAATCCGCGCTCGCAGATCGTCGTCCGCATCCTGACGTGGGAGCGCGCCGAGCCGGCAGATGCCGACTTCTGGAGGCGCCGGCTGACGGCGGCGGCCGCCGTGCGGGCCGAGCTGGCCGGCGACCCGGCCACGAACGCCTATCGCCTGGCCTACGCGGAGAGCGACGGCCTGCCGGGCTTGATCGTGGACCGCTACGGCGATTGGCTGGTAGTGCAGTTCCTGACGGCCGGAGTCGAGGCGCAACGGGAGCTGCTGATCCATCTCCTGGCCGACCTCTTCGAGCCGGCCGGCATCGTGGACCGCTCCGACGTCGCGGTGCGCCGGCAGGAGGGCCTTCCCCTGCGCAGCGGGTTGGCCTGGGGCCGGCCCCCGCCGGCCGATCTCGTGATCCTGGAGAACGGCCATCGCTTTAGGGCCGATCTGCTCGGCGGACAGAAGACCGGCTTCTATCTCGATCAGCGCGAGAATCGCCGCATCGTGGCCGCGCATGCCCGCGGCCGCCGGGTGTTGAACGCGTTCAGCTTCACCGGCGCGTTCGGCATCTATGCGTTGGCCGCGGGCGCCGTGCATGTGACGAATGTGGACAGCTCGCATGAGGCGTTGGTCGCCGCGGAGTCGGCTCTGCGCCTCAACGGCTTCGACCCCGATGCCCAGGCCGAGGCCATCGTCGGCGACGTGTTCCAGGTGCTGCGTTCTTTTCGGGATGAAGGCCGGCAGTTCGATCTGGTGATCCTGGATCCGCCGAAGTTCGCCAAGAGCAAGGCCGAGCTCGATGGCGCGACGCGCGGCTACAAAGACATCAATCTTCTGGGGCTGAAGCTGCTTGCGCCCGGCGGGCTGTTGGCCACCTTTTCGTGCTCCGGCCTGGTGACCGCGGATCTGTTCCAGAAGATCGTGTTCGGCGCCAGCGTGGATGCCGGCCGCGACGCCCAGATCGTCGCCCGGCTGGGCCACGGCCCCGATCATCCGATCCGGCTCAGCTTCCCAGAGGGTGAGTACTTGAAAGGTCTTTTATGCCGAGTCGCGGAGATATGGTGAGACGAACGATTGCCCTGGGGATGGCCGTCCTGATGATGGCGGCAACCCTCTGGAGCGCCATGGCCGCGCCGGCCGCCGGCCAGAGCGCAGAGCGGCTGGTATTGGCCTTCTATTACACGTGGTTCGACGAGAATAGCTGGGATCCGGCGCGCCTGCCCGATCTGCCGACGACGCCCTATGTGTCGCGCGAGCGCGCGGTCATGGCGCGCCACATCGAACAGGCGAAGGCCGCGGGCATAGACGCGTTCGTCGTGTCGTGGTACGGCCCGCGCGTCGAGAACAATCAGACCGAGACCAACTTCCGCGCCATGCTCGATGAAGCGGCCGCACGCGGCTTTCGCCTGGCGCTCGACGTGGAGGCCACATCGCCCTTCTTCGGCGGGCCCGGCGATGTCCAGGCCGCGCTCCAGGCGCTGCTCGCCACCCATGCCCGGCATCCGGCTTATCTCAAGGCGGACGGCAAGCCGGTGATCTTCTTCTGGCGGCAACAGCGCTTCGATGTGGGCACGTGGGCCGCGATCCGCGCAGCGGTGGATCCCGGCCACAACAGCCTGTGGATCGAAGAAGGGGTGGATGTCGGCATGCTCAGCGTGTTCGACGGCCACCATCTGTACAAGGTGATCTGGAACCCGCCGACCGATCTGGCGTATACGGCCAACAAGTTCAGCCGTCTGGTGCGCAACGCGGCCGCGAATCTGGCCGCGGCAAAGGTGTATGTTGCCACGGTGATGCCGGGATGGGACGATCGCAAGCTCGGCCGGGGCGATAGCTTCGGCATCGGCCGCGAGGACGGCGCCGTGTACGAGCGTTCGTGGCGCGCCGCCATCGGCAGCGCGCCCGATTGGATTATCATCACCAGCTTCAACGAGTGGCCGGAAGGCACTTACATCGAGCCGAGTCGGGCCTACGGCAATCGCTATCTGGAGCTGACGGCCCGCTGGAGCGCCGCATTTAAGAGCGGCGCCGTATCTGCGGCGGTCGCTTCCGCGGCGCGGCCGACGCCGATCCCGCCTCCCACGCCAACGCCGACGCCGCAACCTGCGCGGCGCAGCTGGGATGCGCGGCCGTTCAACCTGAAGCTGATGCTGCTGGAGAAGTGGAGCGGCATCGTAGACCTGTCGGGCCCCGAGCGTCCATCCGATTAAACCCGACCGAACGGAGGTAGATCGTGATCGATCCGTCTTACATCAAGGAGATCCTGATCCCGCAAGAACGCCTGCAACAGCGCATCCGGGAGTTAGGCGCGCAGATCAGCCGGGACTATGCCGGCCAGGACCTGTTGTTGATCGCTGTGTTGAAGGGGAGCGTGCTTTTCCTTTCGGATCTGATGCGTAACATCACGATCCCGCACGCGATTGACTTCATGGCCACGTCGAGCTACGGCGCCAGCACGGAATCGAGCGGCGTGGTGCGCATCTTGAAGGATCTGGACGAGCCGATCGAGGGCCGCAACGTGTTGATCGTGGAAGATATCATTGACACGGGGCACACCCTCAGCTATTTGCTGCGCCTGTTGCGGGCGCGCATGCCCAAGACGTTGCGCATCTGCACGCTGCTCAACAAGCCGGGGCGGCGCGAGGTGGATGTGCCGGTGGATTACATCGGCTTCGACATCCCGAACGAGTTCGTCCTGGGCTATGGGCTGGATTATGCCGAGCTGTATCGCAACCTGCCCTATGTGGCGGTGCTGGCGCCGCATGTTTATGCGACCGACGCATCGTGAGCCGGTGGGGGAAAGCGCGGCGGCCCTCTGCAGGAAGGCGCTGAGGCGATGTCGCGTCGGATTGTGGGCCGGCGTTCTCCTGGCGGCGCTGGCGCTCATCTGGCCCGGCACGGCCCAGGCCGGCGGCCTGGTGATCCGCGCGGGGCCGTTTGGCGAGGAAGGCCCTCAGATGGACGCCGCGCAGCTATCGCCCGTGCTGCGCGAGGGCGCGACGCAACCGGCCCAGCCGCGCGCCTATGTGGTGCAACGCGGGGATACGCTTTCGAGCATTGCCGCGCGCTTCGGCTTAGATGTGGCGACGCTGATGGCGCAAAACGGCCTGGCTAATGCCGATCGCATCAACGCGGGGACGGTGTTGCAGGTGGGCGCGGAGGCGATGCCGTTGCCCGAGCTGCCGACGGACGGCGACCTGACGCGCGTGCAATTCTGGCCGTGGCCGCCCGCGCAAGGGCAAACCCTGGTGATGTGGCTGCGCACCCGCCCGGCCATCCGCCCGACGGTGCGGTTCGGCGCGCGCGACATCCCGGTGATCGGCGACGGCCGGCGCTATTGGGCGGCCGTGCCCATCGAGGCGCTTGCTGCGCCCGGCATCCAACCGTTGACTGTGACGGTGGGAAGCGCGCTCTGGACGTTTCCGGTGACGATTCGCGAGGGCATTTTCGAGACGCAAGAGATCCCGGCTGAGGCGAGCGAGCCGATCTTGAGCCAGGTGGAGAAGGTGAACGCCGAGTGGAAGCGGCTGGCGGCTCTGTTCGGACAACGGAATGCCGGCGACTGGACGCCCCGCAGTCGCTTTGTGACGCCCCTGGCGGCCGGCGCGGCCTACGAGCACAGCTCGCCGTTCGGGTCACGGCGCACCTACGGCGGCGCCGCGGGCCTGAGCGCCCATGCCGGCGAGGATTATGCCGCCGCGCCGGGCACGGCCGTGGTGGCGCCCGCGGCCGGCATCGTCGCCCTGGCCGAGCCGCTCTTCGTGCGCGGCAATGCGGTGATCCTGGATCACGGCCACGGCGTGTTCACCGGCTATTGGCACCTGGCATCGTTGAACGTGCGGGCCGGCGAGCGGGTAGACGTGGGCCATGTCCTGGGCACAGTGGGCAACACGGGCTTGAGCACCGGCCCCCACCTGCATTGGGAATTGCGGATCTCTGGCGTGGCGGTAGATCCCCTGCAATGGGTGGAGGCAGGGGATTAGGGTTGGATGCTGAGGGCTGGGGGCTGGAAGCCAGATGCTGGAAGCTGGGGATTGGAAACCGGGGATGAGAGAGTATGAAATGACCCCCCGCAGTTTCCAGCTTCCAGCTTCCAGCTTCCAGTTCTCTACTTCTTCTCCGCCTCTTCCTCGGCGCCTTCCTTGGCGGCCTTGCCCTTGGCAACAACCTCAACCTCGGCGCTCGGCGCTTCGGCGGCGGCCTCCTCAAGCACGCCGGCGCGCGACATCGTCAGGCTGAAGATGAGGTGATCGGCCGGGGTGAGGACTTTGACGCCGGCCGGCACGACCAGGTCGCGCACGAACAGCTCGTCGTCCTGGCTCTTGAGCTTTGTCAGATCGGCCACCAGATGGTTGGGAATGTCGCCCGGCAGGCATTCAATTTCGACGGTGTCCAGATTGCGCACCAGCACCAGGTCGCCGTTGGCCTTTATGGCCGGCGCTTCCCCTTCGTGGACGATCGGCACATGGACGCGCAGCTTCTCGGTCATGGATACAGCCTGGAAGTCCACGTGCAGGAAGTTGTGCCGCACCGGATGGCGCTGGACTTCCCGCGGTAAGACCTGCACTGGCCCCTGGCCGGCGATCTGCAACGTCATCAGGCCGGTCCCCACCTGATGGAGCGCCTTTTGGAGCTCCTTCGCGTTCACACTGATGGCCTGCGCCTGCACATCGGCGCCGTAGACGACGGCCGGCACGCGTTCTTCCCGGCGTAGTTCGCGCACGGCATGGCGTCCCACCCCGCGCAATTCAGCATTCAAGACGATCTTCTCCATCGTTTCTCCCTTTGGCCCGGTTGGCTCACCGGAATCTGATGCATGGTCGAGCGCGCGGTATCGCGCGCCGATTCAAAGAAGAGCCCGGCTTGCGCCGGGCTTTCGCTTTACGTTTTCTATTTTACCCGATAAGGGCCAGGTTCGTCAAAAGTACGCTGGGGTGATTTTGCGGTGCAAAGCGGGTGATGCAGCAGGGGCGCAGAGCCGGGGCGACCGAGGTCGCGGCTAAGGAGCCTGCGGCTGGGCGTCGGCCTGCGCCGACGCATGCACCCACGCAGGTGGGTGTCGCGGCACTGCGGCGCCCGTTAGCCGCGATTTCAATCGCCCGCAACTTGTGGGGCGACCGAGGTCGCGTGTGGGGCGACCGAGGTCGCG
>Ga0272448_1005572_pt1 | contig 13881 bp, 10 predicted proteins | sample YNPCB0191_FD_202220 | JGI IMG/M metagenome (GOLD analysis project Ga0272448, IMG submission 202220) | Hot spring sediment microbial communities from Yellowstone National Park, WY, United States - YNP-CB-019-1 | ecosystem: Environmental > Aquatic > Thermal springs > Hot (42-90C) > Sediment...
TGTTCGAGGTCAAACGGCTGATCCGAATCGCCCAAACCCGCCGCGTGAATCACCTTCGCGTCCTCGCCGACGACCACGTCCGCGCGAAATCCCGCGTTCCATTTGTCCTTGTCGTAGTCTACCGGTTTTTCCAGTGCGAGTTTCAGTTTGTGAATGGTGAACGCATCGCTCTTGGTCACGAAGGCGTTGGCGTTCGGGTTGGCATCGTTGAAATTGTGGAAGAACGAAGCCGACACAAACCCGCTCATCGCTGTCTTGCCCAGCCACTCCAACGCGGTGGGCGCTCCACCATCGGACTTGATGGATTTGCCCTCCAGCTCAGCAACGCGCTGCTCCAGCCGCTTGATTTGCTCGCGCAGTTCCGCTTCGTCCGCTTCGGCCCACGAACCGACCATGACCAATAGGGACATGGCACCAGCACGCCAACGTTTCACAGCATCCATTTTCGGTGTTGACTCCTTCACGGGCGGAAACGGAGAGGCACGCGCCGTGCCACGAGAAGCTCGACTGAAAGGACACAGATCCCAACCCTCGGTATTTACGAGCGAATCTACGCAAAAGAATTTTGCCATTCCGCCGGTCCGAGCCAGAAGGAGCCGGCTTCCGTTCCCACAAGAATGTCGGACGCAAGGCGCTCATCCGACAATTTTGCAGGCTGGCGATGTTCCGTCGCAGAGCGTTACTGGAACCGACTCGGATCCATGCCGAGTTTGCGAATCTTATACGACAGAATGCGCGGCGTGGTCTGCAACAGCGCCGCCGCCGCCGTCATGTTGCCGCCCGCCGAGCGCAGAGCGTCGGTGATGAGCTTTCGTTCCAACCGGGCGACCTGCGCCACGAGACTGTTGCCCGCGTCGGACGGCGCATCGTCAAGCGCTTGCAACGCGGGGGGCAGATGCTGCACTTCAATCGTCTCGCCGTCGCACACCAGAACCGCCCGTTCCATTGTGTTTTCCAGCTCGCGCACGTTGCCCGGCCACGGATGGGCCAGCAGACGGCTGCGAACTTCCGGTGAGAACCGGCGGGCCGGCAAACGGTGTTGTTCGGCATACACACGCAGAAAATGTTCGGCCAACGGCAAAATGTCCGGCAGCCGCTTGCGCAACGGAGGCACATAAATCGGAAACACGTTGAGCCGGTAGTAGAGGTCCTCGCGGAACCGCCCGTTGGCGATCATGGCCGTCAAGTCCCGATGCGTAGCGGCAATCACTCGCACATTGACCCGGATCGGGCGCGTGTCACCCACCCGCTCGAACTCCTGCTCCTGCAACACGCGCAAAAGCTTGACCTGAATCGAGGGCGGAACATCGCCCACTTCGTCGAGAAACAGCGTGCCGCCATCGGCCGCTTCAAACCGCCCTTTGCGATCCCGCATCGCGCCGGTGAAAGCGCCGCGCACATGACCAAAAAGCTCGCTTTCCACCAGCGCTTCGGGCAACGCCGCACAGTGCACCCGCACAAACGGACCGTTGGCCCGGTCGCTGTTGTAGTGAATCGCCTGCGCGACCAGTTCCTTCCCGGTGCCCGTCTCGCCGCAAATCAACACCGTCGTGTCCGTGCGGGCGACCTTGGCAATCTGCTCATAAACCTCCCGCATCTCGTGCGAGGCGCCGATCATGTTCGAGGGCTGAAACCGTTCGCGCAGCTCGCCGCGCAATCGGCGGTTTTCCTCCGCCAGCCGCTCCTGTTCCTCGAGTGCGGCACGACGCAGTTGCACGGCCTGCGCAATCAGAGACGCCACAATGCTCAACAGCCGCACATCGTCCTGCAACTCCGATCCCGGACGGCTCGGTGTGTCCACGCTGAGCGCGCCCACCACTTCCTGCCCGATCTTGATCGGCACGCAGAGGAACGCCGTGTCGGCCCGTTTCCCGCGCCCCGTCCGATCCAGCAGCAACGGCGACTCGCTCTTGCGCGGAATCACCACCGGCTCGCCGGTCTGGATGACGCGCCCCGTCACGCCTTCGCCCAGCCGATAGCGCCCGCGCCGGGACTGGCCGGGCGTCAGGCCATGCGCCGCTTCGATCTGAATCTGGCCGGTGTCGCGGTGCAGCAACGTCAACGTCCCGTAGGTCATGTTCATGTGCCGGGCCAACGCCTCCAACACGGGTTGCACCACCTCGCGCAAATCCAGACTCTCCTCCAACCGGCGGCTGATTTCATACAACAACCGTAGCTCGCGGTCGGTCGGGGTCGGGCTGTTCAACGCGGAAGACATTGGATTTCCTGCCTTTCAGGACGCGGCAAAAACGCCAACGAGCGTGTCTGCCGACTCCCTTGCTGTCTGCTGATTACTTGTGTTGCCATGGGCCAACCCGTTTCTAGCCCCCTGCCGAGAACAGCGTCAAGATTTCGTTGCGTCAACCACCCGCAAGCCGCCCTCCCGTGCGGGAGGATCACTCGAATTTCTCGTTTTATCGTGCGCGGTCAACGAACTGCAACGCGTAGAGGTCAGCATCCTTCAAAGCAAACCGCAACCGCACCGGTTTGCCCGCCAGACCGCTGACATCGAACGGCAACACGCGTTCAACAGAATCGCCGAAGATCGGCGGGCAATCATCCAGTGAGAATCCCGGCAACGGTTTGCCGGTGGCGTCCTGAATCTCCACGCGAATCTCGCCGGCGGCTGACGTGGCGAAGTTCAGCGCGAGTCTGTTGCCCTTGAACGTCAGCGGTTTGGTGATGAGTTCGCCGCCGCTCATCGGCGCGCTGACGGAGACGAAGCCATCCAGCCGCAGCGTGTAACGGCGCAGTTCGCTGCTGGCGCCGGTCCAGTAACTTTCGCCGGCGTAGAGCGAAAGTTCCGGCGGCGCGCCTTCGAGCGACGACTTGGTCTCGACGAGGTGCCACGCGATATATTGGTGGCCGTAGTGCCACGTGCCCGGCCGCTCGATGCCGGGTCGCAGGAACGCTTCGTTCCAGCGTTTGAACTTCACGCCGTCGCGGCTGGCCATGAGCAAACCCTCGGTGATCGCCGTGCCGTAGCGCAGGTTCGCCTTCGCGCGCCACTGGCGGTGTTCCAGTTCCGGCAGCGCGCGCATCGAGTCCGACCAACCGCGCTCGACGTAGCGCGTCGGGAACCCGATGAAGATGTGCGGCGCGCGGTGATACGGCTTGATTTGATTCGTGTAGAGATGCTCCGGCGGCGAGTCCACGTAGGTCAGTTCGGCGTGCGGCCCCCAGTTCAGAAAATCTTTCGAGGTGGCTGTCCGAATGGCGCGGACGCCGGCGGTGAAGATTCGCCAATAGGCGCGATATTCCTTGCGCACCGGGTCCCAGAAGGCGAGGTTCTGCGAATCGAACGCGCCCTCGGTGATGACCGGTCCGTCGCTCATCGGCGTCCAATGCAGGCCGTCGGGTGACTTGAACGCCAGCAGGCCGCGCGGTTTGCTGGAGCGGATGATGGCCTTGTAGCGCGCGTCGGCAGGAGCGTCCGGGTTCTCGTCTTTGAACACCGCCGGATGGCCGGGATCGGCGACAGCGGAACCGGCTTTGCCGGGGACCATCACGATGTTGTTCTTTTTGGAACCTTTGAACTCGTGGAGGCCGAGTTCCGGTTTGCTCCAATGAATGCCGTCGTCGCTCTCCGCGTAGCAACAGAAGAGCGGATGTGCGTCCGTTCTGACCTTGCCCGGCGGCTGCACGTCGAGATGCCACGCCTTGTAATACATCCGGTAAAGATTGCCGTCCTTGAAAACGCTGTGATAACCGCTGCCCGAGCCTTCCCACGGCGCGTCGTGCACCAGCACAATCTCCCTCGGCTCCGGGTGATGCAGTCGCAATTCCGCTTTGCCCACGAGTTTCTCGATGAGGAAATCGTCCACAAACAACTCGCGACGGGAGCCAATGTCTATCGTTGCCGCGTCGTTTGTCGCTACCAGCAACGACGCAAAGAAACAGAAGAGAGCCTTCATGCGGCGATTTCATCACAAATCCGCAGCGACACAATCTAAATTGTTGTTTTGTTTACTTGCCGCCGGTGATTGCGGCGATCTCCGACGCGAGTCGCTCGCTGGCCGTCTGGAGCTTGGCGCGACGGTCGGCCTGGCGCTTCTCCGCTTCGGCCAGCGCCGTGCGACGCACGGCAATCAACCGTCGCGTCTCTTTCGGGTTCGGGTCGCCGACGTTGTTGTGGCGTTCGAGGAACTTCACCGGGTCGAGCATCTCGCGGACTTCCACCGTGGTGAGGCCGGGCGGTTTTTCGTTGGCGACCTTCGCCGCTTCGTCGAGCAGTTCGCCGGTAGTCTCGTAGGGTTTCAATCCCTGTTTCCTCGCCAGATACACGAACACGGCGCAGATGCGATGGGCGCGGCGTCCGCCGTAACCTTTTTCGCGGATGAGTTTGATGGCGAGGTCGGGCGCGCCCGAGAAACCGTCGCGCGTGTGTTGGAGCATTTTCTCTTTGTTGGGCTGGACGCTGGCGATGATGTCGGCCCAGCGATCCAACGCTCGTTCGGTTTCCTCCAGCGCATTGGCGGCTTGTTTCCATGCTTCGTAAATCGGCAGAACATCGGTCAACGGTTCACCTTTGCAGGCGACCAAACCGGCGGTCATGTAGCCGATGACTTTGTTGGCGTTGATGCGGATCCGCTCGAAGGTGCTTCCCGGATGCGCCTTCTGCGGCGTCAGCGAGCTGATGCCGAGCAACCGGCCCGGCAACGTGATGAACCCGCAGTCTTCCATGCCCCAGATGCCGTGGTCCATCGCGGTGCGGCTGAGCACGGTCATGATGTTGCAGAGGGCGAACATGGTGGTCAACCCGTAGTCTTGCGCGCCTTCGCATTCGTAGGTCGGCTCCATCAACGCGTCGAAGCCGAGCAACTCGGTCACCATTTGCCGGTCCACGGGCCAGCCGGTGCCGGAGACCGCGCCGCAGCCGGCGGTGTTTTCGTTGGTGTGTTTGTAGGCCAGTTCCAGTTGTTCGAGGCCTCGCGCCAGACCGTCATAGACGGCCAGCAAATAGGCGCCGTAAGTGGTCGGCTGAGCGTGCGCCATGTGCGTGCAGCCCGGCATGATCGTCTCGGCGTGCCGCTCGGCAGTATCGAGCGTCGCCCGCATCGCCTTGATCAACTGCTCGAACACGTCAAGCTGCTGATCGCGCAAGAGCATCCGCGACATCGGTTCTTGAAGCGTCCGACCAAAGTTGATGATGCTGGCGAGGTCTTCGTCGCCCTTGAGCCGTTTCTTTAGGGCGTCTTCGCCGCCGGCTTTGACGCCTTGAAGGGCCGCGAGCACTTTGGCGGCTTTCTCGCGCGGCACGAGACCTTTCTTGGTGAGCATCACGACCCAGGCGCGGTCGGTTTGGGCGGTGTAATAGCTTTGTGGATGTTTGGGCGCAACTTTGCCGAGCAAGACCGGGGCCGGTTCGCCCGCCGCGTGGCCGCGGTGATCATGCGAACCGAGGAACTTCAATTCCTCCGGTGTGAGTCGCGCCGCCGCGCCGTTGGCGAAGGCGCACATCATCAGAAGGGACATCAACATTGGTTGGAGTTGTGTTTTCATGTGGCTCATTTTGTCTTTTTCTTTTGGGTCAGCGAATCTGAAGGTCAATAATGCGGAAGGCGCCGCGCGGGATTTCCACGGTCACTCGCCCGTTTTCAATAGGCAGCGACAGACTCGTCACGGCGTCTTGTGCCGACTGGAATTTTCCGTCAACACATTCGACCGCGGCACGGACACCTTCGGGAGCGAGATAACCGGGGTCGAGAAGAATCGCGCGATACCGGCCTGTTGTCCCATCCAATCGTTGCAACACAAGACAAGTCTCGTTTGCGCGCACGGGAATCCGCCGCGCGCCATCGCGAAGTCGTTTCTCGATGGCCGGCCGCGCCTCGCGGGCGGTTTCCCACTTGCCGTCGAGCCGCACGCGCTCGCCGTCGGTTTCGATCCAGATGGCTTCTTTGTCGCGGGGCCACTTTTCTTGCGCGATGAGCGTCCAGCCAAACGGCGTGCGCGGGAAACAGGTTTCGACGTGCCAGCGCTGGCCGTAGGCGATCGCCGCAAACGCGAAATCCGGCCACGGCTCAAGCATTTGCCGCGTCGGCATGAATCCATCGCGCAACGGGCTTGGAGGGGCGGAGCTTTTGAAGTTTTTCAGTGACGCTCCCGCGTTGCGCAGTTCGTCGTAATGCCGGTGATGGTGCATGAGCAACGCGCAGTCGTTGAGGTTGGCCAGGACCGGATTCGGACGCAGCAATCCTTTGCGGATCAACTCATAGACAAGGTCGCGGTGTCGCCGCGCCATCGGTTCCAATTGCGGGTTGGGCGGCGACGTCATATACGGTTGGCCGCCTTCGATGTGGAGCCAATGCGCGCCCAGAGCCGCGCCGAGCAATTCCAGCCGCAGCGTGATGTCCGCCGGCGCCATTTGTGCCAGGTTGACGTCGCGTTGCTCCCATTCGCCCCAGTTCCAATACTGCGTGGACATGCCAAATTCCTCGACCCAGCCCGACGCCTTCAATCCCAGCATTCCGCCGAATTGCGCTTCGGGATGAAACGGCTGATTGGTGGCCCAAATCGGCACCAGAGCGCGCCGCAACGCCGGATCCAACAACGCCGCGCGAATGGCGGGGTCGGCGATGGTGGTTGCCCAACTGTCATGTTTTTCTTTCAGCAAGAGATGTTTGCCGCGCGGCCCCAGCAACCGGAGCATCCGCGCGCACCACGGCAGGAAATCAGCGCCTTTGGGCAAATAAATTCCTTCCATATCCTCGGCGGCATAGACAAAACGGAACATGCAGGGCGCCGCCTGGAGCGCGCCTTCGATGGCGCGGTCGGACAACCAAATCTCGCCGCCGTGCACCGCGAAGTAACCAAACGGAATGTTGTTGGACTCCATCCAGCGCGCGTCCTCGATGATCTGTTCGGTGGAAAACTTCGCGCCGCGCGGATGCGACAATAGATCGCTGGCGTCGTACATGAGCACGTATTCGAGGTTCTCCGTTTCGCGCGCCCGAAGCGCCCGGTGCAGTTCCAACACCTCCTCGCGGCTCATGCCGCTGAAGTAGTTGCGCGTGTAGATCACCTTGAACTTGCCCGCACCGGAAGACTGACGGGGCGCCTTGCGAACCGAATCGGCCAACGCGTCCAGATGCGCTTCATCGTCAGGAATCGGGAAATCCCGCAAGAACGGCCCCTTGCGGCCAAAGGTCAGCCGGTAAATCGCCCGGTCGCGCAAACGCGACGACGCCGCCCAGAGACGGTCGGGTTGGCCGCGCTCGATGGTCAGGTCGGGAATCAGAATCCGGCCCGGATCCCACTGCTTGCCGAAGGTGTCGCCCTGCCTGCGGTCCGAAGCGCTTTGATGGCGGATGACGCCTTGCGCATTCAAAACAAGCAAGACATGCGAACCGCCCGCAACCGTCTCCAACCCTTTTTCGTCCGGGAGAAAATCCCCGACTTCCAGAAACCCAAACGAACCTTGCAGCTTCTCGCCCGCCGCGGTTTCCCATCGTTTCTTGCCGTCGAGCGCAACGCAACAAACGCAATCCATCGCCGTATCGGACGCGCCGCGCAGAAACACCAGTTCGTCCGCGCCATCGCCATCCGTGTCAGCGGCGCGCATCTGATTGTTGAACAACCGACGCGCGTCGGGTGTTTGCACGTGTTGCGATTTGCCCGTTTTATCCACGAGCCAGAAATTCAAGCGCGGCCCGCCGTAGGACACCACCAGACGCGCCTCCCTGCCGCCGGCCACACGAGCGAACTCAATCCCCGCCGTTCGGTCATCCGTGCTCCAAAGCACCGCGCCGGATCGGTTCATCAACATCGCCCCGCGACCGCCGCGCAGCTTCACGGCGATCAACGGCGCGGACGGGTCGTTCTTCTCGTTCCAAGCGCGAATCTTGCACGGACCGCGCGCCGCGTCGAACCGACGAACCACCTTGCCCTGCCAGTTGATCGCCGTCAGTGGCGCCGTGGCGTCAATGACCGAAAACAAAATCTCGTCATTGCCGTCGCCATCAACATCGGCGAACGCGAAATCAAATACCAACGCCCCGGCATCGTAAATCCTCGTCCACTTCACCGCATTCACCGGGCTGATGCCGATTCGCCCATCCACATCGCAGCCGACAACGAATGCCTCCCCGCCAGGCCGTGCCCGGCCAGAGGCAATCTCCCAAACAGGTCGCGGCACCTCGAATCGCTCGACTTGAAACCCCGCGCCGGCAATTTCCGCCCGCTCCGTTTTCTGGCGAGGCGGTTTTTCGGCGGCACGGATGGAAAGCCGGCGAAAGGCGACTTCGCCTTTGAGCACACTCAGCGAAACACGCAACCGTTCCGCGCCCGTCGGCAGTTGGACAGTCGCTGAATGAACGTCCCACCGCTGCGAATCCCAAGAGCCGATTCTGAACGGCGTAATGGTTCGCAAGACCCGGCCACCGGCGTCCAAAGGCGTCACAACCACGCCCGCGCCGGTATTGTGGCCATGACGAATTTCAACAGAGACAACCAGCGAACGAGCGCCTTTGACGGAAAGTTCCCGCTCGATGGCGGAATCGCGCTGCGGATCCTTCCCGCGAATCAAGACCGCCTGTTCTTTCGGCAGAAGAACCGGACCGCCAGACTCGCGCAAGGCCGGCGTCGGCGTCCATGAAGTGAGACTGGCGAAATCCTCCACGAGAAGACTCTCCGCCGCGTTTGCGGACGCGATAACCACGATTGCCAAAACAAAGAGGACCGCTTGTTGTATGCGTTTCATGGGATCACGGCTGCTTGTTGTTTGTTGGTTTCTGAAAAACGAAGCATTGTCGAATAAATCGGGCAATGGCGTTGGAGTTGTCAAGGCGCATAATTTCTGAGGCAATCGCTTCCGCGCGTACCGGCGCGCAGAGACCGCTGAACGCGACGTTGTCGAGGAACTTCCGTGTCAAAAGTTCGTCGGTGAACAGGTCGGGTCGCAACACGTGATCGCGGTCGCGCGACGCCACCAACGTCCGCCCGTCCTTCAGGCGAATGCGAATGGTCTGACCGCCGGGATAATCGCCGCCGAATGGCTTCGGGTTCTTGAGTTGCACGCGCGCGGCCACGAACGGACCGGTTGCCGCACCCCCCGCGGACAACTCCGCGCGCGCCGCCGTCCGCTCAACCGCCGCGCCACTCGTTCCATCAGCCGGTCGCTCAACTCGCGCAGTTGCCCCGCACTCATCAAGTCCGCCGCCTCCACCAACACCACACACAGCGCCCGCGCCGCTTCCAGCGTCTTCGGAAAGCTCACCTGCAAGACCTCCCTCCCCGCGTCGCGCCACCAACGCTTGCGCCACCAGCCACGCCGCCACTTCATGCCACGCCGTCCCGCGCCGTTTCGAGTCGGCGAACAATGCCCTCAAGCTCCACGCGCTCGTACACCCGGCGGCCCAGGGCAAGCTCCTGATAATCCACCCGCACCGGCTTCGGCAGAGGCGCGTCGCCGAGGCGGCGTATCTGGCGCGCGTTCACTCCCGCCACGAACGCGCCGGCGCTGCTGATGTCTTCGATCTCCACCAACGCGCCGACGGGCGGCGTTTGTTCCTCGGCGATGCCGAACACCACGGTGCCGCCGGTGCCATCCTGCAAAGGAATCGAGCGGCCCGGCTGCGCGAGCGTCACCACGCCGCGCAAGATGACAGGATGACCCGCACGCGCTTCTTTCGGCCTGAGACGCCGCACCTCCGCCACCGTGCGCAACGGCTCGGCACCGTGAGTCGCGAATGAAAGCCAAGCGACCGCCATCCAGACGACAAGGGGCGCAACTCGCGCCCGCTTCCGTCGGAAAAGGCAGGAAGTGTTCTTCAGGCGGCCATTTCAGCACAAATCCCGGCGTCGAGCAATGCGCGACTCGAAAGGGCATGAGCCAACCGATTGATTCAGTTCGAAGGCTGAAGCATTTGATCTGGTTCACCGCGCTGCTTGTTTTCCTCGACTATGGCACGAGCTGGTGGCCCTCATCCAGGGGCGGTAGCAAGCACGGCAACCGGGGTGATTGCGTGGAAATCCCGCGACGGGGCGACCGCGTGCTGTTTCTCAACCACACGTTGCCGCGAGGCTGTAAAGCGCCCAGTCGCGTCGGATACACTCCCGTGACCAGACAGGAGCTGCTCGGCGAACAGCACGGCTGAAAGCAAAAAACCTTTTCCACCGCAGCAGCTTGTATCAAATCCGCATGGAGATTGACCAGCCGAGCTTATCGAGATTGTTTCCGGCCGTAGCCAGTGTTATGAGTTCGCGTATGGCCTACAAGTCCTTGCGCGAGTTTGTGGCGAAACTGGAAACGGCGGGCGAACTCAAGCGCTTCCGCGTCGAAGCCGATCCTGTGCTGGAGATCACCGAGTTCGCCAACCGCGAAATGAAATCCCCCGGCGGTGGCAAAGCCCTGCTGTTCGAGAGATGCAAAGGCAGCCGATTCCCGCTGCTCATCAACGCCTACGGCTCCACCCGCCGCATGGCCCTCGCGCTTGGTGTCAACGACGTGGAAGAAATCGCGCGCGAACTCGAATCGCTCCTCAAAGCCAAACCGCCGACTTCCTTCAAGGAAGCAATATCGCTCCTCGGCACGGCCATGGAATTGCGCCACGCAAAGCCAACAAGCGGCGCGGCAACGTTCAACCAGCACCTTTCTGGTCTCAGCGAACTGCCAATCCAAAAATGTTGGCCGGGGGATGCGGGCCGCTTCATCACCTTGCCGCTGGTCATCACGTGCGACCCTGACACCGGCACGCGCAATGTCGGCATGTACCGGATGCAGGTCATAGACGACCGCACCACCTTCATGCACTGGCAACTCCACAAAACCGGTGCCCGCCACTGGCGTCGCTACTGCGAGTTGAAACAGCGAATGCCCGTCGCCGTCGCCCTCGGCGGCGACCCCGTGTATGCCTTTTGCGCCAGCGCGCCGTTGCCCGACGGCATGGATGAACTTCAGCTGGCCGGTTTTCTCCGTAAACAATCCGTCGAACTCGCCCGATGTAAGACCCACGACCTCGAAGTACCCGCCGACTGCGATGTTGTGCTGGAAGGCTACGTGGACCCTGCTGAACCGCTGGCGATGGAAGGTCCTTTCGGCGACCACACTGGCTACTACACCACGCCCGAACCGTATCCGAAATTCCACATCGAACGCATCGCCGCCCGTCCCGATGCGATTTATCCGAGCACCATCGTCGGCGTCCCGCCGATGGAAGATTTCTACATGGGCACGGCCAGTGTGCGGATGTTTCTGCCGGTGTTCAAGCTGACATTCCCGGAAATCGTGGACATCGCCTTACCGGCCGAAGGCGTTTTCCACAATCTCGTCATCATCAGCATCAAGAAACAGTTCCCGTATCACGCCATGAAAGTCATGCACGGTCTCTGGGGCATGGGACAAATGATGTTCACCAAAATCATCGTTGTGGTAGATGCCGACGTGAACGTTCACGACACCCGCGAAGTTTTGTTTCGTCTCTGCGCCAACATTGATCCGCAGCGCGACCTGGTGTTCACCAAAGGTCCTGCCGACGTGCTCGACCACGCCACGCCCGTTCTGGGGTTTGGCAGTAAACTGGGCATTGACGCCACCCACAAACTTCCCGGTGAAAAAGACTGTCGCCCGTGGCCGCCGCTGATCACGATGGACGCCGCCGTGAAACAACGTGTGAACCAACTCCTGCAAGGTGAGCCACCGCCATGAAACTCTCACTAGTGGACGGTCCCGTGGTCTCGGTGGTGTTCGTGTTGGCCGTTTTCAACAGCCACGTATTCTCGTTCTACCTCAAAAAAGTTTATCCCCCCACGTGGACGATGCCGATCAGCAATGTGCGAATGATACCGCTGGTGATTGCGGACGCAAAGCAGGAAGCGCGTTTGCGACACTTGGCGAGCGCTGCAAAGCTCGCCAAGCAGTCGTCCCTGTCGGCATGGGAGCAAGCGATTGAAGATCGTGTGTGCCGCCCTTACAATCCGACGCTGAAGGAAATCAAAATTGTGGAATAGAGCGGGAAACGGTAAGAGAAGAAACTGAATGAGCAGGACAAAACAACTGAAGTTTGATGAGATCGGGTACTGGTCGCAGATCAAGCTCGACATTGTGAAGGACTATGCCTCGGCCTATTCACAGATTTTGGCGGCGCAAGCCAAGCCGGCACTTCATCACGTGTACATTGACGCCTTTGCCGGCGTGGGTGTGCATGTCTCGAAGGCGACAGGCGAATATGTGCCCGGCAGTCCCGTCAATGCCCTGTTGGTACGACCGCCGTTCCGCGAGTACCACCTGATTGACATTGACGGCCAGAAGGCGGCGTTGTTGCGGGAACTGACCGCAGGCCAACCCAACGTCTATGCCCACGAGGGCGACTGCAATTCCATCCTGCTGAACAGGGTTTTCCCGCAGATCTGCTACGAAGAGTATCGGCGAGGTCTGTGCCTGCTGGATCCATACGGACTGCATCTGGATTGGAAAGTGATTCAGAAGGCCGGCCAAATGCGCTCGATCGAGCTATTCATCAACTTCCCGGTGGCGGATATCAACCGGAATGTGCTATGGCGCAACCCAGAGGGCGTGGACGAAGCAGATGTGGCGCGCATGAACGCGTTTTGGGGCGACGACTCGTGGCGGCAGGTGGCTTATCAAAGCGAGCCAGGGCTCTTCGGCGACATCGTAGAGAAGAAGGACAACGAGGCTGTGGCCGAGGGTTTTCGGCAGCGATTGAAGGCCGTTGCGGGCTTCAAATACGTGCCCGATCCGACACCCATGCGCAACAGCAAAGGGGCGGTGGTTTACTACCTGTTCTTCGCGTCGCAAAAGCCGGTGGCTGCCAAGATTGTCAGGAACATTTTCAACAAGTATCGTAACCGAGGAATGAACAGATGGCCGATCGCTCAAAAATCGAATGGACTGAGGCAACGTGGAATCCAGTGACCGGTTGCTCGAAGGTCAGCGCAGGCTGCCGTCATTGCTACGCCGAGCGCTTGGCATTGCGATTACAGGCGATGGGCAATCCGCGATATCGCAACGGCTTCAGAGTCACGCTCCATCCCGATTTGCTGGATTTGCCGAAGCGTTGGCGCGAACCGCGCCTGATTTTCGTCAACTCCATGAGTGATCTTTTTCACGAGCAAGTGTCGGTTGGGTTTATACAGCGAGTTTTCGCAACCATGCGCGAATGCCCACAGCACACGTTTCAAGTACTCACCAAACGCAGTGCACGGTTACGCGAGATTGCCGATCAATTGGAGTGGCCACCGAATGTGTGGATGGGGGTCAGCGTCGAAAACGCTGCCGCGCTCTACCGCATTGCCGACCTGCGTGCCGTGCCAGCCGCAGTACGGTTTTTGTCCTGCGAACCGCTTATCGCTCCATTGGACAATCTACCATTGGGTGGGATCCACTGGGTCATTGTAGGCGGCGAATCCGGTACGGGCGCACGGCCTATGAAAATCGAATGGATTCGTTCCATCTTTCGGCAATGCCGGCGAGCCAAAGTCCCGTTCTTTTTCAAACAATGGGGTGGTGTCCGCAAGGATTTGACCGGCCGCGAACTTGGCGGGCGCACTTACGACGAAATGCCGAGTCAACAGGCTAGGTCAACCTGTGAGGGACATCGAGAGCTTGTGACGGCCTAAACGCAAACGGAACAAGATACATTCGTGAAAGCGGGGTGGAATGCAGCCTTGCGGTGGGGCGGGTGGATGCGCACAGACGGAGCGGTGCGGAGATTGCCGCACCGCAGGACAATGGACTCGCGTAGGGTTTGGTGCCCGTAAGTTGCGGGACCAGTGGCACGCAGCGGTGGCACGAGCAATCATGCTGCATGGCGGGGAATGTCGAAAAATGAGTTTGCAGCAATCCATCACTTTCAGGAGACGATCGTTTCTTGAAAGTGATGAATGGCGGAGGCGGGATGAAGAGGAGGTGGGGGCCGGCGG
>Ga0272448_1005576_pt1 | contig 13870 bp, 15 predicted proteins | sample YNPCB0191_FD_202220 | JGI IMG/M metagenome (GOLD analysis project Ga0272448, IMG submission 202220) | Hot spring sediment microbial communities from Yellowstone National Park, WY, United States - YNP-CB-019-1 | ecosystem: Environmental > Aquatic > Thermal springs > Hot (42-90C) > Sediment...
TTTTCTAGCTAACCCAGCCGTCTAAGCAAGAAATAATTTTATTAGACGTAGACGGTATAGACGGCTGGGTTAGGCCAAGCCCTTTACCGCCTCTTTTTTCTTAAAAAGGTGGGTATGTCTAAAATTTCTTCTGAATTTTTTTCTTCGACCTTTTCTTTATTTTCCTCTTTCTTAAAGAGAATCTTTTGATCTAATAATTCCTCACGAGGTTTTTCTTGTAAGTTGGTTTTTTGGCTAAAAAGATCAGGTAATAAAATATTGTTTTTATAATTTAAACCTCCATTAAACCCAGTGGCGATTAAGGTAACTTTTAATTGACCCTTGTCTAATTTTCTATCATAATAAGCGCCGAAAATTATTTTGGCTGATTGATCAACACTCTCTGAAATTAATTTTGCCACCTCGTTAATCTCGTTCATTTTTAAATCTCGGTGACCGGATACACTAAAAAGTAAACCCTTGGCACCATCAATTGAAGATTCCAAAAGAGGCGAGTTAATCGCTGAATAAGTCGCCTTCACAGCCCGCTCCGGACCGCTGGCTATACCCATACCGATAATTGCCGAACCGCCTTCATTCATTACTGCTTTTACATCGGCGAAATCAACGTTAACAATTCCCGGAGCCACAATCAATTCAGTAATTCCCAAAACAGAATTTTTAAGTACCTCGTCGATTGCTTCAAAAGCTTTAATTAAAGAAGTGTCTTGGCTAATAATGGAAAAAATTCGGTCGTTGGGAATGGTAATTAAAGTATGAACTTGCTCTTTTAATTTTACAATTCCTTCATGAGCAATTTGGGCTCTTTGTGCTCCTTCAAAACTAAAAGGTTTAGTCACCACCGCCACGGTTAAAATTCCTAATTCTTTAGCAATTTCCGCCACCACTGGCGAAGCGCCACTTCCAGTCCCGCCGCCAAAACCTGCGGTAACAAAAACCATATCCGCTCCTTTTAATGCTTCGGTAATTTCTGAACGATTCTCTTCCGCTGCCTGTCGACCTAAATCAGGATTCATCCCCGTACCTAATCCTTTAGTAATATTTTTTCCGATATGAATCTTTCTTTTTGCTTTAGTATAATTAAGATCTTGAACATCAGTATTTATCGCAATTAAATCAACAGATTTAGGAAAAGAGTCGAACATTCGAGAAATAGCATTATTTCCTGCTCCACCGATGCCGACAACTTTAATTTTGGCTAAATTGTATCCTTTTTTATTCCTATTTCTTTTCATTGCTTTGCTCTATCAATGAATAACGAATTTGTACGAATATACGAATTAGCGAATTCGTTTATAAACCCTCCGGGGATTTGCTTCGCAAAAGCGTAAATTCGTAATAAATTTGTTATAAATTTGTTATTCGCTGATTTATTCGTTTATTCGTAAATTCGTAATTTATTCGTTATTCGCTGATTTAAGGTAGTAAGTGCTTTAAAATTTTTCCTAACCAGCCCTTTTTACCAAATTTACTAATACTCCAACCTGTTTCTTTTAATATAGCATCTAAACCAAAAAGTAATAATCCATCTGCCACACTAAACTCAAGATCTTCAACCTGAACGCGAAAATCTTCATTTATAGATTCTATTTCTGTAAGTCCGGGAACGCCCATCTGCACCGGCAATTTTAGTTTTTGCTTGGCTAATTCTAAAATAGATGGGATTTTTGCTCCGCCGCCAGTTAAAACCGCGCCAGCCGGCAACTGCCCCAATTTACCAATTAATTTTAACTCATTATTAATAAATTCAAAAATTTCAGCAATCCTAATTTCGATAATTTCAGAAACAAATCTGCGATTGATTGTTGATTTTAAACTTTCGTCTATTTTATGGAGTTCAACTTTTTCTTTATTGGAAACTTCTTTCGCCAAAGCTGAACCAAAAGAAAGTTTTATTGCCTCAGCGGTTTCAATCGGACACCGTAAGCCAATGGCTAAATCATTGGTAATATGAGAACTGCCCACCGGAAAAACATTAGCCGAAAGAAGTTTATTTTCCTCATAAACCGCCATTCCAGTTGTGCCAAAACCAATATCAATAAGCACTACCCCTAACTCTTTTTGATTTTTAGTTAAAACAGCGCGAGCCGCGGCCAAAGGAGAATAAATTATTCCTCCAATTTTTGCACCAGCTGCCTCTACCGCTTTCATTAAATTATTCACTGTTGGTTTAAACGCATCAATGATTAAACTGTTTACTTCTAATCGATTACCGGTCATTGCTAAAGGATCAATAATATCACCAATTCCATCAACAATAAATTCTTGAGTAATAGTATGAAGAATCATCCTGTTGGGACCCAGATTAATTGCCTGCGAAGCCTTGATTACTCTTTCAATGTCTTCGGAATAAATTTCGCTATCCGCCCTTGAAACTGCCACAATTCCTCGAGAGTTTTGAATCTTAACATTGCTGCCGCCAATATTAATAAAAATATTTTTAATTGCTGCTTTGTCAACTTTTTTAATTGCATCAACTGCTGTTTTTAAAGATTGGGTTGCTTCTTCAAGAGAGACAATTTCTCCTTTTCGCAAACCAGCTGAAGGCAGTTTAAAAACATCGAGTAAAGATACTTGTCCGTCTTTTTTAACTTCGGCTACTAAACCCTTAATTTGAGATGAACCAAGATCGAGAGCAGTAAGATACATAAGTAAAGCAATGAGTAATGAGTTATGAGTAATGAGAAAAATAGAAGCTACTCATTACTCAAGGCAAAATTTATTTATAAAATTTTGCCGTCCTCATTACTAATTTCTCCATTTTCTCCATTCTTATTCTATCACTTTTTTTCTTATGATTGTAGCCTAAAAGGTGAAGAAGACCGTGGATTAAATAATACGCTGATCCCTCGCTGATCTTCTTATAATTCGCGGAGCGCTCGCGGATCCGCACGTGTTCCGCGGTATAAGATCCGCGAGTGATCCGCGCTAAATTCAGGTAGATCTCGCCGATTTTTTTGTATTTCGACGCCGGTAAAATAAAATTTCGCGGCTCCTCGAAGCTTAGTACAGTAGTTGTTTTGTTTTTGCCGCGAAATTTTTTATTTAAAAACCTCATTTTTTGACTATTGATTAAATAAATTTCTACTAAAACATTGTCTTTGCTCAAAATCTTTAATATTTTTTGGCAGGCAAGCTTAATTTTTTTCTCAAATTTCTGAAATCTCTTATCTAAACTAGTTACTAAAACCCTGTTACTCATAACAATAATTTAGCTATTAGTTATTCGCTTTTTGACTATCTCGCTAACCAATTTAGCGTCGGCCTTGCCTTTTAACTCTTTCATTACTTCTCCCATTACACGACCAAGGTCTTTTATGTCTTTGGCGCCAATTTTTTCTATTGTTGCCACAACAATTTTTTCTATCTCTTCTTCGCTTAATTGTTCAGGAAGATATTGTTTAATAATTTCTAATTCTTTTGTTTCTTTTTCAACCAAGTCATTTCTTCCTCCTTTAATATAAATTTCAATTGCCTCTTTTCTTTTCTTCGCCTCTCGAGATAAAACTTCAATTACTTCTTCGTCTGATAAAGTTGGCTCTAATCCCTTACCTTTTTTCTCAATTTCTTTATTGTGAAGAGAAGACAAAAGAAATCTTAAAACACCGGCTTCAAATTCTTTGCCGGCTTTCATCGCAGTTTTTAAATCTTCAGTAATTTTCTGGTAAAGCATAAATGGGCAAATCGCAAAGCGCAAATCGCAAAGCGTTATTAACGGATAGTAAATCGTAAAGCGTATAAGGTAAACGTTTAACGCTTAGCGATTAACGATTTGCGATTTTATATTATCCCCATTTTCCTCATCTTTTCTATTTCTTTTTTCTTTTGTTCGCGGTGAAGGGCTGAAAGGCGTTTTTTAATTTTGGAGATTGGTCGGTCGCGGTATTTTCTTTTTTTGGCCTCGCGCAAAATTCCGCTTTGCTGCACTCTTTTTTGAAAGCGGTATAGGAAGGCGCTTATTGATTCTCCTTTGCGTCGTCTGACCTCCATAAAAATTGCAAATCGCGAAGCGCTTATCGCTAATCGTCTATAAATTTTCTTTTATACGATTTGCGATTTGCGCTAAACTTTGTTTTGGTGGATTGTTTACTACGCTATGAATCGACCCTCCATTATCATTAAACCACCTTGGCATAATGTGGATATGAAGGTGTTCAATTGTCTGACCACTTACTTTACCATGATTGATGCCAATTGTAAAACCATCAGGCTTTAATGATTTATCTAATAAACCGGTAACTTTTTTTACTGCTTTAAAAATTCCTTCAATTTTCTCTTCTGGTAAATCCAAAATGTTTTCGGCATGAAATTTCGGCAAAACCATCGTATGTCCTGGAGTCCGTGGCTGAATATCTAAAATAGCGACAGTGTTTTCGTCTTCATAAATAATCTCTGCCGGAATTTCCTTATTGATAATTTTGCAAAAAAGACAAGTTTCCATACTAATAAATATGCTAATGCTAATTTTTGCGAATAGTTTGCGAATGTTCGCATATTATTAGCATACATTCGTACCAGCCATTCGCATGACTACTTTATTCTCTTCTTTACCTCCTCCACCACCTTATTTAGCGGTACTGTTTCTTGGACTCCATTTTTCATATCTCTAATTATGATATTTTCTTCAAAAACTTCCCGCTGTCCTAAAATTAAGGCTATTTCTACTTCTTCTCTGTTAGCTATTTTTAATTGTGCATTAAGCGAATCTCTGCCTAAGGATTCAACAACTTTAATGCCGGCACGGCGGAAATCTTCAATTAATGCGAGAGCTCTTTTTTGAGCCGGTTTTCCAATCTGAACTAAAAAAACCTTGGCCTTATTTTTAGAAAGACCAGCGATGCCTTGAGTTTTCATTACTTCAATGACCCGTTCTATGCCTAAAGCGCTGCCGGTAGCCGGTAAAATATTTTTTCTTCCTCCCAGCATTTCTCCTAAATAATCATAGCGGCCGCCGCCACCCAAAGAAACATTATACCTTTCGGTTGTTATCTCAAAAACCGTGCGGCTATAATAATCTAAACCTCTCACCAAATGCGGATTTAAAGTGTAAGGCAGATTTAATTCATCTAAATACTCTAAAACTTCTTTAAAATGATTTTTGCAAGCCGCGCAGAGTTCGTCAAGCATTATGGGGGCTTCTTTTTTTATCTGTTCGCATTCCTCATTCTTACAATCAAGAAGGCGCAGTGGATTTATAACTAAACGTCGGCGACAATCTTTACAAATTTTACGTGAGAATCTTCGGTAATAATTTTGTAATTTTCTCCGGTAAATTTGCCGACAATTTTTACAGCCAATACTATTAAGCTGAATGATTAAATTTTTAACTTTTAATTCTTCTAATAAACGAAAGCTGACTAAAATTACTTGGCTATCATAGATAGGATTGTCTCCGCCTCCTAAAATCTCAAAACCAACCTGATGAAATTGCCGATAACGACCTGCTTGAGGCTGTTCATAGCGGAAAAAAGGGCCAAAATAATAAAGTTTTAATGGCTGTGGTAAGTGAGATAAGCCGTGCTGAAAATAAGCCCTGATAATACCGGCTGTATTTTCTGGCCGGAGAGCTAAATGATCGCCGGCCTTGGTTTTAAGAATATACATCTGTTTTTCAACGATATCAGTAGTAATCCCTACTCCCCTTTTAAAAATTTCTACATCTTCTAAAATTGGTGTATCGATTCTTGAAAAATTATAAAAATCAGCCACTTCCTGACCTACTTTTCTCAATTTATCCCACCAGGGCTGCTCTGAAGGCAAAATATCATGCATACCTTTAGGAGATTGGAATAATATCTTTGCTGTCCTTTCTGTTTTTGTATTTCTTTTTTGCTTTAAAGATCTGGACAAAAACACTTTAGCAAATCGCTAATCGCTAATCGTTTACTTTATACGCTTTACGATTTACTATCCGTTAATAACGCTTTGCGATTTGCGCTTTGCGATTTGCCTATTAATATGTCGGTCTTACTGCTGCCATTAATTTATTAATAGGCCAAAGTCTTAAACGGACCAAACCGACAATTTCGCTTCTTTTTAAATTGCCCCAACTCCGAGAATCAAAACTAAAATTCCGATTATCGCCTAAAACGAAATACTCGTTATCTTTCAAAATAATTTCTTTTGTTCCAGAAGTCTCGGTGCCTACTGGTAAATAACTTTCTTTAAGAACAAAACCATCAGGATGTTCTTTGTTAAAAATCGTTATTTTGCTTTCATTAATAACTAATCGCTCATTAGGCAGACCAATAATTCTTTTAATATAATAAGTTTTTTCGTCTTTTGGATAATGAAAAACTATCACTTCTCCTCGCTGGGGTTCTCTAAAACGATAACTGAGTTCATCAATTAACAAATAATCACCTGAAGAAAAATTTGGTTCCATTGAAGCGCCACTCACTAAAAAAGGCTGAATCAAAAAATTGCGAATAATTAAAACAGTAATTACCGCTACCACAACTACTTCAAAAATTTCCCAAAGAGAATAAAGAAAAGATTTCATAATAAATCAACGAATAACGAATCATTACGAATGTACGAATAATTAAATTTATTATATAATGAAGTATATGAAAATCAAGCCCTCGTTGGTTATTGGTCTGGGCAATCCGGGAAAAGAATATGAGAAAACATACCACAATGTCGGGTTTTTGGCGATTGATTATTTAGTTGCTATGTCATTGCGAGGAGCGAAGCGAGGAAGCAATCCTATTAATAAAAAGATTGCTTCGGTCGCCTTTGGCGACCTCGCAATGACGCCTTTGTTAAAAAGCGACGTCTTTATGAATCAATCAGGAAATTTTGTAAAAGCGGTGCTTAAAAAATATAAAATAAAACCTGAAGAAATTTTAGTTATTCACGATGATTCAGATATTGAATTAGGAAAATATAAACTTTGTTTTGGCCGAGGTTCGGCTGGCCATAAAGGCGTACAATCAATTATCGATGCGCTTAAAACCAAAAATTTCTGGCGACTGCGAATCGGTATAAGACACGGACTGATACAGACTAAACGCGGACTGATACGGAAAAAAGCCGGCGAATTGGTGCTAAAAAAAATTACTAAACACGATTTAGAAATCTTAGAAAAAGTTTTTGAGGAAATATTAAATAACCTTGAATTACAAAACAAGTGTTTTGCCATTGCGAGCGAAGCGAAGCAATCTAAAAATTTTAAATAAAGCCATATGGATTGCTTCGGGCTAAAGCCCTCGCAATGACGTAATTATTTCCCGCCCACGGGTTTTAGTCTCGCGGCTAAAGAATAAACACTCACAACGACACTAAAAATCCACACTAACATCGGCTGATAAATGATGATTTTAAAGAAATGAATAAGGCTAAAAAAACAATAATTCTTTTGGGAGATATTTTGATTTTATATGGCAGCCTGGTATTAACCTTGATTTTTCGTTACCGACCAGATTATTTTAGAGAGTCGTTTAGCGCCCACCTTAAACCCTTCTCAATAATTTTTATCATCTGGATATTAATTTTTTATTTGGCTGATCTTTATAAAGAGAAATATTTAAGAATAAATCTAGAAAGCATCCAAGTTTTTATCCTAGCGATTGTTCTTGGTGTAATCAGTTCAGTAATTCTTTTTTATCTTTTTCCTTCTGTCTTCAAATTAACTCCCAAGACCAATTTGGTGATTTTTGCTTTAATTTTTGGAATTTTGGATTTGGGCTGGCGATTTGTTTTATCTAAAATTTACATCTCGCAAGGCTTAAAAAATCGCCTTTTGATAATTGGTGATTCGCCGGCTATTAAAGAAATCATTAATTATTTAGAAAATAATCCTCAATTGGGCTATGAAATCATTGGTCAAACTACCGCTTTATCAACGATCAAAAATTATCAATTTGACACCCTAGTGATTCAGCCATCTTTCAGAAAAGAATCTGAATTTATTAAAACAATTTATCAATTACTACCCAAAAAAATTGCCATCCTTGATTTAATAAGTTTTTATGAAACAATTTTCCAAAAAGTGCCTTTAAATGAATTGGATGAGAGTTGGTTTATTGAAAAAATCACTACCCGCCGCCACTTCTATGACGCCGTTAAAAGACTTATTGATATCTGTTTATCGCTATTTCTTCTTATTGTTCTTCTGCCTTTTTTTCTAATTATTGCTATTTTAACTAAACTAAGTTCGCGGCAAGGACCAGTTATTTATAAACAAGAAAGAGTAGGGGCCAATAATAAAGTCTTTATTCTCTATAAATTTGGTACAATGAAAATTGATCAAGGTCCGCTCTGGACACTAAAAAATGATAAACGCCTTACCCTTTTAGGTAGATTTCTTCGCTACAGCCACTTAGACGAAATTCCCCAACTGTATAATATTTTAAAAGGCGATATTTCTTTTATTGGACCAAGGGCGGAACGAAAAGAATTGGTTGAACTTTACAGCCAACTTCCTTATTACGAAATTCGCCATCTTATTAAGCCGGGATTGACTGGCTGGGCGCAAGTGAATTACAAACCTAGTGCCTCTTTGGAAGAAGCCAAAGAAAAATTGCAATATGATATCTACTACATTAAAAATCGTTCATTAGTTTTGGATTTATTGATACTAATAAAAACAATAAAATACTTGTTTATCAATCACTAACGACAAATGACTACAAAATACGAAATGAATACGAAAATACGAAACTACAAATATTTTTGTATTTTGTAGTTTTTCGTATTTTTGTATATTTGTATTTGATTTGTATTTCGTAGTCATTCATATTTATTTCGTATTTTGTAGCAAATTTTATGCTTACTCGTCTCAAAAATCTTTTATTTACCAATCGCTCCACTAAACAAACAATTATCAAAAATGCTTTTTGGTTAAGCGTAGGTCAAATAGGGAGTCGCCTGATTAGGGCAATCATAATCATTTATGCGGCTCGAGTTTTAGGAGCAGCTGAATATGGTGTTTTTTCCTATGCTTTAGGTTTGGCTGCTTTTTTTACCATTTTTGCTGATTTGGGACTCAGTCCTCTTTTAACTAGAGAGATTGCTTCTTATTCTGAAAAGCGTTCTTCAATTTTTGCTAGCGCTTTTTGGCTAAAAATTTTTCTTTTAGCCATTACCGCTTCCTTGGTAATTTTTGTCGCGCCGAAATTTTCTAATATTAAAGAGGCAATTCCGCTTTTGCCATTTGTCGCTTTACTGGTCGCTTTAGACAATTTAAGGGATTTCACTTTTGCCTATTTTCGGGGAATCGAAAAAATGGAGCTGGAAGGCTTTTTAGTGGTAGTGATGAATTCAGTTATCGCCATTGCTGGTTTTATTATTTTAAGTTTTAAACAAACTGCTGGTGCTCTGCTTTTTTCTTATATTGCCAGTGTGGCGGCTTTAAGTGTGGCGGCTTTTTACTTTATTAAAGATTTACTAAAAAGAATTTTTAAAGATTTTAATAAAGACATTGCCCAAGAATTTCTTCATAACTGTTGGCCCTTGGCTTTTGCCGGACTTTTTGGAATTTTTATGTTAAATATTGATATTATTATGCTCGGTTGGTGGCGCACCAGCGAGGAAATTGGTTATTATTCTGCTAGCCAAAGAGTGGTTCAGATTTTTTACACTTTATCGGCAATCATCGCCACCGCGGTTTTTCCAACTTTTTCCCGTTTTGTTAAACAAAAAGAGTTTGAAAAAGCCAAACTGCTTAATGAAAAAGTGATTTCCCTTCTTTATCTTTTAGCACTTCCTTTAGCTGTTGGTGGAATAATTTTAGCCCAACCCATTATTAAACTGCTTTTTGGCAAAGAATATTTGCCTGCTTCTTTATCTTTTCAAATTTTGATTTTGACGCTCCTTATTCAATTCCCTGCTGCTATTTTAAGTAATTCTCTTACTGCCTATAATCAACAACGCAAATTAGCTTATTATACGGGCCTTGGCTCCTTAAGCAATGTTTTGTTTAATGCCTTATTCATTCCTATTTGGGGAATTAACGGCGCTGCCTTAGCCACTGTCATTGCTCAATCCGCTTATATTTTTCCTCTTTGGCTAAAAATCAAAAAGATTAATAACTTTTATACTCTTCGTCACTTGAAAAAAATCGCGGCCAGCGCCGCGATTATGGGAGTAGTTAGTTTTATTTTTAATCAAATAAGAATGAATGTTATTGTTAACATCATTCTTTCAGCCGGAATTTATTTTGCCTTGCTTTATTTAATGAAAGAGGAGGCAATCCAAGAAATCAAAGGGTTGTTGATAAAATTAAAAGTTAAGAACTAATTGCTTTAACAATTTTTGTCGCGGCGGTACCATCGCCATAAGGATTATTACCAGAAGCCATTCTATGATAAATATCGCTATTGTCCAATAATAAAAATGTTTCCTTAACAATTGCTTCTTTATTTCTGCCAATCAACTTTGCCACCCCAGCTTCTATGCCTTCAGTCCTCTCTGTTTTATCTCTCATCACCAAAACCGGTTTTTTTAATGATGGCGCTTCTTCTTGAATTCCGCCAGAATCGGTTAGAATCAAATATGACCTGTTCATTAAAAACACAAATTCGTCATACTCTAAAGGCGTAGTTAAATGCAAATTAGAAACACCATCTAACAATTCGTGCGCCAAATGATAAACATTAGGATTTAAATGAACCGGATAAATTATTTCTACATCATTTCTTTTTTGAGCGATTTCTTTAATAGCTGAAAAAATATTTTTTAAACCTTCGCCAAAGCTTTCTCGTCGGTGCGCGGTCACTAAAATGATTTTTTTATTGCTAAAATCAATATGATATTTTTTTGAAAAATCGGCTTCGTATTCTTTTTCATTATTTAAAATTTTTTCTTTTACAATTAAAAGCGCATCAATAGCAGTATTCCCAGTTAAAAATATTTTTTCTTCAGGAATTCCTTCTTTTAAAAGATTATTTTTTGCCTGAATTGTCGGCGCAAAATGAAAATCAGCCAATCGAGTAATAAGCTGGCGATTTATCTCTTCGGGAAAAGGATTATATTTGTCATAGGTTCTTAAACCAGCCTCAATATGAGCAATTTTAATTTTAAAATGATAAGCCAAAAAAGCGGCTAAAAAAGCAGTGGAGGTGTCTCCCTGAACCATCAAAATATCCGGCTTTTCTTTTTTTAGAATCCTTAAGAATTTTAAAAATGAAATCCCGCTAATAATCGAATTTTTAATTTTCTTAAAAATATTTATTTTTTTACTAAACAACGCTTTATCACTTAAAGTGATTTTTAAATCATAATCCGGCTTAATCTCAAAAACCTTTAATATCTGATTAAGCATTTCATTATGCTGACGAAAAACACAAACAATTCCTTTTAACGAGGGTTGATTTTTAATCGCTTTAATCACCGGCGCTAATTTTGTCGCCTCTGGCCGAGTGCCAAATATTATTAAAATTTTTTTCATCCCACACATAACTTACAATGCAAAAGTATTACGGAGCCTTTCTTTGAGTCTTCGCAATCCTTGGGCATGAAGCTTTAATGACTTTTCTCGATTATAAGCATCATTTTTATTAATGAAAACTTCGCAATAGATAAATTTCCATGGAGCATATTTACTAGTATGATAAACTTTTTTACTATTATGTTCCATTAATCTCTTTTTTAAATTAGAAGTACAACCAATATATAAACTTTTATTTTTTAAAGATTGTAATAAATATACATAATACATAATTGTAAGTTATGTGTGGGATTCAAATTTCTCGACACAAACTTTTTTTTCCATATTTTTTAAGAGATATCTTAATCCGTTTTCGCCATATTCTTTCAATTTTTCTTTTTCATTATACATTTTTAAAATAATTTCCAGCGCCTCTTCTTCATCGCTAGACACCATTCCATAACCACATTTTGCCTCTTTGACAATTAGCAATCCTTCACTTTCTTTATGTAAAAACGCTATTACCGGAATAGCGGCTGCCATATAGCCTAAAATTTTTGCCGGCACCGCCGGAGTAGTATTTTGCGCCGTAAGAGAAATCATACCAACATCACAATCTTTAACTAGCTCCGGATATTCTTCTAAAGAAACGAATGGTTTAAAAACCACATTTTTTAAATTTAAATCTTCTGCCATTTTCATCAGCCGTTCTTTTTCCGAGCCATCGCCAACAAAAAGGAAAACAATATCTTGGTTATTTCTTATTTTATCTGCGATTCTAATAAATAAATCCAAACCCTGCGATGGCCCAAGCACCCCACCAAATAAAAATATAAATTTATTTTCTAATCCGTATAATTTTCTAAATCTCCCGGTTTTTTTTGCTTTTAAAAATGGCTGGCTATCTATCCAATGATAAATAACTTCTATTTTTTCTAAAGGTACATTTCTTTTATTTACAAGAAAATTTTTATGTTCGTTTGAAGGCACAACAATTAAATCAGCGTTTTGATAAGCCTTTCTTTCCATCCATTCAAAAAATTTAATTAAAAATTGATGACGCAAAATTTTTAAATCAACCGCGTTTTGCGGAAAGATATCGTGAAGATTAAGAATATATTTTGCGTTATAAAATTTTTTAACCTTACAAGCAGTAATTGTTAAAGGTAATGGTGGGCTATGGACAATCACAGTATCAATTTTTTCTTTAATATTTTTTTTGATTTTTCTAAAAAAAATATAAGGAAGTAAAAGCTGGGCTATGCCTCTAATAATAAAATTTACTTTATGATGAGGAAGAGTTTTAATTCGCAGCACTTTTACGCCGTTCTCATCCGCTATCTCCGGCCAAACGACTTTTTCAAAATCTACTAAATTATATTTAGGATAAGAAGTGGCCACCCAGACACTATGGCCTTTTTTATGTAATCCGTCGGCTAAATCTTTCATCAATTGTGCCGCAGAACGTATTTCCGGCGGATAAGAATCCGTAATAATTAAGATATTTTTTTTCACAGTGACAATTTTTTATTTAAGATAACTCCAAAATTTCTCTTTGGCTTTATTATATCTATCGCCCCAACCTTTCATTTTTTGAAGTTTTTCTTCCAAATCCAACATTATTTTGGTGGAAACCAAAATTGATTCAATAGAATCGCCTGGTTGATTATAAAAAATCTTTTTACTAATTTCTCGATACATATTTTTATAGCTATCGGTTTTAACAATTCTTGCTTTTCGAATAATTCTTGAGTCATCTTCGGCTAAATATAAAATATTGTCCGTGATTCTAATATTATGATGAGGAACCTTTAGTTCAATATGATCTCTTGGTCCAATTCTAACCGAGCCTTTTTCGCTAAAAACAGTGGTAAAAACAGCGCCGTTTTCTAATTCTATCCAAACTTCAATTGCATTATCTTGTAAAAGCTTAATATCAAAATCCTTGGGCTTGCTAAAATTATTCAAATACAAGAAATGATCAATTTGATGGCAGCCATTGGCAAAAAAGGTGCTTCGCGAAATAGGCCAGCTATACCAAAAATACTTTGGCTGGCTAATTTCATAAACAATTGAATGATAAGAAATTGGCTCGCCATATTCTACGCCTAAATCTTTAAGCGCCCACTGATTAAAAACAGAATATCTTTTTTGAAAACCGATAAAAACCTTAGGCCCAACTTCTTTTAAAACATTTTCTAATTGTTTTAATTCTTCATAATCCATTGCCACTGGCTTTTCCACTACCGCATAAGCACCTTGTTTTAAAGCAAAAAGGGTAATAGGGATATGGGTATGATTATAAGAAGCCACAAAATAAACATCGTATTTTTCATCTTGGCGAGGAAAAGGCGCGGTGTCCCATTTTGAAGCATCAGGTCGCCAAATCTGCGTCGGATCAATTTCATGAATAGTCGTAATATCAATAAAAGGCTTTGAAAAAGCCAAAATATTTGTCTTGGCATAATTGCCAAAACCAAAAAGCACACCTCTTTTTTT
>Ga0272448_1005577_pt1 | contig 13869 bp, 12 predicted proteins | sample YNPCB0191_FD_202220 | JGI IMG/M metagenome (GOLD analysis project Ga0272448, IMG submission 202220) | Hot spring sediment microbial communities from Yellowstone National Park, WY, United States - YNP-CB-019-1 | ecosystem: Environmental > Aquatic > Thermal springs > Hot (42-90C) > Sediment...
GTCAAATGCGATGCCTGGTACTATGCGCTCAGCGAACCGGGAAACGCAGGGCGACGATCCACGGCGTGTCGCTTTCATCGAAGAAACCTTGGAGATTGTTGCCGCTGCCGTTCCCCTGCACGAGGAACGTCCGTCCGTTGTCGCGGTAAATGTTGTTCGTCACCTGGTTATTGGTCGAATCCATCAAATGGACAGCAATGCTGTTCGATTGGAACGTATTGCCGCATAGGCAATTGTCGTGGGAGCGATAGTCTCCCGGCGGCAGGAACGCGTACGCCGTCGGGTCGTAGTCTTCCGAATAGAAATAGACCCCTTCGTTGCTGCTGATGATCTGATTGCCCGACACCGTCGTGCCGTTGCTGTTCGACGAGATAATACCGTGATTGCGCATCCCGACGATCGTATTGTTCCGGATCTCATTGTTGTGTGCAAAGCCCAGCCAGACACCGTCCAGACCATTGTTCATCTGGTTGTTGTTGACCTTATTGCCCGTACAAAAGCCAAACTCGACCGCGTTGTAGAGCACCGAGTTGATCGTATTCCCAATAATGGAGTTGTTGTTGCCGCACGGCAGCGCGTGCGCTTTGATAAAAATGCCGTTGCCATTCCGCCCGGTCACCGTATTGTTCGCAATCGTGTTGCCGTTCGAACCGTCCTGCACGACGATGCCGCCCGCGTCGCAGCCATAGCCAACCGTACCCGCGCCCCAGGTACATTGGCGCACATTGTCCGTCGTCGTATTGCCGACCGCTTCGCTGTTCTGTGTGCGCAGAAAATTGATACCCCACGCCGAATTGTCGGACGAGGTATTGTTGCGCACCGAAATGCCACTCGAGTACCGCACATCGATCCCGATAGCTTGATGGAGCGTGGTGTTTTGGAAAATCTGCGAATTGGTGACGTTATTTAGCCGAATTCCGCCGCCTTCGGCCATTCCCAGGAATTTGCCGAAACGCGTCACGGGATCGGTGTCGTCATAGTTGTTCGAACTGTCATTGTTGTGAATCGACAAACGGCTGCCGGCTTGGGCGTAGATGCCGTACGTGAAATTCGAGACGCGGCAGTTGCGCACTTCGATGCTGTCCGGCGTTTGGGTGTCCAGCAACCCGTACCGGCGGATCGCGATGCCATAGCCAGTGAAATTCGCGCCGCGGATCGAATGCCCCGCGCAGTCGAGCGTCACATTGCTCGTCTTGATCGTGAGACATTCGCCGCTCGCGTTTAGATCGGCGGTCAGACGATAGTAGCCCTGGCTGTCAATCGTTCCGCACTGGCTCACGGCGGTCGACGGAATCGGCGTGGGCGGACGCGGCGTGGGCGAGAACGTCGGCAGCGGCGTACGCGTGGGCGGACGCGGTGTGGGCGTGAGCGTTGGCGTGGACGTAATGCTGGGCGTCGGCGTATCTGTCTGCGTGGGAGTGGGTGTCGGCGTGTAGGTGTTCGTCGGCGTTCGCGTCGGCGGGGTCGCGCTCAGCATCGCAATAAAAACGTCCGTCGCGCGCGCCTCCGCCGTGCGATCGGCGAGGATGCGTTGAGCGCGGTCGTATTGATCGACCAGCAACGCGAACACCCCCATCGCGACCAGCCCGATCACCGTTGTCTCGATCACGACGAGAAGAGGCAGCGCGCTGCTGCGCCGGGTTCGGATTGCGTTCTTTGCCATTATTTAAATTTTAGCACAGCCAGCGCGCGGTGTCAATCTGTCTTATGCAACCGTTCCAACGACAACGGGCGAGGACGCCCAGCGCCTCGCCCGTTCTCCCCCCTGAGTGCTGGCACCTCCTAGATGAACAACGGCGCCAGCACCAGCGTAATCGTCGAAAGCAGTTTGATCAACACGTGCACCGACGGACCCGCGGTGTCCTTGAACGGATCGCCCACCGTATCGCCCACGACCGCGGCTTTGTGCGCCTCGCTCTTTTTCGCCTGCACGTTGCCTTTTTCGTCGCGGAACTCGCCAGACTCGATGAACTTTTTCGCATTGTCCCACGCGGCGCCACCGTTATTCATCACCGTCGCGAGAATGATGCCGCCGATTGTGCCGACCATCAGCAGCGCGGCTTCCGCTTCGGCGCGCAGCAAGATGCCCACGAGAATCGGCACGGCGACGGCAAGAATGCCCGGCAGCACCATCGCGCGCAGCGCGCCGCGCGCGGTAATATCGACTGCCTTGGCATAATCTGGTTTGTTCTTCCCCTCCATAATGCCGGGGATTTCGCGGAACTGCCGCCGCACTTCTTCGATGATGCGCTCGGCGACCTGGCTCACCGCGCGGATCGCCAGCGACGAGAACAAAAAGATCAGCGCCGCGCCCAGCATCGCGCCGACGAACACTTCGACCTTGCCGATGTCGACCGTGTGTGCAATCGCCCAGATTTGCTGACCCTGCGCCGAATTCGCCGCGACGTTGGCGACGGCTTGTCGCACCGCCGCGACCTTGTCGAGGTACGCGCTGAACAGCAGGAATGCCGCCAGCGCGGCGGAGCCGATCGCGTAGCCTTTCGTCAATGCCTTCGTCGTGTTGCCTGCCGCGTCGAGCGCGTCCGTGCCCTTGCGGATCTCTTCCGGCGCGCCGGACATTTCGACGATGCCGCCCGCGTTATCGACGATCGGTCCGAACGTGTCCATGGCGAGGATGAACGCCGCGGGCATCAGCATGCCCATCGTCGCGACCGCCGTGCCGAATACGCCGGCGACGTACGGGGCGACACCCAGCGCTGTCGCGGCTTGCGAACCAAGATAGAACGACGCGATCAGCGCAATGCCAACCGTGATCACCGGCGCGGCGGTGTTCTCAAATCCCACCGAGAGGCCGGTAATGATGTTCGGTCCCGCGCCGCGCAGCGATGCCTGCGCAATCGTCTTGACCGGGCGCCAGCGCGATTCGGTATAGTACATCGTGATGAGGAAGAACGCGACGCTCGTCAACAATCCGACCACACCCGCCCAGAAGAAAAAGATGTCGCCCAACAACGCCATCACGACAAAATACATCGCCGCGGCAGCGAGAATGACGGTGAGCGCGAACCCGCGAAACAACGGGTTCATCGGTTCTTCGCCGGCGTTCAGTCTCAAGCCGGGAAGCGACGTGGTCGCCCACACGCCAACGATCGATGCGATCAATCCGAACGCGCGGACGACGAGCGGAAAGAAAATCCAATCGATATTCTTGGTGACCGAATAAATCGCGACACCCAAAATCATCGCGCCGATGTTCTCGGCAACGGTCGATTCGAACAAGTCCGCACCACGACCGGCGCAGTCGCCGACATTGTCACCGACGAGGTCGGCAATCACCCCGGCATTGCGCGGGTCGTCTTCTGGAATCCCGGCTTCCACTTTACCCACCAGGTCGGAGCCAACGTCCGCGGCTTTGGTGTAGATGCCGCCGCCGAGCTGCGCGAACAACGCGACGAAACTCGCGCCAAACCCCATGCCGACGATCAAGAACGGCGCGTCCTGCGGTTGCGTAAAGCCACCGTACGCCGTGAACATCAGAAAGACGCCAATGAGCGACAAGCCGACGACGAGAAAGCCGCTGACCGCGCCGCCGCGCAAGGCGACCGCCAATGCGGGCCCCACGCCTTGCCGCGCCGCGCTCGCCGTGCGCACATTCGACTTGACCGCGACCGTCATACCGATAATACCACTGAGCGCGCTGGCTGCCGCGCCGACGAGAAATGCCACGGCGGTGCGGATGCCGAGTTCGGGACCGACGATACCGGTCTCGGAGAACGTCTCAAACGCGGCGACCAGCACGCCGATGATGACAGCAGTGATGAGCGCGAGGATCGCAATCGTCAAATACTGTCGTCGGATAAATGCCACGGCGCCTTCATAAATCGTTGCAGCGACGTTTTGCATTTCCCGCGTGCCCGTGTCGCGCTTGAGCACGTCCCACGCCAGATAGACCACGAAGAGCAGCGTGAGGACGCCCGAAGCTGGAACAATCCAGACAAGACCCATGATCCTCCTCCTAGAAGCATTCTATAGAAAATGCAAATGCGGTCGAACACCCTTGTCCGGCCGATTCAAACGCGTCGTCGCGAAAAGCACCCCTATACATCCGTCAATAGCGCAAGACAGCAAAGATTTAATGGCGCAAATTCTATCACAGGTTTCGCTAAATGCAAAATCGCACGCGTCGGGGCGAGGCATTCCCAGAGTCAATAGGTCGCCAATGCGATTGCACGACTTTCCGAGAAGCGAAGCGACGATGAATCTCACCAATCGTCCTGAGACCCCAGAAACTCTGGCGAGATGCTGCGCTCAGCGCGACAAACCCCTCGCCCCTACCTGGCAACTCTCTCCGTCAATCTTGGCAGCACCTGATACAAATCGCCGACGATCCCATAATCCGCGACCTTGAAAATCGGCGCGGCTTTGTCCTTGTTGATCGCCACGATCACTTTCGAACCAAGGATGCCGACCGTGTGTTGAATTTGCCCAGAGACGCCCACCGAGATCATCAGACGCGGCTTACATTTTTTCCCGCTGATGCCCACCATCCGCTCTTCACCCAGCCAATGAAAATCGGCGGAAAGCGTGCGCGTGCACCCCACTTCGCCCTTGAGCGCCTGGGCGAGCGCGTCCGCGAGCGCGAGGTCTTCCTGTTTGGCAAAGCCTTTGCCGGCAACCACCAGCGTTTCCGCGCTTTCGATATTCGCGGTCGCGGCGGCTTTCGGTTTTCGTTCAACGATTTGGACACGCGGCTCGCGCAATTTCAGATCGATCGGAACAATCTCGCCCGCCGCCGGCTGCTTCGTCGCCTCGAACGTGCGCGGCATTACCGCGATCACCTGCCGCTCGGTCGTGACCACATCGGTCGCGATGGTATTGCCGCCGAGCGCGTACCGCTGCGCCGCCAGCTTTCCGCCTTGGGTCATCATACCAATCGCATCCGTCACCGCGCCGCAGCCCAGTTTCTGCGCGAGGCGCCCTGCCAACTCCTTGCCGCGCTTGGTCGATCCGATCAAGACCATCTGTGCGCCGCTGGTGTCGGCTGTCTGCGCGAGCGCGTCCGCGTACACATCGGCATTGAAATCCGCGAGACGCGCGTCGTCGCTCACAAAGATTTTCTGCGCGCCGTACACCGCGAAATCATCCGCGTCCGACTTGCCCAAGCGCGCGGCAAACGGCGTCCCCAACTCGCGCGCCTTACTCAACAACTCAAACGCGACGCTGGCTTGTTCTGAATAAACCAGGATTGCCGCCACTGTATAATCACCTCATTTGGCACATTTGGCTGATTTGGCTTTCTGGCACGTTGGTCTACACCACTCCTTCCTTCTGTAGCGCTTTGACCAACTCGTCCACGGCCTTATCGACCTCGCCTTCAAACAAAATTTGTTTGCGCTCCTGCTCCGGCGCGAGATTGCTCAGCGTCTTGACGACCGCCGCGCCCGCGCCGATCTTGTCCGGCGCGAGACCTAAATCCGCCGGCGTCCACGTCACCATCGGCTTTTTCGACGCTTTCAAAATCGCAGTTAGCGGCGGCAGGCGCGGCGTGTTCAGCTCGCTCGTCGCGGAGACGATGACCGGCAAATCCGCTTCGACCACTTCGAGCGCGTCTTCCAGATCGCGCGTCGCGCGCACGCGGCTGCCATCGACCGTCAACTCGCGCACGTACGTGATCTGCGGCAAGTCGAGCAGTTCCGCCACGCGTCCGATGACTTGCCCGGAATAATTATCCGCCGACCCTTCCCCCATCAGCACCAAATCGAATTTGCCGATCTTGCGGATCGCCGCCGCGAGCGCCAGCGCAGTGCCGGCGGAACCGCCGCCCGCGAACGCGGGGTCGGTGAGCAGGACCGCTTCGTCCGCGCCCATCGCCAGCGCCTCGATGATGAGGTCTTTCAGTTTCGCGTTGCCGAGCGCGAGCGCGGTCACTTTGCCGCCGTGCTTCTCTTTCAGCCGCACCGCTTCTTCGAGCGCATTCTTTTCAAATTGTCCAAAGACGAACGGCGCGCCCTCCACCACCGGCTCGCGCGTATCGCGCTTGATGCGGATTTGCTGCAAATCTACGACCTGCTTCATGCAAACGATAAGGTCCATGATCTCTCCGCTCCCCCCAGGATTCACTCATTGGAATGTCGCTTCACCTCTTCGCGCGCGCGGCTCTGCAGATCGCGCCACAATGCTCCGGCTGCTTGCCCGATCTTGATCGCCTGGAGAGCAATGTAATCAAAATCCATCTGCACATCACTGAACCCGCGCAACGCAAACAATAACATCGCATAAATGTCGTTCGGATGCTTCGGCGAACGACCTTCGTTCCATGCGCGCAGCTTGCCGACAATCACGTCTTCCGGGCGAGCACACCACGCTTCGAACGGCTCGCCGGCTTCGTCCTGAAACGTCCGGCGGATTCGCCGCGCGAACGCCTGACGATAGTCCGGCTCGCGGGACAATGGAACCAGGTCGGCTTTGGCGCCACGCTCCGTATCGATCAAGTTGAACATGATGCCAAGGCGCGTCGAGTCACGCATCTGTTGCGGATCAGCATAATAGCGTGGCAGAGGAAAGCGCGCGGCAAGCGCGGTAATGTGCGATTCACCCAAATCTACGATGATGTCAACATCATACGTCGCGCGGGCAAGACCGTACGTGGATGCGGCGAATGCGCCAACCAGCATATACGACGCGCCGATCTCATCGAGAGCACGTACAACGTCAATGTAGAACCCAATTAGACTCATTTCGGTTTCAAACTCCGGATCGGCGTAACGTAAGCGAGCACCCGCATATTCAGCTCGCTCTGCGACAATTCCGGAAAACGTTTGCGGAACGCGCCGCGCAAACCCGCCAAAGCAAATTCGCTTGCCGCCATCATCGCCAAAAGTCTGTGCGCGGGCGTAAGGCGCGCCAGCAACTCCAATTGCTGCCAGTCTACTGGATCAAGTTCGAGTACAAAGGAGGTATTCGTTTCCATTTTAACCAAACCGATACTGCACGCCCTGCCCTGCGCGCGGATAATGCCACGACAGCGCGTCACTGCGACACGCGACGACACACGTGCCGCACTCCAGGCAGCCGTCGTGCTCGACGTGAATCACGCCGTCATCGCCGAGCGTGTAGACGCGCGCGGGACAGACGAAGGTGCAAAACTTGATGGTGCATTTCGTCTTGCAAACGTCGTGATTGATTGAGATATGGCTTTCGGCGTCAACCTTGTACGCGTTGAGACCGAGTTTGGGTTTGATGTTGACGGACATTTACACTCTCATCATCCCCAGCGCATCCCGCACCGCATCCAGATTCCCCAACTCGCGCAGCGCCTCACGCATCACCGTGGACGATAACTTGTCTTTCGGCTGATCACCAATCCAAAACATCTTCTCGAAGATGCGGCTGATCGCCTCCGGATATTTGCTGAACAGGCGCGGATTGTCGAGCACGTCGAGCATGCCGCGGAACGTCTGCAAGTCTTTCAGCACGAAACTGTCGCGCAGCAATCGCTCGTACGCGCCAAGCGACGCCGCGGGTAGGGGCGATTCGTGAATCGCCCCTGCTCTCGCATCCTTGATCGCGCGCGCAGCAAGCGCGCCAGACGCGAGCGCGAAATCCATCCCGCGCACGGTTACGCCCATGTTCAGCCCCAGCCCCGCCGCGTCGCCCACGAGCAAAATGCCGTCACCGACGAGTTGCGGCAGCGCGCGGATGCCGCCTTCCGGGATCACGTGCGCCGAGTACTCGACCGTGTTGCCGCCGTCGATCAGCGGCGCGATTTCCGGACGCGCTCTGAGCATCTCCATCAACTCCGGCGCTTCGATGCGCGGTTGATGCTCCATCAGCGCTTGAATGCCGACGACCATACCAAGCGAAATGCTCTCGCGGTTGGTGTACAAGAATCCGCCGCCGATCATCCCCTGCGTGATCGCGCCGAAGAACAACTGCGCCGCGCCTTCGCCCGCGGCAACGCCAAAGCGCTCTTCGATGGTCTTCGCCGGCAATTCGATGATCTCTTTGACGCCAAGCGCGTGGTAATGCGGATTGAGCGCGCCGCGCAACTTGGCTTTTTCGGCGATGAACGACAGCACGCCGTCCGCAACGACGACGCAATCGCACAGCAATTCCGAATCAGTCGCTTTGACGCCGACGACGCGCGCCCCGTCGTAGATTAGATCATCAACTTTGTTTTTGGGGATGATGAACGCGCCCTTGGCGCTTGCCTTGTCCGCGAGCCATTGATCGAACTTGGCGCGCAGCACAGTGTACGAGGGGCGCGGCTCGGCGCGAAACACGTCGCTCGAAAATTCGACGGTTGTCGCGGCGTGTGCGGACAGCATCGACAACTTTTCTTTGACGACGGGACGCTCGAACGGAGCGTCGTCCCAGAAATCGGCGGGGAAGAAGGGGCGCACCGGATTGAGGTACAGCCGACCGCCGGTGACGTTCTTGCTGCCGGGGAAATCGCCGCGCTCGACGACAATCGTTTCGATTCCCGCGTCGGCGAGATGATACGCCGCGGACAGCCCCGCCAATCCCGCGCCGACCACAACGACATCAACTTTGTCAGGCATGATTTATCGCCGTAGGGGTGCAGCCGCGCTGCGCCCCTACAAAAATCATTTGTACGGGATCGCCACGTCGCCGATGAACTCGCGTCCGATGATGATCCGCATAATGTTCGCGCCGCCTTCCGCGCCGACGACGTACGACATCACACCGCGCATCAGCATTTCCAGCGGCGTCTCTTTGCTGTAGCCGAGCGCGCCGTGGTGCATCATCGCGTGCTTGGCGATGTCGAGCGTAAGCAGCGGCGCGGTTAACTTGGAAATCGCGACGTTCGCGTTGATCTCTTTGCGCGTGAACGAATTCGGATCCTGATAGAACTGATCGATCATCCACGCGGTCTTGAGCAACTGGTTCTTGAGCATTTCGAGCTTGGCGTAATCGTCCGCGATCTCGAACGAGATGCCCTCGAACTTGGCGAGTGGCTGACCGAAAAGCACGCGCTGTGAAGTGTAATCCCGCGTGATTTCGAGCGCGCGCTCCGCGCCGCCGGTGCACGCCGCGCACACGAGGACGCGCGCCGCGTTGAATCCCTCCATGTTCACGTAAAAGCCGCGATTCTCCTGCCCCAGGACGTTGTGTTCCGGAATCTCGACATTCTTGTACGCGATGCCGCCGGTCGACAGTCCCATGCGCCCCATATCGTCGAAGAGCGTCGTCGTGATGCCGGGCGATTGAATCGGCACGTAGGCGAACGTCATACCCTTGTTGCCCAGTTCCGGCGCGGTCTTGAACAGCGTGAGGTGTCCACCGCCGCGCTTTTTGCCTTCCGCCACACCGCTGACGAAAACCTTCTCGCCGTTCAAAACGTACTTGCCATCCTGTTTCGTCGCGGTCGTCTTGATGCTCGCGAGATCAGAGCCGCCGCTCGGTTCCGTCGTCGCGATGCCGAGGAACCATTCGCCTTTCGCGACGCGCGGCAACACTTCGCGCTTGGTCTCTTCGGTGCCGTGCCGCGCAAGGAGGTACGACCAGCCGAGATTGAGTAGAAAATAAACCGGCAGCGACATCGACAATTCCGCCCGTCCGATCTCGTGCACGGCGATCATCGCGTACACCAATTCTTCGCCGGGGCTGGCAGTTCCGCCGTATTCTTCCGGAATCGTCACGCCAAATAAACCGAGATCGACCATGCCCTGGATAATCTCTTCGGGGATGCCCTGGGCTTTTTGGTCGATCTCTCGCGCGCGCGGCGCGACGTTCTTCTCGGCAAATTCACGGACCGTGCGCTTGAACAATTCTTGCTGGGGGGTCAAACGAAAATCCATCGAGCTCTCCTCCTTTGGAAAGATAATCACGCGGCGTTCGGCGACGAATCGATCCCATTATACCGACGCGCTGGAACGCTGTCAAAATGCCATCGTCTCATCGCGCCGCGCCAATCGTATCAATCGCGATCACTTGCGCGCGAGCGCGTAAATGACAGGCGCCGGCAAATGCAAACCGTCCGCTTGGAAGAACGGACGCACCTTCGCCAGATATTCTTCCTTGAAGCGCGCCCGCGTCGCATCGTCCATTCCGAGAATCGCCGCGCGCGAGCCGAGCGTCAATTGGAAATTCCACCAATCCTCTTCCCGCGCGTAAACGACCTCGCTCACCTCAGCGCGCGTTTCAATATCGATCAAGCCGGGCGCGGCGAGCAACGCGCGAACGTCCGCCGGGGCATACGCCACGCGCTGCGGCATCCTGAGCACGGCGCCGTACACGCTGAATTGCTCCGCGAGCAGTTTCCAGCCAGCGCCAAACGGCTCTTTACCCCACAGCGTTATGCCAATCCGCCCCCCCGGCTTGGACACGCGATACATCTCGCGCAGCGCGGCATCCAGCGCCGGGAAAAAGAAGAGCGAGAACGCGCACGTCACCGCGTCGAACGATGCGTCCGGAAATTCCAGATGCTCCGCGTCCATTTTCCGCAATTCGTAATTGGCGATTCCCGCCGCGCGCGCGGCGCGCGCCGCCTCTTCCAGCATCGCGCTCGATAGATCGATTCCAACGACGCGTCCGGTTGCCCCAACGCGCCGCGCCGCGGGAATCAGCGCCGCCCCTTTGCCCGTCCCCACGTCGAGGACACGCGCGCCCGGCTCAAGCGCCATCCGCTCGACGAGCCGCGCGCCGAACTGGCGAAAGATGCTCGGTCCGGCATCATCGTACAAACCTGCCGCGCCGTCAAAGATTTGCTCCAGCATTTCTTTCGTCGCAACGAGGGGCTCAACCATCCTCCGATTTCTCCTCCAATATTTTGCGCGCCCGCGCAACGACTTGCCCAATCGTGAACGGGCGATACAACACGCGATCGCGCGGCGCCATCCTCGCATGGTCGACTCGGCTCGCGAGAACCAACAGCCGCGCCCCGCGCGCGGCGGCGCGCAACCGCTCCACGTCCGGCGCGTCCAAGCCGCGCCAATCGACAATCACCAAGTCGGCGCGGAGCGTCAAGAGCGCCCGCGCCTCTTCCGCGTCCGCCGCGCTCGCCACAGTGCATGGCAACTCTTCCTGCAATTGCGCGGCGATGAGGGCACGTTCGTTCGCGTCCGTTGCGACAAGGATGATACGCTTCATTTCAGATCAATCGTGCCGATCTCGACCGGGGCGCCGAGCATCTGCAGGTCTGGCTGCGCGTACATCCCCACAACGAAATGGTACACGCCGGGGGTGAGATTCGGCGGCAGCGCAATCGTCTGCTCGTCGCGCAGCGTCTCGCCAACATTCCACATCGAAGTCGGATAATACTCGCCGCCGACCTGATGATCGTTCCCCTGGGCGACCTTGCCGCCCCTGTCATCGAGCAGATGCACAAATGTCGTGTAGTTTCGATCCAGTTCAGCGCGCGGCTGCCAGTAAATCGCAAGGCGCAGCGCGTGCGATGCTCGCGCCACATCATAGCCGATCACGCGCACGCGGTCGGCAATCGTCGCGTTTGCCGCGCACTGCGGCGGCGCGTCTGCCGCGGGACCCAGCACGCGTACGAGCGGCGGCTCGCTCGCGACGCGGTACTTGATTTCGATTCCCGGCATTGGCTTGATGAAATAAACCGGGCGCCCCGTGTCAAGTATGCTGTCCGTCAGCCGCGCGATGTTCGCGTACTGCGGCGCGGGCGTGAGAAGCGGAAACAGACCGAGCACATCGCGCCGTGTGTTTTCGACGTACTGCATATACCACAGCGGCATCATTTCGTCGCGGTCGTTCGAGATCAAAATCGCATTCGGCGGAATCGACGCGGAGAGGAGGCGCGTCCACTGGTCGCGTGGTCGAGTCTCATGCGAACGATCGCTGACAAAAAAGTTGAAAGTAAATTGGAACAGCAACAAGAAGGCAGAAAACAAAAGGCAGAAAACAGCGAACCTTCTCCGGGCGCGGGGCGACTGGCGGCTGGCGACCAGATCGACAATGCCCGCGACTCCCGCTCCGATCCACATCGCCCACACAAGGTACGCCGGGATGTAGTAATGGAAAATGTCGCCGATATGATATGCCGCCGCAAATAGAATCGTCGCCGCGCATCCGAGCGCGAGCAATGCCAACCGCGCCCACTCTTTTTTCACGAGCATCGCCGCGATGCCGATCACGCCCAGCGTGACGCCGATGCCGGTGAATTGCTCGGTCAGCAGCTGCGGCAGCGCCGCGACGCGCGCGACGCTCACCGCGTCCCAGCCGATCTCGGACTGAAACACTCTGCCCAGGAGATAATTGAGAAAACCGGTCGGCGAATTTTGGTACAAGACAATATCGCGCCCCGGCGCGAGCGCGAGCGCGGCGTACGGCGATGCGGGCGCGCGCAGCGGGATGTAGAGGTAAAGCAACAGCGGTACAGCAAATGCGCTGATGAACCACAAACCGTAGCGAACCTTCGCTGCACCGTTCGCCGCGCGCCGTGTCACCATGAAAAAGAATACGACAAACGCGGGAATCCACAATACGATCGTACGGTGATGCGTCAGCGCGAGTCCGTACACGAAACAGAACACGGCAAACGTTCGGGCACTCGGCTGGCTCTGCCACCGCAACGCGATGAACATCAGCAGCGCGACAAAGAACGCGTTCAAATCGTACGTCTCCGCCGCGCTCGCGTCGAACCAGAAAGTGCGCGTGAGCGCAAACGATGCCGCCGCGATCAACGCCGCGCCGCGCTGCCGCGCCATCTCGCGCGCGGCGAGGTAGACCGCGCCGACCGCCAGCGCGCCCGTGACCGCCGTGAAGACGTTGAGGCGAAACGCGGGATTGCCAATCGGCACCAGGTGCTGGAACAGACCGCCCAGCATCAGATAGAGCGGATAGCCGGTGGGATGAACGAACGAGAAATTCCACGCCGCGAACTGGAACTCGCCGCCGTCCGCGTCGACCACGTCCGGCGCAAGCGTGCGCAGGTAGAGCGCAAAACTCGCCAACGCGATGGCAAACGCGATCAGCGCGTCCAGATGCTGCGCGATGAAGACGCGGGCGAACGCCGACGAACGAAGATCAAAACGATCCTTGTCCGCGTTGGTCTGCGGCGACACTGGCACCGCACGCCCGTGCAGGTGTCCGCGTCCAGCCTGGTTTCCTTTCATTTCTTCTCAATCGTGATCGAGCTGACTGCCGCCGCGAGCGTCCGCGTGTCCGCGCTGTGTCCCACCGAGACAAACGACGAACCATCCGCCCATTGCTCGAGCGCGGTGCCGGACGGCGCGCCCTTGACGCCGATCAGCGCGTACGCGCGTCCCCAGTTCTGCCGCGGGTCGGCTTGACCGCCGAGCGCATGCAGTCCCGCGACCGTGCGATCGCCCAGGTTCTGCGCAGCGGTCTCCTGCGACGCCACCGCGACGATCATTCCAGCCGGAATCTTCGCCAGATAATCGGTCATCAGGCGTGACTGGGCGATCTCATCCATCGTATTGAACGCTCGGGCATCGACGATGCCGCCGGTCTGGGGATCGATCACCACGATGTTGTACCCGCGTCCAAGCGGCGACGCTTCGCGCCCCGCGACCTTGATCGACCCGATGTTGCCACCTTTCACTTCGATATCCACCGGGCTGGCGACGCCCGTGCCGCCGATGGCATCAGCCGGCGGCAGTACATCGCGCGGGCGCACCGCGTAACCGAATTGCAAGACGAGATCGTTGAGACCGGCATGCAGCATCTCCGCCGGAATCGTCGCCGTGTAATTTCCCCAGCCGGCGGTGAGATCGAAATGCTCGATCGCGCGTCCGTTAACGACCACGCGCATCGTCTGCGCCGGGGCTTGGGGGTACGCGAACGGCAACGCGCGCACGGTGATCGCGTAGAACGACACATCGCGGATCGGAAATAGAACGCGTGCGCTGGTTTGATTCGCCCAGTTCGCGCTCTCGCCGGCAATCGTCTGATCGATGTCCC
>Ga0272448_1005578_pt1 | contig 13866 bp, 7 predicted proteins | sample YNPCB0191_FD_202220 | JGI IMG/M metagenome (GOLD analysis project Ga0272448, IMG submission 202220) | Hot spring sediment microbial communities from Yellowstone National Park, WY, United States - YNP-CB-019-1 | ecosystem: Environmental > Aquatic > Thermal springs > Hot (42-90C) > Sediment...
CGTATCACTATCCCCTTGCTCTGGGATGTGCTCACCGTGGCGGTCATCCTGTGGGGTATCGGCGCCATCAAACAGTTCGAATTTATGTACGCCTTTGCCGGCATCCGACCCCCACGCGACATCTGGACGGTGGCTGTCTACATGTACATTCTGGCCTTCGGTAAACGCGACGCCGTCTTTCGTATGGGTTACGGCACAACCGTGGCCGTAACCTTGCTGGTCCTGGTTATTATCTTCGCCTTGATCGCCCGTCGCTTGATGCGCCGTGAAGCCATCGAATACTAGGCAGAGGAGGGATTGACATGCTGTCTTCTGCACCCACCCACGTCCGCCATTCCACGGCCTGGGATCGAGCACGCCGAGTTCTGCCCCGCCTGCCAGCCACCGCCTTTCTATGGTTCTGGACGGCCTTCACCATCTTCGCTTTCCTGTGGATCGTGGTCTCCTCGTTCAAAGACAACCGTGAGCTGTTCGCCAGCGCTTGGGCACTTCCGACTGTCTTCCATTTTGAGAATTACGAGAAGGCCTGGCGGCTGGCGCGCATGGGCAACTACTTCCTTAACAGCGTGATCGTGGTCAGCATTTCCACAGCTTTGATCGTGGCCGTGTCGGCACCTGCGGCCTACGTGCTCAGTCGCATACCTTTCCGTGGTCGCGAAGTTGTCACCAACGGCATCATCGCCGGGATGGGTGTGCCTTATCAGGTATTGCTGGTGCCCCTCTTTGTGTTGCTGACCCAGATCCAGCTGGCCGACACCCTGCCCGGCTTGATATTGGTCTACATCTCCCTGTCGTTGCCTTTCACCATCTTCCTGCTGACCGGCTTCTTCCGCTCGTTGCCTTCTGAGCTGGAAGATGCCGCAGCTATTGATGGCGCCAACGAATACCAGGTCTTCTACCGCGTGATGTTGCCCCTGGCCTCGCCGGGCATCATCACTGCCGCCATTTTCAACTTCATCGGCTTGTGGAATGAGTATATGCTGGCCCTGGTGATGATCAACGATCAGGAGAAGCGTACCCTGTCGCTGGCCTTGTACGGTCTACAAGGTTCGATGCAGTACACTGCCGACTGGGTAGGCTTGTTCGCAGGTGTGGTCATCGTCATGGTACCAACCCTGATCATGTTTATCGTGATGTCAGAGCGCGTGATTGCGGGTATCACTCTGGGTGCAACCAAGGGATAGCCGCAGACCAGGCTGGTGACCGGCCAAATGAACAATTTGGAGCGCTTACCTCTCTAAGGAGGATGCCAGTGGCTGATGTGCGACAGGCGGTGCTTACCAAAGTAGCCTCTCTGCGCGATGATCTGATTGACACCACTCGAGAGCTGGTGCGGGTGCCCTCCATCAATCACCCTCCAACCGGCGAAGAGTACACCTGCCAGATGATCGTGGCGCGCCATCTGGCCGATATGGGCCTGACACCCGAGGTCTATTACCTGGACAACGTGCCTGGCCTCAGCAGTCATCCCTCGTACTGGCCTGGTCGCGATTACCGCAACCGCCCCAACGTCGTCGTGCGCCGCCCTGGCAGCGGCGGCGGCCGCTCGTTGGTGCTGAGCGGTCATATAGACACCGTCCCCCTCGGGACTCAAGCGTGGCACCACGATCCGTTCGGTGCCGAGATCGAAGACGGACGTCTGTATGGCCTGGGGGCCTATGATATGAAGAGCGGCTGCGTGCTGATCTTGGGCGTGCTGCGTACCTTTCAGGAGCTGGGCATCCAGCTCAAGGGGACGCTGATCGGCGAGACAGTCGTGGACGAGGAGTTCGGGGGAGTGAATGGTACCCTGGCCGGCAGGGTGCGCGGCGACAACGGCGACGCCATGATCATCACCGAGCCCTCGGGCCTGTCGGTGATAAACAACGGCAATCGGGGTGGACGGGTAGCGCATTTGACCCTGACCGGAGCGGAGGGGATCATTTTCGAGAGCGGTGAGCCCGGGCACGCGGTGCGCCAGTTGGCGCATTTGTTGAAGTGGGTTGATGTCTTCCGCGCTCGACGGCGCGCCAAGGTGCCTGATTGGCAGCCAGGGCCAGAAGATCCTGTGCCGGTCTGGGTGACCAAGATCAATGCCGGTGGCTGGGGCCCGCAGGTACCTATTACAGTGCCGGCCGAAGTCAAGGTAGAGATCTATTGGCAGCTGGTACCCGGCGAAGAACAAGCTGAGGTCGAAGCTGAGTTCTTCAACTGGCTGGATGACATGGTAGCCGACAAACCTAACGATTTCACCGCTCGCCCGCAGGTCACGTTTCCATTGCGCTTCATGCCCGCGGCCGAGATCGCTCCTGATGCCCCCATCGTCCAGGCCCTGAATCGCTGCGTGACCCAGGTAACTGGCCAGCCGGCCGAGGTGCGGCCCATTGCCGGGCCCTCTGATCTCTATGTAGTGCAACGTGATTTCGGGATCCCCACGCTGCACTACGGAGTACGCGGCGCAGGTGCCCATGCCGCTGACGAATACGTCCTCGTCGAAGACCTGGTCACGGCTACGCAGGTACTGGCTTTGCTGGTACTGGATTGGTGCGAGGTGGCCGACTAGAGGCCACTCTACACTCGCGTAAAATGCTGACATAACTATTGCTTTTCACCCTGTTTATGGTATACTTTAGTTAGCCGCTTCTTCAGAGCGAGTGGCAAGCGGTGCAGGGAGGTGGCTATGGCCAAAATCAGGGTGATGCTGGTAGATGACCATCCACTGTTCCGTCAGGGCCTGAGGCGTGTGCTCGAAGGCGAACCGGACATCGAGGTGATCAGCGAAATCGAGGACGGTAACACCGCCTTGGGCACGATCCAGGAGTTGAAGCCCGATGTGGTGATCACCGATATCAACCTGCCCGGGGTGAATGGGCTACAGATCACCCGTGCCCTGAAGCCGACCTTGCCCGACACTGCTTTCATTATCTTGACCGCCTATCATGATGAGGAACAGGTGTTCCACGCCATGCGAGCTGGCGCGGCCGCCTACTTTGCCAAAGATGTCGTCCCGGCCCAGCTGCTGGAAGCAGTGCGTCAGGCCGCCAGCGGCAACTATATCGTCGAAGGCCAGGTGATGGTCAAAGCCGAGGTAGCAGCCTGGTTGCTGCAGCATTTCGGCCAGACGGCCTTCTCTGAGGATTATCGCGATGAAGCAATTGGTCCTCTATCGCCGCGCGAGATGGAGATCCTGCAGCAGATTGCGCTGGGACGCAGTAACAAGGAGATTGCCTATCATTTGGGCATCAGTCGCCAGACGGTCAAGAACCATATGACGAGTATTCTGCGCAAGCTGGATGTGAGCGACCGCACTCAGGCAGCATTGTATGCCGTCCGGCGCGGCTGGATACATCTGCATGAATCAAAGGCTGGAGAAATGTGAGTATGGACACACTCGGTAGCGCCCAGGAGCCTCTTTCGCCCAAGCAAGTGCTCGAACAAATCAAACGCGAATACGAACAGACCCAGAAAGAGCTCAAGGAACTGCAGCTACTTATCGAGCAAAGCTCGATTGAGGTTGAGAAGTTGGCTCAGCGTAACACCCAGGTTGTTAACAAGCTGCATCAGATGGAGGCCAGCCTGGATACCGTGCCGCGTCAGGATATCAAGGAGATGTACACAACAGCCCAAGAGGCGCAGATGCGCCTGTTCACTATGCATGGGCAACTGGAGCAGCTACAAGGCAAACAACAGCTGTTGCAGCGGCACGCCCAAATCCTGCAGCAGGTATTGGAGGTAGCTGGCGAGCTGGGAGCCCCGAAGGCGGCTGGCGAAGCCGAGGATTTGGGTGAAGGCAGCAGCATCGTGCGGGTGATCAATGCTCAGGAAAGTGAACGTCAGCGCCTGGCGCGCCAGATGCATGACGGTCCAGCCCAGTCGCTGACCAATCTCATTTTGCAGGCTGAAATCTGTGAGCGATTGTTCGACAGCGATCCGGCGCGCGCCCGCGCCGAGTTGGCCGAGCTCAAAGAAGCCGTCAACCACACGTTTCAGAAGGTGCGCGAGTTCATCTTCGACCTGCGGCCCATGATGCTGGACGACCTGGGCCTCAACCCTACCCTCAGGCGCTATATCCAGGATTTCCAGGCCAAAAGCGGCATCGTGTGTAATCTGAGCATCACCGGTAAGGAACAGCGTTTGCCGGCCCACACTGAGGTAACCGTGTTTCGGGTGGTGCAGGGACTGCTCAACAATGTGCGCCAGCATGCCAGCGCCACGCAGGTGAACGTCAGTTTGGCTTTGGGGCCCGATGGCCTGAACGTTAGCGTCGAGGACGATGGCGCCGGATTTGACCTGTCCACTCTGGCTCCAGGCGATGCGCAGCACAAGCCGACCGGCATCCTGATGATGATGGAACAGGTAGAAATGCTGGGTGGCCAGCTCCACTTCGATAGCAGCCCGGGGCGCGGTACCCGAGTCCAATTGCGCCTGCCAGTCTAGCGCATACCCCCAAGCGCTGATTTACCCTATCTTTACCCTATCCCCATCAAGTTAGGCGGCTTCTTGGCCGAAACTATATGGTGCAGGGCTATGCACCATAGCCCAAAACTCTCATTGACGCGCCTGCTTGGGGCGTTATAATGAGAATAGGCGGCTTGTATGCTTAAAGACGTACTCGGCGCACATCTTGCTGTCGGGAACCGACGGATACCTTGCCGAGGTGTAATTGATGAGCCGCGACTAACAGGTGGTGCGTGCCTATGGACACTAACCGAAGAGGTCAAGCGGTTGTAGAGTTTGCGCTGATACTACCCTTACTTCTGTTGTTGCTGCTGGGGGTCATTGAAGGCGCTCGCATGGCCTGGGTGTACCTGACCATTATGGAAGCAGCGCGCGAAGGTGCCCGTTACGCGGTGTCGGGCCAGCCCTTCTATGAGGGGAACCCGTGGACTTTTGGGCCGTCGCTGGCCGATGGCAATCCTACCCTGTGCCTGCAAGGCATTGACGACTTCGGTACCTGCAATACCACTGACCCAAGCGCCTCCAATGCCATTGACCGGGTAGAAGCCATCGCCAACATGGTCATCAAGCGCGCCGTGGGCCTGTATCCCGACCGCTACGCGCTGGCCTCGGGCGTGTACACGGCGACCGGCTACTATGATATGCCCGGTACGATGGGTGTGCGGGTGATCGGCCAGACCAGCGAGACCGACCAGGCGGGAACAGTTGATCACGCCGGCAAGGAAGGCCTGAACGTCTGGGTAGAAGCCTACTATAACATGCAGCTGTGGGATCCCATCTACTCGTTCATTGTACAACAGGTCACCGGTGGACAGGACTTCGTGCGCGTGGTGGGCGCCGTACAGATGCAGAATGAAGGCGTGGAGGCTGCCTTGGGCAGCATTCCCCCCGCCAGCATTGCCACACCGGTTCCTCCCCAGGGCGGCAGCGGGACCGGGCCGAGTGGGTTGCGGCCTGTCATTCTCAGCCCGGATGGGACCACCTTCGAAGCCGGCAGCTCGATGCGGGTACGCATCGAACAGCATACCCCCGGCAATCGCTACGACATTTACCTGGCCGATCGCAAGATCTGCGACAGCGTGCTGGCCAACAACTTTGGCATTGCGGAAGTCACCTGCGCCATCCCGCCCGACTTTCCACCCAGTCAGGACAATGAACTGTATTCGACTTTGCACGGCAGTGTGCTAAAGGAGGCAGGGGGCGTCTTCATCACCATCACCCGTATCGGTCGCCCGACTCTGTTGGTGGCTGAGGCTTACCAATGGCCGGCCGGCAGCCGCATCACCATACAGTTGCGCAGCCATCAGCCCAACACGCGCTATGACCTGTACTTCAACGGCAGCGTGATCGGCACCAGTGGCCCGACCGATGGCTACGGAGACGCGAATTTCGAGTGGACCATCCCCCGCGACACGCCCGCCCGCGAACCGCCCAGCCAACCCTACCTGCTGGAGAGCATTGCCAACGGCACCACTACGCCGGTGATCGCCAGCAGTGGTCTGTATGTGACCGTCGCTCAGATTATCGTACAGGGAGGCGTCAACTGGCCGGCCGGCAGTCAGCTGCTGGCCAACCTGCGCCGCCATGCACCCAATCGCCACTACGAAGTGCGCTGTAACGGCATATCTATTGGCTCTTTCGCCACAGATGATCAGGGGCGCAGCATGGCGAACATTATGTGCACCATTCCTGCTACGGCGCCTGACAGCCCGCCCTACTATGTCATCACATCGTATGACAATGGCATCCTGATCGGTCAGGTTGATGTCACGGTGTCCACACCCAACGACCCCTACCTGGTTGTGGTCGGGGGATATGACTGGCCGGCTGGATCTCCGATTGATATCCAGATGTTCAAACATCTGCCTACCCGCAACTACCGGCTGACGCTACAGGAGTGGACGGTAGCGCCCTCGATCGCCACTGACGGGTCGGGGTATGCCCAGACCGCCTACGTCATCCCCATCACGGCCAGCGCCGGCACAACCTATACCCTGAACTCGATCGATCTGGTCAGCTCGGTTATCGTTGCCACCCGCACCCTGAACATCCGCAACATGGCCCAAATCAGTGTCTCGCAAGGGCCGGTGGTGCAACCGGGCAGTGTGATCCACATCAATCTGACCCAACACGCCGCCTACGCCGTCTACTCGCTTTTCCTGGATAACACGCTCATCGGGTCGGTGCAGACCGATGCCAACGGCGAGGCCACGTACGTCTATGATCTGCATAACTTCCCTAGCACGGGTGGTCCCTTCATCCTCGAGTCGCGTTCGGGTACCACCCGTATTGCATACACCCAGCTTTCCATTGTGGCAGCCGATCTGGTGGTGACCAACCTCGAACTGCCGCCCAGGGTGGTCTTCAATACGCTTATGCCCATCACCGTGACCGTGCGCAACTCATCTACGGTGCCCCTGTCCGGGGTGTGGTTCGACACGGACATCTACGTTGACCCCGAACGCGTTCCCGATGTACGTTATCCGTACCCTCCGGGCGATTACAAGTTGTGGCTCGATTATCTGGCGCCGGGTGGTTCGGCCATCCTTGCCCAGCAGATAGCGCTCTACGGCGCAGGTGATCATCACATCTACGCTCGGGTCAACACCTCAAAGTACATACCCGAAGTGGATGCCGGCAATCCGGAGAACAATATGGCATCGGTCACTGTAGCGCCGGACAGCTGTGGTGGAGCAGTGGACGAAGCGCTGACCACCGACGCGCTCCAGGACAATAGCTTTGAGGCCGGCTGGAACAGCATAGCCTTCGGTGACGCTTCGCCGGGCAGCCAGCTGATCGCCAATGATGTGATCAGCATCACCAGTAGAGGCAGCGGCACCACCTCGACACCTGATGCCGGCCACTATCTGTTCTATCGCCAGGTCTCGGGCAACTTCGATGTGTCGGTGCGAGCCCGCTCGCAGTCCAGTTTCAGCGGCATCAGTGGCTATGCCCGGTTTGGCCTGGAGATACGCGACAGCACTTCTGCCAATGCTCCCAAGGTATACCTGGTCAAGACGCGTCAGTACAACCTGCAATATGGCTACCGCGCCACCGAGGGCGGCAGCGTTGAGCGCAATGAGGTGACCGGCAGCAACAACAACCTGCCTGTCTGGTTACGCATCGTGCGGGTAGGGGACGACTTCACCCTGTATTATTCCTATACTACCAACAACCCACCGCAGGCGAGCGATTGGCTAACCTGGCGAACGTATCGCGTGGTGATGAGCGATCCGGTGCTGGTAGGCTTGCTCAATTCCTCGAGCAGCGCCAGCACAGCCAATACCGTCACCTTTGACAACTTCCACCTGTGTATGGACCCGGCCAATGCTGCTCGCTGCGGCACGGTCAATGAACAAAGTGGATTGGTGGTGGTAGATGCTTCCAACTATACCCAAAATGTGCCGCGCGGCGGCAAGCAGTGGACCGAGGTGATGATGAGTGGTCGGCGGGTTATGCAGGCGCTGCAAGACACCGGCGTGACCACCAACACCAACTACGCCACTACCAGCCCGGAGGTGCAGTACCAGGTAAACATTCAAACGCCTGGCGACTACTACGTTTGGGTGTATGGCGCCGGTCCCAATAGCAACGGTGATTCGTTGCACGTAGGTCTGAATGGGGTTCCCACCTCTGAGTCGGATCGTATCCAGCTCAATAGCAGTGGGGTGATCACCTGGACCAAAGACACGCTGGACAGCGCTCGGGCGGTAATTCGCAATGTAGCTGCCGGCACCAACGTCATCAACGTCTGGATGCGTGAGGATGGCGCTTACTTCTACAAGATACTGCTGACCACCAATCCCAACTATGTGCCCACGGGCGAGGTTGAGCAGTCCGTGTGCGCCATCAGCGTCGTCCCGGCGCCTTATCCCCCGGGCATGCGGGTGTGCACGCCGCCGCACACGCCGCTGTTGACCAACGGCGACTTTGAGCAGAACCCGGGCTGGCAGACTGCCTGGATTCTGGGCCCGGGCAGCAATATCTCGGCGTACAACCCGCACGATAGCAACCTCAGCCTGCGCATGACGAGTTACCAGCCTGGCATTGGCTTCAGACAACCCTACGCCTACCAACAGTTCACTATGCCCGACTGGATCACGACCACCACCACTATGAACTTGAGTCTGTGGAAGAGCATCAATGCCTGTGGCACCTCGGAGATCACCGACACGCTGTGGCTGGTGCTGCGCGCGCCGGGTTCGCCCCCGACGGTAGTCTCCACGCGCACTCTGGTTGCCAGGGGCAATGAAGGTTACAACTTCCCTGATAACTATAATTTCGGCCAGGTGGACCTGGCGCCCACTATGCGAGTGGTTGGTTATGACCCGGCACTGTACGCCGGGCAACCTTTGCAGCTGTACTTCTACGACGACTCCAATTCCCTGAGCTGCACCAGCTTCGGTCCCACCTGCTTCTGGACCGACTTTTACCTGGACGACATCAAGCTGGAGATCTGCACCAGCCAGCCTGTGCCAGAACCCGATCCGACCAAGGCAACCATCAAGGGCAGTCTGCGCGTGTGGATCAATGGTATGCCCGCCGCCAAGCAAGGGGTGCGCGTCTGGGCATATAGACAGAACGGGCCGATGTTCACGACTTACACGATTCACGATTCGTCCTATGGCTTCTATCTGCTGGACCCGGGCCAATATGTGATCTACTCGGAGTGGTGGGAGGGTTCCGACCTGTACAACGCGCTGACCACTGTTACCGTGGGTGCCGGTGTAGAGTACATCAAGAATCTGGACCTGTACTGAAGGAAGGGAGTGTGCCGTGACACCATCTGCCAAGCCGACTGCGTTTGACCACCGACGACGCCTGGTGTGGCTGGTTGCCCTGGCCGCCGGCATCGGCCTGCTGATGGTGCTACCCTTGCTGGCTGCCAGCGAACTGGATAACGCCATCAACCTGTCCAAGCGGGCATCACTGGGCCTTAAGTCGGCCCACCCCGAGCTGGCGACCAGCCGCAACGGCCAATATGTGGCCGTGGTGTGGAGTCGGGGCTATGACGCAGAGGCCAACACCAAGGAGTTTGGACACATCGTGCTCAAATCGGCCGACAAGGCCGTCGGCTGGGAGAAACAGGTCAATGTGTACACCGCCACCAGCAGCGTGTGGGGCGTGCAACCCAGCCTGACCTTCTTATCTACCCATGACAGCCTAGTGGCAGTGACCTGGGTAGAATGTCGCCAACAAACCACGCGCTGCAACAAAGTTATGCTGGCCTTTTGCGACGTGTCGGCCTATCCTGACGCCTGTCAGCTGCCCCAATTGGTGTACGAAGACCAACAGGCCAGCTTCAGCACGCCGCGCATCGCCTGCGATGGTGGCGGCCGGCTACACCTGATCTGGAAGAAGAACAGCGGCGGATTGCCGAGCACCTGGGGCATCTGGTATAGCCGTCTCGACAGCGCAGTGGCCGGCAAGATCGGCCAGACCTCGGCAAATTCGTACAACCCGGTCTTGGCCTGGAGCGATGCTGGCACCAACCCGGCTGGCCGTCTGCATATGGCCTGGTATGAGTATGCCGATGACGTCGCGGCGCGCCGCATACGCTACCTGGCGGATGACAGCCCCGACGATGATGTGTGGACTGCAGTGGATGACACACAGTGGAAAGCCCCGCCCGGATACTTCCTGAGTGGTGAAGTGAATGAGATGGCCAACCAGCCCAGCCTGGCGACCGGCGGCAACTACGTTTATCTGGCCTGGGCGGCTGGCAACGGCACGCATCAGTACGTGCTGGCCTACGATGGGGCGAGCTACGCGAACGACGCCTGGGCCTGGCAAGATCCCAGTTCCGGCAACAGCGCAGGCCCCGACTGTGGTTCCTTCGGGGACGGGTGTGGCATTCCCGATAAGCTTATCTTCGCCAACAATCGGGCGTTCTCGTCACCTGGCGATCTGGCCGACCTGTTTGAGTTACGTCCCAGCATTGCCATCAGTGGGAGCACGCCGCTGGTGGTCTGGCACTTCCGCGACTCGCCCGAAGGCGAGAACCTGAAGTACATGATCGGCTACTACTCCAGCATTACTGCGAGTGGACAAATCAGCTGGGTCACGCAACTGACCATTACCCAAGGCCTGGATTACGACCACGACGGCCTGCCCGAAGACTCGACCAACCCCAAGCTCGGCATCTGGCCAGATCATCAGGTGCATATTGTGCATATGGGCATGTGGGGCGGCGAGCCGGAGAGCTCGAGCGATTGGGACATTTACTATCGCGGCGGGGTGATCACCGATACTTCGAGCCTGCCCACACCGGTGCCAACACAACAGACCACGGGAACGCCGACGCCGCTGCCCACGCCGACCTATACGCCCACGCCGGTGCTACCTGGTCAACCCACGCCCACCTCGACGCCTTACCCTTACGATGATCCGTGGCGTGACTATATGCCAACTATCCTGAGGTTGTGATGAAACTACGTCGGCGCGATCTGCTCTGGTTGGGTACCATTTGGGGCTTGGTGGCAGTGCTGATCGCCATTGCGCTGCTGGCGCTGCGCGACATTGCGCGGCAGCCAGTGGGCGCGGTTGCCGCGCCCACCCGAGCACCGACACCTACCCTGGAGCTTATCTATACACCGGTGCCCTCTGACATAACGGCTCGCACACTCTATCCGCTCGCTCTCGAGAAAGCCATGGGCTGGCGAGAGGACGTGCAGCTGGTTTCGGTGCGCGGCAGCTGGGAGCAGACAGCCATCAATCTGGTCGGCCGACCGATTGAATGGGTTTACCGTTTTTACTCGCCAAGTTCCAGATTGCTGTACTTTGTGACGGTGACGCCGGACGGGCAGGTAGGCGGCACGCAACACCTGCGCCCTGTCAGCCAGGCGCCGCCCATCCTGCCGGTGGACGCCTGGCAGGTTGATAGCCCGGCGGCTCTGACCAACTGGTTGAATAGCGGAGGGGGGCAGTTCCTGGGTAGTCACCCCGGCAGCCAGGTGGTGGCCCAGCTGAGCGTACGTTCGGTCGGGGCCGCCCCGCAGTGGACGGTAGTAGGTTATGACCGCGCCGCAGAAGCATACCTGGTGGTCAGCGTCCAGGCGGCGACCGGGGAGACAGCCACCGTGTCAAGGGAGGAGAAGCCATGAGTGTCAAGCACGTTCGGCCTGCACATCAGAAGGGCCAAAGCCTGGTGGAGATGGCGCTCCTGACGCCTGTGTTATTGATCATGTTCCTGGGCGTGGTAGAAATTGGTTGGGCCTTGCGCGACTACGTAGCATTGCAGAGTGCCAACCGTGAGGCAGCCCGTTTCGCCTCGCGCGGCCGGTATCTGGATTTCGCCAAGACGAACCTGGCCGAGATCGGCTATCCGAACGTGGTTGGTCACGAGCTGGATAGCCTGGCCGGCCAGCTGCCCTTGGACGTGGGAGCAGGCAACCCCAATGGCACCGTCATCATCTCGCACGTGCTGGTGGACACCGGCGAGTGTGGCAGTGGGCCAGACGACGACCTGGTCATCAGCCCCTACACACCCGGTTATGGCCACTTCATGGCCACCTATGGCCAGGCGCGTCCGACGCGCGTGGACTTCAATCAGTTAACAAATGACATGCGCGCCGAGAATGAGCAGTTCAACTGTGACCTCAAAGCGCGCAACCCCAACGCCATTCCCTCGGTAAACAGTGTGGTCATCGTCGAGACTTACTATTTGCACCCTCTGCTGGTATTGACACCTCTGTTGAGCAACCTCATTGCCGACGAGAACGGCAACATCGAGTTGTACGCGCGTACCGCTATGCGCATCAGCGCCGACGCGCGCGGCCAGACGGCCTCGTCCGGACAAGGTTGTGAGGTCTATCCCATTGCCGTGCATACCAGCATGGTGGCCAACGTGCAACCGGGCGACACCATGCAAGATATGTTCAACGGCGCCGAGCAGGGCAACTTCGGCTGGCTGCGCTGGAACGACGATCCAGGTCACGACAGCCAGACCTATCTACACGAGGAGCTGAACAACCCGCGCCTGTCACACAACACCTATAGAGATGCTTCCGATCCCAGCGACACCACACTCAACGCCGGCGACTGGATCTGGGGCCTGACCGGCGTGGTCAACAGCAACGACATCCGCGACGACCTGGACGAGCTGCGTACTACGGGCATCACCATTCGCGTGCCGGTGTGGGATATCTCCAGCTCCGGCGGGGGCGGCTCCAACGTCAGCTATCGGGTGGAGCGTTTCGTGCTGGTGCGCATCCTGGCCTTTGACCTGGATCACAAGTGGATCCGGGCCATGTTCATCGGCGAGGATCCCAATGCCTGCCCCGATATTCCCCTGTCCGGGCCGCCCACGCTGACGCCAACAGCCACCGCCACCTGGGTGCCCGGTCAGCCAACACCCACCCCGACCAATACGCCTACCCAGGCCGCCACTTCAACGCCAACGGCTACCCCAACCCAGACGCCGGCGCCGCCTTCTGGATGCAACAATCCCCTGCCGCCGGCCAGCAGTGCCTGGATCAGCTTGGATATCGGCGGTCCAATGCAGGGCTATACCGGCGAGAGCGGCGGTGCAGTCTATGTGTGTGGCTCAGGCGCCGGCCTGAGTGGCAGCTCTGACTCGTTCCGCTATGTCTACCAGATCCTAAACAGCGCCAACGCCGAAATTGTGGCGCGCGTGACCACCTGGGATGGCAGCGCCGATGCCTGGTCCAAGGCTGGGCTGATGATCCGCAACGCCACCGCGCCCAGTTCGGCCAACAGCATCAGCCTGCTGACGGGCGGCAATGGCAGCTATGCGCAATGGCGGGCGTCGGACGGCAGTTCGACCAGCTCAGCCGCCGGCAGCAGCTTCACCACGCCCATATGGCTCAAGGTGACCAAATACGGCAGCACGTTGCGCACCTTCCAATCGGCCAACGGCAGCGCCTGGACCGAGATCGGCAGTGCACAGACGGTCAACCTGGGCTCCACCTATCTGGTTGGACTGGCGGTCACCTCGAGCAAGACCAACAAATATGCCTACGCCATCTTCGACTCGATCTCGATCACGACGCCGGCTGCGCCGCCGACCGATACGCCGACACCGACGCCCACGGCAACCCATACCGCTACACCAACGCCGACACCGACGGATACTGCCACACCTACGCCCACCTTTACGTCAACACCGACCGCGACCCCAACGCCCCGGGTGATCGCCAGCGACAACTTCGAATCGGGTGGCTGGAACGGCGGAACAGGCTGGAGTGGCAGCTGGTCGCGCAGTGCCAGCAACAGCTCGGTCACCAGTTCAGGCACGCCACGCGGCGCCTATCATCTGTTGCTGGTTTCGAGCAACGGCCAGGCCAGCCGCACGGTCAACATGTCCGGGGTATCCAATGCCCGCCTGCGCCTGTGGTGGAAGGCCAACGGTTTCGAAGGCGGTGAATATGCATTGGTGCTGATCTACGATGGCAGCTGGCGTCAGGTACT
>Ga0272448_1005581_pt1 | contig 13862 bp, 11 predicted proteins | sample YNPCB0191_FD_202220 | JGI IMG/M metagenome (GOLD analysis project Ga0272448, IMG submission 202220) | Hot spring sediment microbial communities from Yellowstone National Park, WY, United States - YNP-CB-019-1 | ecosystem: Environmental > Aquatic > Thermal springs > Hot (42-90C) > Sediment...
ACCAGTGCAGCAAACATGGATCCTGCCACCCTGAAAAAAAGATTTGGCAAACAAATCACCTTCTGGGGTGGAGGTATCGATTCACAACACACCCTTCCTTTTGCTTCACCCGCCAAAGTAAAAGAAGAGGTGAAAAGGAACATGGAAATTTTCAAGCCCGGGGGAGGATATGTTTTCAATAACATCCACAACATTCAGGCAGGTGTCCCTCCTGAAAATATCGTTGCCCTCTACGAAGCAGCTTATGAATACGGATGGTATTGAATAAGTTCTTTTTTCCTATTTAAAAAAGACATATTTGATTTTTACCGGCCAGGCGTAATCATGGTAATTTTCTATTTCTGTGCTGTCGGTAGCTACCACCTCAAATTTAATGTATCCGTCATGGCACTTGGCGATGTAAGCATGTCCTTTGAGCAGAGGCATCAGCAAAGTGTCCCACTGGGCGGGAACCTGACTTTTTACATCCTGTAGCGAAACTTGGCCCAGGTGTTTCTGTGAACATTTCCACGTAAGGGTATCTTCATTGTTCATCCAGATGTATTGGGCAAAAGAAGGATAAGGATTATTTTCCGGCACAGGATACTGGGGATACCAGCCCACTGTATGGGCATCATTATTTTCTACCCTGACGGTATCTTTTTTCCCGGCCGAAAAATCATATCCAAAATGATCGAGCACAATCACTGTTCCCTGATCTGACTTGTTGTCTTTACTGCAATGCCATCCCAGCACTACAAAAGCAGCCCATAAAATTTTCCATCCAAAAAACTTCTTCATCTTTTTTCATTTTTATAATCAAAGAACAGATGCCCTGCATGGGTCAGGCAAAAGATATGATTCTTTTCTCTGATCTTATACGCATTGTTCTTTGTGTTCACTTTATTAAACCATGCAGGCTTGTAACAAAAATAAGAAAAACAGCTGAAGCATCATGAATAAAATTAAATAAAAAAATATGCTAACTTTGTATTGCTATGGGGACAGTTTCAGCCTTAACAGGAAAAGCCGGCGAAGAAGAAGCTGTAAAATTACTGACAGAGAAGGGATACCGGATTCTTGAACGCAACTGGTTATTCAGAAAAAAAGAAATTGATGTAATTGCCTGCAATGAGGCATGTATCGCTTTCATCGAAGTAAAGACACGCACCGATGGCTATCTTGAGGCTCCTTCGGAAGCAGTCACCCGGACCAAACAAAAATATATCATTGCCGCTGCAAATGAATATATACAACAACACAACATCAGCAAGGAAGTAAGGCTGGATGTGATAAGTGTTGTATTGAATAAAGATGGTTCGCTCAAAGAAATAGAACATACCGAAAACGCATATTATCCTGTGATGATAAAAAACAAATAAAAAACAGCACCTATGCAGCAGAAAAAAAAATTTATCAAACGTGTGGCCAGACGGATTTTTGAATATTTTCTGCAGGGATTGTTGTACCTTACCCCCATAGGAATCACCCTATGGATCTTTTTCAGTGTACTCCGGTACATCGATAATTCCATTCAACCCGCCATTGAACAGGTGTTTCATATTTCTATTCCGGGACTGGGATTTGTACTTATCTTTATGCTGATTACCCTCACCGGGATCGTAGGACAAAGCTTTTTCGCCAGTCAGCTCAGACTGTTTATCCAGCACATGATACAAAAAGCACCGGTGCTGAAAACCATTTATTCGTCGGTCAAGGATTTTGTATCTGCCTTTCTCGGAAAAGAAAGAAAGTTTACCAAAGCAGTCCGTGTAAAAATAAATGCCGGACTGAACATCGAAAAAATAGGATTTGTCACCCAGCATGATCTCAGCATCCTGAAAGCAGGAGACAAAGTGGCCGTATATTTTCCCTATCCTTACAGCATGATGGGCGACCTGTTGCTGGTTCCAAAGGAATTAATTACCGAGCTGGACATTCCGCCGGCCGAAGCAATGAAATTTATTATTTCAGGAGGAGTCTCCTCACTCACTCCGGAAGAAGAGAAAAACTAACTAACCATGCGTTTTTTCCATTACATAGGATCCTATTATCTTTTTTTGCGGAGGGTTTTTTCCCGTCCTCAGAATTCACGCATGTTCATGAAACAGCTGATGCGCGACATCATGTCGCTGGGCATGGATTCAATCATGATCGTGGCGGTTATTTCCTTGTTCTTAGGAGCCGTCATTACCATCCAATCTGCCTACAATACCGACAAGCCCTACATTCCCACCTACCTGGTGGGATGGGTAGCCCGCGATTCCATTTTTCTGGAATTTTCTTCCACGGTCATTGCCCTTGTGCTGGCCGGAAAGGTAGGCTCACACATTTCGTCTGAAATAGGCACCATGAGGGTAACCGAACAAATAGACGCCATGGAAATCATGGGCATCAACTCCGCTTCCTACATTGTGCTCCCCAAAGTGGTTGCCTCTCTCTTTTTCAATCCCCTGCTTACCATCCTGAGCATGATCATTGGCATGACAGGAGGTTATCTGGCTGTGATTTTTACCCATATCATCCCCACCGAAAGCTATCTTTACGGATTGCGGTATTCCTTTAACCCTTTTTATGTGGCTTTTGCCCTCATCAAATGCGTTTTTTTCACTTTTGCCATTACTACCATTGCTGCTTTTCTCGGATACCACGTAAAAGGAGGAGCCCTTGAAGTGGGAAAATCAAGTACCCGGACGGTGGTCATCAGCAGCATCTGTGTATTGCTTCTTGATCTGGTAATCACTCAAATGCTGATGTCATGATTGAGGTAAAAAACCTGACAAAAAGTTTTAACGGGAAAGTTGTCCTTGACAACATCTCCACCTCGTTCGAAAAAGGGAAAATCAATCTGATCATCGGTCAGAGCGGATCGGGAAAAACAGTTTTTTTGAAATGCATTGTTGGGCTACTTCCTTTTGAAAAGGGGGAGGTCATCTTTAACGGGGTAGTATTCAACCGTCTTGATTTTGAAGAAAAGCAAAAGATGAGGCAACAGATGGGCATGTTGTTTCAGGGGAGTGCCCTGTTTGACTATCTCACCGTTGAAGAAAATGTCCGTTTCCCTCTCGACATGTTCAGCACAATGAGCATGGAAGAAAAAAAAGAACGGGTTAATTTTTGCCTGAAACGGGTGAACCTGAACAATGTGAATCATCTTTATCCCTCGGAACTCAGCGGAGGAATGCAGAAACGCGTGGCCATTGCCCGTGCCATCGCCCTTAATCCCAAATATCTTTTTTGCGATGAACCCAATTCGGGACTTGATCCACAGACGGCCATTGTGATTGACAACCTCATCAAAGAAATCACCATTGAATTCAACACCACCACCCTTATCAACACCCACGACATGAATTCAGTGCTTGGCATAGGCGACAAAATTATTTTTCTTCACCAGCAACGAAAAGAATGGGAAGGAACAGCACAGGACATTCTGCATACTTCCAACGAGGCATTAAATAACTTTATTTTCGCTTCGCGGATGGCAAAAAAATTAAAAGAAAGTCTGGAAAGTCCGCATTAAATAAGCCGGTAATTTTTATAGCCTATCTCCCACCCTGTGATTTTTTCAATCCATCTTTTGCAACGATCTTTTAAAGACAGCTTTTGCCGGGAAATGTCTTTGTCGAATTTCCAGTTGACACGGGCAATCCGTTCCTGCATCACGGCAGGATGTGTCCCCTCGTACCGGCAAAGTGTGGTGATGCCTGAATAGTCAAATTCATCGGCCTTTGCCACATGCTTTTCAATCCATTCATCGTTGTGCCATAATTTCTGAAAGCTTTGCTGTTTCAATTGCATGGCACGGGGATGCTTTACCCATCCGTAATGATGAATATAAGCCTCCACAGGTTTCACATTAAGTTTTTCGTTGCCGTTCTTTCTGAATCCCTGGGCATCGCGGTAGGAATAAATCCGCCGGTCGTTGCGGATGACCCGTATTTCCCTTTTATACCACAAGGAAGAAGTGCCCACGTAATCGTAAGAACCAAAAAAATGCCGGTAATAAAACAAAAGACCATCTACCCGCCTGTCGTCAAGATAACGGATCATCGCCTCCCTCACATTGCCGAGGTACTGTTCGTGCAATACCTCATCGGCCTGAATGTAAAAACACCAGTCGCTATCGGGAGAGACAGCCTTGAAGGCCTTATCGGTCTCTGCTGCCAGTACACGACCCCCTTCCCGGAGGGACTCGTCCCATACCGTATCAATAATTCTTACCTTTGGATCAATCTGCTCAACAAGAGCCCTTGTGCCATCGTCGGAATTTCCCACTGCCACCACCACCTCATCGCACAAAGGCAAAATAGATTGAATAGCTTCCACCACAGGATAATCATATTTGATGGCATTCCGCACAAAAGAAAAGCCGCTTACTTTCATCACCGTTGTTTTTATTTATTGAACAGGATTTTCTTTCATGAAACTTTCAAACCGTCTAATATTTTCTTTTGTAACGTGCCAGGGCAGTATCCAGAAAAGCCACAAAATGCTGAGGATTCAAATCAAGTCCCATAGGTTCCACCAGCATTTTTTCATCGGGCCCGAGGATGACATAATAAGGCTGGGCATTGACATGATAGCGTGAAATGACAAAATCTGTCCATTTTTTTCCGATGGTATTTTTCACCTTGCCGTCGAGCGGAGAAGTATACCATTCGTTTTCAGGCAGAGGAGTTTTGTCGTCCACATACAAAGAAACGATGATAAAGTTATTCCTTAACCGGCTCATCACTTCCGGATGGCTCCACACGTTTTCTTCCATTTTACGGCAATTGGCACAACCATGGCCGGTAAAGTCAATAAACAAAGGTTTCCTTTGCTGCCGGGCACAGGCCAGTGCCTGATCATAATCAAAATATCCCGGCAGGTCAAAAGGAATATGAAGAATGCCGGCATACTTTGGCGGATCACACAACACAGGGGAGGATGTCGCGGAAGGTTGTGACACTTGTCCCTGCGGAGAAATAAACGAAGTAAACGTTTGTGTGGTTAAAGGAGGAAGATATCCCGACAGCGCGGGAAGAGGGGACCCGAACAAACCGGGAATAAGGTAAACGACGAAAGAAAAAGTAACAATGGCGGCCAGAAGGCGGGGCACACTCACATGGTCCCGGGGTTCATCATGAACAAAACGTATTTTCCCGAGAAAATATAATCCCATCAGGGTAAAGATGACTATCCAGATGGCGATGAACACGTCACGGTTAAGAAAATGCCAGTGGTAGGTGAGGTCAACAATACTGAGAAATTTCAGTCCGAGGGCCAGTTCCAGGAAACCCAGTATCACCCGCAGGGTATTCATCCACGAGCCTGACCGGGGTAAAGAATGAAGAAGGCTGGGGAAAAAAGCAAAAAACCCGAAAGGCAGGGCAATGGCCAGGGAGAAACCCAGCATTTTAACCATTGCCGAACCAAACTCTCCATGCATGGAACTAAACAACACCGTGCCTATGATGGGAACGGTACAGGAAAAAGAAACAAGGACAGTGGTAAAAGCCATAAAAAATGCCCCTGCGATGCCTCCCCTGTCGGCCTGTTTGTCGAAGAAATTAATCCATGAAGCAGGCAGGGTAATTTCAAACATGCCAAAAAAGGAAGCGGCAAAAAGAAGGAAAATGACAAAAAGAAACAGGTTCAACGTCCAGTGGGTACTTAACGCATTGGCAAAGCCTGCTCCGAAAAAAAGTGAAAACAAAATCCCAAGCACAAAGAAAATCACAACAATAGAAGCACTGAAGACAAATGCAATCAACCGTGCCCGTGTTTTATTTTCCGATCCTTTCAGAAAAAAAGACACGGTCATGGGAATGAGCGGAAACACACAGGGCATCAGCAAAGCCAGCAATCCCCATCCAAAGGCTGTCCAGAAATCCATCCATGCATTGTCACGGCTGCCGGCAATGGTTGTCGCAGGTTGTGTATTTTCTGTTTTTACAGAAACAGTGGACGAATCCTGCTCCTGCTGTGCCTCCCCTAAGGCAGTGGAGGAATCAGTCGCCGGGACCGGAGAAAAAGCATCTGCCTGAATCACAAAATCTGTTTCTTCGGGAGCAATGCAGCTGATGTTATTGCAGGCCTGAGCCGTAATTGCTCCTTTGATTGCAAAAGATGAGAGGGTATGAATTTTAATTTTTTGTCTGAACACTGCTTTTCCTGAATGAAGTCCCAGTTCAAGTCCAAAAGCAGAATCAAACACCACATGGGGTTTTGTTACCGGAACAAGGTCTCCTTCCAGTTCAAAGTCTTTCGATTTTTCTACCTCCACTCCTGTAGGAATGGGGCCTATTCCTTCCACCTCAGTGGAATAAATATGCCAGCCTCTGTCAATATGGGCGGTAAAGATGATTTCGGCTTCTGTGGCATTGAGACGGTTCAGTTTCCATTCCCACTTTACAGGTTTCTTTATCTGACCCATCAACGAAACAGAAAAACAAAGCAGGCTCAGAACAACCAATTTTTTCATTGTTGTGATTTTTATGCAAAAATACAACAGGCCGCACACATTTCCCAATGAGTGATATTAAGAAGATTTAAACATATTCCGCCCGGGACACAAATCTTCTCCGCAGTGCCAGCGTCAATCAATGATTCACTTCACAGAGTGACTCTGTCCTGCACAATAAAATTTTTTACTTTGTGTTTTTCTATTCTAATTGACACTCAACAATACTGACTGACCGCCCGGGCAGAATGATACGAAACCTGTTAGCATTTTCAGATACCACTGTATCCTGAAACTTACCCGGATCATCCTCAGTGCTGACATACATGTGATGAATGATCTTTTTTGCTTTGCCTTTTTCCGATATATCAACAGTCACCGGCGTACCGGAATCAATAAATTTTTATTATTTTGTGAAAGAAAAATTAAAAAATAACACGCCATGAAAAATTTTTTATCAGTTGTATTCAACAGCCTGCTGCTGCTATCATACGCACAAAATTACCACTGGGATGGCAAAACCCTGGTGCTGGACAATGGATTGATCAAACGGACTATTGCATATAGTCAGGACAGTTTGAAATACACCACAAGACAGATTGGATTGACAAATTCCGGCAAAGGGTATATAGAAAAAGAATCAAAGGATTTTGCTTTCAGGGTAAACGACAGTGTCATGGATGGTTTTTCAAAATGGCAACTGCTGTCGTGCACCGCGGCAAAAGACAATTACGAGGGTACCGGAGCAACCGTCACCTTGAAACACAATGAGATAAAAATTCACCTCACCTACCTGATGTATCCCGGTTTGCCGCTCATCCGGAAAACCATCGGCTTTGTCAATGAAGGAAAATCAGATTTAAAAATAGAGGCCGTTAACGTAGAAGATATTCAATCAACTTTTTTCAAAGTCCCCACTATTTTATATACCAACTACGGAAGAATGAAACACATAGACAGTTATCTGGGCAACTGGAATGATGCGCTGGTGGTGTTCCATAACACTGAACACCGGCAGTCAATGGCGCTTGGCAATGAAGCTCCCGGAGTGCTCAAACGGGTCAGTTATCATCTTGACGGAACAGCCCATATTGAAGCAGGATTAACCCATCCGGGACAGGATTTTCCCTTTCGCAAATGGCTGAAACCGGGAGAGTCGTGGACAAGTCCGGCGGTATTTATAGCCCTGCAGGCCGGAAACGATAATCCTACCGCTTTAATCAACGGCATAGTGGCTGATTATGTAAGAAAACACATGGGCATCCGGCTGTCGCAGGTGAAGGAAAAACCTGTCTTTGTGTACAATACCTGGTATCCTTTTTATACTTTTGTATCCGATTCGTTGATACGTGAACTCGCCAGAGCAGCTGCCGAATGCGGCATCCGGGAATTTGTGATTGATGACGGATGGGAAGTAAATTACAACTTAAAAACATCCGAGAAACCATGGGGTAGAAATTATGGCGACTGGCAGGTAGACAGGAACAAATTTCCCAACGATCTGAAAGCGACATTTGACTATATCCGTTCGCTTGGAATGAAACCCGGATTGTGGATCAGCATTGGCTCGGCAACAGCAGACGCAAAAGTGTTTCAAGAACATCCTGAATGGTTTGTGAAAAATTATAAAGGCAAACCGGGCAACCTGCATTTCGTTGCTGATAGTTCCGATTTTTACACCAGTTGTTTCGGTACCGACTGGTTTGATTACATTAAAGGAGTGATTGTCACTCTTGCGAAGGAACATGGACTGGCTTATGCCAAGCTGGACCTGTCGCTTGTGACCAGTGCCTATGTGGACGACAAGCGGATATCGGGATGTTATGCCACTGATCATCCCTACCACCGTGACCACGAAGAATCGTTTATCGCCATTTATGAAAGGGTATTGAAACTTTTTGACGAAGTGCACAAAGAGGCGCCCGGTCTTTTTATCGACTGTACCTTTGAAACGGCAGGCAAACTGCAATTGCAGGACTATGCTTTTGTAAAACATGCCGAAGGGAACTGGCTTTCCAATTTTGAAGAAAGGAATCCTGTCGGCGCCCTGCGGGTACGTCAGATGGCCTGGTGGCGGTCGCCGGCCATGCCTGCCTCGTCGCTGGTGATCGGGAACCAGCAGATGGACGATCCCGAATTCCTGTTCAGCCTGAAATCGCTGATAGGCACGCTGCCCATTGCATTGGGCGATCCGCGAAAACTATCGCCCGGACAGAGAGCTGAAATCAAAAAATGGTCGGACTGGATGCTTGCCATGCAAAAGAAATACGACTACATGTCGTTCCGACAGGATTTGCCCGGCTTTGGCGAACCGCAGGAAGGAGCCTGGGACGGCTGGATGCGTATCAATACCGATTCCCGGCAGGGAGGGATATTCGGGGTATTCAGGCAGGGAGCTTCGGAAAAAAGCAGGACTGTTTTTCTGGCAGGATTGGATCCGTCGAAAAAATACACCGTACGACTTGCCCCTGATCACACCAAGGTGCTCCATGCTTCCGGAAAGGAACTGATGGAAAAAGGATTTACAGTTTCCATCCGGAAAAAATACGACGGGAATATTTACGAAGTAAGTGCTGAATAAATACTGGTATAACAAAAGAAATCATTGTTGTCCGGTAAAGAATATATATGCAATTCAACCGCAGAAAAAAGTGTACAATATATGCCATTCCGGGGGTATAGATGCACTTTTTGGCGGGCGGGGATGCGTATATAAACGAGTTGTGTGCAACTCTAAAAAAAACGATACAGCAGACAGAAAACGAACAGTAAAACGACATACAAAAAGCCAACCCTTCGCAAAATAAAAAGAGCTGCAATCCTAAGCACCACCCGACAACTTTTGTTCAAAATTTTTTGATATTATTTGTATCAATTCGTATCATTGTATTATATTTGCGATACAATTTGATACTTTTATAAAAAGAAAAATTATGGCAAATAAAAAAACAATTGCAGAACACAAAGAAGAGCTTTTAACAATCAAAGAAGCGGCAGAATTACTTAAAGTTTCAGAGGTTTCTGTAAAACGATACATTTCAAAGGAAGTTATACCATCAGTTAAAATTGGTGGTGCAAGACGAATTATTAAAAATGATGTATGGGACAGTTTCTTTGAAAAAATAAAAGAAGAACATAAATCAAATATTGTTTCTGAAGCAGAAAGTCCTTATTTAGTAAAACGTGAAATTGAAAACGAAGAAAAGAAATCAAAACTTGGGTTCAACAACTTGACACCCAGTGAATGGGCTTTGCTTTCAAAAAATGTAATAAATGAGGACGATATATTAAATCCTGTTTGGAACGATTTATCTTCACCTCGTAACAAATATCAACTTGAACACGGAGCTGTTTATCCTGTAAAACTTGCGGAGCGCCTTATTAAGATGTATTCTGCCGAAGGTGATACGGTATTTGACCCGTTTTTAGGAATTGGTTCTACAATTATTGCTGCACAGGGATTAAACAGACATGCCGTTGGAATCGAACTTAATACAAAATTTGCAAACATTGCACAACGGTGGCTTAATGATCTACAAGGCTTGTTTGCAAACAACTATCATTACAAAGTCATCAATGATGACTGTCGAAATATGCTTAAACATATCCGTAAAGACAAAATACAATTAACTGTCACATCACCACCTTATGCTAACTTTATTCAGAAATCTTTGAAAGACCGTGAAACAGTTCATAAAACTTCGATTATTAAGCACGAAAACAACAGTACGGTTAAACAATATAGTGAACATGAAAATGACTTTGGCAATTTGCCTTACAAAGATTTTTTGAAGGAAATAAAATCTGTTCTAAAAGATAATTTTGAAATTACAAAACCAGGAGGTTATTCTTGTTGGGTAGTAAAAGATTATCGTGATACAAAAAATAATATTCCATACATTCCTTTTCATTCTGACCTTGCCGCTGTTGGACAGGAAGCAGGTTGGTTATATCATGATTTAATTATTTGGGATCAAACTGGTCAACGTAGATTAGTTTTACTTGGTTATCCGAGTGTTTTTTATGTGAATCAAAATTGTTCATTTATTGTAGTATTTAGAAAGCCAAAATCAAAATGATTACTCAAACAAGCGAAATGCAATTTAGTTTTAGTGGAGAGGATACTTCTTATTTAACTCATTCTTTGCATCCATATCCAGCAAAGTTTCCTCCTCAACTACCAAAGAAAATCTTAGAAATTTATGCAGTAAAAGGGCAAACTGTTCTTGACCCTTTTTGCGGTTCGGGGACCACATTAGTAGAAGCAAGAATTTTTGGAGTAAACGCGATTGGAGTTGATGTAAACGGACTTTCTGTTTTGCTTTCAAAAGTAAAATCTACGCCTCTATCTGAACAACAGTTTTCAATTGTAGAAAATTTTATTTCGAACATTGAAAGCGAAATTCCAAAATGGAAATCTGAGAAAAGACCTAAAATAAAAATTAAAAAATTTGAGGGACAAGAACACTGGTTTCAAAATAATGTTTCTGAAGAAATAACTTATTTACTCAACGAAATCCTAAAACAAAAAGACAATGATATTCGGGATTTTTTAAAAATAGTTTTATCATCTATTATAGTTAGAGTTTCAAATCAAGAAAGCGATACGCGATTTGCTGCCATTAAGAAAAACATTATCAACGGTTACACACTTGAAGCATTTTGCAAAAAAGCAAGAGAGTATAATTCCCGAATGGCAGAATTTTCGAAACATATCCACAATATCACAGAATTACAAATATACAATGCTGATAGCAGGAATTTAGATTTTATTCCTGACAATTCCATTGACATTATTATTACATCCCCACCTTACGCAAACACTTATGATTATTATTTGTATCACAAATTCCGCAAGCTTTGGCTTGATATTGACGTTAAATTTGCTCAATACAATGAAATTGGTTCAAGACGTGAATATTCCAGTTTGAAAGAAAAAAAAGAAAAATGGAACGAAGATTTGATTAAGTGTTTCGCTGAAATGCAAAGAGTTTTGAAACCCAATCATTTTGCATTCATCGTAATTGGCGACAGCGTAATTAAAAAGGAATTGATAAAAATTGAAAAGGAAATATCCGAATTTGCACCGATACTCGGATTTAAGGTTAATGAAATTTTGTCTTCTGATTTATCAAAACATTCAAGAATTTTCAATCCTTCTTATGCTCAAAAGGGTAAGAAAGAACATTTAATTATTTTAGAAAAAGTATAATGCAGGAAATAAGGCTTTATTATGAGAGTTTAGAACAAGGCAGTGATTATTTGCTGCCGATGATAAGTGAAGTTGTTCCAAAGGGAACAAATATAAAACTTGTGAAAAGACCAAAGAAAGCAAACCAATTTCCAAATGGGGCATTGTTTTCGATAATGTCTTTCACTACTCCAGATGCTTTAATTACAGGAATAAAAAACGGAATTGAATATCCATTAGCAATTATCGAATTTACCGAAGCAGTAAAAACAGAAGACCACGAATTACAACGCACATACGGTGCGTTAGCGGCATATCTTTCCGAAACTTTTTACATCAAAATTTCAGGATATAAAGAAAGTGAAAAGATTTTTGGCGGTGCAGAATACAATCCGTTTTCAACTCCTAAAATTTTGATTGAACAGTTTGGTTACGAGGGCTACATTATTGCAGAGTGGGAAACAGAAACAGACAATAAATTTACTTTACAACGAAATCAAAATTTCCCATCTTGTCCTCCCGAAATTCCGATTTTAAAAGACACAATTCAAACAATTGTAAAATCGTTTTTGAAGTCAGAGAAAAATTGGTTTGAAAATTCAATCAAAGATTTAAAGCAAACATCATTTTACAAAAGTTATCGGAAAGAAGTTGATAAGGCAAAAGGTACAGAAGAATTATTAGCAACGTGGAAAGCTCGTAGAGCAACGAACTTAAATAAATTGCGTTACTTCGTAAACAAAGATTGGGTTGGTGCTAAAATCAATCGTTTCAGCCACGCGATGGACCCTGACAGGGGAATTTTGAATTTCATTTCTTTTGTATATTCTAAAACACATAAAATTTTTGGAATTTATGCTTTGGTTCGTCCGAGAGGAAATGAAATATTGAAAAAGGATTTGGATAGCTTGACAACACTGCAAAGCAAATTAAAAGAAGCGATTGAAAAAGATAGCGGAGGTGTTCCAAGTTGGTTTACAAACGAGTTAATTAAAGCTGCGAAAAGTGCAAAAACGCTAAACGAGACAATTAACTTTCAATCAGTTTGGGAAAAATACAAAGGCAAGATTTCAGAAAACAAAGTTGTTGCTACAATTGCGTTTTTATTAGACGGAATGTATCTCAATTACAACGGAATAAAACTTATTTGGGACAGGCGTAAATTGTTAGGAAACAGTAAAGGCGAAGTGATTGATTTGCTGAAAAATTATTTTTCATCTACTAAGTTTACAAGTGCTTCCGAACTCATTGAAGAAAGTAATGAAGTCGATGAAGATGAAGTAACTTATGCAATTGCTCATAGGGTTTTAATTCCGAACAAGTTTAAAATTGTTTCAATTTCATATCCAGGTTCGCAAGGTGGTGGGGCAATTTTGCCAGACCCCGATTTAGGGAAAGCTCAAACTCGTGAATATCCTGACATCATTGCATTACCACCAAATAAGAACGCTAAAATTGATGTCTTGTTAAACGAGAGCAAAGGAATGTTCAAACAAGCTGATATTGAAAAAGACACAGCAAAAATTTTACGTTACAAGCACGACAAAAAATTACAAACAGCATTGAAAGAAACTTTAGTTGTTGCAAAAGTGATTGATAAAAACGATAATGTTCGTAACATAATTATTGGTGTTGCATTTGGTGTAAAATCAAACACTTCGACAACTTGGCGACCAGACGAAGTTGATTTTATTTTCCGTATTACGGACAGAAAAAAATGGGCAATTGGAATATTTAATCAAGCTCTTAAAAATCTTATTCCGAAAATTGAGGGCAACACAAACTTTCCGACAGTTTACAAATTAACATCAAACAAAAATGACAATTCACAGCAGACATTAATTTTTTAACAGCAAAGCATTTGGTGGCACATTTGCAAAACCGCTCAAGCCAACACTCAAGCCAAGTTTTGCAAAAAAGCCACCAAGCCAACGCACGTCAAAAACGAACATAGATGATTGACTACCTAACGAATAAAATAGAAAGGCAGCACACAACAGCGGTTTGGCGTAATGGCGGGTGAAGTGCTTCGTATGAAAGTTTAGTGGTAGGTTCAATTGCTGTTCTTCGATTGAGCTTTTGTGCTAAAAATCCGCCACTACGCCAAGCCGCAAAACGTTACCAGCAATCAAAAATTTCCCATTATCATTTTGACAGTTTAGTGCAAGCCGACAAGTTTTCATTTATAGACAACTTTGGTGAGCATTTAATTAAGGAAAGTACAAGGTGATTGATTTTTTTCTT
>Ga0272448_1005583_pt1 | contig 13859 bp, 9 predicted proteins | sample YNPCB0191_FD_202220 | JGI IMG/M metagenome (GOLD analysis project Ga0272448, IMG submission 202220) | Hot spring sediment microbial communities from Yellowstone National Park, WY, United States - YNP-CB-019-1 | ecosystem: Environmental > Aquatic > Thermal springs > Hot (42-90C) > Sediment...
GGTGGCGGCAGGAGGGCAAACCGGTTACCCTGATGGCCAGCAGCGATCGGGCGGAACTGGAACGGGCTGCCCGCGTCCTTCGCGTCATCCCCCTGATGCGCCATAGCCGGATTGTGGCGTTTGTCCCGTTGCAAGGCACTACGGCGGCCTGCCAGCCGGAAAAGATCAAAGAGCGGCTTGGGCCGACGGTCATCATCGTGCCGCAAAAACGCTTCGACGACCTCTTAACCTCTGTGGATGAGGCCAAGGCCAAGGCCGAGGCCGAAGCCTGGATTCGGGGTGCAAAAAAGGTGATCGAACCGACCGAGGAGGATGTGCTCAAGGCGGCCCGGGTCAGCCTGGCTTTGGATAAACTCATGGAAGAGGAAAAGGCCCAGGCGCTGGCCGTGGGAACGTGCATGGGCTGGCTCCAGCGGGGCTTCCCCTGCCTGGGATTCACCCGGCTTCGGGACCGGGGCATCCCCGCCGCCTGCGAAGGCGATATGGACTCTCTGTTGACCATGATGCTCTTTGGATACATGGCCAACATCCCCGGCTTCCAGGGCAATGCCACGTTCGACACGGCCAAGAACGCCCTGTGGACGGCCCACTGTGTGGGACCGCTCAAGATGGACGGTCCCAACGGCGAGCCGGCCCCATATCTTTTGCGGAGCCATTCCGAAATCGGCGGCGGTGCGGTGCCGGAAATCCAATATCGCATTGGCCAAAAGATCACCCGCACCAAACTGGTCAACCTGGAGCATCTGCTCATTTCCACCGGTACGATCCGCGAAGTGCCGGAAAAATCGGTCCGGGCCTGCCGTACCCAGATCGTTACCGAAATTGGCGATGCGGCCAAGATGGTTCGCAATTGGGGCGGGGGCGTCCTGGAAGGCAGCATGATGACACTGCTGCATCGGGTGGTCTTCTACGGCGACCACATGCAAAGCGCCCGCCACCTGACCGACCTGATGCAAATGCGCCTGGTGGAAGAAGGCTAATCCGCCCAGGATTACCCCGCCGAGGCGTTTGAAAACATCGGTAATATTCCAAAAGATGTCATTCCTGCGTAAGCAGGAATCCAGGCCCCTCCTGTGCTGCCTCATGTGTCATTCCTGCGCAAGCAGGAATCCAGTATTTTTCTTGTGCTCTCCCCCTCACCCGGCTTCGCTTCGCCGGAGCCGGCCTCTCCCACCGAGGGAGAGGCGAGTTGTTTCATTCGGCTAAAATATTACCGCCGCTTTTTATTTTGACTGTATCCACCGGAACCAATGGCCACAATCTGTAGAGTACGAGCGATTTTAAGTCCCTACAACTCGGAGGAGCATGGCCGGGTGGATACAGTCACAAATTATAAAATCAGCATACAATCGCCGTAGCTGTAGAAGCGATACTCTTGCCGGATGGCTTCTTCGTAGGCCGTTCGGATGAGCTGATCACCGCCGAAGGTGCGTACCAAGACGAGAAGAGTGGTTCTCGGTAGATGGAAATTTGTCAATAGTGCATCCACCGCCCGAAACGCATAGGGCGGCCGGATAAATAGATCCGTATATCCTGAAAATGGTTTCAGTTGGCCATCGGCGGCCGCCGTCTCTAAAAGCCGAACGCAGGTGGTGCCGACCGCTACAATCCGGTGTCCTTTTTGCCAGGCCGCCAAAAGACGTTGGACGGTCTCCGGGCTGATCTGTCCCCATTCGCGGTGCATTGGATGATCGGCCAATCGGGCTGTCTTGATGGGTCGAAATGTGCCTACCCCTACGTGGAGAGTCATTCGGGCAATGGATATTCCTGCCTCTTCCAACCGACGTAATAACCCCTCGGTAAAATGTAATCCCGCTGTCGGCGCCGCCACGGAACCGGGAACCGCGGCGTAAACGGTTTGATACCGTATCCGATCGGTCTCCCGCATTTCGCCCCGACGGATGTACGGCGGCAACGGCACCCGGCCCACCCGCTCTAATAGGCGAAGCGTCTCCTCCTGGCTCTGGGGCCGCACCGCCCAAGCCCCCTCCTCCGGCAATTTCGCCCCGATAAAAAGCCGAATATCCTCCTTGCCAAAACGGTTGATCAACACAATCGGTTCATCCGGTTTCGGTTTGCCCCGGCAACGGGCCAATACTTTCCAAAAGCCGTTCGGCCAGGCTTCCAAGAAAAGCCCCTCCCATCGACCGCCCGTGGACTGCCGATACCCCACCAGCCGAGCCGGGATCACCTTGCTGTCATTCAATACCAAACAATCGCCCGGCTGGAGGAGTTCGGGCAAATCCCGTACATGCCAATGTTCCAGTACCCCCTCGGCCCGACGGACCACCAGCATCCGAGCGTCCGCCCGGTTCGGCAGTGGCGTCTGGGCGATCAGATGCTTCGGCAAATGGTAGTCGTATTGGGCCAGTTCGTCTATGCTCAGACCAACCGGCGTAGATTTTCGCACCTCGGTCATCCGTTTGCCATTTTCCAAAACGATTTTTTCCAGAGAAATTTCTTAGGGGATAAACTTTCCAGGCGAATCGAAAATTTTCGTCCGGATGTCTTTTTATTCTTGCAGTTCGGCCAAGAATAAGGAATCCCTTTGGGGGGGAAGGTCAAAATAGCCAGGAGAGGGGGTAATAGAGAACACTTCTGTTCACTCATGGGCCGGTAACCTCCCCCATCCGGCGTCATGCTCTTCAAAAGCCACAGGCCAGAAGGCGCCTCTAACGCCGAAGAGTCCACCCGTTGGCCCCATATTTGAACTGAACCAAGCGGTCGGCTTCTTCATGCTGCTGCGGCGTCAGATCGTCCGGTTGCCAAATCCAGCCGAGCCTTTCTTGGAACACCGCCAGCCAGGCTTGCTGGAGTTCTTCTGGCCGAACCGATCGGCCCAGGAGTTCGCTCAGTCCCAGCAGTTCTGGCGCTGCCGGAGATCGGCCCAACAGGATACTCCCATGCTGCAAGACCGCCAAGCGGGTCCGCCGCTGGGCGCTGCCAACCAGTTTCACTTCCACGCCGTCCGGGCCGTCGGCCACCACATCCCATCGACTCCGCCGCTGGAAGCACAAAAACGGCGCTTGCTCAGGGCCAGCCTGGATCAATGGCGATGAGTCTGCCTGCCCGGAATCGTCGTTGCCGTTCGGATGGGCATCCCGACCCCCAGCGCTAGCTCGGCAAGAACACTCCCATAGATGCGTTTTTAGCCCCCATTGTCCAAACAGTTCTACCAAGCTCTCATGAACCAGCCCATACAGGGCCGAGGGGTCTCCCTGGGGCAGAAGACAATACGGCACAGCCACACCGTAGGTCAATTCCCGATCGTGCACGATCGCTCCGCCGCCGCTTGGCCGACGCACCATCGGACACGACAAACTGGCTGGGTGTCGGAACCGATCCTGCCACCGCTGAAAATAACCCAACGATAAGACGGCTGGCGCCCATTGGTAGAGCCGGAATATCGGCTGGCCAGTCCGCTCGGTCCAAATCAGCAGCAGTTCATCCAGGGCCATATTCCAGGCCCCATCGGCGGGCGGATCCATCAGCAGCCGACATCCTACCAGCGACATGTTCCTAAAGACGCCCCGCTCCCAGCCAACCAGAGAATTTTCGGAAAGACTTCATGGCGCCAGCCGGGACCGTTTTCGGCCCGCATAACCGAGTCCGGCCAATCCGGCCAGCAGAGCCAACAACCAACTGGCCGGTTCCGGCACCGCGGCCTGGAGTTGTAAAATCTGCCAATTCTCCCAGGGGCCTTCCCCGGGGATCACATCCAGCAACCATCGGCTATTGGGCGGCTCGTCGCCCGCCAAAACCAGGTTCGTCATGTCGATCGTGCCGGAAGCATAAAGAATGTGGAACGTGTCGCCCAGGCCCGGCGCATATCCACCCAAGAACTTCACCAGCAGGGTTCCCTTCAGGTCCGCATTTCCATAGACGGTTACCGTATCGTAGCTGGTGGGGCTGGCCAGTTCGATCTCCAGCACCCCGTCGCTGGCCTGGGTGTAATTGCCGTAGATGGTGGTCGAACCGATGGATCGGCCTGGCGCCAGGACGCCGCCCTGTTGGAGGAGGTTAAACGGCACGCTAGCAGTACCGAAGGTATCGACATGCAGCGTGCCGGCGGTCCAGTTGAAATTGGCCGTGCCGCTGGCTCCGCGGAGGATTTGTTCAGCGGTGAGCGTGCCCCCGGAGAAATTCAGGGTGCCTTTGGCCCGGTTGGAGCCGCCCACGCCAAGCTGTATCGTCTGGGCCTGGAGGCTTCCGCCGCGGAAATTCAAGGTTCCGATGCCGCCACCGCCGGCTACCGCGCCGCCCTGAGGCGGTTGTCCATAGCCGATGGTTACTGTATCGGCGGTAACGGAACCGGCCTCCATGGTCATGACCGCTTCGACTTTTCCGGCCGTGCCGCTCCAGGGATATAAATGATACCCAATGGTCAGTTCCCCGAGCGTGGCGTTCAGCGTGCCGCCGGTTAAATCCAGCGTGCCACGGGAAACATCGGTGCCAGTGGTGGAATCCACATAGCCGACCCGAAGCGTAGCCTTTCCGCCGCCGGGAGCGGTGATTGTCAACGTGCCGCCGGAAGCGATATCCATAGACCCTTGGGCCTTATTTCGGCCTACATAAAGGGTGGTGGTTTCCATGGTGGTCTGTTAGCCCAAATGAACGGTCCCTTTGACCGTTGGCGTATAGCCAGCGGTGGAATGGCCGATGGTGATGGTAGAAGCGGAGATGGTTGCCGGAGTGGAGCTGGGTAGCCAAAGGGTGCCTTCGACGTTCTGGTTCACATCCACACTGAGAACTCCGACATCGACGGCCGAGGCAGCCAAGGTTACTGAAGGAGAACTAATATTCCGAAGATCCAAGGTGCCCGAAGTGGGATTGCTGGGATTGACCGTGGAGCTATTGCGGTAGCCGACCCGGAGCGAGCCGCCGCCCAGGAGACTGAGATTGCCCTGGACCTGGAAGGGAGGATTGGCCGTTCGGCCATTGCCGCCGACCCAGAGATTTTTCACTCCCAGATCGCCTTGGACGGTCAGTGTGCCGCCGTCCAGACTGAGGGTGCTCGTGCCCACGCCGCCCAGGATGTTGCCTTGGACGGTCAGCGTGCCGCCGGTCAGATTGATGGTGCCTTCGCTAACGGAAGTGCCGATGCCCATTTGGATATTGCCGGCGACGGTCAAGGTGCCGCCGCCCATGTTCAAGGTGCCCACGCCTTTGCCCAAATTCCCGTCGCCGGCCACGGTGCCTTGCCCCAGAATGATGCTACTAGCTGAAACGGTCCCCGCATTGAACGAAAGGACCCCTGTGCTGGTGGTGGTATATTCATTTCTTCCGACCCGATAGCCGATAACCACCTCGTCCAATTGGGCGTTAAAAGTTCCACCGGTAAGGTCCATCGTTCCTTGGGTGAGATTGCCGGTGGCGAGGGTGCAATAGGCGATTTGCAGATCGGCTCTCTGGCCGCTGGACCCTGCCAGAGTCAACGTCCCGCCGGAGGCGAGAAAATCCACCAGAGCATTCCCCCGGCTCCCAGCGACGGTAAGAAGGTCGGTTTTGATCGTATTGGAAGCCCCTAGCCGAAGGCGAGTCTGCTGGGCCTCGGCGCCCCAGATGTCATACTGAGAAATCAGAATCGTTCGGGCGTCGATCGTATTTTGTTGGGCTAGGATCACCTGGGCATAGGGTTTGCCGTAATTTGGGTCGGTGCCGCCGACCCGCTGACCGATGATCCACTGGTCCAGGTAGGCGGTAAACTCCGAAGCCGCGGTCAGATCAAACGTGCTTTGGGGATTATTGGTAATCTGGACCGTAGAACGGGCGATGTAGAAATTGGCCCGGGCCGTGGGCGAACCGATCCCGAGCTTACTGCCGCCCGAGGCGGTGTAAGAGCCCTGGTAGCCGTCCAGACCGATGCCCAAATAATCGCCAATGGTCAAATCCCCGCCGGTTTGCTGCAAGGTGCCGTTGCCAGGATAACTGCCATCGGCATGACCAAGGGATAACATCAGCGCTGCCGCCCCAGATTGAGAAAGGGTCACCGTATGACCATTGCCTATCCTGGCCACTGCGGAGGCCGTGGGAACCCCACTCGTCCAATTCGCCGCCGTTTCCCACGTTCCATCCCCTCCGCCATTGGTAAACTCGGTAATCGTGGGAGTGCCCGAAACCAGAGGCGAATTGCGTAGGCCGTCCAGTTGGCTACTGTTGAGATTGTTGACCAAACTAAAGACCATCCGATCAATGGAAAACCCTGATTCCCGCGGCCGAATCCGAAACTCCACCACCCCCGGAGCCGACACCGTATAGTTATACGTGGAGTTCCGCCAACCATATTGGCCCTCCACTTGGCCGGAATAGCCATGATATGCAGGATCAAAACCAGGGTAGCCCGGGGGGTTGGAAATCGGATCTACGTCAAATGCGGGGGGCCGAAACATGGAGTCTTCGCTCGAATAATCGCTCGGGTAGCTTCCGTTTTCGATAGCCCCATCGCGGATGTACCAACGATACGTGCCTGGGGTGGTGAAATAGATTTTGTAGATGGCAATGCTCGTTTGTCCTTTGCCGAAATCATGGAGGATGGCAGCTTGGCCAGAAGCATTCGTGTTGGAGGGTAAAAGATATTGGGTCTTTGCACCAGACCCCCATTGAGGATGCAGATAGGGATTGGTCGTGTCGATGATTCGCCAGTCGCTGCCGGAGTGGTTCAGCGGATCGGGCCATTCGGCCTCAAAGGCCACGTAGTTTTCGCCGGGCCGTTGATAGATGATCCCGGCCTCCGCCTGGACCCCTCCCAAGACCAACAGGAAACCCAGAACCCCAGCACTCCCGGATCGGACAAAACCAGAACGGTACATCTTTCTCCCTTTCCCATCACAGAGAGCCACAACGCCTCCATGCATCAGTCCCCCTCCTTTTTGGAATATGTTAGCTCAGCAACCCGAATGGTCTAGCTCAACGGATTTCGCCCGGCAACCCAGCCGCCACACCGATCCTCAGATTTTTACTCCTGCCCGAGATAGAATCTGGGAAACCCTTTAGTGGAAAGAGTTTTTTCACCTTCGTCCTGGCACAGAGGTTTTTTACATAGGGGGACACCCTCCCCACCCTTAGTTTAATTAGAAACCCTTTTCATAACAACTTATTGGTCTATTTTTTCTGGGGTGGGGAGTAGTCCCCAGGCCTCTTCGGTCCCTGACGCTGAGAGATAAGCTAAACTTAAAATGGGTGTATATACTCCATTGGGAGGGAACACATGGAGGCAGGCGTAATCAACAGTGATGGCGGGGTGGAGTTGCCGCCGGTGAATACCAATCCGGCGTTGGCACGGCTGGCCGCCCGAATTGGGGAGATATCTACCCTCCCAGAGGTGGTTTACCGGATACTGACTCTGGTCGAGGACCCCGATACGGGGGCAGCAGAGCTGACCGATACGGTTCGCAGCGACCCAGCTTTAGCCATGCGGGTCATGCGAACCGTCAACTCCCCCTTTTACGCTCTGGAAGAAAAGGTCTCTGATCTCCAGCAGGCCATTGCCATTTTGGGGTTCCGGGAGATTCGGAATTTGGCCCTGACGGCCCATGTGGCCACCTTGTTCCGCACAAGTGATGGGCATAAGCATTACTCCCGAAGGGGGCTATGGGGCCATCTGGTGGCCACCGGCATCGTAGCCCGCATGATCGCCCAAACCACCGGTCGCATCCCCCCGCATGAAGCCTATCTGGCCGGGCTTCTGCACGATCTGGGCCTGATCTTGCTGGATCAATACGCCCATGCCGGCTTTTGTCGAGTGATCGATTCTCTAAGGCCAGATCGGGCCACCTGCCCAGTGGAAATGGAAGTGTTCGGCTTTACCCATGCCGAGCTGGGACAGACCGTGGCTGCCCAATGGAACCTCCCACAACATCTGACCGCTACGATCGCCTTCCATCACCAGCCGGGAGATTGTCAGGGTCCTTACCGGCCGTTGGTCTGTGCAGTGGCCGTGGCGAATTTCCTCTGCCATCGGCAGGATGTAACTTCATTAGGGGTGGCTAATGTGCCCCTACCGCCCACCGAAATCTTCGCCGAACTGAACCTGGGCCGAGAGGAACTCAATCAGATCGTGGCCCAATTGGAAAAAGCCCTCCGATCGGCCGATATGATGGCTATGGTACAGGTGCGCTGCTAACCATACCACGGAACTTCGGAAACACCAGAGCACCATCGGAAGCCCCAAAAGGCGAAAACCCCCTTTCCCCTTCCCCCAAAAAGGCAGAGGAAATATCCTGATTTGCCGCTGTAGGCACTAGGGAGTGCTCTTTTTGCAAGGAACGGCCTGGGTTATCGAGGCAGCGGCCTCGGAGGAACCGCCGACATGGGCCCCGGAGAACCGCCAGGCTCGGCAGGGGGAATCGCCAACCTCGTCCCAGGACGTAAATGTTCAATCTCTTCGCCCAGGACTTCTTTGTTCAGCTCATAAATTTCCACCCATCGGGTCGGTTTGCCCAGCAGATACCGGGCGATTTCATAAAGGGTATCCCCTTCCTGCACCACATACACCCGGGGCGCCGGAAGAGGGTTTCCTGCCTGAAGAGGTTTCCGATCGGACACGCCGGAGCTCAAAGGATTTTCTCTACCGGACAGCGGCCCATTGGCCGAAGGCTGACCGCCGGAAATATTTCCAGAAGGCATCGAAGAGGAATCGGTTCTCGGAGAGGTCGTGGGGCGGCACAAATGGGGGTAAGCCCGTTCCAATTCCTCCCGGGATGGAATCAGCAGTTGATCGCCCACTCGGAGTTGTTCCGGGGGAATTCGGGAGCGATTGTACTCGGCCAACGCTTGGTAATAGGTCCCTGTGCCGTAAAATTTCTCGGCAATAGTCCAATAATTCTCTCCCGGTTGAACCGAGTGGGAACGGAGAGGAGAAGAAGCGGTGGGGGTATTGGTTCCTCCTGCGGGGGGCATGGCCGGGGATCGGTTCTCAGGGCCTGGACTTATTCCACTCATGCCATTCTGAGGTCCACTGCCGCTTAATGGACCCAAAGAAGCCGATCCCCCAGAGGGAGGGCCTGCCCCTGGGGAACTCCGTGGAGACAGGTCTCCCGAAGGCCCAGGAGCAGAGGAAAATGGCCCCGGAGGATTCCTCAGAGGACTTTGTCCTGGAGGACCGGATCGGGAAGCTCCTTCCGAGGCCGTCCCTTGCAAATATCCTGAAGACGGAGCGGAATACACGGGTGGAGTATAGGGGGGGGAAAAGTTACCTGGAGAAGATGGACTGGAGGGACTAGGCTGGACTTGCTGGAACGTACCATCTCTAGAAGGGTTATGATCCCACCCATTGCGGGCATATGGAGCACCATATCCAGAAGGATTCGGGGAAGTTTGGCTACTACTGCTGCCTGGAGATACCGCCACCCGATCGGGTTCTGAGGGAGGAACTGTTCTGAGGGGATTGGTCCCCTCCGGGCTATAGTGGCCTGGAGGACGCAATCCAGAAGAGGGACGAGGAAGGGTCTCTGAGGGGGCAGATCCCGATGGGGTTGTCCCAGGTGGGCTCGCAGCCCAGGCGTTTCCCACCGGTTCGGAAGGACGCACGGAAGTCAAACTCCCCGATAAAGGGACCTGAGCGGGCGAAGCCCATCTGTCTGAGGATGCGCCTCCCCCATAGGCAGGTCTCCCTCCCTCTCGGGAAGTGAAATGACTCGAGGGGACCCAAGGCGCCGTATCCGATGGGGGGGACTGGCGGGAAAAACCGGGCCGTGATTCCACTACCTTCGGGGGGGAGCTCGATGAGGAAGTTTTACTCTGGGAGCCAGAGGAATCGGATTTTGGGGAATCGGCCTTGGCAGCAGCCTGTTTGCCTCCTTCCGGCCCCTCCGAACGGATGAAACGCTTGACGAGCACCGCCCCTAAGACAATCACCAGGACCAAGATGACGGCCAAACCGATCTTGGTTTCCCGCGTAAACAGCGGAGTCCTCTCTACGGCCTCTTCAAAGTCTGGCTCGGGAAAGGACTCTTCCTGCGACTGTTCTTCAGAAGTCTCCAATCCTTCTGGCGCTTCTTCATACTCTTCGTGATCCTTGAAATACTGGCGGCTCATGGGTTCCTTCCTTCCAAAAAATGATCCGATATCTCCGCCGGTCTTTCCGCCCTCCAAGCCCCCCATTGGGAGTGGATTTGACCGAGGGAATCTACGGTTTCAGGCTCCTATTCCTTACAGGATTTTGGAAAAGTATGCAAGGTGATTCGGAAAGAATGTTTGGTGCCCAAATCCCCCCTGAAAGGGTGTACCCACTCATACCAAAAACCTGACGGTCATTCCGAACACCAACAGAACCAGCTCAAAAAACGGGGCAAATCGCTTATCCCCGGGTTATCCCCTCTGGAACCCTCTATTCTGCCGGGTTTGGGCCACCCGAAGTTTAGCGCTGCGGGACCGGGGATTTTGGGAAATCTCCATTTCGGTAGGCCGAACCGGACGACGGGTGAGCACATGCAGCCTTTCATCCCGGCTAAACGCCTGTTTGACCAGCCGATCCTCTAAGGAATGGAAACTGATCACGGCCAACCGGCCTCCCGGCGTCAAACAATCGGGCAATCGGTGCAGGGCTGTCTGTAAGGATGCCAGCTCCTGATTGACGGCAATCCGAAGGGCTTGAAAGGTGCGGGTGGCCGGGTCGATCCGTTCCCTGGGTTGCCGGGGCACACAGGAGCGGATGATCTGGGCCAATTGGCCCGTGGTCCGAATGGGTTCCCGTTGCCGATGGGCCACAATGGCCTGGGCGATGCGTCGGCTATGTCTTTCTTCCCCATATTTCCAGAGGACTTCTGCTAGGTGTTTGGCCGACAGGCGATGGACCAGGCGCCAGGCCGGTTCGCCCCGGCTGGGATCAAATCGCATATCCAACGGCCCATCCTGAGAAAAACTAAACCCTCGGTCCGGATCGGCCAATTGCAGACTGGACATGCCTAAATCGAGCAGAATACCGTGCACTGCAGAAATGCCCAACTGGGCCAAAATTTCCGGCAAATCACAGAAATTTCCGTGAACCAAGTGGACGGGTAGTTCGGCCAGTCGCTGTCCAGCCGCCGCCAGGGCAGCCGGGTCCAAATCCAGGCCGATCAATTTCCCAGCGGGAAGTAATCTTTGGGCAATGGCCAAGGCATGTCCGCCGCCGCCGAGTGTGCCATCGACGAACACCTGGCCCGGCTGCGGGTCAAGCCACCGGAGCACTTCCTCCGCCAAAACCGGAATATGTTCCGCCGAAGATTCGCTCATATGTAACATTTTAGCCGAATGGAGGGGGCTATGTGTCATTCCTGCGTAAGCAGCAGTCCAGGCTTGTTCCCGCGCAAGCGGGAATCCAGGAAACAGGGAGTTCTCCTTTCTGGACTGCCGCTTTCGCGGGAATGACACCCCTCAGCCAGCTTCGTTCAGGAGCCATCCTTTCCCGCGGCGGGAGAGGCGAGTTACTTCATTCGGCTAAAATGTTACGGATATTCCTGTCCACAAAATACACGCTCTGTGGGAGAACAGATTCCTGCCATCGCTCATCCAAGAGGTTCTTCTTCCACAGGGTTGCTGAGGACACCGATCTGGGGGATGGTAATCGTGCAGCGGTCTCCCGGCCGGAGCCAACGAGGCGGCTTCCGTGCAAAACCTACCCCATGAGGTGTGCCGGTCAGAATCACCGTACCCGGCAACAGGGTGGTGCTGCCGCTCAGGAATTCAATTAGCCGGGCCACATCGAAAATCATATCGTTGGTGTTCCAATCCTGGAGCACCTGGCCGTTAATCTCCAGCCGAAGGGCCAGATCATTCGGATGAGGAATTTCATCCGGCGTAACCAGGCATGGGCCGAGCGGGCAGAAGGTGTCGAACGTTTTTCCCCGGCACCATTGCGTGCCGCCCCATTTGCCCTGCCAATCCCGGGCGCTGACGTCGTTGGCGCAGGTGTAACCCAGCACATATTTCAGGGCCTCTTGCCGGGGAATGTTCTTCCCTTTCTTGCCGATGATCACGGCCAACTCTGCCTCATAATCCACCTGGTCGCTCCGCAAATGCCGGGGCAGGAGGATCGGATCGCCCGGATTTTGCACCGCCGTAGGCGATTTCATAAACACCACGGGGAACTCGGGAATGGGCAGATTGCTTTCGGCGGCATGACGCCGGTAATTCAGCCCAATGCAATAGATGGTCGTCGGCGCCACGGGAGCCAACCATTTGGCTACCTGGGCCGGCCGATCCGAAACCGAATAAGCACCCAAAATATCCCCAACCATTTCCAGGGCAGAACCATCCGGCTGCAAGACGCCGTATTTTTCCTTTTGTTCCGGATCGAGATACCGAATGATCTTCATGACTGCGTTTCTCCTCCGAAAAAACGTACCATTTTAGCCGAATGAAGGAGTCTATGTGTCATTCCTGCGTAAGCAGGAATCCAGGTAGCATGGCCTTGTATTTTCTGGATTCCCGCTTGCGCGGGAATGACAATAAAGAGCCATCCTCACCCGGCTTCGCTTCCCTCTCAGCCGACCTCTCTACGGCCGGGGGAGAGGTAAGTTGCTTCAATGTTACAAATATTACCAAATTCCCCACATCAGCAAACTGGAGGTCGCTTTTCCGGCCTGGAAGTCGAAGGCGTTCAGGAGGAGGCTTCGAGCAACTGGGTCCATAGGTCCTGGTAGGCTTGCACCATTCGGTCCAGGCCGAAGTGTTGGCGGACCCGCTGCTGATTGGTTTGGCCCAATTGCCGGGCCAAGATGGGGTTGTGAAGCAGTAGGGCCAGTTTGGCGGCCAGGGCCGACGTATCGCCGTAGGCAATCGTCTGTAGATCAGCGGCCGGCCCTAACAGTTCCATCACCCCTTCTACCTGAGTGGCCAGCACGGGCAATCCGCTCGCCATCGCCTCCAGGACAACGTTGGGCATCCCCTCCCATCGAGACGGAAGCACCAACAGGCTGCTGGCGGCCAAGATTTCCGGCACATCGGCTCGCAGCTCGGCAAAATGGACCCGATCGGCCAACCCCTGCCGGATCGCTTCCTGCTGCAACCTGTGCCGCATCGGCCCATCGCCTACCACCAGCAGATCACAATCGGCCAACGGCGCCAGCCACTGTGCAGCCGCCGAAATCAGCCAGCCGAATCCCTTTTGCTCTTCCAATCGGCCCACAGCGACAATCACCCTTCGGCCCGGCGGAATGCCCAACCGGCTCAGATCGGCCGGGTGATCGGCCGGGTAATGCTGCCAGGCAATCCCGTTGGGAATCACCACGATTTTCTCTGGCCGGATACCTGCCGTTCGGACGGTAAAATCGGCCACCCCTTGACTGACACATACATAGCGGTCCACCCAGTGCTGGGTCCGTCGGTCCAGCCAAAGATGCCACCGCTGCCCTCGTTCCGCTACTCGGATGCCCGCTGCCACCCGGCATCGGCCTGCGGAAGGACTGCTGGCCGAAGTGTGCCGCCGGTTTACCCGCCAGGCCGCCCACCGACACACGAAATTGGCATGAAACAAAAAACTCTGCACCAACGGAATCTGATGCTGCCGGAAAATTTTTTCCAACTGCCGGAGTACCCTCGGCAAATCCCACCACCGACGGGCATGAAGAAACCGCGGTTCGATCCCCGCCCCTGTCAATATCGGCGCACAAGAGAGCTCTTCCGCCGGCGGGGGAGGGGCTAGACTGACCACGATCGGATCAAACCGCTCCCGGTCCAACTGAGCCGCCAATTGGGCCAGGCAGCGCTCCGCTCCGCCCATACGCAACTCAGTAATACACAGGGCAATCCGCTGCGGCAATCTCACAAGCCCCAGCCTCCCACATGGCTCCAGATGCTTAGGTTGACTGTATCCACCCGGCCAGGTCCCTACGACTTGTAGGGGCTAAACATCGCTCGGACTCCCCAGATGGCGGCAA
>Ga0272448_1005587_pt1 | contig 13856 bp, 9 predicted proteins | sample YNPCB0191_FD_202220 | JGI IMG/M metagenome (GOLD analysis project Ga0272448, IMG submission 202220) | Hot spring sediment microbial communities from Yellowstone National Park, WY, United States - YNP-CB-019-1 | ecosystem: Environmental > Aquatic > Thermal springs > Hot (42-90C) > Sediment...
AGGCTTCCGCTCATCCTGATGCCCCCTGTTCCCGCAACCAGCACAGTCGGGCTTACCGTCAGATTAAGAATCGACCTTGCCTTCACCCGAAGAAGGTACTCAGGTGTTGAAGCAGGCTCGTACTCCGCGTCGCCTGGAAAATACGCTGAAACCTTGTAAAAACCTAAAAGCGTTGGTGTTAAATCTAACGAAAAACTCCCGTTGGAGGCAGCCGACAAACGGTATTCATCCAAAATATTTTCAGGATTCCTAACCTTCAAATATACTGGTGAAACACTAGGATCAACGTTTCCGGTTATCTTAACGCTGGTGTTAACAGCCGCCTCGCTTGGAACGCTGAGCTGAATATTAACAGGCTTTCTTGTAGGCGGTGGGGGAGGCGGGGGTGGAGGAGGCGGAGGCGCTGCTGAAAGGCGTATATTTACCGAGATGTGCGCCTCGCCTGAACCTGTAGCTGAGCCAGAGTAACTATCCTTTGATGCCCTGACCGTGACAGTATGCGCTCCAGGAGAAACTGTTAGATCAACCCTATAATAGCCATCTCCTCCCGAAGTAGTGGAACCTGAAGGCCCATCTGAAACGCTTACAGTTACAGAGGCTCCTGAGGCTGGGGAATAATCAGGCATATATATGTACCCATCTACGACTAGTGGAACTTGAGCTCTAGCATAGAGTCCAATGTTTGTGACCGCAAGTATTAAAAGCATGATTATCGAAACATAACGATTAAAGGAGGCTCTTGTCATTATCCTTCGACCTCCACGAATTTCCGGTTGGAAGACAGATAGATGAAGTATCCATAGCCCAGTTCAAGCTCGAAATCATCCTCAGGACGAGGTCTGCTTGTTAAATAGTTTATGAAGCTTTGTCTACTTGCGTCCCATTTAGAAATCAGTACTGCACTCGGTCCCAGAGCATTTGCTACATCCTCTGCTGAATAACCGTGTGGTGGAACCAGCATCAACGCTATAAGGTTGTACCTTCTAACCAAGCTTCTAACGTGGAAGCATGCAGTAAGCCAGTTGCTTGTTACCTCTGTATCATTAGCCCTCACGTAGATTGTATGGAACCCGTCAACATAAGTTGAACCGTTGAAGCTTATTCTGATGAATTCTATACTTGAATCCCAAGAGCCGTCTATTGGGAAGGGCACTATGGTTAAGGAATCAGTGTCGTCAATCGCATACCCTGCCCCAGTGATGGTATTTGGAGATATTATTTTAACTGTTAGATTAACTATTCCTGCTTCAACAGTACTGTTCAACAGTGTTAACGTTAGGCTTGTTACCCCGACGGTGAAATTAGCGGTTACCGTGCCTGGGCCGTTTATAGTAGCCGTAGTATTCGGCAATTTGGGGTCAGCTATGGTTATCTTCGAAGTGGTGGAGAACCAGTTTCTGAAGACGCAGTCAGGACCAGGTGTGGCGGATATCTGGATTGTTAAACTCTCGTTATACCAGTCTGAGCCGGAGGGCGTTACAGTGCCATATCCCGGCGGCTTAACGTTGAAGGTAACGTTATACTGTTTTTTAAAGAAGGCTTTTACAGTAGTGTTGCGGCTGGGAGTAACGTAACTATGGTTTCTGGCTCCTCCGTCGCTCCAACTATACCAGATGTACCTGGTTCCATTTCCTAAATCTACGGGCGAGAACGCCTCCAACAAGTGTGTCGAGCCTACTTCCCAGTTGAAAGTCACGGGTGTTGTAACAGACTGCCCGTCAACCTTGACTAAGTTGGGTCCCTGAGGGTCAGAGTCAACCGTGATTTCCGACAAAGCGTTGAACAGTGAGATACTCGGGTCGCCGTAAAGGTTGAAGTCGAAAAGGTTCATCCACCAAACACTATCCTCATGGGGAAGCATCGCCTTAGCCTCGTAGAGAGCTGCACCAGCACTAAGCTTATTCTTTAACAGTTTCTCAACGTAGCGATAACCTATTTCAACATTATCCGCAAGCATCCGGGGCCTCCAGTAGCCAACTATGTACCAGCTTACCCTTGAGGATGAAACTGTTGCTATCGCACCGTTTTTAAGCAGAGCATAGCCAAGGTTATTCCTGTCCTCAGGATACCCGTTGTTGCAGGAGCATTGGAATGTAAACGAAGGAGCTGAATCGTTCAGCCCAGGAGCATCGGAAGAGCTTAAGAACGACACCCAGCTCATCTCCCCAGACTCCGGCACACCGTCACCATCGTCAAAACTCCAATACTTTCTGTAGGCCCCTTCAGAGCTCCCGTGGCCAAACCAGAATACCACCCCATAACCCTTCTTCCACTCGTTAGCCACGTTATCCCTCATCAATGGCGCGGAGTAGTAGGGCGCAGTCTCAGGCACCGGGTCTCGACCAGCCCTCTCGTAAAGCACGTAGTGCAACCAGCCTGAGGGAAGAATATTTTCAACTACGTATTTCGGCAGGTCTAATCCATCTGTTCTTGGCCAGCCGGAATTGTCTTCATTCGCGTAGTTGCTTACGGCTACTGGAAGCATTATCCTGTTTCTCCAACCTGTTCCTGAAAACGCGTAACACATCGTCTTTCGAAGAACCCTGTCTAGCGTAGCGTAGTCGTCATCATAAACAGGTATTCTTCCCACATACACCTCTGGGGTGAAGTCTACTCCAGTGTCTTGAGCATACTCCCCGTAGTAATTGTCCCCATCAGTATTCCAGTTTCCAGTGAGGTCGGCGTAAAAATAGTCTGTAGGAGTTTCATTATCACCCTGAACCCTTGGCCAGCACATCATCATCGGAACATCTCCAAAAGGATCAGAAGGATTGCTCGGGTCATCAGGATCAGGGTTGCCTATGAGGAGAACATATTTGATTCCCATAGTTAGATAATTGTTCTTCAACCAGTTTCTGATGTTTACAGCCCTCTGCTGACCTGTTGCTGAACCGTAATCATCCTCTGTAACCACCTTAACCTTGAAACCCCTAATATTCTGAAGATGGTCCACGAAATTGTTCAACTCACGACTCCCTGTTTTTATCGCGTTCGTGGTTACTATGACGTAGTCGAATTGGGAATTCGAAGCCTGAAAAGACCCCGAGTACCATTCTTTCGCACTGTTCCAGTTTACAAATTGCTCCTCAGCGATTTTGTCCATCATAACGTTTCTAACGGCGACTGCTCGCCGACCCGTTAATCTGTAAGTTATCTTGAAGACCACATTCTTATTCACCCTTAGCTTCCCGCCTAACGGGTTGTACTGAATCGGATTATAACGTATTCTTGCAAAGACATATGCTCCTCTGTTTGAAACCTCGGAAACCTCCACAACTGCATCCGGATAATACTCGTCCCTCCCGTATATGAGAAGATTCTTGCCATCGTGTATTTCCTTGCCGACACCCCATTCCACTGTCTCATTGCACGCTAAAGGTGGGGTAGGCATTACTTCCATTGTCACATTCATCTCACAGCCTTCATTCAGCAGGATATCTATGGCGATAGAGCCCGGGTCCGCATCAGGTGGAAGCAACACGTCTAAAAACCTAACGGGGAGCTCCGGATTGCCAGGTTCTCCTAAGCTTTGAAAGCCTTCTAGTTCAATCTTCAAGTATTTCTGACGGTACGATATGCTTGGGCTGCCGCAACCAATGTTTAACTCTACTTCACCGTATTCTGCACCGAAAACCATTACAGTGGGCGTCCATTTTAAAGAAAAAATAGTCGTGAAACAGAATGCGGACAGAACCAGAATCGCAAGTAGCCTCTTATTCCTCAAACGCCTATTCACCAATCCTCTTCCATTCCCCTATTGTTGTTAGTTGCATATAAAATTTTTTCATTAATCTCTTGAAAAGACATTTACCTCAATTGGATTGACGGTTGGAAAAATGTTTATAATTAGAGTAGTTAAAAGCCGTATATAATGTTAATCATTGAGCTTCCGGTTCTCAAAATCAGCTCGACGGAATCGACTCAACGAGCAGCCGGGACTTCTTACTTGTTATCTTTTTCCCCTCAAAGAACCCAGCAGGAGCCTCAATAGCATACTTGAAGCTTTCATCCACACCATATAGCTTTGTCGGGCTCGGATCCATGCGCACGATCCCCACTATTGTTCCATCCGTCTTGATGAAAGCTATGTCTAGGCTTGCCTCAACGTTGCGCATATGGAACAAACCCTTAACCTCATAGGGGAAAACGAAAAGTATCAGAGTCTGCTCCAGGATACTTCTGCTGATGTTCTGGAAGCCTGCTGCACGCTCGTCAGGCTCATCCGCAACCCTAACATCAAGCTCCAGAACCTGGTTCTCATCGTTAACAATCCTGATCTTTGCAGTACCCATCTTTTGAAACTCTTTAGTAACCCTTGGACCGGTATTATTGAGAAAGGATGCTAGAAACCAGAGTAAAACAGGAGCGGCCGCCAGCAGTATTAAAATAATCTTGCCTCGTCTTCCCAAACCCCCTCCTATATGCTTAAGGCTGTTGAAAAGCTTTAATCTTTATTTAAGGCGAGATGGTTAAATAAGAATGCTTTAGTCTTTAAAGAAGAAAGCAGGTTCAAACGGCGCTCTTCTTTGGCCAGTGCAACTCGCTACACTAGATTGAGAACAGTTAAAAAAAAGTTGGTTTCCAATGTTTCACACTGTAGGATTGCTAACCCTTCCCATAAAGAGAATGATCCCCGTTTGCTTCTCCTGAATTATGAAGATGAACGGGCGGTCTGCCCTAAAGACTTTAGCCTCCGGTACAGAGGTTAGCTTCATGACTACAGCTGTTGCGGCTGCAGCCTCAGCCCCCTTCTCATCAACTTTAACGTAAGCTTGGTGAATAACCTGGCTGATGAACAAGTCTCTTCCGCCAGTCATTCCTGAGAAGTCTGCTTCCCCGGTGAACGCGGTGAGCATTCCCAGGTTGCTTAAAGTCTCTCGCATAAAGTATTTGGTTTCAACGTCGAATTTCGGCAGGCAGATCTCGTCCATCCTCTCCTCCCTCATTTGAGCCTTATACTCTTCAAGCTTCTCCGGTGTTAAAGATGCCTCTGCAGACTCAATGTTTTCCGGCAGTATTATCAACATCGAGACATTCCCACTCTTGTACGGCAGCTCTAGGATTTGTAGATCACCTGTATCAACGTGGTTGAACCTTACTGTTTCATTGGGACACATATGCATCATTTGAACCTTTACGCTTACATCAGGAGCCACCCAGAAATCCTCTTCCACGGTTAGGGATTCGTTGAACGCTATCTTCCAGTCGCCTTTGAAGTAGATAGCATTGGTCAGAACGAGCCGCGTAAGCTCGTCGAGAACCCCAGGAGGGATCAAGTCTTTAATCTTATGATTCGTCTGCTCCTCTATGAAGGCGTTGATTGTTTCACGCGACTTCTCAGCTTCATGAATAAAGTCTAAGGCTGCAGCCTTCCCACCGTAATGCTTCTCAACAGTCTTCAAATATTCTTCGAGGAACGGATAGTCCTTCTGAGTCCAGAGTGCGTTTCCAGTCCTCAACTCGTATTCTTCAGCAGCCCTATTAATACGGTTATAGATCGCTGCAAAGTTCGGCCTCAACACACTGCTTTCTGGGAAGTTGAACACGTTTTTCATCTCCTCCGCGGTTTTTCCTCTCGCACCTTCGTACGTCATTGCCAGAGCGGAGAAGATGCTGTAGGGAGAGTAGAAAACATTACCTGTTTCGGTTTTAACTAACTCAGAATAAAGCTTGAAGGCAAACCGATTATTAGCCCTAACTACCTCCAGAATCCCCTGCGGCGTTGAACCAGCCTCGTTTGCCTGCGGGGGTTGAGTCGGAGAGTATGGGTAGGGAAAGAACATTGCTGCGAGCGGCACCATAGCAATAATGATGAGTGCTACCCCAATTATCCATAATCTTCCTCTGTCCATTGCTGAGGAAAACTCATGGTGATATTAGTTAAACATTGTGTTGTTCGACTTTTTAGAAAAGATGCCTTAAAGGAAGAACATGCTGTACAGTTTTTCGAACAGAGTGTTTCCTAGCATGATGATTGATTCATAAAAAGGGAAATAATGGAATGGGAGAGAGCTGGAAAAATAACTCGTATTAGAACGAGACTTCTATCTTTCTACCTGTTTCAGCCGACTTCAATATGGCGTCCATGATAACGTTGTTCCTATAACCGTCTTCGAAAGTCGCTCCAAGAGGAGCAATATCTTCATCCTTAACCACCGACTTGATGAAGTGGTATATTTCGTTTATGAAAGTATGCTCCCATCCTATGATATGGCCCGATGGCCAGTATCTTTCTATGTAGGGCTGAGTCTTCTCAGTAACTAGAATGGTATTCCAGCCGGCTATCGCCTTATCCTCCCATTCTTTCAAGTACAGTTTCAACTCGTTCAGCCGCTCCAGGTTGAACTCTATGGAACCCTTCTCCCCATTAATCTCGAAGTTGTTATAGTTCTTCCGGCCGGTTGCAAACCTGGATGCCTCAAGCGTGCCTATTGCCCCATTATCAAGCTCTATAACAGCCTCGAAGGCATCGTCAACCGTTACTCTGCCCTTCCTACTCGGATCCTCAGGAAGCGGCCTTTCCTCGATGAACGTCTTAACCATGCCCATTACCAACTTAAATTCTCCAACAATAAACCTTCCAAGGTCTATTATGTGGCTCCCAAGGTCGCCTAGGGGACCGCTCCCGGCTACCTCACTCCTAAGCCTCCAAGCCAAAGGGAAGTTTGGGTCAACAATCCAGTCCTGCAGATACCTCGCCCTGAAGTGATATATTCTCCCAAGCATGCCTGATTTAACTATGTGCCTAGCAAGCTGAACCGCCGGGACAAACCTGTAGTTGAAAGCAACCATTGTTTTAACCCCAGCCTTCTTAGCAGCATCCCTCAGAATCCTCGCCTCCTCACCATTTCTTGCGAGAGGCTTCTCGCATAAAACGTGCTTACCCTTCTCGATAGCCTCAACAGTCGGCTCCACATGCATGTTGTTCGGAAGACAGTTGTCAACCACCTCGACTTCAGGGTCTTCAACAGCCTTCCTCCAGTCAGTAACGTATTTCCTAAACCCATAGTTCGCCGCAGCCTCCCTAACCTTTTCCCCAGTCCTACCGTATATCACGACCAGCTCGGGTATTGCCGGCGGAGGATAGAAGAAGTGAGGCATGCTTTTAAAACCATGAGAATGCGCCTTGCCCATAAACGCATAACCCAGTAATGCAACCCCTATTTTGCGAGGTGCACCCATTTTACATCGTCTTCAGTATTTAGAGTCCTCTAATTTAAGCATTATGGAAGCCATGTCCATTCTACGCGATAAACATCTGGAATTTAAGAAAAAAGTTTTGGCAAATTCTTATTAAGAGCGGCGCGGAATGGAAAAACGGTTAGCATGACCGAAATAAGAATACCGGTTAAGATCAAGTATGCCGAGGACTTTGTAAGAATATATGCTACGGGCGCGATAGGAGGCTTTAACGGGTTTGATTTCAGAATCGCCTTCTTCAACGATGTTGTGAATCATCCTGAGGAGCCAACCCAGCCTCCCACCGTCAGCAGGGAGATTAGGGTTGAAGTAATCCTTACGCCAGTCGCCTTAAAGCAGCTTTCTAAATGGTTGAACCAACACGTAGCGGAGCTTGAGAAGATGATCGGGGAGATCAAGGATCAGTACCCACCTCAACCGAGCCAGCGTAGGGAGCCTCACTCAGGCTACTACGTTTAACAAGCATTGTGGAATAGGGAAGATGATCTTTAGGACTGTGAAACATGGAGGCGCGAGAATTGGTGTTCTAGGCGGCGGGCTCTCCGGGATGGCTTACGCTTATTTTTCCTCCCGGATGGGTTTCAATGTCACGGTTCTTGAAAAAGACCGTGTTCCCGGGGGTTTGATGAGGAGTGTTGTTGAAGAAGGGTTCACTTTCGACGTTGGCGGTTCCCATGTAATTTTCTCCAAGGATGCTGATGTCCTAAGCTTCATGCTCAGCCTTTTAGAGGATAATAGTGTTGGTAACAGGAGGAATACCGCGATACTTTATAAGGGCAGGCTTGTGAAATACCCTTTTGAAAACGGCTTGAGCAGCCTGCCGTTGCTGGAGAACTTTTCATGCCTGCTACATTTCCTCTATGCTAGAATAAGGAGAAAGCGTGAGCCGAGGAACCTCAGGGAGTTCTTCTACAGTTCTCTTGGAAGGGCTATTTCCGAGAAATACTTGATACCTTATAATGAGAAGATTTGGAAGATGAGTGTTGAGGACATGTCTCTTGGTTTCGTCGGCAGGATTCCCAATCCGAGGGTGATTGATGTTGTTAAGGCTTCTCTAGGAATAGGCTCTGAAGGATATGTCCACCAGCTTTTCTTCCACTACCCTAGGAAGGGAGGGATTCAGTCGCTCGTGAACTCTCTGCAGAACAGGATGCGTGGCGAAGTTTTAACAGGCTTCGAAGTCAAGCATGCTAGAAAAGAATCCGGCGAATGGGTTGTGTCAAACGGTTCTGTGGAGAAAGTCTTCGACAGGATTGTCTCGACAATGCCTTTGCACGATGCTGTTAGAGTATTTGACGCACCCCAAGGTGTGAAGAGTGACGTTGAGAAGCTTAGGTTTAACTCTCTGGTCACAGTTGCAATAGGGCTGGAGGAGCTTAACGTGAAAGGTTTAAGCTGGCTGTATATTCCGGATAGGGATATTCACCCGCATAGGGTAAGCTTCCCCTCTAACTTCAGCCCGGAAAACGCTCCCGGAGGCAAGTCATCCATACTGGCAGAGATAACTGTTAAGCCTGACGATCCTCTACTAAGGACGAGCAGCGAGGAGATCGCAAAAATGGTGGTTGAGGAGCTGGATAGGCTTAACATATTTTCTAAGGACAAGGTTATCTATAGGAACGTCTTCAAAAACAGGTATGCATACCCCATTCTGGATTCGCATTACGAGGAGTGCGTGAGGAGAATAAGGGACTTCTTCAACAGGATTGATGTTGAGCCGATTGGAAGGTTCGCCGAGTTCAAGTATATTAACATGGATGATGCTATAAGAAATGTTGCAAACCATCTTGGCATAAAGAGGGTAAGCGAACATGTTTAAGCAAATCACTAATCTGCTTGATGATTATTGAAGGCTTTCAATAATAATGCTTGCAACCTTACCCTTGAAAGGCGGGATTTCAACCAGCAGCTTCCCACGATTCTGCTTAGCCTTGAGCCCAGCCTCCTGACCGTCAACCCCGTAGAGTCTACATGCCACTTCACCCGCAAGATCATAGAGGTCAGTATCAACCTCGATCAGGAACCTGCTTTTCTCAGGCCTGTAGTCGATCAGGTTGATCAAAACCCTTCTCCCTTTTAAGTCCTTAAAGACCTTTGCAACAACTTTCTCAGAGCCGCACTTCAAGCCCAGGTCATCCATGAATCTTGAAGCGTACTGTAGTTGTTTCACCCTCTTTCTGAGAGCTATAAGTCTTCTAACATGCTCGGTTAATGGTTCACCCCTCTTAATCCTTGACCCTGGTGGAAGCGGTGTAACGTCAAACCTGAACCCGAGCAGGTAGACCCTGTTGACAAGGTCTTCCAAGCCTGCTTCACCATCCATATCCGGGTAGTAGCACCTGCCTATCCATTCTACAGGAGGGTTAGCGAAGCCGTCGATTATAATATAGTCTGGGAAAGTGTATGCAAAAACTTCCGGAGCAGGATGCATAGTCTGGCTTGAGAAACTAGTGTAGAGATGGAGGCTGCAATATTGCCCCACGGAATCCCCGTTTCCCTCGATGCACAGGCCGAATTCTTGGCTAAGCTTCCGACCCTCGTTTGAAAGCCTCCGTATTGTTTCAACTCTCCCTTGAGCCGAGCACCCGTGGTGCCTATGGCCGTGTGCAAAGTTGAAACAGTAGGAAACCGGCGGTGAAAAAGTTTGATCTATGTAGGCGAAGTTCGCACCATACTCCCTCAAGTATTTTTCCACAACCCAGTGGGCCAAGTATTTCTGCCAGCCCTCGGAGTATGTGCACATTATCCTGAAACCATCGTTTTCAAACTCTCTTCCAGGATACTGTACGGTCGCCGAGCCGTCGAAGTTAGTTTGAGCATAATTCCTGAACTCGCCCATCCAGTCCGGGGTCTTCTCGGATTCGGGAATACTGATGCCTCTTGCAGAAAGATATTCTCTTACGGAGGGTGAGAATGCTTGAATGTTGAAGTAGAAGCCTATTGTACCGCCCTTACTTTTTACCAGGGATATTGCTTGCTTAAGCTCTTCAACCGTACCTAGTCTTGGATCCGGATAGTAAAACCTGTAGCAGCAGCCATCCCCAACCATTTGACCCCATAACTGAACATGGTTTAGGCCAAGATACTGAGCATCCTCGAAAAGGTCTCTAATATCCTTGAAGCTAAACTTTATCTCTCCCCCAGCCTTGAAATGTACGCCATACCAACCGTCGCTCCATTTCAGTTTTTCAGGAATATTGGGCTTCACCATCCAGGACTCAGCCCACTCCCTATACCTGTCAGCAGCCCAGTGCCAATCCCCCTGATGCACCCCGATTACGAACGGGCTTGACCTCCAGGAGTGTCCCACAGGGACATAGGCGTATTTCCTCATGCCAAGGCTCATCGTCCCCCGGTAACAGTCAGGAGTTGACTCCAATGCGGTAAGTATCAGCTCCCTATCGTAACTGGCGATGTAGAGCCCCGCGCTTTCATCGTAAATATCCATCCACATCATTGAGGCGAAGCCTCCGTAAAGCAGCGTTCTAGAGTATGTTCCACATTTTCCAACCGGGTCTCTGATCTTCTCTCCGAAGCGGTTTGGCCTAACCAGCGTGTCATCATCGCTGCGCTCACCGATACAGATACCCCTCAACTGTGGGAAACCTACTCCGACAACATCCTCTGAACATCTTGGATCGAGAGTATTATCTACCTCAACATCACAGAACAGAAGCGGGCTTTCATCTTCAAGCGTAAACCTGCATCTCACATCCACGTGTTCAATCCTGTGAAGAACCTCTACGGAGGAGCGTGAACCATCCTTGTTCAAACGTATTTCCCTAAAGGTTTCAGGTCCTGACGAAACCGCTCTGAATGGCTCGTCATCGTTCGCGTAAACAAGAGACTTCTTACCCTTCTGGAGGAACCAAACGTAAACAAGCTGCTCAGAGGAATGTTTCAGGTACTTGGCTGAAACACTCTTGTTTACTATCTGGTTTATCCCACCGCTTTCAGGGTTGAAAACTACTTCAACCTTATTGTTGCTCAGAATTAGACCACGATCCTCCTTCCCCTTGGCTGAGAAAACCATGCTCTTTAAACCTCCGACAAGCATAAATGTTTTTCCTAATGGGTAAACACGCCTGTAAAAAGTGTCGAAAGCAAGTCACGTTAAATTTTTAACCCGTGAAGCAGAGAGTGAACAGCCACATGCTCAGGATAGATTGCCATTCTCATGTTAGCGGCAGGTTCTTCCAATGGGGAGCATCTTTGAAAAAACTCGTTGAGACTGCTGAGAAGCTAAGTATCGATAAGCTATGCTGCTCCATTCCCATTGTCGAAGGCATGCCCACGCCGAGCGAGTTCAAAACCTGTAACGATGAAATGGTGGAGGCCATGAGAGAGTACCCGGATAAGATTCTCGGCTACTGTTTTGTTAACCCCGGCTACCAACGTGAGTCCGTTGAAGAGATTCGGAAGAGGATTCTTGAAGACCAGATGATCGGTGTAAAGCTGTACAACCAGTATAAATGCTCCGACCCCGTTGTTTACCCCGTTGTCAGTAAGGCTGTAGATCTTAAGGTACCAGTCCTGCAGCATGAAGGGTATCTTACAGACCCTGCTGAAGCAGCTAGGCAGCCGAACATTTCTAATGCTCGCGACATTGCTCGCCTGGCCTCTCTCTTCCCAGGATTGACGCTAATAGAGGCTCACTTGGGTGGGGGAGGAGACTGGGAGTGGGCTTTGAAGATCCTTAGAACCACGCGGAACGTTTACGTTGATACTAGCGGCAGTGTGATAGACTGCGGAATGATGGAGAAAGCAGTTAAACTCCTAGGCGCGGAGAGACTATTGTTCGGAACTGATTTAAGCATGGAGGAGGGAGTGGGCAAAATACGTGGCGCTGAAATAAGTGAACGAGAGCGCGCGGATGCCTATAGTAGTTTAGCCTCACTATCCACCAGCATTTATAGTATGCCTTTCTATCTGCCTCTGTCTCGAACCTTGGCGCAGGAAGGGTTTTGAACCATTTATTCCACTTCGCCCTGATGCTTGCAACAGGGCTCGTCAGTTTCAATGCTTCAGCTGCCTTCATAGGCGACTGGGAGCTTACCCTGAACGCGAGGCCGGCTCGCCCTCGAGGCTTCAAAGCAACATTGTTTTCGAAAACAAGTGTCTCCCAGTTTCCCTATGCGCATGAATAATGCCCTTCTCCAAGTCGCTAAGGTATTCTTCCACTGAGGAATACACCGCGTAGCGGTTTGACTCACAGGATATGAATAGGCTTTTCTCCTCAAGCTGGATTTTTAGAACATTATAAGAGCCGCGTCTGCTTATCCTCGCTGAGGTATCACTCAGCGAGACAACAGTATAGAATTTCCTGTTTACCTCGTACGGCGGGTGGTACTTGGCTTCAAGCATAATCCTCCAGAAGAAGCTGCCCTTCGGACACTGGCCGAACAGCTCAGTCGCCTCCACCCCAATGTTTGAAAAAACTATTTCCCTCTTGACAAGGGAGGGTTGATACTCCATTGTTTTAAAGTAGAACGTGTTCTTAGCCAGCCTTTTTCCAGACAGGTCAGGAAAACTGTATTCTCCGAATTTTAAGGTGGCGAGAGGAGACTCTTGATAAGTCTTTTCCTCCCTATTGTCCAAGAGCTAACCGATAGAGCCGGATTCAGAAGGGTATGCGAATGAAAGGGAGAAATCCTCCTCCTTCACAAGGATAGCGGTGCGCCTAGGAAGCTTCTCGTCAAAACTCTCATTCACCAACCTCTAGACATCAAGCTTTCCCGACGACATTTAAGCAAAAGGAAACTCGTTCAGTATTAAGGCTTACTCGAAACAGCGACGAATCTTTAAATAAGCTTGACGAAGCCTCTGTCCAGCAGGGTGCTGACCTTGGCGAAAGTCTCTGTTGTAAAGGTTCCGCGAAAATGCTTCGACGAGGATGTTTTCAACGGCGTTAAGCGCAGCATAGAGCTGCTCGGCGGCCCAGAGTCCTTCGCGAAGCAGGGTGACAAGGTGGTTGTGAAGCCGAATATTCTGAACGTGACGGATGTTGAAGCCACTGACCCACGAGTAATATATGCGGTTTCGAAACTATTCAGGGATATTGGGTGCGACGTTATCGTCGGCGAGAATCCTCTAGTCGGAACAAGGTCTAGCGAGGTTTTCGAGAAGATGCGGATAAGAGAGGTTGTTGAGAAAGCTGGAGCCAAGTTCGTTGACTTCCGTAGGGACGAGCAGGTAACAGTAGAGGTCCCGAATGCGAGAGGCTGTCCTACGCTAAGGATTGCTAAGACAGTCATGGACGCTGATCTTATCATAAGCCTTCCAGCCATGAAGCACCATGGGCTGTGCAACGTTACACTGGGATTGAAAAACATGTGGGGTGTCATAGGGCCTACGCAGCGACGGCTCGGCCACCTAAACAGCCTGAATTGGACTCTTGCTGAACTAAACAGAATTCTACGCGTGAGGCTAACTATTATAGAGGGTTTAATAGGCGTTGGATACAGCGATGCTTTCCCGCTGGGGCTTATAATAGCCGGTGATGACCCTGTTGCCACAGACGCCGTAGCCTGCCTCAGAATGGGTTTCAACCCGACGAGTATCGAGCATATTCGATATGCCCATGAACTCGGCTTGGGAGAGATAGATCCAAAGAAAATAGAGCTTGTTGGAACAACTCTCGACCAGCTTGTTAAAGA
>Ga0272448_1005588_pt1 | contig 13853 bp, 9 predicted proteins | sample YNPCB0191_FD_202220 | JGI IMG/M metagenome (GOLD analysis project Ga0272448, IMG submission 202220) | Hot spring sediment microbial communities from Yellowstone National Park, WY, United States - YNP-CB-019-1 | ecosystem: Environmental > Aquatic > Thermal springs > Hot (42-90C) > Sediment...
AGAGGCGAATACTTACTTAAAGCAACTCCAAGCTTCAATGGGGCCGGGGCGGATTAGCCCCGGAGAGCAGACATTATCCCAACACGCACAGCAGATGGCACATTGCTTCAATGGGGCCGGGGCGGATTAGCCCCGGAGAGTACTATTAGCACATGCTACCCGCCGCACTATTACGAGCTTCAATGGGGCCGGGGCGGATTAGCCCCGGAGAGTGCCATGACGTTGATCTGGAAAGAAGTACACAATCTGTCTTCAATGGGGCCGGGGCGGATTAGCCCCGGAGAGTCGGGAACTTCGGTTTCAGCAAGCTAGATGAAAGGCCTGTCTTCAATGGGGCCGGGGCGGATTAGCCCCGGAGAGTCGGTACAACTACTGATAAATTGTGCAAGTTGCCCAGCTTCAATGGGGCCGGGGCGGATTAGCCCCGGAGAGGAATTTTTGCTCGCCGCAAAGGTTTGCGAGGAGCTGGCTGCTTCAATGGGGCCGGGGCGGATTAGCCCCGGAGAGTTTTATCCATCGAGCTTGGACTAGTGTGGCGGGAGCGGCTTCAATGGGGCCGGGGCGGATTAGCCCCGGAGAGTTGGCTATAGCACCAAACGTTACCCCAACATAATCTCTGCTTCAATGGGGCCGGGGCGGATTAGCCCCGGAGAGGAGACATTGCCGCGGTATTTGGCTTGCCCCCACACAGCTTCAATGGGGCCGGGGCGGATTAGCCCCGGAGAGGAGTAAATACCGACCGGTACCTCCGGACAAAGCCGGCGCTTCAATGGGGCCGGGGCGGATTAGCCCCGGAGAGAATGGAGAATGGCAATTACACATTCAGTCCTTGTTGGCTTCAATGGGGCCGGGGCGGATTAGCCCCGGAGAGTGGCCAACTGGGTACTCGACATGGTAGCGAAGGCATGGCTTCAATGGGGCCGGGGCGGATTAGCCCCGGAGAGTGAGCGGCAGCCTCAACAGCCGCGGCTTGTTCCTCGCGCTTCAATGGGGCCGGGGCGGATTAGCCCCGGAGAGATGTTGTATGGTTTCCCTCAAAATTCTTGCTGGATAGCTTCAATGGGGCCGGGGCGGATTAGCCCCGGAGAGACGCAGTACCGTTCCTATGCCTGGACCTCAATTCCATCCGGCTTCAATGGGGCCGGGGCGGATTAGCCCCGGAGAGTTGGGGGTGCATGGATAGTTGATTGATGGTGAACAGCTTCAATGGGGCCGGGGCGGATTAGCCCCGGAGAGTACGCCTCCACCTCGCCGTCGTGCTCGATGTAAATTCGCTTCAATGGGGCCGGGGCGGATTAGCCCCGGAGAGGCCCCGAAGAAATCGCCGCTACCCGGGCAATGCTCCAAGCTTCAATGGGGCCGGGGCGGATTAGCCCCGGAGAGAGGGAAGGTCGAGAAGATTTCGTTAGCAGGTAAGGAGCTTCAATGGGGCCGGGGCGGATTAGCCCCGGAGAGTACTACCAGCAGATGGCTGCTTGGTTGCGAAAGGGAGCTTCAATGGGGCCGGGGCGGATTAGCCCCGGAGAGGTCGGTCGCACCGGCTGCCGCAATCGCGCGGCCAATCGCTTCAATGGGGCCGGGGCGGATTAGCCCCGGAGAGTGGTACCATCCTTCGACGGCCTCTGCAAAGTAATCCGGCTTCAATGGGGCCGGGGCGGATTAGCCCCGGAGAGATGATTTTGAGTGGGCGAAACTGAGGAATCAATTTCTGGCTTCAATGGGGCCGGGGCGGATTAGCCCCGGAGAGACGTGTCGGATCTCCAAGCTTATGCGGCGGTAAACCGGCTTCAATGGGGCCGGGGCGGATTAGCCCCGGAGAGCCGGGGAATCCGCCCTGCCCGGAATACTGTCCTTGTATTGCTTCAATGGGGCCGGGGCGGATTAGCCCCGGAGAGGCCATTTGCCGCGGTGCTCCGGATCGTCAATAATGTGCTTCAATGGGGCCGGGGCGGATTAGCCCCGGAGAGAGCGGGCAACGACGAAAATCGATCAACTGATGGCTTGCTTCAATGGGGCCGGGGCGGATTAGCCCCGGAGAGCCGGATAGGTTTGTAGAAGGTGCTCATAGGTAGGGCTGCTTCAATGGGGCCGGGGCGGATTAGCCCCGGAGAGCAGCCAATTGCTCCAGTCCGCCCCGCTGGGGGGCCCCGCTTCAATGGGGCCGGGGCGGATTAGCCCCGGAGAGTCGTCTTGCTGGATTCCCGATCCTTCTGGATCCGCTCCACGCTTCAATGGGGCCGGGGCGGATTAGCCCCGGAGAGGTAAAACCAGCTACCCCACTAACCACCCACAAAATGGCTTCAATGGGGCCGGGGCGGATTAGCCCCGGAGAGGAACTGGACTCTGGGCTGCTTGCGCTGCTAGATTCAGCTTCAATGGGGCCGGGGCGGATTAGCCCCGGAGAGCCAGTAGTGCAAATCTTAGCAGCAATCTAGATTCGTGCTTCAATGGGGCCGGGGCGGATTAGCCCCGGAGAGGATCGAGAATCAATACTTCGATCCCATGTTCCAGAACAGCTTCAATGGGGCCGGGGCGGATTAGCCCCGGAGAGTGCCTGGCTGACCACGAACCAAGATGCCATCGACTAGCTTCAATGGGGCCGGGGCGGATTAGCCCCGGAGAGTCCGCCGATGTAACTGCTTGTCCGGTAAGGCCTTAGGACGGCATTTGCGAGCGGCCAGTTGTGGAAGCCCCGGAGGATACCCCTCTTTTGGTGGATCGGCATTGTAAGTTGTTTTAAGATAAAAGGTTACGGCTGCGATCGGGTCCGGGGATTTTTCCGTCACCGGGCCGCTCGCAATGCCGGTATTATACTACCAGGGGTTCTCTGGTGGAAGGCCCAGTAGGGGGTTTCCCCCAGAATTCCACGCGTCGGCCTGGGCCGGACCGGGGCGGGCCGAGGTGCACGATCATCAGGCGGTCTTCCTGAGGGTGGAGGATTTCCCAAAGGGCTTCTTGGAGGAGGTGTTTTTCCATGGGCGACAGTTCGCAGTAGAAGACGGAATACTGGAGGGGATCGCCGAAGCCAAGCATTTTTTGATAGGTTCGGCGAAGTCGTTTTGGGTCGGCCACATCATAAGCAATGAGGAAGGCGTTTCGCATAGGCGGTTCCTTTCCGGTTGGGGGATCAACGGGTGGAGAAGGAGACGTAGTGGGGGATTTCGCCGGCCAGGGTGCGGGCCAGGAGGCGAGCTTGGACTTCCAGGACGCGTTGATAGCTGATGCGGTAGCCGAAACGTGGGTGGGTGACCAGGGAGTCCATGCGGCGTTGGTAAGCCTGCAGGACCGTGCGTCGTCCGGATTCGTTGAGCGCGACGGCGCCTGCGGAGCGGACGAAATGATCGGGGGTGATTTCTTTGGTATTCAGCAGGCTCAGAGCCACGGAATCGGCGATCAGAGGACGGAACTCTTCGGCCAGGTCGAGAGCCAAAGAGGGACGCCCGTAGCGTGGTCGATGGAGAAAGCCGAGCATGGGGTCAAAGCCGACCGTATGGAAGGTGATGGTCAGGTCTTTGACGAGCAAGGCGTAGAGGAAGCTGAGCAGGGCATTGACCGGATCGCGTGGTGGACGGCGATTTCGGTTTTCGATATGGAAAGGGGTTTGAGATTTCAGCAGTTGGGCGAAGGCGGCGAAATAGGAGCGAGCAGCGGCGCCTTCGATGCCCAAAAGGGTTTGCAGATCAGGCGCCTGGAGGGCCTGAAGGGCCAAGCTGCGCAGGTGGGCCAAAGGCAGGGAGGCGGGATCGTCGGCGTTGCGACGGAGGAGAGTGCGTGCGTTTTTGATTTTTCCGGCAACGAAACGACGTGCCAGGTCCAAACAGCGCTGCGGATCGGCGGCAGCAGCGAACTGAGCGATGCGAAGTTCAATATTTTTATGCAGCAAAGGGGAAGTCAGGGCGTAGAACCAGCCGGCGTAGGAGAAATGCGCAACGGGGATTCCCGCGGCGGCCAGTTCGCGTAAGGCCTGAGCCGTCAGTTGCACATTGCCGAATAGACAGACCTGAGAGACATCGATCAGTTTGACCTCGCGCAGGGTCTGGCCCCTGGAAGAGACGACCAAACGGTCGCCAGACTTTCCGAGCACAGCGCCTTGGTGTTGGACGTAGAGGGGCAGAGCATCGGGCCGGGCGGGGATAAGCCGACGGACCTCCGCATGGTCCGCGGCGGGATCGGCCAACAGACGCGTTTCGTCCGGAAGACAAATGCCCACCAACGAACAATGCACGCACTTGGGACTATTGTCCAAAGGCGGCGGAATCCGCCCGGAAGCGACCGTCTGACGGAATTGGCGGCAGAGATCGCGAGTGCGTTGGACCAGAGCGTCGTCCACCGGGATCGACACGCGGCGACGAGATCGGATATAGTACAGGATGCCGCCTTCACAATGATACCCGTTTTCGCGAAGGATGAGCACCTGAGCACAAAGTTGCACTAGCTCCGGCTCCCAGGGGCCATCAGGCCGATCGGGAATTTTGCCGCGTTTGTAATCCACCGGCACAGCTGACCCGGAGTCCAAATCCACCAGATCGATCCGAGCGATCAGCCCCTCCGAGGGAGCGGATAAGAGGACCGAACGCGTATGAATGGGTTCGGAAAGCGACTCGGCCTCCTCCGGAGAGGGCAAAGGTTCCGAGTGATCCTGATCCACCTTCCGATGGCCGAACCGGCCCTCCAAGGTGTACAAATTGTCGGTAAACTCGCCCTGAACCCACTCCAGATAGGCAAGCCGAGGACAATAACAAAATTCGTTGAGCATCCGAGCGGGGACTAAATCGGGAACATCCTGAACATGCAACGGCAGAGACTGATAGGGTTGCATAGGAGGACCTCCCAAGGAAGCAAAACCAACTAACACCCTCCCTGCAGACCAACCATCCTCAAAGAAAATAGAAGTTCCACGGAATGAAGTAACCGGCCTCTGGAGGGCCGAGGCAAGAGGGAATCGTCCCCCTCACCCGGTCAGGCCTCCGGTCAGGCCGCCCTCTCCAGCAAAGGGCAGAGGCGTCTGGATTCCTGCTTGCGCAGGAAGGACATGAGGGCAGGCACAGAAAGGATACCCTTTGTGTGTCATTCCCACGAAAGTGGGAATCCAGTGTTTTTTCTGGATTCCTGCTTGCGCAGGAAGGACAATAAGGGGGCCGCCGCAGCCGGCCTGGCCTTCGGCGTTGCCTCAGGCCAGGCCGGCCTTCCCGCCGTGGGAAAGGGTGGGAACTTCGGTCTGGCTGCGAAGCCAGTGGAAAGATTTGTACATTTTCAAAGATCAGGTCGATCCGTCGCTGCGGAGGGAAACTGGCCAATCCTCCTAGGTCGTCCACGTGGCCGCCCAGGTTTGCTGGGTGGCATGGCTGAGTGCCTTCCTGGAAAACCGGCCAGCCCTCCTAGGAGCCGGACTCGACCGGCGGAGACGCCGGCTCTTCTCCCTCCAGACCGACACAAAGTCCCAGTCCGCGGAAGCGGCCGGAACCGAGAAACAGAGGCCCCGGAATCTGAAGGGGTTGGCCGTGCCGATTGCACCACGTGATCCGGACATGCCAAACCGGCCGATCGCGGATACGTTCGGGGCGGAAAAATCGGTCGGCCAGTTCCAGCCGAGGTAAAAAACCCACCTTGAGAAAATCGATCTGCGCATTCTGAACCAGCTCTTCGTGGAAACCCGCCTGCCGAAGTACTTTGCGCAGCAGCCGCTCCGTCTTTTTCGGACGCCGATCGTCGAACCCGGGCAGCACCACCGGGCTGACCGATGCCCACACGGCGGCCGGTTGAACATACTGCTGGAGCACCCAATCCTGCTCCGGACGGTTGATCGGGGCCAACAGGGCGACGGTTCGACCGGTGTCTTCCTCGATGAGGGGGCGGCCGGCAAGATATTTGCCGAGCTGCTGAATCTGGTCCTCCATGCCGGGCATGCCGACCAACAGAATCCGGCGGATGGCACCGACAGGATATGGCGGCCCTCCCCAGCGGAGCACCGAAGGCAAAGGTAAATACGCCAAGCGGGGTTCCCAAGGATCCTGCCGAACCGCCTTGGGAGCGGGCTGATCGTCCGAAAGGACCGGCTGGTGGCCCAGGACTTGGGGCATGAGGCGCTGCTTGGGCCATTGGAGCAGGCGTTCGGCAACGTCGGAGACCTGATGACGGAACATGCCGGCCAGCCGAGCCGTCCAGGCCACGGGATCGAAGGCGGCCTGGGACCTGTCGGGTCGAAGAAACCGAAAAGCCACCCAAGGCAACCTCGGCACATCCTCCGGCTGCCGATAAGCGACCCAGCGGAACTGCGTCAAGGGGGGCACCGGAGCGAAAGGCTTTTTGCTTTTCATCCCAGCGGGAACCCGACGAAGAAAGGCCTGATAGTGTTGGCATAACTGATCAAAAGTTCCTGCTATGGGGACCCGAAGGCGGACCGAGCCGCCATGCTCGGAAGGCAACCACGGTCGGCCAGGCAGAGCGGCAAGCTGATCCTCCGCCACCACCGCCGCATCCGCCACCACCAGATCAATGCCTAAGCCCAGATGGGTGATACTGCGTGCAGCGGCCAAGAGGATCGGCCGGACCTGGGGCCATTCGGGATCGGCTGGATCAATCGGCCAAAAATAGCGCAGTTCCTCGGAGAGGAGATAGGTGGTATAGAGATATTTTTCGGTCCGAAGGGGAGCAAGCGAAACGGCAACCTTCGCGGTGGAGACAGGCCTGTCGTCAATCTGGCCGGAAGAAGCGGACTGGTCGGCGGGTTTGCGCTTGCCGGCGGATTTGTTTTTGTGGGTAAAGGACCGGGGCACGGTGTCGGCGATATTGTCGGGAACATATAGATGCAAAGGATGTGAGGCGTGGAGGTGGGCTGGGGCCAGAATCTGAGGCGGCGGCCGGCGCTCCAGCCAACGGAGGGCCTGAACCGCGGTCTGGATTTCCTGACGCTGGTTCCATCGGGCTGCGGCAGCCGCTGTGAGCGCCTCAATCACCCGAAGCGGCGAAGGAGGCCACTGGTGCTCGCCCCGCTCAGTGCGTCCGTGAAAGGTGCGGTCCAAAAAACGGATCGTCAAACACAGAAACGTGGACATGATTACTACTCCTCGGAATCAGCCTGGGACGGGGAAGAGTTCTTGCCCTTCTTTTGTTTTCCTTTCTTTTTGGCTTCCTCGACTTCCTTTTTGGCCCGTGGGGGATCGAACGCCGCGGTGCGATCTGGCCCGACGCCGAAAGCCGCCGCGGCCTCCGTGGCATAGGCCAACGCCTCCTCATGGGAAAGAGTAAAAGGCTGGCGCTGGCCGGACGGAAAGACCTCCCAACGGTCCAAGGACTTGGAAGGATCACGAACCAAGATACAGCCTTGACGAAGATAGTTGGGCATCGGTGCGGTAAAGACCACCAAAGCCAGTCCGAGGATATACCGCTGGAGGCGTTGGGTTTTTTCGGGATCGTTGGCAGCTTGGAGGAGCCGAAGAGCGGCCAGGCTGAGATAGGCGTCACGTCGGATGCCGCCGGCGGCGATCACGCCGCCATGAGAGGTGCTGGGATGATGGACGAAACCACACCGAGACAAGGGATTTGTCTCATCCCCGACAGCCTTTTCGGCCTCCTCCTCGGTGAAAATCCCTAACTGGGCATAATCGACCGGCGGCACATAGACGGCCGAACGCGTCATGCGTTTGACATGAAAGGCACGGACCACGGAATTGATCAGGCGAGGACGTTTTTCCTGAGTGCCGCGAGAATCCCAGACGCCGAAAACCAGGGAGGTAGGGGCCAGCTTGGCCAGGGGCTCGGCATCGCCCTGCAAGGAAGCTAAAAAAGCCTGCTGAAGCTCCTTGTGAAGAGCGGAACAGCGGACCAGGGCGTCGCCAGCCCGATGGCCCACCTGTAAAAGGTTGATCGAAAGGTCGGCCACCTGAATGGTAATCTGCGGCACAAGATGACGGTATTTTTCTTGCATAAATAGAGGTTCCAGGCGATTGGCCTGCGAACCGACCGAATCGATCAGGCAGACATTGGCGCCCTCGGGAAACTGGTCGATGTTGTAGCCGCCGGGAAACCCATCGCCCGGAGCAAACGTGGCGGGAAAAATCACACCATCCGGGCCTTCGACCGACATCAACGGCTCCCGAAGCACCAAAGCCGCCGGACCTTCGTCCACCAAATACCGATCCAAAAGGGTCAACTGCGTCATACCAAACCTCCTTAAGAAATAAGTTGAGCCAAACGAAACGCCTTGTGTTTCCGCTGTGAGGAACGATAACCGTTTTCAAAGTGGTAGGTTGGCCCCGATATGCCGGGCAGCAGGCCGGCGACAGCGGGAGCCAATAACACCGGGCCAATCGGCCGAGTCCAGAGGGTATAACGAAACCACCGGGCCTGCTCGGCCACGGGCCGAGCTCGCTGCAAGCCCACCAAACAGAAAAATTCCACCGCAGGATGAGCCAGGGTGGTTGCCTTAATCTCGTCTAGAGAAAAGCCGACATCCTGCGAATGGGCGTTTAAGGCCCGCCACGCATCGAAATAGAAAGGCTCCACCTTTTTGCCGTTCGCATCATAGACGACCATACCCACCTGAAACATATCCGGGCCATGGAAGCGGGGGTCTTCGAGGGCCTTTTGCATGGCTTGGGCAATCCGCGGCCCCCGCATGGAACCGGTCCAGGTTTTTAAACCCTCACCGGACTCATCCCGCCACCAATCCACCTGAAGCGGCGGGGAAAACGGGCCGGCCAATTCCACCGGAGAGTCGCTTTCATTCTCAGGATCCAATAGGGCCACCGGCGCCTGGGCCGTCTGACGCATCAGCTCCGATAAATCACCGCCGCAAATAAGATGGAAATCGGCAGGCCCCCATCCACCAACAGCCGACGCCGAAACATTCCCAGAGGCACCGGAGGGCGCCCCGGACACAAACCAGCCTTCGGCACCGGGCCAAAGGCGGTCGGCAAGCTCCAACAGGCCACAACAGGCAAAAAATTGCCCCGGATTGGTCGGTTCGACATGAACGGAAATGCTCGGATTCAAAATGTTCATCCGGCAGACCTCCTTTGGTTATCTGTAGGTATTTTGACTGTATCCACCGGTCCCGGCCCCTACGAGTGAGAGTAGCTAAACATCTGTAGGCCCCCACGGATTGTGGTAATTGGTCCCGATGGATACAGTCCACGTCTTGGAGCGGAGTCGATCGGGCCGGTCGGCAGTGTGCTTGCACACCTCCTTTGTATATCTACGTATGGGCTTCCCACAGTGCGACAAGCCCTGTACGGATCACCGGGACGGGTTGACGAAACGTTCTGGATGGGTGCTGACGGCATAGTCGGCGGCTTTCAGCAGGGATTCCAAATAGGCCAAGCCCCACCGGCCGAACCGCCGTTGCAATCGGGCAAAGCGCCGCGGCACCTCCCAAGCGGCCGACTCGACCTCCGCCAACGGACGTTCTGGATCGAAGATCGCCTCCGGCGGAAAATGAGGCCGAGCGCGCCCATGATGCGCGGCCACCAAATGACAGACCAAATCCTTCTGCTCCTCGCTGAGCGACTGAAACTCGGGCCGTTCGGCTAAATCCAACAAGGAACCCAGTTCATGCCGATACCCAGACAACTCGGCCAATCGCATGGCGCCGGCGCCTTTGGCAAGGGGTTGGTTCGGATCGGTATTGCCGATGGCCCGTTGCCAAACGTGCCGCTGCTTGCCCAAGTCGTGCAGCCGAGCGGCCAAGCGCACGGCCAGGCGGATCGGCTCCGGAAGGCCTAACCGCTCGGCCATCTTGTCGGCCAGGTCCGCCACTGCTTCCCGATGTTCGTCCAAAGGGATGGGCCGATGCGCCGATTCCGAACCTTCTGTCTCCGCCGCCTCGACCGACTCGTACCAGTGCCAATAGCGGGCTCGGGCGTGCCGTTGGTCTGTCTCGGACGCCGCAGCTTCTTCAGGCACACCGGCCCACTCGACTTCTTCGGTCTCTTCTGCCTCCGGCTGCGTGTCGATGGTCCGTATGAGCCGCATTCCAGACGCTGGTTCCGCTTCGGCCCGATCCGACCAGATACGACGCCGACGAAACACCAGACCTTCCGGCCCCAAGCCGTCCGGCGGCACTTCGGGCCGATCGGAGGAACGCCCAAACCGCGCTCCAGCGGTTTTTTGCGGATCGGCAAACCACCGGTCGGCCACGTCCAGACTTTCTTCCGCCGGCGGCGCCGCCTTGCCGTTCAAAAAACCCGCCTGCAAACCGCCCACCGAAGGCGGCAAAAGCACCGTCCGGTAGTAAATCGCACGCTCGTCCTTTTGGACTAACTCCTTCAGTGGGAACACTTGGACCGCTCCTCTGGAATCCACCAGCCAAACCGGACTCTTCGGATGCCGGCCGGCCAAGTTCCGCAACTGCTTCCACACCCGATCGCTTCGGTCCCGGAGCAGTTCGTGGGGCTTGAGAGGATAATCTTCCAAAAGTTCCTCAGGCGGATATATCTGGAGGAGCAGGTCGGTGGAAATGACCTCCACCTCCTCGCGCCAGGCCACGTAGGTTTCCGGAATCTCTCCTTCGACCAGTCCGTGCAGATAAGGTTCTACCTCCGGCCGGCCGGGCAACTGGTCCCGAATGCTCGTCATCGACCAGGCGTCCAGAAGAATCTCGCTGATCGGAAGCACCGTCGGCGGCGGGGAAAAGGCCTCGGTACAGTCGGCCCGCGGCAAATCGGCCAAAGCCGCCGGACTCCCGTCGCCCCCGAGTCGGCCCAGCAACTCCAGCGTCTTTTGCAGAGCTTTATCGAAAGCATTAGACTCGTCAAACTTCGTGGGATGTAGAACATGAATTTCGGAGTCGGCACGTTGGCCAAATCGGTTCACCCGGCCAAAACGCTGAATCATGCTCTCCAGAGGCGCAAGATCGCACAACAGATGATCGGCCGATAGATTCACTCCCACTTCACCGGCCGATGTGCAAACTAGATACGCCGTTGCCTCCACCGGCTGGACTCCTTTCGGCCGACTGCCCACCGGAAGAAACCGGGAAAAAACCGGGTCCTGCCGAAGCAATTCATCCCGCTCCAGCCCGCGCATGGTGCCGGTCAGTTGCTGCACCGAAAGCTTCTTTTTGCGGAGTTTGTCGGCGATCTGCTCCACATCTTCGACTCGGCGGACGAAAATCAGCACGGCCAAACCGCTCTGCTTCCACCGGAGGGCCTGCTCCACGATTTGGGAAATCAGGTGCTTTTTTTCGTCGGCAACTGAATGCAGGAAAAGCTTTTTCGGCGCCCGGAGCCGTCGCCAAAGCTCCGCCAACGGAGCGGGGGCATCCGACGGAATTGGCTGCGGCGGCAGGCGTTCTCGATCGCTCAGGCCAAACACCTCCTGGCCGGACGGCCCGGAGGCGTCTGCTCGCAGCGTGGCCGAAAGGGCCATCAGCCGAAACGGCCGAACCAGTCCCCCCTCGGCTCGCTGGTGCTCTTGCTGGATTGCCCGGTGAATCTCCTCCAAAAGCACCTGAAATGCCGGCTCCAGATGGGCCTCGTCATGCACCAGAAGCACATCGTGGCCTAACAGCCCAGCATGAAGCGGGCGGTCCCGAAACCCGATCCGATAGCCGCTAAAAAGCAATCGGCTGCCGATCATGTCCACCGTGCCGACGATCACGGCCGGCCGGGCCGGATCGGCCGACCACTGGCGATTGTCGGCCCATTGGCCCCGAAGCGTACTGATGGCCAAGGGCACTTGATCGTCAGCCGGTTGGTCCTGGAGCGTATTAGGGGCCAACGACGGCGGAGTGCCGGCAGGCGCCAAAGCACAAAGGGCTTCCAGTCTTTTCCGGAGCGGCGCAAGGCCCGGCTCTTGTAACCTTTCTCGATACCGTTCCACCTCATGGGTGGTTTGATCCACCACGGTGCGCCGATTGACCACATACAACAGCCGACGGGGCAGGATGTCCGGCCTATGAGCCAGGGCAATCAGCCAAACCGCCACTACGGATGTTTTGCCCAGTCCGGTAGGAATGCTTACCTGCTGGGGAATCTCCCCTTGCAGCATCCGCCGATAAAGCTCCTCCTGCCAGGGGAAAGGTTTATGCCCGGTCAATAGACGAAAGACATCCTCAAAGATCAACGCATCTGGGGTCCCCTGGCACCGCTGAATTGATTGAGGATTACCAGACAATCCGTCCATAACCTCGCCTCCTGTAGCAATGCATGTAAATTTTCTTCTTAATAACTATTTTCTCGTTCACGAGAAGCAGAAGGCATCCTTGGCTTAGTAAAAGAGCAGTATGTACTTTTTCTCCCTATTGCTACATTTATACATGCTTAGACCATTTTTTTCCGGCAAGAGAGCCAGAAAAAGAACCCCACAGGTGCCTTTCTAACGGCAAACCATTTAGCCCGCTGTTCCAGGAGGGCCGCCGCAAACCGCTTTTATTTTTCGCAAGAGCCGCGGAATGCGTGATCGTACCGTAGTCAAAGGCAGGCCTACCTCTTGGGCAATCTGTTTTTCCGGCCACCCTAAGCCGTATTTAAGGAATAAAATGGATCGCGAGGAAGAATCTAAAGAGAGAAGGAATTCTTTTACTGGGTTTTCTACTTTTCTATTTTGACTGTATCTACCCGGCCAAGCCCCCACAACTTGTAGGGGGTAAGAATCGGCTCAAACCCAACAGATTGTGGTAATTACTTCCAGTAGATACAGTCAAGCTATGGTGCTTTTCCGGGGGGCCTCCTCGAGGGAACTATGCCCATCCTCCCTGGAAGGAATCGACTCCAGAGGGGTTTGCTTTGATAGGCGAATCCGGCTAGAATAGATAAAGGAAGTTCGCTTCCATTCCTTTTTTACATACGTGGCGCAACGAAGGAGGGCTTTTCGCACATCGGCGGGGCTTTCCCAGCGGAGATTTTTGCGACGAGACCACGATAAAAATTTTAGGAAGACTTCCTGAGAAAAATCCTCTCGGGAGGCGAAGGCTTTTACAGGACACATTGTTGGCACCTTTGCCTCAGACTTCATGAAAACCGCTGCGATTTCAGATTCAGAAAGTGCCATGATAGTTTTCCTTATTAGGTTTTTAAGAGCAGGGGGTTTCTATTAAGGAATGTCGGTGGTTTTCTTCATGTTATTTTAAGGTGTCGAAAATCTATGTCAACCCCCATTATAGGGAATGGCATAGCCCCATTGAAGTATGTTTTTTTACGGTGTAGCAACTCTAAAATTACGACCGTTCCACGGCCTTCGGGCCGTGGCCCCATTTTTGAACCACATTTTTGTGGTATACAATCCTCCCCAATAAGCAGTATCGTTCCCATCTTGTTCCATCCAAAGAGGGATATTATTCCCCTCTTGGATAGGGGCTGACTTGTTCGAGGCAAACCCAAACCGGGCGCAAAAAATCGGGGGCGGCAGGTACATCACCCGCCGCCCCCGGAAGTGTCTTCGGATCTGGTTTTTCAACAGGTCCGTTCTATGGGACGGTGCGGAGCAGGCCGTGCCCTATGCCTGGGCCGCCGGAAGAGTTTTCCGGGGAGACTTGCTCGGCCCAACGGATTGCCGACCTAGGCTGCCGATCGTTTCAGGGCGCCATACTTTCGGTTTTTGAGGATGCTCGGCTGGTCCTTAGCCGCTCGACTTCCTGTAACTTGGGCCGATCAGCTTAATACTCTCGGTCTTTGAGGATGCCGGGCTGAGGAACGGGGTACCGGCCGTCTTTGTCGGCCTGTACGGGGGCCGGACTGTCCATCGTCAGTTTATCCACGTCCGGGGCGAACTCGTGCGGGCAGTTGATCATTTGATCATAGGTGATCACTTGGCCTGTATGGGCGGCCATTCGGCCCATCGAGGTTACCATGCTGGCGATGGCGCCCCGTTCGACTTCGTTATAGGGCTTGTCCTGACGGATGGCTTCCACCAGG
>Ga0272448_1005589_pt1 | contig 13853 bp, 11 predicted proteins | sample YNPCB0191_FD_202220 | JGI IMG/M metagenome (GOLD analysis project Ga0272448, IMG submission 202220) | Hot spring sediment microbial communities from Yellowstone National Park, WY, United States - YNP-CB-019-1 | ecosystem: Environmental > Aquatic > Thermal springs > Hot (42-90C) > Sediment...
AATGTCAGGGCCTATCAAAACCTCAACACCCTCATCGGAGAGCTTGCCCTGGCTAAATCTGGTCAGTTATCTCCAGGAATCCCCTGCCTTTAGGCATGGGGAGGATGTCAATTACTTTTAGAGGTTGACTTCCAATAAGTCCAAACAACACAGAAAAGTATCATTCTTTTGAGGCCAAGTGCACGGTTGAAAAAAGAAATTAAAAATGCGTTGACCCTCCTTTTCATTTTGCTTATAAGGGTCAAGTTGAATGATTTTTCCCGCACGTTCTCAAGGGATCCACTCTTTTTATTCTATTGAAAAACCCACTCAACCTTTTATTTACTTAAAAAACTCAAAGTTTTATGTCCGTGGTTGGTTTTTTGATGCTGAAGGGAAAGCGGCCAAACAAATTAAGGTGCAAAGCAAAAACGATGTGTTTTTTTGTCACCCCATGGAAAGGACCGATATCCAAAAAAAATATACCTCGGCTGATCTTTCGGTGGATGCAATGTGTGGTTTTGAACGGTTTTGTGATCTTAGTAGAGGTGTTAAGTTTGTTCAAATCTTCGCTCTCCTTTCTTCGGGCTTATGGATAGAGCTAAGTCGACACCTTGTTGTCGTGTTCAAGTCTAAAGATTGGAGGAAGAAAAGAATCGAAAAAAAAATTGAAGTTTTTTCTGCCTTCCCTAAACCTGAAACTCCTTCTTTAAGTCCAATCACTCAAAATTCCCAATGGCTCAAACATTCACTATTGCTTTTTTTGAACAATCTTACGACAACTCTTAAATTCCCTGTTTTTTCAAGCCCTCTTTTGAGCATTGTCATATCCACCAGGAATAGAGCCGAATTGCTCTATCAATGCTTTCAATCCATTCTGGCATATGTAGGATTGCCTTACGAATTGATCGTTGTCGATAATGCTTCAACCGATGAGACGCCCCTGCTTCTGGCCAAAACAGAAGGCATCAAAACTTTTAGGAATGATACTGATCTGGAGTATCTGCTCAGCGTTAATAAAGCTACATTGCTGGCTAAAGCCCCATACCTTCTCCTATTGAACAATGATATTATTCTTAGCCCACAAACCGTAGAACAAATGATAAGAACTATGGAATCCTATCCGGGCTGTGCTGCTGTAGGCTGTAAACTTGTTAGGCCAGATGGAACTTTACAGGAAGCAGGGTCTATTGTTTGGGCTGATGGCAGTGCCCTTGCCTACGGAAGGAATGATCCAGATCCAATGAGGCCTGAGTATAACTTTGTACGAGAGGTAGATTATTGTTCTGCAGCTTGTCTGCTAGTGCGTAGAGAATTATGGGAAAAACTTGGTGGCTATGATCCACAGTATGCTCCTGCCTATTATGAAGATAGCGATCTTTGTCTGAGTCTTTGGGCTATGGGGTATAAAGTTCTTTACCAGCCAGCAGCCTTGGTTTTTCATTATGAATTTGGAAGCCGCCCACTTGAAACTGTCAAAGCCATGATAGAAAAAAACCGGTGGAAATTCTTAGAAAAATGGAAGCAACAATTGCAATTGATGCACAGAGATGATGGCGATGTGTTGAAAGCCCGCGACAAGCGACATCAATCCGTCTATATAGCAGAGAAGGAAAAAAGTAGCTGTTTTAAAGCCAGGATTTTGGTTCTGGATGACTGTGTTCCTCATTTCATGATGGGGAGAGGCTTCCCTAGGGCAATTACAATATTGCAGCTTCTCGAGCAGTTTGGATATTTTGTAACTTTTTATCCCATGCTTTCCCAAGAGTATTCTAAGAAACATTTGGAACTAGCTTTTATGGAAAAAATTGAGCTCATGATTGGATGGGGCTCAGAACGACTCGAAGATTTTTTGCAGGAAAGAAAAGAGTATTACGATTTTATTTTTGTGAGTCGTATCCACAATTTTATGCATGTAGCTAAGCTTGTGAAAAAAAGACCTGATTTTTTTAGCAAAACCAGAGTTATCTACGATGCCGAAGCGATCGTTGCAAGAAGAGAAATTTTGAAGAAAAGCCTTGAAGGTTTTGCACTGAAGGAAAAAGAAAAAAAAGAATTAATCGATAAAGAGCTTCTAATAGCTCAATATGCCCATAGGGTTGTTGCGGTATCCAAAGAAGAAGCTCAATATTTTCACCAAAAGGGTTTCGATGTACATATTCTTGGCCATTCGATTCATTGCAAGCCTACTGAGAGTAGCTTTGAACAAAGATCGGGCTTTCTTTTTGTTGGATATATGGGTGAGGAAGGTCCTAATACCGATGGATTGTCATGGTTTTCTCACTATGTGCTTCCGCATTTAAAAAAGAAAATCCACTCTCGCTTTGAGGTGCTAGCTATAGGCCAGGTTTCAAAAGACTTTGTAGAACAACTTAGCCCTTTGGGAATAAAGTTTTTGGGCCTTGTGGAAGATATTCAACCCTTCTTCGAAAAATGCAGAGTTTTTATTGCTCCGACCCGTTATGCAGCCGGAATTCCAATGAAAGTGCATGAAGCAGCTTCCTATGGCTTGCCGGTTGTGGCAAGCAAGCTTTTAGCTAAGCAACTCGCATGGACCCCAGGAGAAGAATTGCTTGCTGCTGATTCTCCAGAAGATTTTGCTGCCTGTTGTGAAAAACTTTATCAAGATGCATCCTTATGGAAGAAAATAAGAGAGAGCGCGCTCAACAAGGTCAAAATCGATTGTGATCCTAAACGGTTCGAAGAAAATCTTCTATCCCTATTTACATTTCCTAGAGATCAATAAAGCCGGTGAGGGATGTTGCCATTGACGTTGCTGTTGGGAGTTTTCCTATTGAGCGAAAGCCTAAATACAAGCCTATATCTTGGATATGAGATGTTGAAGATGCTTTGGAAGAAAAAAAATTTTTGAGTTTAGCGAGTTGCCAGCATAGTCTTCTCCGGGGAGTTGTCTTAGGAGGTCTAGCAAAGCAGACTTTGGTAAAATGCCTGCAGGAAACTCCATCGACTATATGTTGTAGCTTGAGAGGAACTTTTTCAAAGACGAACCCTTAGTCCTATCCAACTTGAGGAACCTGCCGTCATGAGCAGCATCAGTAATACGCTTATAATGGGAATCTAAAGAATTTGGCTAGGAGTTTTGTCTTTAAAGCGTTATTAAGAAGAAGGCTATGGACCTAGATGTAAGCTTGAGATGAAACTGTCCTTTAGGAGACAGGAAATAGTGTTCTTTCCGCCAGATCAAGATTGAGGAGCTTTTGAGGGATCAAAAGGGGAAAAAATCGTTGATATAGGAATGCTAACAAGGGGAAGGAAAGGAAGAAAAGTAGCTAAGAAAAAAAAATGGTTGCAAAGAAAAAGCATTTTAAGAAATAATACACGCTTTAGAAAATTTTTCCCATGAACATAAGCCAAGTTCCTATTTTTGTATTGTGTGGAGGAATGGGGACACGATTAAGGGAAGAAACGGAGTTTAGACCAAAACCCATGGTAACAATTGGCAAGCATCCTATCCTTTGGCATATTTTGCAAAGTTATTCTAAGTTTGGCTTCAGAAGGTTTATCCTTTGTTTGGGATATAAATCTGAAGTGATCAAAAGTTATTTCCACAACTTTTTTTCTTTCAACAATGATTGCACAATCAATTTAAAGAACAATAAGACAGTAATCCATGAAAGCATCGAGCAGATTGATTGGGAAATTACCATGGCTTACACGGGGGAAAAGTCAATGACAGGAAGTCGGATTGCTCAAGCGGCAAAAAAGTACGTGGGTGAATCCGAACATTTTGGAGTGACTTATGGAGATGGGTTGACTGATGTGAATCTTGCTGATGAATTTTACTTTCATCTTAACCACAAGAAAATTGGTACCATTCTAGGAGTCAATCCACCATCCAGGTTTGGTGAATTGGAAGTGAAGGGAGATCAAGTTATTTGTTTCCGAGAAAAGCCTGAGTTCGAAAACGATTGGATTAATGGAGGTTATTTCTTTTTCAGAAGAGAATTTCTTTCTTATTTATCCGAGGATGAAAACTGTATCCTTGAGCGTGCTCCCCTTTTTAATTTGGCTAGAGATGGGGAACTGAAAGTCTATAAGCACAAAGGGTTTTGGGCGTGCATGGACACACAGAGAGATAGGGACATTCTTGTTAAAATGGTCGAGGAAGGCAATACCCCCTGGTTGACCAAAAAATAGGCCCTTATGAAAAAAGTTCTAATCACTGGGAATAAAGGCTATATTGGGGCGCATCTGGTTTCCCTCTGTAAAGAATATGGCTTTGAAGTTATAGGGTGTGATATTGGATTTTTTGAAGGCTGCCATTGGGATTCTATAGTGCCCGCTGATGAACAATGGGAGATGGATTTTTTGTCGATTGACGAAAGAAAGCTTGAAGGCATTGATGTCATCTGCCATCTGGCTGCTATATCCAATGATCCCATGGGGGAACTAGATGAGAAACTTACCTATCGTATAAACCGTGATGGGTCGGTTGCTTTAGCTAAAAAAGCTAAAAAAGCTGGCATCCCGCTATTTCTCTATGCAGGGAGTTGTTCAGTTTATGGGAAAGCCAGTTCTTTAGATTTAGATGAAACAGCTCCTTTTAATCCCGTATCAGCTTATGCACAATCCAAAGTGGAAGCTGAAAAAGAGATATCGCAACTGGCAGACGCCTCTTTTTCCCCTGTTTTCTTAAGAAACGCAACGGCTTTTGGTTATTCTCCGATGCTAAGGATCGATCTTGTGGCCAATAATCTGCTTGCCTGTGCTTTGGCCTTGAAGCAGATTAGGGTTTTGAGCGATGGAACACCTTGGAGACCTCTCGTTCATTGTAAAGATATTGCTCGAGCGTTTATTGCTCTGATCCAGGCTCCGAGAGAGAAAATTCATAATCAAGCGATTAATATTGGAGGCAACGAAGAGAACTATCAAGTCAGAGAGATTGTTGATAAGGTCAAGCAGTTAGTGCCACAAGCCGAAGTGGTGTATACGGGAGAGGTTGGAGCTGACCCAAGAAATTATAGAGTATCTTTTGATAAACTCTCCAAAATACTGCCTGATTTTAAGCTTGATTATTCTCTGGATAGGGGCTTAGAAGAGCTCTATGAATCTATGGTGAAAAAGAAATTTTCCAAGGAGGATTTTGAGTCTGATCGATTTGTCCGGTTACGAAGGCTAAAAAAGAAGTTGATGAAATAAGTTTGTTCCTATGAAATTTATTCCACTTCCTTTAGAGGGAGCTTATTTAATCGATCTTGAAAAAAAGGAAGACCCAAGAGGTTTTTTTGCACGATTTTTTTGCAAAAACGAGTATGCAAGCCATGGTCTTGATTCAACTATTGTGCAGATCAATACTTCTTTTAGTTTAAAAAGAGGAACCCTACGAGGTCTGCATTATCAAATCTTTCCAAAGGCTGAAACCAAAGTCATCCGGTGTATCCGTGGAGCTTTGTGGGATGTCATTGTCGATTTGCGTCCCGAGTCTAAAACTTTTCTCTGTCATTATTCCTGTGAACTCAATGAGGAAAACAGACGGATGCTGTTTGTTCCTAAAGGGTTTGCGCATGGATTTTTGACATTAATGGATAATACAGAAGCTTTTTATTTGGTGGGAGAATTTTATGCTCCTGAATATGAAAGGGGAATTCGGTATAATGATCCAGCTTTAAATATTCCCTGGCCTTTTGAGCCTCTAGTTATTTCAGAAAAAGACAAAAGTTATCCTGACTTTGACAGGCATAGAGCCCTCCAATGAAAATTTTGTTTACGGGAGGAAGTTCTTTCACAGGATTCTGGTTTTGCAAACTCCTTTTGGAAAGAGGACATGAGGTAGTTGGCCTGCTCACTAAAAAAAGAAATGACTATGAGGGGATAAGAAAAAAAAGAATAGATTATCTTTCCTTGCACATGGATTTTGTCGAGGAAGCTCCTTTTGGTTCAGAAAAAGGACGGAGCCTTTTAAAAACCAAAACATTCGATGTCCTTTGTCATCATGGAGCATATGTTAAAGAGTACAAAAGTGAAAATTTTGATTGGCTTTTTGCCTTAGAAAACAATACGAAGCATATCCAGGAAGTCCTTAGTCTTTGTAAGGAGCATGCCGTTGGGACTATCATTCTTACCGGTTCGGTCTTTGAACCAAATGAAGGCATAGGCTCTACTCCTTTAAGAGCTTTCTCTCCTTACGGACTTTCTAAGGGCTTAACTGCAGAAGTCTTTAATTATTATGCTACTGTTTATGGACTTACTCTAGGCAAATTCGTTATTCCTAACCCATTTGGGATCTTTGAAGAAAAAAGGTTTACTTTTTATCTTATCGAAAACTGGAAAAGAAAACAAACGGCTGTTGTCCAAACCCCAAACTATATCCGCGATAATATTCCTTGTGATCTTCTTGCCCATTGTTATTGCCGGTTTGTCGAAAAGATGCATGCGGAAAAGCAAAAATTTTGTAAAGCAAATCCAAGTTATTTTATAGAATCCCAAGGAGCTTTTGCCCTTAGGGTTGCTAGAGAAGTTAGCAACCGAACTGGCTGGCATTGCCCTGTAGAACTTAAGGAACAAAAGAGCTATGCTGAACCTTACATGCGAGTCAATTTCCAACCGGCTCTTTTCGACGTTCCAGAGTGGTCTGAGAAACGTTTTTGGGATGATTATATCACTTATGCTATTGAGAATTACTAAATTTATCTTGAAAGAAAGCCATGTCAAAAAGAGCGGTTTTTAGACCAATGGAAGCTAGAGTGGAAACTGGACAGCTTCTGCGGTAGAAAAAGCTAGAAGATTAATTTTAAGGAAATAAAACTGAGCTATGATTTTCCTTGAATAGTAACAAAGGATGGGGTTTTTGAATTAGCGACGGTTTGATTTCTTTTTGCCCCGCTATAAAAAGATATATCGAATGAAAAATGATAGCCCAATAATAATTATAGGTGGGGGTATCATTGGCCTGGCTTTGGGCTATAAGCTTCTGCGATCAAAAAAAGTTTCTTCTCTGATAATTCTAGAAAAAGAAAAAGAAGTAGGGCTACACCAAAGCAGCCATAATAGTGGGGTGCTCCATGCTGGGCTTTATTACGCAGTTGGTAGTCTGAAAGCTAAACTCGCTGTCGATGGCATCAGACAGATGGTTTCTTTTTGTCGGGAAAATGGGATTGCTCATGAAATTTGTGGAAAATTGGTTGTTGCTAAAGAAGAAGCGGAACTCTCTGAACTTCATCGACTAAAAAAGCAAGGGGATGCGAATGGTCTTGTTGGATTACAAATTCTGGATTCCAAAGAGATGAAAAAAATTGAACCTTTTGCCAGCGGAATCGCTTCAATTTACGTTCCAGAAGAAGGAATTGTGGATTATAGACAAGTCTGTCAGGTGCTTGCTACTAAAATAGAACTCATGGGAGGGAAAATCTTTCGGGAAGCCAAGGTGGTTGACATTAAGAAAAAAGGTAGGACGTGGAAGATCAAGACAGGAAGAGGAAATTTTTTGACTTCTTTTCTAGTCAATTGTGCTGGGCTTTATTGCGATAGAATATGCCGTTTAGCAATGGGGCATTGCCCCATTCGAATTGTTCCTTTTAGAGGAGAATATTTCGAAATCAAAGAGCATAGGAAATACCTTGTTAAAAATTTGATCTATCCAGTTCCAGATCCTCGTTTTCCTTTTTTGGGGGTTCATCTGACCCGAATGATTAATGGAAGAGTTGAAGCAGGGCCCAATGCCGTTCTCTCTTTTTCAAGAGAGGGCTACTCTAAAGGCAGCTTCGATTGGAGGGATACCTATGAGATCTTTTCTTATCAAGGATTTTGGAATTTTTTAAAAAGATATCCTCTTGCAGCATGGGAAGAGTGGAAAAGATCAAGAAGGAAAAGCCTTTTTTGCAAGGCGATCCAAAAGTTGGTACCAGAAATTCAAGAACAAGACATGATTGCAGGAGCTGTTGGAATTCGGGCTCAAGCCCTCTTCCCCGATGGGAAACTTGTCAATGACTTTTTGTTTGTTAAAGAGGAAGGCGTGCTTCATCTTCTTAATGCTCCTAGTCCTGGAGCAACAGCCTCCTTGGCGATCGCTGATGAAATCGTAAATAGAATTGAAGCCTAAGATAATAGCAGAAATTATTCCTAGGGATTAAGAAAGGAAGTAGCCACATTTTCTCTAGTCTGAATTTTTAAACCTACCAATTAGCCGTCCACCCTCATTGGGGTGGGAAGGCTTTCACGCTTTTTAGGAAAATTTTCCATGCATCAACTGGTGCTATTAGGAAAATGAACGAGATTGGAAGCCAAATTTATTGATAGCCTAGAATCTGGATCTCTTAGATTTTTCGAATGTTTTCTAGACTAAGCACAGCATCTTTCGACACGTTTTCAAGAAATTATTGAAGAGGAAGCTAAGGCAGAAGAGCAATTTTCAAAAAGGGATGCCAACGCTTTACTTTCTGAACCACTTGCCATCAAATCCATAAGCACCTCCCTGTTGACTGGCCTCTCAAGAGAAAATAAATACAACTTAGCCTTCTTCTTCGTATTCGCCGATTTCTTTTTTAAGGGGAACTTCTTCCTTTTTCTTTTCTGCAACAACTATGGTTTTGGGAACAATCAGGCCAGCTAATAATATAGGTATAAGGGTGCTAACAAGAGTAGCAATAGTAATAATGGAATATTCTTCTCTATTCAATATTTTATTCTGGATCCCATAATGCGCAGCAATCAGTCCAAATGTCAATCCACCGGTTGCAAGAAGTGATCCATAAAGACTTTCTTTAATCGAATGTTTTTCAAGTATCAGATAAGGAAATAGGCCGAACAGCTTGAAGCATGTTTTAATCAGGGTGAGGAGAAGAATGGGGAAGAAGCCAAAAATCAAAGCATGAAGTGAAATGTGAAAGCCGCTTTTCATAAAAAAAAATGGAGTTAGTATACTGTAAGCGACCGCTCTAAGTCTTCTGCGTAATAACCTGTCTGTTGAGAAACTATTAGCTGAAAGAATGCCCAAAACAAAAGCCGGAAGTACCGGTTCAGTTTTAGCCATTGTGGCCAAAAATCCTAGGAGACTGAGCATGAAAAAAACAAATTTTATTTCTGGTTCGCTTACTGGACTTTTCTTAAGAAACGCAAGAAGGAATCTAAGAAATTTTGGGAAAAGCCATAGGATTATGAGAGCAATTATTCCGAAAATAATCGAGGAAATATCCCAATGTGTAAAAAACATGCCCAGAGCTAAAACTGAACCGAAATCTGTAATAAAACAGCTAGATAAAAGAGTCTTGCCTAATGAGCTGTTTTCTATGCCTCTTTCAACAAGGGAAGTATATATGATGGCAATGGAAGTGGTCCCAAGAGCAATACCAGCAATAAGACATTGAGCTGTTTTCCAATGTAAAAAATAATGGGAAAAAAGGGCAATGGCTAAGAATGGCAACAAAAAGGAGCTTAATCCCGAAAACATGTTTTTTTTCCACGATTCTTTGAAATATTCAGGTTCGATCTCTGTACCAGCAATAAAACAGAGCATCGTAGCTCCTAACTTAGACAAAAAATTCATCCATTCTGTTGGATTGGAAAGAGCTAAAAAATGACTTAGAACAGCTCCCATAAGAATTTCAGCAAGAGCAACAGGGATTTTCAACCGGATTGCAAAGAGCGCTGCAGAAAAAGCCCCGCCCATCCAGAGGGAAATAAAAAACCATGGGTTTTCCAAAATATTCATAGCAGCTAAAAGAAGAAAAGGCACTCTTTAAGGGGAAGTTGCTTCTTACCTTTAGGCTTTTCTGGAATTGACCCTCAAAAGTTGGACAAAGAAAAAGAAAACGTTTTATTTCTAACCGGTCAACTACTCCGTCCTAAAGGACGGAGCTTGCATCTAGGCTTCACCGCAGCTTGCGCGTATCTCGAAAGACGCGCGGCTTTGGCTTCATCACCCGATGCTTTAGGGGCGGCTGACAATCGCCCCGTCCTCATCCAGTCTTGCCAGATGAAAAGCGTTTGCATGCTGACGTTTCTGGCAGCCACTAAATCGGCCTGGAGCGTATACCCACAATGGGCGCATACAAACAGCAGCCCATTATTGGGCCGATTCTTCCGCCCAACATGCCCGCAAACCGGCCGTCTCTGGCTTGAGGAATCCGCATCCACCCAATCCGGCACTCCGCCAGGCAGCCGGATTTTGTAAGCCGTCTTGGCTTGCAGCTTCGCAAAACCCCAAGTGCTCCCCTTGCGGCTACGGAAACCTTCTCCGACTGTCTGCGCTCGGTTCGATGACGGATAGCCTTTAGCCCCTCCATTCCAACCATAGCGTGTGGCTCCGCGAGTGCCCTTCGCTTGCATCGCACTTCGTGTACTGGAGGGACGCGCTTGGCCAGGTGCCTTCGGTGTCCACCAGGATAAAAACGACATTTGCCTCGGGTAGTGGGTTCCACCGCGATGTTCCAGCGGTTCATGTCCACCCCTTTGACCGTGGTGATGGTATCTAGCGGATTCCGGTCCAAAGCCTTTTCGACGGACACCAGCAGCTACCATGCCCTGGATGCAGGGTCCTGCCAGAGCAGGGCCCCGCCCAGTGTGATGCCATGCTCCCTGGGCCCGCGCCATCCACTCCAGATGCCGGTTCCATCCTTCGTATCGGACCGGATGCCTCCGCCAAAAGTCCCCATGCTGACCGTTTGTTCCTTGCCCAAGGACCAATCCCGGCGATGGTTCAAAGTCATGGACATGGCAGTGAATCTGGATGCCTTGTCAAGACCCTTATAGCGCCGGGCTGGTCCAGCCTTTTGCTTTATGGGCCGCGCCCGCTTTGGCGCGTTCCCAGAGGGTTTTGTAGGCCGCAGCCACTTGCCTGGGCACGTTGCATGCCATTTGAGCTGGCAGCCCGAACCACTTGCGCAAATCCTGGGACACCAGCCTTTGCAGTTTCATGCCTTGCGATATCTTCCCGCACACAAAAGCGACAGTGGATGCGTGATTCAGGGCGTTATGGTAAGCCAACGCCATGGGCCAAACCGCCTCCTCCTGCTCTTTAGTGAGCAGGAGCTTCAGTTTGCACCTCAGCGATTGGGTGGCTGGCAATTCATTCAGGTTGACGATTATTAGGTTTCAGTTGTAAAGCATCGCCGCTGCGCGGCGGCGCTATCCCTCTGCCGCCTTGAAAGGCGGGGACTCCCGTGCAAATTTGTTGAAAGTTTTAAAACGACAGAAATGGATTTGAACTATTGACAAAAGAGTAAAGCTCCTTTATTCGTACTACATATGTATTTTAGCATTAATCGCTAGGAAAAAAGGGCGATCCACCTGAAGAACTTGTTAGCTGTGAAACCTCTAGTAATGTAAGCTTTGGAGAATCTACTCTTAGATCCTTCTCCAGAACGTCGCAAAGAAGCAGAAAAGTAGCTTCATTTCTTTTGAACAAAAAATAAGTAAAGACTTTGAGACAATGGAGGATGTTACTTTCTCCTGAGAACGTTGCTGCTTTAGGATTTTCTTAACATGTCTATCAAAAAGAAATTCTTATGAATTCATTAAAGCACTTATTCAAACCTTTGGTTGTTGGAGAGATTACCGTAGCAAATCGAATCTGGATGGCCCCAATGACTCGATGTCGGGCAGGGCAACCGGGGGATGTTCCTACAGAATTAATGGCTAAATATTATGCTCAGCGGGCCTCTGCAGGACTCATTATTACCGAAGCCACGCAGATCAGTAAAGAAGGGCAAGGATACATATGGACACCTGGTATCTACACGGATGCTCAGGAGGAAGGTTGGCGTCGAGTTGTGGAAGCGGTTCATCAGGCTGGGGGAAAAATCGCCTTGCAACTTTGGCATGTTGGTAGAATCTCTCATCATCTCCTTCAAGAAGGAGGAAAACCTCCCGTTGCTCCTTCGCCTATTCAGGCAAAAAATTCTAAATGTTTTGTTTTATTGCCTGATGGTACCCCGGCTCAGGTAGATCCAGATGTTCCAAGAGAACTTTCTATTCCAGAAATTCATCGGATCATTGGCGAGTATGCCGCTGCTGCAAAACGAGCCATGAGAGCTGGTTTTGATTTAGTCGAAATCCATTGTGCTAATGGATACCTGCCCAATCAGTTCCTCGATATTCGTGCAAATCAAAGAAAAGATCAATATGGGGGATCTCTTCAGAATAGGGCACGTTTCGTGCTCGAAGTGGTCGATGCGGTTTGTGAGGCTATAGGAAATAAACGGGTAGGGGTGCGTCTTTCTCCGAAAGGAATTTTTTGCGATATGACAGTAGAAGGGAGCATGGAGACAAATTTGTATGTTGCCTCTGAACTTGGGAAGCGTTCTATTGCCTATCTTCACATTGTTGAGCCAGATTGGGCCGAAGGGCAACCTCTAACAGATGAAGAACGGAAGGCTTTCCGTGAATCTTTCCCAAATGTATTAGTTTTTTGTAGTGGTTATACGGCTGAGCGAGCGGAATCGACCATTGCTTCAGGAATTGCTGATGCTATTGCTTTTGGCCGACTGTTTATTGCTAATCCAGATTTGCCGGAACGGTTTCGACGTGGAGCTTTATTGAATGTACCAGATCCTTCCACATTTTATGGAGGAGGAGAAAAAGGGTACACAGATTATCCGACTATCGATGAACAAAATCGATGAACAAAACAGGAGAGGAAAGGGGACTGTTCTCTAGTTACCATTTGCTTTTTGGAGAGCTTTGAAGAAAGCTTGAAAAACCGGCCCATAATAGACTAAATCTCTTTCCGGATGGTATTGGACACCAATACAAAAAGGATAAGACTTAAGCCCTAGCTGTTCGATAATTCCATCATATTTCGCTCGGGCTTCTATCGAGAGTCCTTCAGCAATCCTCTTTATAGCCTGGTGATGTGAACTGTTGACAGCTTGAAATTGGAAAGTAGCATTTTTTTCGACTCTCAGCTCTTGCAGGTTTTGGTCATAGAATTTTGGTTCATTATGGCCGGGAATATTGAGAGAAAGACTTCCACCTAGAAAAATATTAAGCAGCTGGGTTCCACGACAAATGCAAAGTATTGGTTTGCCTTTGTTAAGGGTTTGCTCAAGTAAAGCAAACTCCCATTTATCCCGTTGGGAATTGGGAGAGATTATCTGAGAAGGATCTTCCCCATCTATATTGCTATACTGTTCTTGATATTCTCTTGAGATATCCTCTCCTCCCGTTAGTAGAAGTCCATCGTACTCTTTAGGAGAGGGGATTGGGTAGAGCGTTGAACCAACCTCTTGTCTATGTTCCCTAATATTGAGAATTTGGATAGAATACGTGTTAGCTAGTTGATTGAGCTTCTCAAAGTATTGTTTATCCTTATCTCGGATCCAACAATAAACTTTTTTAATCACTTATAAAATAAAATCTAGCCTCTATAAGCCATCAAATTTTTTTTCGATGTATTGAATAGAGATCACTTAGAAAAAAATAACAATATATACTATATTTTTTTATTTAAAATATATATTAAATTTATTTATTTTATTTTCTTAGAAATAAGTTATTTGAAATGAACAACATAAAAAATAAATAAAATTTTATAAAATAATATATTACTATTATTAAATTATAAGCATTCTAATAATAGAATTAGCTGCATTAGGTAATGTTTGTAATATTAGTTTATTTTTTATTGCAAAGTTTCCATAATTGATCTATTTTCTTTCTCTAAAAATGTATACACTAGCTTCTTTCCTTTATTTCGCCTTTTATTCTAATTGCATATTTTCTGTTAAAAGGCCAAAGGATTCTTTGTAGAAGTCCATTGGGTTAAAATCGAGCCTCTAGCAAAAAATGAACGAATATCTCCTTAAGGGATTACTTTTTATTTTTATTTTTTACATTTCTTTTGTCGTTCTTGCAAAGAACAATTTTAGATTTATCTATTGGCTCAGTGTTTGTTATTCAGGGTTTGGCCTACTATGTTC
>Ga0272448_1005590_pt1 | contig 13852 bp, 11 predicted proteins | sample YNPCB0191_FD_202220 | JGI IMG/M metagenome (GOLD analysis project Ga0272448, IMG submission 202220) | Hot spring sediment microbial communities from Yellowstone National Park, WY, United States - YNP-CB-019-1 | ecosystem: Environmental > Aquatic > Thermal springs > Hot (42-90C) > Sediment...
TATTTTTCTTACTCCATAGTCAGGATATCTGTCTTTAATCGCTATTATAAGAGTTTCAATTTCTTTGGATATAGCTTTAGGATTAGTTTTTGGAGTTTTAGACCTATCATTTAATCCTTCTATACCTTTCTCATAATATCGAGCTTCCCATTTTTTAATAGTTTTTCTAGACACTCCAAGCTTTCTTGCTGTTTCAGATACATTCCTACATTCGAAAAGATATTCTAAGATCTTAAGCCTTATCTTAGCTGGATTTTTAGAATCTTTTATCCTTTCGAAATATGTCTCTTCAATAGGCATTTAAAAGATCCCTCCTATTATTTTTGGTGATAATGTATGGTAACGCTATAAGTTACCTTCTATCCCTCCTCTCCTATGATATAATTTTATTGTAAATATGTAAAGCTTTACACATTAAGAAGGAAAGGATAAGAAGGAATGAGTTCAATTACTAAAATTGCTAAGATGGCAAATGTTTCTATAGCTACTGTCTCAAGGGTTATAAATAAAACTGGTTATGTAAAGAAAGAAACAAGAGAAAGAGTACTTAAGGTAGTCCAAGAACTTAGTTACCAGCCTAATGCAGTAGCTAGAAGCTTAAAAAAGGGCAAGACTTCCCTAATAGGTTTTATTGTTCCTGATATATCTAACTCCTTTTTTACCGCCTTAGCTAAAGGGATAGAAGGCGTAATAAGTAAAGAAGGCTTTAATCTGATTTTATGTAATAGCGAGAATAATGTAGAAAAAGAATTAGCATATATACAGGCATTAAGTGAAAAGAGGGTAGAGGGGATAATCTTAGCTCCTATAGGAAAATATGAGGATTATCGAACCCTATCTTCCTATAAAAAGCTACCTATCGTTTTAGTGGACAATTATCCCTTAGGTTTAGATTTGGACGTAGTGATCACAGATAATATCAAGGGTGCTTATTTACTCACAAAATATCTAATTGAGCTAGGACATACTCGAATAGGGATAATTACCGGCCCACTGAATCAGCTTACAGGAATTGGTAGGTTATTAGGGTATAAAAGAGCTCTTGAGGAGTTAAATGTAAAAATACAAGAAGATTTAATTCAAGAGGGGGATTTTAAATTTGTAAGTGGTTATAATCTCACTAAAAAACTTCTTAGCCTGAAGCCCACCCCTACAGCTATTTTTGCTGCAAATAATCTAATGTCTATCGGGGCTATGGTTGCTATAAAAGAAGTAGGGTTAAATATCCCTGAAGATATATCGCTTGTGGCTTTTGATGACATAGACCTTCTTCCATTGGTGAATCCTCCTATTACAGTAATGTCTCAACCCACAGAGAAGATAGGCGCTATAGCAGCTGAGTTGATATTGAAGAGGATAAAGGGGGAGAAACGCGGAAAACAAGAAAAGATAATTTTAGAGTCTAAGTTTATTGAAAGGGCTTCTTGTAAAGCCATTGATAACTCTGAAAGAGATCTGGTCTTAACTGACCTAAATATTATGAAGAAGGAGGAGTCCAATGTTAGAGATACCAAAGGAGGAATTTGAAAAGAGGATAAAGAAGCTTCAAGAAAAGATGAATGAGGAAAATCTAGATATAGTTATTGCACACTCTAACGAGGCAGACCCAGCAAATGTAAGGTATCTTTCAGATTTTTGGCCTGTTTTTGAGACTGCAGGAGTAGTAGTTCCTAAGGAGGGGGAGCCGATATTATTAGTTGGTCCGGAATGTGAAACATTTGCTCTAAGTAGAAGTAAGATAAGAAAGGTAAGAAAACTTATAGAATATAGGGAGTCTGCGGAACCTGAATATCCTGGCGTACCTGTTTCAACTTTTGAAGAAGTATTTAAAGAAGTAGTGAATGGGGGAAAAGTAGAAAGAATAGGGCTTATCGGTTATGCTATTATGCCTCTGCCAATATATGAGAGTATAAGAAGGGCGTTACCTGAAGCCTCTATTGTAAAAGCAGATAGCATAATACGAGAATTGAGATCTATTAAGAGTGAAGGTGAAATAGCTCTCCAAAGAGAGGCATTTAGGATTTCCGAAATAGCATTAGAAAAGGTAATTGAGAATATAAAGCCAGGTATGACTGAACTCCAAGTAGTTGGTATAATTCAAGAAACTATATACAAGAATGGGGCTGAATATGAAGGTTTCCCTATCTATGTTCTTTCTGGCAAGAACACAGCATTTGCTATATGTAGACCTAGCCATAGAGTCTTAGAAAAAGGGGATCTTGTACAGTTGGATATAGGAGCTAGAGTAGGGGGATATTCATCAAGTATAGGAAGGCCTATATTTCTTGGTAAAATGCCTTCTAATGTAAAAAGCCTTGTAGAGGTTGGACTTGAGGCTCAAGAAGAGGTTATAAGATCTATGAAGGCGGGGATAGAAGCCAAGGAAGTAGCAAAGAGGTACTACGATTTTGTAAAGAGAAAAGGTTTTGAAGAGAATATACTTTATGGTCCCTGTCATGGGTTAGGGCTTTTAGAGACTGAATCCCCATGGATAGAGTTAAACTCTAATTACATACTAAAAGAAAATATGACATTTGAAGTAGACATCTTTTTATATACAAAGGACTTTGGACTTAGATGGGAAGATGGGGTAAGGGTAATAAAAGATGGTGTAGAAGAATACTCTAGCAAGAGAAAGGAGATTATAGAGATAGAATGAACTATAGACCGATAGTAGTATTTGGTTTTGATATGGAAACAGATTTAGGAAGTTGGACTCCTTACTATGAGGGATTAAAGAAAGGGACTCCAAAAATACTTAATTTGCTTTCTAGAGAGGGGACTAGAGCTACATTTTTCTTTACTGGTGAGGCAGCTAAACTCCATCCTGAAATAGTACAAGTAGTAGCTAGAGAGTCTCATGAGGTAGGATGTCATTCTTTATATCATGAAACTATAGGAGATGAGTTATTCCCTATACCTGGGGTTAAGCCTTTACTTCCAGAAGAAGTCCCCTTAAGACTTAAGGTAGTTACTTCTTATGTGGAAGATACCTTAGGAGAAAAGGTACTTTCTTTTAGGGCACCTAGGCTTTGGGGTAGCACAACGATGATAAATGTACTAGAAGAACTGGGATATAAGGCAGATGCTTCTTATCCACTTTACTACTATTTAGAAAGGATAGTTCCCTATCATCCTAATAGAAAAGACTGGACACAGGAGGGAGATTTAAAGATTCTAGAAATTCCGAACTTTGCTGATATAACTATAGAAAGTAGAGATCCATATGGAAGAGATAGAGACCAGTGGCCCTTATTTAGGACAGAAGGAGCGGAAGAATTTATAAAACATATTCATTCTTTTATCCATTTTGTAGAAGGTAAAGGATTACCGGCAGTACTTTGTTTTTACTTTCACCCCTGGGAATTTGTAGAGATGCCTAGAGGCTTAATTCACTATGGAGAAGGAAGTGTAATGCCGGACGAATATATAACACGTAACTGTGGAGACTATGCCTTAACTCAACTGGAAAAACTGATTTGGTTATTAAAATCTTTAAGATGCCAATTCCTTACAGCTAGGGAATTGGCTGAGAGATGGGATGATCTCTATGAAAGAGTGGTATAGAGGACCTATATATGATTGGCACTTAGACTTTTATCTACCTGCTGACAGCCCTGATGCATTTGAATGCTTCGACCCTGAGAGGATAGCCAATGAAATTACTGCATCAGGAGCTAATCTTGTTGTTATATTTGCTCTAAATCAACACGGATATGCATATTATCCAAGTCGAATAGCTCCCCCTCATCCTAAGTTAAAAGGCATTGATTATACTGGAGAACTTGTTAGAGCCTTTAAGAAGAGAAACGTACATGTTTTTACTTATGTAAATTATATGAATATCGATCTTAGAGAGAAACATTCAGATTGGTGGCAGAGGTATAGGGATGGCTCTATGATAATTGAAGAGGGATGGGGAGTTCCTTGTCCTAATGGACCTATAAAGGAATATATGAGTAATATCGTTCGAGAAATAGCAAAAAATTACGAGACAGAAGGATTTTTCTTTGATATGTATGGATTTAATAGAGGGGGATGTTACTGTCAGAATTGTAGAAACGCCTTCAAAAGCCTTTACGGGTTTGATCTACCAGATAAAGAAGATTGGGATAATGAAATATGGAGAAAATTTGTAGAGTTTAGATATCTTAGTGCCTATAATACTATGAGAGAGATTCGAGATGCAGCAAAAGAGATAAACCCTAATCTTTTATGGATAACTCATTGCAGTCCCTTAGATAGTTGGCATAGAGCCACGGGATTCTATCTTTCACCAAAACTTGACGATATTTTACATACAGAGGTATCTCCTAGATACGGAAAGTATCGCTGGACACCTGGAGAGATGGGTAAACTCTTAATCGCTACCAGTAAAGGAAAACCCTGCATAGTAAATCTTGCTAATCTTCATGTATACTGGGATAAACCAAAAGGCTGGTTCTATATTCCTAATTCAGCTACACAGCTCAAGCTCTGTACATCGGAAATAGTAGCTAATGGATGCTGGCCATCAATTTATATGGAACCATATCCAAATACCATACATAATCCATATACTAATGAGGGGATAAAAGAAGCGTTCTCTTTGGCTCGTAAATTTGAACCTTATCTCATATCTGAAACTATCAAGTCAGTGGCCCTTCACTTTTCTAAGAGTTCTTATGATTTCTTTGAAGATTACATCTACAGTTTCAGAGGAATGTATAAGGCTCTTCTAGAGGCACATATCCCATTTGATATAGTTACAGATGAGGATATAATAGAGGGAAGGATAACAGATTATACGCTTCTCATATTGTCCAACTCTGCATCCACATCAGAAGAAGTAAATAAAGGCCTAACTAGATATGTAAATGACGGAAGAAGTATCTTAGCTACCTATGCCACGTCTTTATACACCACACAGAGGCAGAAAAGAGAGGATTTTGGACTTAAGGAGATACTCGGAGTAAGCTATAAAAAGGAATTAGGACCGGTTTATTTATCTGTTGATCCTCCCTTAAATGATGTTCTTACCCTCTCTCCAATAATAGCACATAAGATTATAGAAGTAGGGATCGAGAATAATACTGAGATATTAGGAAGGATTATATCTCCTTCTCCAACTGATCTTTCTCCCTTTACCTATGTATCTGCTCCCTCAAGGCCTACCAAAATCCCCAGTATAACAAAAAAAGGACGAGTAATATACTGTTCATCAGATATCGGATACAGCTTTATGAAAGCAGGCTATATAGACCATAAAAATCTAGTAGCAAATATCGTAAATCTATTAGTTGGGGAGAAACTTCCCATTAAGGTAAAGGCTCCTACTACTTTAGATGTAGTATTAAGAGAGCAAGAAGGAAAAATACTTATTCATCTTATAAATTTAACTACTAATCAGGTTGTTGAAGATGCAGGATGTAGCTCAGATATATACGATATTATTCCTCTTTATGAAATAGAAATAGAGCTCTGTAGAAAAGATATTACTAAGATCTATAAAGCCTCAGATAACCAAGAGTTACCATATAGAGTGGAAGGGGATAAAGTAGTGCTTAAGATTCCAGAACTTAAAATTTATGAGATCGTCGTCTGTGAAGTAAATGAAAAACGACCAGCTTTTTGAAAGGAGCGATATATGAGAAAGGAGAACACAGAGTAAGAAGGATTAGTTTAGTTAAGTAAATTAAGATGAGGATTAAACAGAAGGAGTATAGCAATGGTGACGCACCTTGAAAAGTGAATATTGGGATAAAAAGTACAATTAGCTACTAAGAGACTTTCTTGTAGTCTCTCTTATACTTTGAATATCTAGCTTTTGATAATCTTAAGCCTAAGCTGCCTCTTCAGCCCAACTGGTAAGATGTTTAACTATAGTTATCGGCTCCTTGTTCTAGGAATTTTAGTACTAGGATAAGGAGGCAAAGGGGTAAAGGTCAAGAAGGTTGGGCTGTGGAGGTGAAATGTAGTAAAGCTATAGCCAGAAGCGAGATTACAAGAAGTTTTAGAGTTTCCGAAAATCTACGATACAGGATTGAAGGTGAAAATCCCTGAAAAACTAGATACAAGATTTCCATCTGTTTTGAAGATCATATCGTAGGTATGGATGTTGACTTTTATATCTTTTATGATACATTGGTATCAGTAAAATAAAGTTTTAGGAGAGAGGATGCCAAAGATATATAATGTACCGGAGATATGGGTTTAAGGGTCTCAGAGGTAGTCTTAAGACCAGAGCTAATAGTGAGGAGGTCAGCAGGAGAAAACTTGGTGAAGGAGGTGAGAGTGGAAGAGAAGGTAAGAATAGATAATGTATGATTTTATCTGGCTAAGGGGGAGTCTTGAGAGGATGAGGATAAGTGGAGAAACTTGAGTAGTATAAAAATTACTTTAGAAAGGAGGTTTTGAGAAATGTTAAAGAAGTGTTTAGTGATCTTGTTTGCTGTATCTTTAGTATTTTCTGTATCTTTAGCTTATGCTGCCAAAGTTACAATCCGTTTTGATCCCTGGGCCTATAGGCCAGGAGTTCCACCACAGAATCTTAAAATGATGAATGTTATCGTAGAAGAATATGAAAAACTACATCCTGATGTTAAGATCGAACTAGTAGGAACTGGAGCATACGGTGGACAGGATTATGTTACCTGGATCCAAACACGTCTTCTTACTAAGGATGCGCCTGAAGTATTCTGGCTTAATTTCGACCAGGGGTGGGAGTTATATAATAGAGGTTGGTTTACAGATTGGACTCCTTATTTGGGTAAGCCAAATCCTTATGTACCAGGCAATAAACGTTGGGCAGATATATTTTATCCCTATACGTTTAAAGAAGTTAGGGCTCCTGATGGAAAGATTTATGATATAGCTGCTGATGCAGTGGGGACCACTATTGTCTATAATAAAGATATCTTTAAGAGAGTAGGCGTTGGTGTCCCTACCACATGGGGCAAGTTTATGGATACTCTAGCAAAAATTAAAGCATCAGGAATTATCCCATTTGGAAACACTACATTCGCTCCTTGTTGTCCAGGTTACCATTGGGTGATCCAGAGAATTCAGGGAGGACTTATTCCTAAAGACTTGGTGCAGCAGTTAGATATAGATAAAAGTGGTCGAGTGGATATGCGCGAACTTTCAAAAGCTGTAGTAGAAGGGGTATTCCGTGCCGATCTACCTTTCTTTAAAGAAAGTTGGAGACTAATGAAGGAATTTTCTAAATTCTGGCCGCCAGGTTTCACTGGACAACTAGACTTAAGACAGCTATTTTTAACCGAAAAGATTGCAATGTATCATGCTGGAAGCTGGGATATCCCAGTAATAAGAGATGACCCTAACAGAAAATTTGCATGGGGTACTATGTATTATCCAGTTATTACAAAGCAAGATTCTCCTTTAGGACAGAACAAACTTATTATAGAATTTGGAATGTGGGGAGGATTACAGTGGTATATTCCTTCTTATCTCCCCAAGGAGATTAAGGATATAGCAGCTGACTTCTGTATGTACGTTTCAGCACCCCAGAATTTAGAGCGTCTAATTCTGGAGTATGGTGGAGATATTCCTAATGTTAAAGGGGTAAAAGCCCCAGAAGGACTTGAAACTATTAGAAATCCTAAGGGAGTTACTGATCCTCTTCATGGAATGGTGTTGTTTACCTCAGAATTTATGGACAGATATAATCGAGAAGCCAATAATTTTATTACTGACAAGATTCCTTTTGATGAATTTATTTCTCGTATGCAAAAACTCTTTGAAGATACAGCAAAGGCTCTTATAAGAGACCACCCAGAGTGGGGAATTAAGCTACAATAGCCATTCTAAAGGAGCCGTGGATAGCCTTCTAAACAGGCTATCCACGGTAAACTAGTAATAAGGAGGTTTACCAAAATGCTTAGTCAGTCTAATACCAAAAAAAGTCTCTTAAGGGAGGTCTGGAAGAAAAAGTATGCTTATCTCTTTATGTTACCTACAATAATTTTAATAGGGATATTTTCTTACTATCCTGCTTTTTCTGCCTTTTATCATTCATTCTTCCAGTGGAACGGATATACCCCAGGAGTTTATATCGGATGGGAAAACTATAAGACAATGGTGCAGGATCCAGTGCTTATAAAGTCTATTAGTAATATGATCATTCTATTGATATGGGGGGGCATATTAGCAGTTACTATGCCTCTTTTTACTGCAGAAATGATATTTTGGTTAAAATCTAAAAAAACAGGAGATATTTTTCGTTTCTTGTTTGTAGCTCCAGTAGTTATTCCTAGTGTTGTCGGATGGTTGGTATGGCGTTTTTTCTATGATCCTACTATAGGACTTTTTAATACTATACTAGGGTGGTTAGGATTACCTCCTCAGACATGGTTAGGGGATCCTAACATAGCTCTCTATTGTTTAATGTTCCTAGGTTTTCCTTGGGTTAATGGTGTATCTATGCTTATATATCTTGCCGGGCTACAGAATATTCCTTCAGAGATATTTGATTCAGTAATTGTGGATGGAGCTAACAGGTTTACTAGATTTTTTAAGATTGATGTACCGCTTATTATGGGACAGATAAAACTTTTAATCATATTAGCAGTGATAGGCTCAATACAGGGTTTCACTCTTCAGCTTATTATGACAAATGGCGGGCCTGGTTATGCCACTATGGTCCCAGCGTTATGGATGTATCTAAATGGTGTAGCTTTTCAAAAAATGGGCTATGCTTGTGCAATAGGAGTTTCCTTGTTTATTGTGATATTTTTACTCACTTATATAAATACCAAGTATATCCGTTCTGGTACTGAATATGAAGGTTCTTAAGGAGGGGGAGAGTGAGATGAAAGATAAAGCAAAAATTTTAGTCATTGTAGTGTTGGCCATATTAGCTGTACTTACTTTCTATCCATTTGTAATAATGCTTTTTATATCCTTTAAAGATATTTCTCAATTCGATCATGCAAGATTCACCCTTACTTTTCCTCTACATTGGGAGAATTATCCAATTGCTTGGAAACAGATGAGTCGTTATATTTTAAATAGTATCTATATCAGTACTGGTACAGTGATAGGAGTGTTAATTTGTGGAACTCTTACTGCTTATGCTTTAGCGAGATTTAATTTTCCTGGGAAAATGTTTTTCTACTATGCTATAATATCGTTGATGATGATCCCTGGAATTCTTACCCTAATACCAAGTTTTGTGTTAGTATGGTATCTAGGACTTATAAATACAAGGTGGGGATTATGGCTTCCTTATATAGCTGGTGGGCAAATCTTTGTCATTTTTGTATTAAGGACTTTTTTTGCTTCCATACCTGAAGATTTGTTTGAATCAGCTCGTATTGATGGAGCCTCAGAATTACAGTCGTTCTGGCATATAGCCCTTCCTCTATCAGAACATATGGTAGCTACACTTGCGGTCTTAAATATCCTTGGAACATGGAATGACATTATATGGCCACTTTTAGTAATTACACGAGATGAACTGAGAACTATCACTATTGGATTATTAGCCTTTCAAAGTATGTATGTAACTCAATGGGGAATTCTCTTTGCAGGATATGTAATTGCAGCTTTACCTCTCTTGATAGCTTTTATGTTTACTAGCAGACTCTTTATAGAAGGTTTAACATCTGGAGCAATAAAGATGTAAGGAGGAAAGATGAAATTTAGAATAATTTCTATTTTATTAATTTCACTGTTATGTTTTAATTTAGCTGTAACTGTTCAGAGTAGTCCCTTAGTAAATATTCAGGTAGATGGAGAATCTTTAGAAGGGGGAGATAAATTAAGTAAAATTATGGATGAATTAGAGAAGAGAGGATTTAAAGCAACTGTCTATGTTACCACTTTATTTGTTAATGAGCAGAGACCAGTAATAGATAAAATATTATCTAAGCCAGGATACGAAATTGCCATACATGGATATAAAACTGGAGAAATTCTTGAAAGCTTGAATTATGAGGATCAGAAGAGCCGAATAAAAAGCACTATTTCAGCATTAGTAGGATGTATTTTCTGTAATAACTTTTATCTTAATATTTTGGGATTTAGACCTCAATATTTTAGTCAGAATAAAGAGACATTTTCTATACTAGATGAATTAGGGATACTATACAACAGTGGCTTCATAGAAGGTATGATATATTTACCTGGACATGAAAATGATCCAGCACCGTATAAGGTAGAGGGACATAATTTCTATGCAGTTCCTATAAGCTCCTTTTATTCCCCTGAACTGAACGAGAGAATTTATCTCTGTGATATGTCAGTTAAAAATAAATATAAACTTACTCCAGATAAATGGTTAGAAATATTGAAGGCAAGACTAGAAATATCGATAAATAAAGATATTCCATTGGTAGTCATATTTCATGATGTTATAACTGGTTCAGATGATAGGTGGTTAAATGTTTTTAGTCAGTTTCTTGATGAAGTTAGATTAAAAGGATTGAAAACAGTAACAACAGCAGAGTTAGTAAATGAATACAGGAGGGCGGAAAAATGAATTGGTATAAAGAAAGTTATAGGAAACTCTTCTTTGACTTCCATACCCATAGTAGTGCCGTTGAGGTTGCTAGAGAATTTAATGCTGAAAAATGGGCTGAAGAGTTAGAAACGACAGGTGCCCAAGCAGTTTCTGCATTTGCCAAATGTGGGTATGGATGGAGATACTACTTAGATGGTAAAGTAGGTTGGTTACATCCTAAATTACCTTCTAATCTAGACATGCTGGGAGAAACTATTGAGGCCTGTCATAAAAGAGGGATAAAGGTTATAGCTTATTATCATACTTTTAATAGCGAGCCTATTGCAGAAAGATTTCCCGAATGGATAGAAAAAGATTCAGAAGGTAAAGCGAGAGGGATATCGATCTGTATGATAAGTCCTCTTTTAGAAGAGCATATGCTTCCTCAAGTAGAAGAGATCGCAAGAAACTATGAGATAGACGGTTTGTTCTTTGACGGGACATATGCTCATAGTCCTTGTTATTGTAGATACTGTAGAGAAAAATTTAAAAAAGCTACAGGATTAGAAATCCCTATTGACTTTAACGATCCTAACTGGAAGATATATATAGATTGGAAGCTAGAGACTTTTAGAGAAATAAGAAAGAAAGTCATAGAAGCTGTCCATCGAGGTAGAAAGGATGTTCTAGTTGCTTTTAATTGGGCATATACTCTTCGTCAGCCAGAAATTCCTCCTGAGGACATAGGTTTTCTTACCTTAGATATATTTCCTGATAATCAGGCATTTAATGCTAGCTATCAGACAAAATATTGGACAACATTGAATAAACCATTTGATATTATGAATTCTGCTTTTTTACAGTGGTGGGGGGATTGGGGGATGAAACCTTCTGTGACTTTGAAGCAGGAGTGTGCTACTATTATCGCCAATGGGGGAAAAACATTCATTGGTTATCAGATGTATCCGCAGTTTAAAGTAGAAGAGGCGGTAATGAGAGAATTAAAAGATACTCTTGAATTTGTAAAAGAAAGAGAAGAGGTGTGTAAAGATAGTGCGGTTATTCCTTATATAGCAGTATTACATTCCACATCTTCCCATTTTACTCGTAAACCTAATTTCTTTGTGGACGAAACTTCTCTTCGTGGCTTACATAAGATACTACTAGAAAGTGGAATCCATTACAACATAGTTAACGAGAAAACTCTTTTAGAAAGCATCGATAATTATAAATTGATAATTCTTCCAGATCAAAGATATATAGAAGCAGAACTTCTCAATGCATTAAAGAGGTTTGTAGAAAATGGCGGAAGTTTAATTGCTACTTATTTGACTGCAACAGAAAACAGGGATTTTGAATTTACTGGTAGTTTTCTCTTGGAGGATATATTTGGAGTGAAATTTGAGGGATTTTATCCTTATTCTCATGGTTACATAGAACTCAGAGATGAAAGGTTGAAATATAACTGCTTAGATATGCCTATTCTTACTTGGGCGGAATTTGCTTATGTAAAGCCTATAACTAGTCAAACCTTAGCAGATTTAAGAGGGATATATTTAAGAGAAGATGGCCAATTTTTACTTGCTTCTTCACCTCCTGGAGCTCTTACAGGATATCCAGCTATTACACTTAATAATGTAGGAAGAGGTAAGGTTATTTATATAAGTGGGGATATCTTTTCTGCTTATATAAAGAAGAATCAATGGAATCTCAAGCGTATAGTCAAGAACCTTGTCAATTTAATAGTTCCAGAAAAATTAGTTGAATTGGATGCTCCCGATGTAATAGAAGTAGTACTAGCCAGAAAGGAGAATCTCATACTAGTTCATCTTATCAATCATAGTGGGGAAAGACCAATAGATAGAAATAATGCCTTAACTGAAGAAGTCATTCCTATCTATAATGTTAAAGTAAAAGTACAATGTAGAAGTTATCCTAAGTGTGTTAAACTCTTACCTGAGAATATATCATTACCTTGGGAAGTACAGGACAGTATGATTTTGATTAATGTCCCTAAAATTGAGATACACAGTTGTGTAGTGATAGAGCAGTAAAAATAATAAAAACTTTTAAGAGGGGGAAATATAATACAATCTGGTATAAAAGTAAGGATAGGAAGTATTTACCTTGTATAAGCAGGGTAGTTTCACTAAGCAAGATGTTTAGCAAAAGATGAGATTAGTTCAGCCTTGTCTAGATGCGTATAATAAGGTCGTAGAATAGTTAAAAGAAGGTATGTTAGCCAAGGAAATGGCACAAAAGAGGAGCGTAGATTTAAAAGGCCTCAAAGTAATAATTTAAAAAGATTATTCTTAAAGAAGGAGAGATAATTATGAAACCAGAAGATATAAAAGAATACCTCCTAAGGCGATGTAATAGACCTTTAGGGAAAGAAGAGGGAATTTTATTTGGAGACCCATATATAGAGGTAAGAAATATTCTAGTTACTTGGATGGTAACCTTAGATGCAATAGAGGAAGCAGCAAAGAAAGACTGCAATTTTGTTTTATGCCATGAGGCATTATTTTATCCCTATGTAGTACCAGAGGGGCTTGGAGATGTCTTAAGCTGGAGGACAAACAGAAAAAGGCTGGAACTTCTAGCTAAAAACGGTATTACTGTTTTTAGAGCTCACGGATTGCTAGATTATCTATTAATTACAGAATATTTTGGAAAGACTTGCAACCTTGGAAAGCCAATAGCAAAAGAAGGGATTGCTTATATCTATCAGGTAACTCCTATTACTCTTAAAGAATTTGCTAGAAATATAAAGTCATCTATGAATTTACCTTCCATCAGAATAGCTGGAGAACTTGAAAAGGAAATATCTAAAATAGGAATTGCGGTTGGAGGGATGGGACTTTTTGTTAATATAGGCTTTTGGGAGATATTATTGAAGTATAATGTAGATGTAATCCTTGTAGGAGAAACAGACGAATATGCCATAAGATATGCTTTAGATAGTGGAGTAGCAATAGTAGAGACCACTCACCCCAGTAGTGAGAATCCTGGACTTAAAGAGTTTAGTGAGGAATTAGCAAGAGATTTTCCAGACGTAAAAGTATACTTTCACGATGTAGGGAATAAATGGATTTATATTACATAAAGTTAGGAAGAATCAATGACTTCTTATGAAAGAGTTAAGACATCACGAGAGTGTAAAATAATCTGTGTAAGCTTCCTAGAATATACTAGAGAAGAGAGAATTAGATGCACACCTAGAATATTCAAAGCCTCATTTCTCGAACGAAGAGGCATTATTCAAATGGGTATATCTAGCGGTGGTAGAGGTTACAAGGAAGTGGACAGGCAAGATAAGGGATTGGCCCTTGATACTCTCACAGTTAGCTGTTTATTTTGAGGATAGAGTAGGAGGGTACCTATAATATGAGATACCTAGGAGGTTTACAC
>Ga0272448_1005591_pt1 | contig 13849 bp, 15 predicted proteins | sample YNPCB0191_FD_202220 | JGI IMG/M metagenome (GOLD analysis project Ga0272448, IMG submission 202220) | Hot spring sediment microbial communities from Yellowstone National Park, WY, United States - YNP-CB-019-1 | ecosystem: Environmental > Aquatic > Thermal springs > Hot (42-90C) > Sediment...
CACGCCTTCATTATATATCGCCGGCTGGGGCGACACGGCGGGTCCGGCCCGGCTGTGTCGCCTTCTTCATGATCCGCTGAGCACAGCAGGGTGTTGATGGTAAAATCGGCCGTGTTCGAGTTTCCCAATGCCTTGCCCGGCCGGGGCCGGCAGGGAGAGTGTCATCGGCTGCGACATCACGCATGCTGAGAAGGAACACGGAAGCGGACCGGCAGGCAGCGGCGCTTACACGGTGCAGCCCGGCGATTGCCTTTCCAGCATCGCCCACCGGCACGGCCCGGCATGGCAGAGAATCTGGAACGCCGCGACGCGGGACGCGCTCGTGCGCGAACACGGCAGCCAGCGCGCCGATGACAGCGGCACAAGGAGCAACCGGCAATGGCGGATGAAGAACGGCGGCACTGCGCGGCCCGCGTGGCGCTGAACACCATCGTCTCGGGGCCCGAATTCTGGGGGCTGCGCGTCGTGCAGGACGTACCTGCACTCGAGGGCAGCCGCGAGGATTGCGAGTTCTACCAGGGAAATCTCGAGGAGCGGGAAGCCGGGAGGGCCTACGCCGACACCAACGAAGTCAATCCCCTTTATCGCTCCGGCGCGCAGGCTGCGGGGCCCGACGCCATCCCGATGTGCGCCAAGGAAGACGGAGAGGTCCCGGCCGGGGCGGCCTACCGCAATCGCATCTATCGCCTGCCGCGCGAGGGGAACCGCAGCCGCTTCGTGCTCGATCTGTTCAACAACCGCGAGGCCGACGAGTCGGCCTCGGGCATCAACGCCATGCTGCGCAAGATGGTCATGCTCGCTCCCACGCGCACCAACACCTGGGCGGTGCGCCGCAGGGGCCAGTTCAGCTACGGCTCTTCGGTCAGGATCCGCAGCGGTCCCTTCCCCACAGAACAAATCCTCGTCAAGTGTCATGTTTACATCCGCAGCGGCAACCGCTATACCAACGTTCTGAATTATTTCCGCGCCCAACCGACCGATCCGCTTCCGGACGATTCCGAGGAATACCGGCGCTGGAAGAACATGGGCAGCGACCGCACCGACCTGGACCGCAACGGGCGCATCACGGGCGAGAGCCAGAACCGCATCGAACCCGGGATCAACCATCTGGTGGTCGTCCTGAGTCCGCAGGTCGACGGGTCGATCCGGATCGAGGAGGTCTATCTGGATGGCGATCGCATGGTTGTGGAGTAGGTGCCGGAAGCGCCGCCGGCTCCTTGCGCGCACCATTTCCCTGGGGGCTCTCGCCGGCGCGCTTGCGGCGGCATTCCTTGGCTGCGGGAAACGGGAGGATAGAAAGCATATGAACACCAGTCCGCCTGCCGGCATCGTTTTCACCAAGGAACTGGAGGGAAGATTGCACGCGCCCCCGTTTTTCTGGCGCAATTTCGCGCCCGATGCGGCATGGGTCGTGGGGTACCTCGCGATCGAAGAAGACGCCACCGGGCGCGGGGCGATGACGGCGGTTCGCATCCTGGACCGTTCCGGCAAGCCCATTGCATCGTTCGTCCTGAACGGCGCTCAGGTGGCCGCCGGGCATCAAATCGCCGTCGGCGATCTCAACCGCGATGGGAAGGACGAACTGATCGTCCTCGACCTTGCCGGCCGCGTGCATGCCTGCGGCGCGGACGGCAAGCCGCTGCCCGGCTTCCCCACCCCGCCTTCGGAGATGAGGATTCTGACGGGCCCTCCTTTGATCCGCGACATCGACGGGGACGGCCGTGAAGAGATCGTCCTCCTGGGTGCCGACCAGCCGCTCACCGGATCGAAGAGCATGCTCGCGGCTTTCGATGCCACGGGCCTGCCTTTGAAAGGCTACCCCATCGGGCTCGAGCCGCCGGCGATCTCACCGCCCGTGACCCTGCGCCCTGCGCCCTCGGGGCCTTGCGCCACCGCGTTCTGCCGCAAGGACGGCTCGATCTGGCTGTGCGACGCCGCCGGCCGGATGGCACGGATCGGCTCCGTGCCGGCGGAGCACTCGGCGCGGCTGCGCCTGGCCGCGGCCGACGTGGACGGCGACGGTGCCGACGAACTGCTGTTCGTGCACGGCGATGCCGCCATCCAGTGCGCAAGCGCTTCGGGCAAGCCCTGTGCCGGCTGGCCCCTGTCGTTGCGCGATCTGGTCCTGACCGCCCTGGTATCGGGCACGACCGAAGAAGGCGCTCCTCTGATATGCGCCTACGACGGCAGGATCCAGCAGCTCGTTTTCTGGAATCGCGCCGAAAAGCTGCTGTGGCCCAGCCCGCTTCCGGCAGGCCCGCCCAAGATCCCCGTCCAGATGGCGGCCGTGGAACCGGCCGGCGGGCAAGGCAGTCTTATCGTGGCTGAGCTGTGCACGCCCGAAGGAGAGGCCGATGTCGATCCCGTCTTCGATCGGGAAGCCTCCCCCGAAACCAGGGCCGAGTTCGAGCGCTTCGGCACGGCATTGCGGAAAAGCTACGGGCAGGGCGCGCCCCTCACGCCGGGACAGGAAGCCGAGATCGCAAGGGACCTGCGCGAATACAAGCGCGACTTGCTCGTCGACCAGCTGGGAGAGCAAAGGACGGCGGAGCTGCTGTCCGTCGGATCCGGCACCGAAATATGGGTCCTCGATTCGAAAAGGAAGCCCCTCGAGGGAATGCCGATCACCTTCCAGTCGCAGTATCCCTTCCTGGACCGAACGGAAAAAGTCGCCGCGATTCCGGCTCTCCTGTCGGATCCGTCCTCCGGGCAACTGCTCATGCTGGTCGGCATGAACGGCCGGGCGGCCGACCCCGGAAGGCTTTACCTCTGCCGTTTGAGGTAGCGAAGCTCCCGCAGGCGGCCCGACGGATTTTTCTGGAGGCGATTGAGCATGCCGGGCACGATCACGCACTTCTGGATTTTCCGCGAAACCCTGAGGCGCTTGCCCGACCGCGGCGCCATCGCGGACATAAAGCGGAGCAACGAAGCACTCGAAACCCGGCTGCGCCGCGACCACAGCCGCTGGCGCTCGCACTACAACTACGCCGACTATGCTTCGGACTCCCTGCCGGCGAGTTACGGATACCTCGGGGCCGCCGGCCCCGACCTGTTCCTCGCGCCCGATGATTCCTTCGACGCCATGGGTCACATCGACGGCATCGAGCTTTCCGACCTCATGCATTACAACAAGGCCGGATCGTTCATCATCTTTCTGCTGCGGCGCATCAAGCGGTTCCTGTTTCTTCCGCGCAGCACCACGAGCAACATGCGCTACACCTTGCGGCTCGCCTACTGCATCGGGCACATCACCCACATCGCCGCCGACGTTTGCATCCACCCGCTCGTCAATACCATGGCGGGCGCCTACCACACCAATACCCCAAGACAGTTCGAAAACAGCGAGGGCGGCAACTGGATCGACATCTTCATGATGCACCACAAGATCGAGCACTACCAGGACTCCTACACCCGGACCGAGTTCTTCCAGAACGAGGCCCGCCTGCCCGCCGACGACTGGGAGATGCTCGCGTTTCCACGCACCGCCTGCCTGCACATCGACAGCAGCGCCGCCAACCGCTTCATCGTCCGCGAGCTCGAGAACTTCTATCACTACCGCGCCGACACCCTCTACGGCCGCTTCACCCGCGACGAAGAAGGCGGCAAGATGGACTATTTCTTCGACGCGAGCGCGGCATCGAACGTCTCGTTCCGCAACTACTACATCAACATCATCCCGTCGATGGAGCGCATGCGCAGGGAGCATGACGCGCAGAACCGGTCCGACCTGGAAACGGTCGTCCAGCCGCCCGTCTTCCGGAGTTTCGTCGCGCAGGCCATCGAACTGGCCGCCGCCATGGCCGGCGAAGCGATCTCCTACCTGTACGACGACAACACATACGGCAACGCAAGCCCCGAAGAAATCGACCAGATGTACGACGAGAAGCGGCGGACATTCAGGCTCCTGCGCCAGGCATGGAACCTCGACTGCGGGCTCGGCTTCCGCTTCGAGGCCTCGCCCGATACGGCGAGCTTCACGGCCGGAAACAAGACCCTCCATTTGCCTCTGGTGATGCGTGTCGGCGGTCCCGAACTTTCCGGGTGACGGATCGGCATTTGTCCCCCTGCGATCTCCTTGGGTCGACCACGGTTGCGCATCTTTCCGGCGGGTGGCATACTCGGCGCAGCCGTTGCACAAGCCATCGGGGGAGATGCCGCCATGCATCCGAAAGGATTCCGAGTATATTGTTCGCCGGTAATGGCGGCGGCCCTTGTCTGCCAGGGCTCGTGCGCCGGAAACCCGGGCACCGGCGGACGGCAGCCGGCACTGATCAGCGAAGGCCGGGAGATCGCCATCGGCCGGGAGTCGCATCCGGAAATTGTGGCGGAATTCGGCATCGAAGAAGGCGCATTCGCCGTAAGGGATTCTTGCGGCTGCCATCCTGAGGACGCGCCGGCCGCGGAGGCGGCATGAGCCCGAGGCGCGGCGCCGGCAAGCGGCTGCTCGCCGGAGTTCTACTGCTTGCCGGCCTGGCGGCGCTCGGGCCGGCGGGTGATTTCGCGCTCACCTTGCGCCTGTTGCGCGGTCTCTATGCACTCGCGCGCGGGCATGCGGCGCAGGGTTCGCCGGTGGTCGAAACCCGAGTCCGGCGCACCATGGCGGGCCGGGAAGTCGAAGCCGTCCTTTACCGGCCGCTCGGCTCGCCCGCCGGGCGCGGCGTCGTTCTCGTCCCGGGGGTGAGCGAGCTCGGCTGCAATCATCCGAGGCTGGCGGCCCTCGCCCGCATTCTGGCGGGCAACGGCTTTCTGGTCCTGACGCCCGACATCCCTTCCCTGCGCGAATTCCGCGTCGAGCCCGAGGCCGTAGAGACGATCTCCTTCTGGCATGCGCAGATGCGATCGCTGGAGGGCGCCAGCCGTGTCGCAAGCAGCGGGCTGGCGGGTATTTCCTTTTCCGGAACGCTGGCGTTGATCGCAGCGGCGAAAGCGGAAGCAGGCCGTGCGCCGGCATTCGTCCTCGCCGTGGGCGCCTACAGCGATCTCGGTCGCTGCATTCGATGGTGGTTCGAGCCCGGACCGGTCACGGCCGCCCCGGGAACCTACCCGACGCGGTATTACGGCCGATGGGTCGCGATGCTGGCCGCGCTGGACCTGCTGCCCGAGGGGAACGACCGGCGGTATCTGGCGCAGCTGCTTCGCAGTTTGCTGCTTCAAAAGGATACGCCGCCGGCGCCCCCCTGCATCGGCAATGAGGCGGCGCGCTGGCGCCGGTTCGCATGCGCGCGCGAGGACGAAGGCGATCCGCAGCTCGCCCGGCAAATCCTGGCACATCTGCTCGCGCGCGACGCCGCGCGCCTTTCACCCGATCACGCGGCGGCCGAGATCGCCTGCCCCGTATTCCTGGCCCACGGGGCATACGACGACTTGATTCCCCCGGCCGAAAGCCTGGACCTCGAAAGGAAGATCCTGCGCGCACCCTGCCACCTGATCATCAGCCCCTTTCTCACGCACACCCATCCGGCCGAGCACGAACCGGGCGGCTGGGAAAAAGCGCGGGCGTCGCTCCGGATGTCGCTCTTCCTCTACCGCCTGGTGCGCGCGTCGCGCTAGCCGCTTCGCAGAGTCTCGGGCGGCCGCGGATTCCCTTTTGCGGCCGCAGCACGCTCGGCTAGAATGAATCGTTACGGGTGAGGGCGATCGATGTCGGACGTCTACGCGGTAATCATGGCCGGGGGGCGCGGCGAACGCTTCTGGCCGTTGAGCACGGAGGAACTGCCCAAGCCTTTCGTGCGCCTTCTGGGTCCGAGGACCATGCTCCAGGAGACCGTGGAACGCCTCCAGCCGCTCATCCCGCCCGAGCGCATCCTCGTTTCCATCGGAGCCGTGCACGAAGCCCTCGCTCGCGGGCAGTTGCCCGGGCTGCCCCCGGAGAATTTCGTCGTGGAGCCGGTCGGGCGCGACACCTCGGCCTGCCTGGGATTCTGCGCCCTGCATATCGAGCGCCGCGACCCGCAAGCGGCCATGCTCGCCGTGCCGGCGGATCACCACATCGCCGACGGCGAGGCCTTCAGGCGCACGCTGCGCAAGGGCATGGGGAACCTCCCCGGCGCCACCGCCGTGGTTTTCGGCATCCGCCCGGCGCGGCCCGACACAGGCTACGGCTACGTCGAAACCGGCGCGGCCGCGGGTGCCGCCGAGGTGCTCCCGGTGATCCGCTTCGTGGAAAAGCCGGATGCCCGGACGGCCGCGCGCTACCTGGCAGCCGGCAACTTTTACTGGAACAGCGGCATGTTCCTGTGGCGCAACGCCACGCTGCTCGAGCTTTTCGCCCGGCACATGCCCGATACCCACCGCGGCCTGGAGCGAATCCGCTCGCTCATGAACGGCCCGCACGCGCCCGGCGAGCTGGCAAGGGTGTACGCCGCGCTGCCGCGCATTTCGGTCGATTACGGCATTCTGGAAAAGGCCTCGGGCCTGCGGCTCGTGCCCGCCGAATTCGACTGGGACGACATCGGCAACTGGACGGCGCTCGAGCGCATACTCCCTGCCGATGCGCAGGGCAACGTCGCCGTCGGGCCGCTGCACGCACTCGAGGCCGGCGGCTGCATCACGTACTCCGACGCCGGCACGGTGGCACTGTTCGGCGTTTCCGGCCTGGTGGTCGTGCAGGCGCGCGGCCGCGTCCTGGTTTGCCCCAAGGAAAAGGCGGCGGAACTGAAGCGCCTCGTGGGCGGCCTGGATCCCGAGCGACGATGACCCGCGCGTACAAGATCGCCTTTCGCCGCATACCGGGATTCTCGCGGATATTCCTGCAGTACCTCGACCTCGACCCCGCCGCCCTCGCTTTCTATCAGGTCGCGCCTGCGCCGGAGGCCCTCTTCGACAAAGCCCGCGAAATTGCGGGCCGCGCGCACTTCCCCCGCAAGGACATGGCGGCGATTCTGCGCCGGCAGAACCGGGCTTTCGGCTGCGGCGCGCGAACGCTCGAAAACATCGAAGCCCTGGCCCTCCCGGGCAGCGTGGCCGTGCTCACCGGACAGCAGGTCGGCCTTTTCACCGGTCCGCTCTACACGATCTACAAGGCCCTGACCGCGATCCGGCTGGCGGCGGAGCTGAAAGACCGGGAAGTCCCGGCCGTGCCGGTCTTCTGGATGGACACCGACGATCACGACCTCGCGGAGGTCGCACAGGTCTACATGCGCGCGCCCGACGGGCGCGCCGCACGCCACGACTGGGGGCGGCGTCTCTTCGGCGAAGCCCATGCGCGCGCGCGGCCGGTCGGCGCGCTCGCTCTCCCGGAGGCGATCGGCGAATGCCTCGCGGAATACGCCGCCTGCTGGCCGGCCGGACCTGCGGCCGCCGAACTCCGGCGGCAGCTGGAAGCCGCCTACGCTGCGGGACGCACGCTTGCAGAGTCCTTCGGCAGGGCGCTCCACAGCCTCCTCGGAGATCGGGGGCTGGTTCTCTTCGACCCCATGGATGCGGAGGCCAAACGCCTGGCCGCGCCGGTCTTCGAGACGGCGATCGCCGAGGCCGATGTCCTGCGAGCGTCCCTGCTCGAGCGCGGCCGCGAGCTGCACGAAGCCGGCTTCCACGGCCAGGTGCGGGTGGCGCCCGATTCGACGCTGCTCTTCCTGCGCTGCGACGACGAGAGGAAAGCGGTGCTCCGGGACGGATGCGGCTTCGGCCTGCGCAATTCGGAACTGCGCTGGACCGCGGAGGAGCTGCTCGAGCTGGCGCGCCGCGAGGCGGAGCGCTTCAGCCCCAACGTGCTGCTGCGCCCGGTCGTCGAGGACCACCTCTTCCCCACGGCCGCCTATGCGGGCGGGCCCGCGGAAATCGCCTATTTCGCGCAAGCGGAACCCCTCTACCGGCGCTTCGGCCGCCCCATGCCCGTTGTATGGCCGCGCGCCGGCTTCACCCTGCTCGACGAGGATTCCGCGCGCCTGCTCGAGGAGCGCGGGCTTTCATTCGAAGACGTCCTTCAGGGAGAGGAGCGCGTCATGGACGCGATCGGGCGCACCTCGGAATTCTCCGAGGTCGCCCGGCTCATCGGCGATCTGCGGGAGATCATCGAGAAGGGCCTCGCTGAGCTGCGCCCGGACGCCGTTGCCCTGGACCACACGCTCGGCGCCGCCCTCGACACGGCCCGGCGCAAGATGCTTCACAACCTCGAGCGCCTGCGGCGCAGGGCGGCCCGGATGGAAAGCATGCAGGACGCCGAGCTCCGGCAGCAAGCCTCGCGGCTGCTCGACGCCTGCCGCCCCGGCGGCATCCTGCAGGAGCGGGTTTTCGGCATCCATCCTTATTTGGCGCGCTACGGACCCGCGCTCATCGACGAGCTCTACTCCCTGATACGAGCGGACGCCTTTTTCCACTGCGTCGTGATTCCCGGCTGAGGCATTCCTCCGCCTGCGCTCGCCTGACTCCTTCCGGACTTGCATCTGGACGTGCCGGCGACGGTCGAGGTCGGCACGCGCGAGGTCGTCCTGACCTTGGACAAACGCGCCCACAATCCCTGCCTCATTGGGTCGGGGTCGGCCGATATCCCGAAGCGGATGCCCCGCTTCGGCAACAAACAACCGAGCATCCGTTTCGCTTGAAGGCGATATTCCCCATCGCCGTTAGCTCATTCCAGTACCGTGGAAATCGAGGTCAGACGCCTCCGTCAGTAAATGAAATGCTCCTGCGCTTCCTTGAGGTAGACCCGCGCGTCCTTGGCGTCAAAGCCGCTCCTCTTCTGCAGCAAGTTCTCAACGTAAACCTGCGGGCCAAGAATACTGTTCTTCCGGTCGGGGCCGACGAGACAGTCGAGGATCACCCGCTGGGCCATAGCGGCATAGTTGACATCATCCCGGCACGCCTTCCATGCCGGCCACACATATGGCGCTGCGAAATCAAGGATGTGCCAAGCCACCTCGACGAGTCGGACCGCTACAGCCAACTCGCTACGGAGGGGGGCTTTGGGAGAAGGAGATGCCTGTGCCCGCGACAAGCAGGACGAGCAGCAAACCGACTAAGAAACGGATGCCTGTGTCCTTTGATCCATGTTTGCCTCTGACCTTCGGAACGGAACGGCACTCGGATAGAGAGTCGCGTGTCCGGCTTTGTGGCGACCTCGAGCCCGCATGACCTTCTCCATGATCTGCCGCCAGCCTAACGGCCGAGTTCAGCCGCCGCCATAAGCCGCCAGCACGAACGAGAGGCTGGGCGTCACTGGCTGAGTTCGGCCATACCACGACTGTTACTACTGCGGCCTAGACAATTGCCCCTCGATAATGTCGGTGTTCTGCGCATCAATGATGAACCACCTGCCGCCCTCTTGACGCAGTATGTTCAGCAGGACACCGTTGCGCTCAGGCAGTGGCGCCCCGGCAGGCGTGACGTGACCATCAAGCTTCCAACGACATCGCGTAATTGCGATTCCTGGTACAGGGAACCGGGTGGAGACTTCAGCGATGGTTAACCGGCTGTTCTTGAAGATGGTTTGGTGGGTCAATTCGTGGGCCGCCTTGATTTCTGCTCGCCCCTTCCACCATAGGCCGACAACATTCACGAACTCGGCCTCCTCTGAGAACAAATCGGCAAATGCGTCCATGTCATGTCGGTTCCAGCATTCGGCGAATGCCTGAGCGACTTTCGTCACTTCGGCGATTGCCTCGCTCACTGAATTGGCCGCTCCTTTCCTGGCACACGGTTGGTTATGCCGCCCAATGTAGCAGTCACCGACCCTGCGCGGCTCTTATCGCGCAGCGTGCGTGCGGACTGCCCGGTTTGGCATATGGCGACTGCACGCCGCACCGTCCCTAGCCTTTGACCTTCTTTATCATGTGGTTGATGACATGGCTGTGCTCGTGCTGAGGGCTGAACATGATGATTTCCGCGTCCGCGTCGACCCTGACGTTATGCCCGGCTGGCCAATAGAAGAGATCATTCGCTTTGACAGTCTCTTGCGTACCCTTCGCATCGGTTGTGGTAAGTTGGCCGCGCAGCACAAAGCCCCAGTGAGGACACTGGCACAAATTGCCTTCCAGCCCCTGGAACAAGGCGGTCGTGTCAACGCCCGCCGAGAGGGAGAAATACTCGCCGCTGATCTTGCCCAATCCAGTAGCGTCGCCGAAATCCGTACGCTGACGGATTACCGCACCTGGTATTTCGATTTTGACGTCCACCTCGTCCTTGGCGATTCGCATGATTGATTCTCCTCGGGACAACTGGATGCCGTGTAGGCAAGTGTTCTAAATCACTCCATCCGTCTGACTGATTGACGCCCAACGCCCCGGTTTAGCGGCGGCGCGCAGCGCCGTCCGCTGCACCCGGCTGTTAGCCGGCGGCGTGCACTGGCGACTAGCGGGATTTGGCGTAGTCGATCATACCCTGGAAATCCACGACTATCGCCGGTTCGTCGCCTACCGTCCACGCATCGTGCCCCGAGGGAAGAAAGGAGACGTCGCCTGGATGACAATCGAACTCGCTGCCGTCGTCCATCCGAATCCTTAGTACGCCTGCCACGTGATATTGAAAATGCGCGGCTTCGCAACTCTTCGTCTTGGCGAGCGGCTGCACCGAGGTTGCCCATCTCCAACCGGGCTCGAAGATCGCGCGGCCAATCGTAGCGCCGCCGATCTTGATCAGTTCGATCCGGCCCTTGGGAAACTCCCGAACCTCATCCGGCTTCCCGAAACTCCTCAGTTCTGTCTGTCCCATTTTGCACCTCCTAATTGAGTTTATCAAGGCCGGACTGCTTGCCGGGTGACGGCAACTCCACAAGCCGCTCGCGAGCCATGGAGCGAAGCGACTCGGCTCGACGCGCGCCTTAGCCAGCCCGTTCTTGTCAGAATAAGCCTACGCCACTTGAAAAGATTGATCCAGTGGCTGAAACTCAGCAACTTCCTGCCTTTCCAGTTTCTGCCGAATCTGTTCGAAGCGTCTCACTGTATCAACTGCATACAATCGCTCACCGCATTGCAGGCATACATCCGCGCGCACTCTGATCACGGCAGTATGGATACCGCCTTTGAGCAGTTTCTCTACCTCCTTCTCAACTAGTTCGCCACCAAAGACGGGGCACTTATAAGACGGATCCCGCTCATGATGGTAGCGCGATACGCCGAGATTGCAAAGCGCTGGCTGATGCTCCGGTTCAGCGACGGCGCGCATCGCCGCCCGCTTCGGGCCCCGCCTTCGCCGCTATCTTGGAGAGAGACGCTTTCAGCTTTTGTACCTAAAGCTCTGCTGCAAGTGCAATAACATTCATGCAATGTTCCGCAAGACGACGGGGATCGCCGGCCCCGGTATTTCGCTCCCGATTCAAAAATCCTCTCTCCCCATCTGCCTCCCGAGCAACAGGAGCGGGTTTTCGGCATCCATCCTTATTTGGCGCGCTACGGACCCGCGCTCATCGACGAGCTCTACTCCCTGATACGAGCGGACGCCTTTTTCCACTGCGTCGTGATTCCCGGCTGAGGCATTCCTCCGCCTGCGCTCGCCCGCTGCTTTTCGGGGTGCATCAGGACGTTGAGCGGAAACTTGCAAGTGCCTTGGGGCTGCGCCCGGTTCGGCGCCTCCCCGGCCTGCGCCGGGCCTCGTACCCTCGGTGGCTTCGGCAATATCGAAGGACATCGACCTTGACCGCGTCGTACGCCGGGCGGCACTGCCGGGATCGGCCATGACCTTCTGGACGGTAACGTGCTCCCCCGACTGTGCGGCCGCCGCAGGCGACCGGCAGCTTCATCGGCCTGTTCCACCGCGACTTCCGACGCCGCCGCGCCCGGGTGTATTCTGCTTCGTCCGAGAGCGGGTAGCTGGTGAACACGGTTCCGCCGCTCGCGACCACCGAACCCCTCAGGGAGCGATCCGCCTCCGAATCCATTTCAGCGGGACGAACATGGACACCCGCCTTTGGTAGCTTCGGTACGCGTCGCCGAACTCGCGGACGAGCTTCCGCTCTTCGAGAAGCGTTCCGACGACAATGTAGACGGTGAGCACACCGTTGCCGACCAACGCCGCCATGTCCAGGTCTCTCGCCCACAAAAGCAGCACGACCGCGGTGTACCAGGGATGCCGGACCAGACCAAGGACACCGCTCGAATCGATCCCACCCCCGGTCGCCAACCCCCCGGAGGTTGCCCCCCGTAGCCGGCTGATTCCCAGGAACTGTCCGAGATCGTAGTGCCTTCCGCCGGCGACCACGAGCAGAATGCCGCAGGCCAGAAGAAGGCAGCGGGGGACCAGCCACACGCCCTCCCAGCGGAAGAACGCCTCCTGCCTGAGGGAGTGCGCATACCACAGAACCGGCACGAGTGTGACGACCGCGACCGAGTTGAAGAACAGCCGGTAAAACCGGAAGGAGTCGCCCAGTCTCCGCTTCAGCAAGCCGGTCACCGTCTCCGAGATCATTGCGCTGTGCAGCGTGCAGTACGCCGTCCAGGCGAGGGCAAGGGATAAGTATCTCAAGGCTTCTCCCTTTCCGGCTCATGAGCCTCGAACACGAGAGCCCCTGCGCCAAAGCGCGAGGAGCCGAAGTCCATTCACCTCACCTCTCGCCGGAGGTCGAACGCCTCGGGCGCAGCCTGCAGGCGCCGAAGGCGACTGTCAGATTCACGCCCTCTTCAGACGGCGGGCGTGCCGTCACTAGTCGGAGGCACAGGCAAAACGAGTCTGCCGGGCATCCTTCCTCCGGAAGACTCGTCGCCGCTATGTCCATCCAAGCTGTTTCAGACTGAATCCATCGTTCCAGACCTTGGTCATGTGCCGAATCCGATCGCCGTCAAACTCCATGATGTAGACGTAGTCTGCCTCCACTCGTTTTCCCGTCGGAGGCACGGGCCCACCCTCGCCGGTGTGGGTGCCGCGGAAGACGGCGTAGACCGCCACATGATTGCGACCCTCGTCTATAGCGAAGGAGCGCACCTCGTAGCTGCCGTCAGACAGAGGGCTGAACAAACCCTTCATCCAGTCCGTATACGCCTCAAGGGTGTCGACCCCAGCAAGCACGTCCGCTTGGGCCGAAAACGTCGCCTGCGGGTGGCAGTACTCCCTGCATGCTTGCCACCCCTTACCGGTCTCACAGGCGTCGAAGAAGTGCTCGGCCGTTTCCTTGATCGAACTCATGGATCTGCTCCTTTCTTCAGGTGTGATGGAAACCTTCGCCTCTAAAATCGTCACAGGCGCTATATGGTCATATACATGAGCGAGCTGGCATTACGCCGTCCGACGCGCCGCATTAACCGCGGGCGGCGTCGATTGAAACCCAACGCCTGCGAACCTCGCCGCGCCGCCCGCCGGGTTCATGCGGATGTCAGGCCGCGTCATGCGTTCTTGGGAAAACGGATGGCTGTCGCAATGATCAACACCGCGGCCAAGGCGTCAATGGCTGCGCAGAAGAAGAGGAGGTTGGTCGCGGCGCGCATTGCAGGACCGTGTGCCCCGAACGCTGAGGCTGCGTCGGTGAGGGCGATCGCCAGCACGAGAACGACGAAGGCCATGAGACCGAGTACGGCGGTCGTGAGACGCCTGCGGCCCCCGGCGCGAATGCCCACCAGCGCTAGAACTGTTGCGGCGAGAATGTTCAAGCCAACATTGACCCAGAACGCGGCAACGGCCCTCTGCGGCGTCGCGGCCGGGTAAGTGTCGACCCTGACCGATGGAATCACGCTCGCCGCCACCACGACAGCCACCACAACGAGCAGCGCAGCACTCGCCAGCGCGAAACGGCGACAGGACCAAAGACTGAGCATCACGATTACCTCCGAGCGGGCTTAGCAAAGATTTTATGGTTTCTCGACAACACCTTGCGGCCGCGACATTGCGGCATCAAACGCCCGCGGCCGGCAGGACAGAAAGCCCGTATCGACAAAGGGTCGGGCTGTCCTGGGCGCGCGTCCCGGATGGATATATGGTTTTTGTA